>Ga0209045_1000075_pt1 | contig 121423 bp, 113 predicted proteins | sample SaaInlLV_10m_DNA_4_FD_184664 | JGI IMG/M metagenome (GOLD analysis project Ga0209045, IMG submission 184664) | Marine microbial communities from expanding oxygen minimum zones in the Saanich Inlet - Saanich Inlet SI072_LV_200m_DNA (SPAdes) (version 2) | ecosystem: Environmental > Aquatic >...
ATTTTTCTTGAGAATTCCGATATTAGTACTTAAAAACAATGCAAGTGTTATTGCTTGTTCAATTAAAAGAAGCTCAATAGAATTACTTGCAACTTCTAGTTTTTCAGTTAAAGGTTGAATAATATCAATTACCAAAATTTGACAATTATCTTTTCCTCTAATATCAAATAGAGATTCCATGAAAACATGTCGATAGATTTCCTTTGCCAACGCTTGGTCAACAAGAGAGTTTAGTTCAATTCCCTTTCTGGTTAGTTCAATAAATTGGATTTTATATCTTACTCCTGACCACTCACCTTCAGTCTTAAAATCTGTACTCCAAATATTGAATATTGGTACTACTGTTCTGAACTTGATGTTGTCTTTATCTATTAAGTGTGTTATCCCCAAACCTCTCGCGCAACCCCCTCACCTGCTCTGCCGCATGATACGAAGACCGCACCAGCGGACCCGATTCGACCCATCTGAATCCCAAATCTTTGCCAAATTCTTCTAATTCTGCAAATTCTTCGAGCGTGTAATAGCGTTCGATAGCGAGATGTCTTCTGCTCGGTTGCAGATATTGTCCAATGGTCAATATATCCACACCCCAACTGTGCAAGTCGCGGATGACTTCTTTGACTTCATCCATCTCCTCGCCCAAGCCAACCATGATGCCCGATTTTGTCAGCCCTTTTGGCATTAGTTTTTTTGCATTTCTCAACACCGCTTCTGTTTTAGCATAATTGCTTTGCGGCTGGATAGATTTGAAAAGCCGTGGCACGCTTTCTACGTTGTGGTTCAAAATATCGGGTTTTGAGTCCATCACAATTTTCAACGCTTCCACTGATCCCTTAAAATCGGGAATTAGGACTTCTACCGAGCAATCATCCATAATTTCATGGATGCGGCGGATGACCATCGCAAAGATCGGTGCGCCGCCGTCTCGCCGTTCATCTCTATTCACGGATGTAATTACGGCGTGCTTCAAATCCATCGACTTCACGGCTTGCGCCACGCGCTCGGCTTCGCCCCAATCCAAGCTTTCTGGCATCCCGTGCTTCACATCGCAGAATCCGCAGGAGCGCGTGCAAACATCGCCGAGCATCAAAAAGGTCGCCGTGCCAGCACCGAAGCACTCGCCTAAGTTGGGGCACATCGCTTCTTCGCAGACGGTGTGCAATTCTTTGCGGCGCATTAGGGCTTTGATTTTCTTTTGTGTCTCGCCCGATGGCGCGCGCACTTTGATCCACTCTGGGCGGCGCATCGGTTTGGCGGTAGATGATTCGGGGGAGATTCTGTCTCGGGTAGGGGTAGCAGGCATAAATCCTCGTATGTTTCGATAAATCTTTGATAGCAATAATCTTTTAGGAGTGGGATAACGTGTCTCGGGCGGGATGCGGCTAATCGTCCAATTTTTTAACCTTCAATCTTAAACCTTCGACCTCAACAACTTCGACACGCTCGCCTTTTGAAATTGCCTCCGTTAAATCAACTTTTTCTGCGCTCCAAAGTTCGCTACCAACCCGAACCATCCCGTCTGGAGCAAAATCCGCTTTGACAAAACCTGTTTTACCAACCATCGACTCATGCCCCGTGCGGATGGGCGCCTTGAGCGCGCGTAGCGCAAAGCCGAGAATGGCGGTGAACATGGCAGCGATCAGTAGCGCAACGGTGATGACGAGCGGGATGGAAACGCGGGCAAATTCGGGCGTGCCAGCAGAGTTGAAAAGCACCAGCGCACCGACGATGAAAGAGCCGATGCCCGCCGCGGTGAGCGCGCCATGCGTGGGGGCTTTTACGTCGAGAATGAAAAGGACGAAGGAAATAATGATGAAAATAATGCCAAAATAGTTGACGGGGAGAACGCCCATGCCGTAGGTGGCGAGGGCGAGCGCGACCACGCCGATAAAACCCGCCACCCAGCCGCCCGGACTGCCCAACTCGATGAAAATGGCTTGCGTGCCGATGGCGATCAACAGAAAGACGATATTGGGGTCGGTGAGCATCTTGAGCAATTGTTCGATAAGGGTGAGGGGGATATCTTCAACACGGGCGTTATTGGTGTTGAGTATGCGAGTCTCATTGTTGATGGTGATTTCGTAGCCGTTGAGCTGTGTGAGTAGGTCGCCAAGATCGTTGGCTATAAAATCGACTAGTCCAACTTCGAAGGCTTCTTTTGCAGAAACAGCGCGCGCTTCTTCGATAGTGGCTTCGGCTAGGGCAATGGCTTCAGTGCCACGTCTTTCAGCCAGCGCGCGGACTGTGGCTTTGAGGGCTTCAGTTGCTTTGGCTTTGGCCGTGTCGTCAATATCTGTTCCGTCTGAGTTGATGGGACTGGCTGCGCCGATAATGGTTTCGGGTGCCATTGCCGATGCGTGCCCTGCGAGCGTGATTATTGTTCCTGCTGAGCCAGCCATGGCTCCTTTGGGTGAAACGTAAACAATAATTGGGATGTGGCTACCTCGAATGATTTGGAGCATTTCGTTCATTGTGTCGATGCTGCCGCCGGGAGTGTTGAGTTGCAGGATGAGCATCTCGGCATTTTGCCGCTCGGCGACATTCACCGCACGTTCAAGATATTGCTGTGATGCAGGGGCGATTGCGCCATCTATGGTCATGGTCATAATCGTGGAAAGACCATCTTGGGCATGGGCAGCTGTCTGCGAAAGGAATAGCGCAGTAAGTAGGATGAAGAGGAGTTTTTTTATACGTTTCATGGTCTAGGTATTATACTCTTTTTGATGAGAAGGGCATGAATTTTAAACACGAAGTGTATGAAGGAGCACAAAGTTTTTCTTTTTTTGTGAATCTTTGTGTCCGTTGTGTTTAAGAAATACAGTGACTTAGTCGCTCAACCCCTTCTATAATCTCATCTTCACTGTAAAAAGCGAAGCAAAGGCGCATATATTCCGTCATCCCCTGATTTGCGGAGAATAATACCCCCTGCCGAAAATCTACTTTGAACTCTTTTGCGTGCTGACGTAATTCAGTTGTATTTTGTCCTCGAATACGCACCCAGAAGAAAAAGCCACCTTGCGGGAGGGTATATTCTGCTGAGGGGAGCATCTCTTTTATTGCCTTATCCATCACGTTAAGACGGGAGTGATAAGTTCTGCGTAAAAGAGCAATATTTTTCTCTAAATCTCCAGAGGTAACAAGCTCGTGGACAATCGCAGAAGTGAAGGGATTCATCCCACCACCACTGTCTAATAATCCTGCACTCATGATTTTTTTGAGTACTTTCGGATGCGCTTGTACCCATCCCAGCCTTAAGCCGGGCGCAAGGATTTTTGAAAAAGAGTTGAGCGATGCAATTTGTGTAGAATCTTTGGCAAAAAGGGCAAAAGGTTTTAGGGGTAGACCTGACAGGTTTTCAAAAGAATTTTTTTGATGTGATTTTCTCCCTTCCTGTATATGTTTTTTGCTTGGAGAATTTTCTTTAAAATCTGTCGGGTTTCCGTAGGGTAAAAGGTGATAAACCTCATCAGCGACAATAAGAAAATCATGTTTTTCTGCTAATTCAATTAGCTTTTCGCGTCGCTCTAGAGAAAGCGTATGTCCGCTTGGATTCTGAAAGGTAGGGATTGTGTAGAGTAATTTAGGCTGATATTTTTTCAATTCATCTTCCAGGGCATCTGCATTTAAACCTTCTTCATCTATGGGAATAGAAATAACGCGCAAACCATGATCGGCAAAAATCCGCAGAGCTAGAAAATAAGTGGGTTCTTCTACGAAGACGGTATCACCAGCCTTCGTATATAGCGTTGTTAATAAATTGAGCGCAGAAGAAGAGCCTGTGCTGATAAATAAAGAATCAGCATCTACCTTCTTGTCCAATGAGCCAGTCAAAAAATCAGCTAGTGCAACGCGAAAATAACCATTCCCTTGCTCTCTTCCATATTGCAAAGAAGCATTTATCCCTTTTGTAAAAGCTTTTTCACTCGCAAGGCGCAGTATTTCGTCTGGCAAGAGATTGAAATCTGGGTTGCCCATGCCCAAGTCAATAAAGTCGGTGGAGCAAATAGTTTGAACGATATTTTTATTTGTGTTCATATGAGAAATTATAATCTCTTACTAATTAGTTTTGACATGATCAAATGCGTTACGACCCTGGAAGAAGAATTTCCAAGATACGTCGAATGGGGTCAAAAAACACGATATAGGCTTTTGCTGGGGATTTGGTGAAATCCTGGCTTGACCCTATCTAGGCATCACGGTAAAATCACTCTCGCTATTCCAATAGTATGCGGGAGTCGCCAAGTGGTAAGGCATCAGCCTTCCAAGCTGACACTCGCGGGTTCGAATCCCGTCTCCCGCTCTTTGGGCCCGTGGCGCAGCGGTTAGCGCAAACGACTCATAATCGTTGGGTCGCTGGTTCGAATCCAGCCGGGCCCACTTTTCATTTTATTCTCTATCGGGTACTCATTTCTCACTGGGAGGGGTTGATGCAGGCAAATATCTCTGCTCGAGGCTATACCAATGTTGTTTTAGTACTAAATATGAAGCGTTTTATTCATCCTGAAGATCAGGAACGCTTTGAAACAGTACGAGGCACCCCAGAATTTGCAAATATCTTGCGCAAGAATTGGCCCATTCAAGCCAATGCGCAGGATATTTTTGTTTTACAGCAAAAATATAAAAAACGTCTCGCGAATGGAGAATTATCGCTTGAAGACAGAATGTCAACGGAAGAAATCGGTTTTGCCACAGGTATTTTCCGTAATCTAATGTTGGAAGAATATGCTTTTCCCGTTTATGTGTTGGATAAGGAAAAGATTCGTTTCACAAAATCTCTAGAGAGCAATTTTCAATTTAAAACGCTTTTTAAACGTGCCTGGAATCGTTGGGATATTTGTGTTCATCCGACTTATACAGGCTTCTTTGTTATTCGTCTTACTCAAAAATACAAGCACCGCCCTCGGTCTGTGCTAACTTGGGCACGGGAAGTATTAAGGCTTCAAGAGTCGCTGGATGTACTCAGCGCACAACGTTGGTTGGAACATAATAAAGAGCGATACTTGAATGAGCCAGAAACTTTAAAGAAAAAAGAACGTTCTGTGAAGGCTCTGCTGGAATGGATGGGGGCAGACGAAGAAGAAAACAAAACCGTATTATATGCACCTGTTCAATGGAAAATGGCGATGGAAATCGCAGGTTTTTTTGTGAACGAAATTGGACAATACACATCTTTATTCGATATCGATGAAAAACCAATTCGTTTTCAGAGACCACAGACCAGCATTTCTCTCCCATTGCATGATGCCTACGTTATACACCATATCGATGAAATGTTTTCTGACCCAAGAAATGTGAAAAAAGCCAAAAAATCAAAAGCACAGGGGAATGCCCAAATCAAAGTAAGCGTGCATAATATACGCCAATCACCTCGCTTGAGACAAAGACTTGTGAACTTGATGGAAGGCACAGTTTTGCGTAAACCTGGTGGAAATGGCAAGTGCGAAGATGATGATTGCTATTTTCCTGACCCTAGTTGGACTACAACAGATTCTGTTAGTGAGATCAATCGTTCATCTTGGAATGATGAGCTATGTTTACTTTCCAGCCGTACTGCAATTCTTTTTCCATCCATGAAGTGGAGAGATTTTGAGATGGCGGTTTCTACAATGCCTGGTGCAACGCTGAAGGTAAAATATGCACGTTATTGGGGGGCAATTGAGCGAATGATTGAATTTGTTTTGGAGATACGGGTTTTAGCTCAACTGGTAGATAGCGCATCCTTTGACCTTTTAGGAGAAGTGGCCGAAAAAGTCCATAAAGTACGTGAACAGTTGATTGAAGGCGATATTATTTTGGATAAATCTTTTATCCAATTGGTGAGCAAGGCTGCCCATCTAAGACGTTTGGCGGCTCTGGCGCAGAGTATGACAAACCCACATTTATGGAGTCGCGCAGAATATGCCATTCGCAAGTCAGAATACCTTTTTGAAGAATTGGGTGTCCCAACTACACTAATGCATGTCGAGCGGAATATTGACAGTATTAACAGTGTTGTTGATCATGTTGATGAGTTATATATCGCAGACTTGTCAGAAAAGAGCAATGATCAGGCAACTTTGTTTTCGATTGGTTTGGCTGCAGGTTCATTAATCCTAACCTTTTTGGTTTTTCCCTCCTTTTTGGCTGATACGGTATCTATATATATACGTGATACTGGTGAAACTCTCCATTGGACAGGATGGTTAATTGCTATTGCCGGTGGGGTGCTAGCGTTAAGTCTAATCTATTTTGCAATGCGATTGTTAAAGGTGGCTTTTGTACAACGCAAGAAAGTTAATAAACTGCTAGATAAGTTTATGAATGATAGTGAAATGGAGTAAGAAGCCTTTTCTTAGAAAAAATACTGCAACACCAACAAGACTCCCATCCCGGCAACGATTGTCCAGACGATATTTTTTGTTTTCCATGCAACGAGCATTGCAACGATTCCAGTTAGCAGGCGCAGATTTGTAGGTGAGATATTTAATATGCCACCAGGCATAACCAATTCAGGGACGATGATTGCCGATAATACCGCGATGGGAACAAAGCGTAGCGAACGCTGAATAATAGGTGGTGCTTGCCAACGGTCGAGAATCACGATAAAAGAGAGACGAATTCCGAAGGTCAGAATTCCGAGAATAAACATCGTTAGCCATATAGCGTTCATTTTTTCTCGCTCCACAAGCCGACGACAATCCCTATTATCGCTGCAACGATTAGATTTAGTTTATAGGGCAAGCCTGCTGTAAGGACGGCGACTGCTCCCGCAGAAATTGCTGCCAATAGACTAGGATGGTCTTTCAGTGAGGGGATAAGCAATGCGATAAATGTTAATGCAAGGGTGAAATCCAAAGACCAACTTGGCGGAACTTGCGTCCCCAAAAAAACGCCGACAGCTGTACTGATTTGCCATGACGTCCATAAAGCCAAACCTGCCCCAAGAAAATACCAATGTTTGTATCTGCTCTTATCTTTGCGATAATAATGAGTGATGGCAACTGCGTAGGCTTCGTCGGTCAGTAGATAAGAGAGTATCGTTTTCCAGAGAGGATTTAGTTTTTGCACATGCGGTGCCACTGATGCGCTATACAAAGCATGGCGTAGATTGACCACAAAGCCAGTTATGATCATTACCAGTGCTGGTGTTCCGACAGCAGCAAGTTGTACTAGCATGAACTGGGCTGAGCCGGCAAAAACGATGACAGACATCGCTTGTGCCTCCGCCTTAGAGAGTCCTGCACTCAGTGCGAGGATGCCATATATCATCCCAAAGGGAATTACGCCAACCAGAATGGGGAGCTCGTCTTTAATACCGTGAAAGAATTCAATTTTTGCAGTTTGCATAGGTTTATCCAGAATTCGGCAATTATACATCCTCTACTAATCTCTTACAAAAAGGAAGTTTCTCGTATACAATTCATGTATATTGATCTTTGGTACAAAATCTTATAAAGGAGATATGCGATGAACTTTCTTGGTAATCTAATTTGGCTAATTTTTGGCGGTTTTATCTCAGGTATGGGATATATCCTCGGCGGTTTGTTGACCTTGCTCACAATTATTGGAATCCCATTTGGGACGCAAGCAATGAAGTTGGGTGCCGCAACAATGACGCCTTTTGGGCGTGAGATCGTTGAATCTGATGATGCAGACAATCCGCTTAATATGCTCTTCAATATTATCTGGGCGATTCTTTTTGGTTGGGAAATTGCCGTTTCGCATCTGGCGCATGGAGTAATTCTAGCAATTACTATTGTAGGTCTACCTTTTGCGAAACAGCATTTCAAGCTGATCCCTTTGGCTTTATTCCCCTTTGGGAAAGAATTGCGGTAGCTCCCTCTGTCCTACGGACATCTCCCCCAAATTCTAAGTACGGAATTTAGGAGAGAAATCAAGAATAATAAGGAAACTATATGAATAACTGGATTGCGCTCACTATTACCTTTGCCGCCGCGCTTGGATTTTTACGCATAATGGATTTTTTCGCGCATCGTGGATGGATTGAATCACGTTTGAGTCGAAAGATTATCCATATTGGTACAGGTCCCATTTTTGTCTTGTGTTGGCTGCTCTTTGACGATGCGTCTGCTGCGCGTTGGATGGCTACTCTTGTTCCCTTTGCGATTACTGTACAATTTGCGTTGATTGGACTTGGTGTTCTCAAAGATGAAGCCTCTGTAAAAGCCATGTCTCGTACGGGTGACCCGAAAGAAATCTTACGGGGTCCGCTTTTTTACGGAATCGTCTTTGTGCTGATGACAATCATTTTTTGGAAAGATTCCCCGATTGGCATCATCGCATTAATGCTGATGTGCGGCGGTGATGGGATTGCAGATGTGGTTGGACGGCGTGTCAAATCAGCAAAGTTGCCATGGAGCAAAGAGAAATCAGTTGCTGGGTCTTTGGCGGTATTTGTGGGGGGATGGGTACTCGCTCTTTTGGTGGTAGCAATTTATGGGTATGCGGGCGTTTCCGGTTTTACATCCGCCAATTTTGTCTTGCCTATTGTAATCATTGCTTTTGGCGGGATGTTGGTCGAATCCCTCCCTTTTAAGGATATTGACAATCTTACAATTACGATAGCTGCCGTGTTTTTAGGGCGTTTTTTCTTTTGAGTTTGGCATTTATGAGGAGAAGTAATGGTAAGATACTCTATTGTAAAGAGCTTTTCTTTTTAGCTGAAAAATTAGATTAAGGTTTTCAATTTTCTATGCGAAGAGTTATTTTGCCAGCCCCTAAACCCATTCATCCCTTTGGAGAGCCTGCGCGGGATTTGCGCGTCCATAATAAGCCTTTGTGGACTCTACAGCGAGATGTTCTTGATAAATATACAACCAGCACCAGCGAGTTGCCTTCTGGCGCACATATGCCACAAACGCGTGAGGAGATGATTGCTTATCGGAACAATCTCTTTTTCGATCAGGGTTATATTGATGCCTTTATTACAGCGGCAAGAAAGCATGGACGTGCGTGTCGGGCAGCTTTTAGTGCCGAAGCCCCTGCTTTTAAAGAACATGCCTTGCCTCTCTCAACTTCTTATACGCCAGCCGGAAACTTATATCTCGCAGACCTTTGGTATTATCCACGCGGACCTGTTGCAGATGCGCGCCCACTGATTATTGATATGAAACCTAAAGAGGTTGGCTATTATAGTGTTCCGACTTATATGGCAAGTGATGAAGGGGATTTGGTCTTTCAAGTTCCTGAGCGTTCTTTGTTGGCGATTGATTCGTGGGTGCATATTTTTATTGCGGATGTAGTTTTTGGCGTTTTTTCGAGCGGGGTGAAAGTTGAGAAAAAACTCAAAGAAGATTTGAAATTTAAGGTTAAAGTTTTAGGCAAAGCTCTTTTTGAAGGACGGCAAGTTTTGGAATGTTCTGAATTAGTTCAGATCGGAGAAAATTGTGTGATCGATCCTCAAGCCGTTATTCATGGCCCAACAATTATTGGGAATAATGTTACGATTGGCGCAGGTGCGGTCGTAGAAAATTGTATTATCGGTAATAATGTTAATATCTCACAAGATGTTCAGTTAATGCTTTCTGTTGTAGGCGATGGCACTTTTTTGCCTTTTAAAGCGGCTTTATTCATGACAACTATTATGGATAATAGCATGGTTGCGCAAAACACCTGTTTACAGATGTGTGTGATCGGAAAAAATACCTTTATCGGTGCTGGCTCAACTTTTACCGACTATAATTTGATTCCTGCCCCAATTCGAGCGATGGATGGAAATAACGAACTAAAAGATGCAAATCGCCCTGTGATAGGGGGGTGTGTGGGGCATAATTGTCGCATTGGTTCTGGGATGATTATCTATCCAGCCCGAACAATAGAATCGGATGTTATTTTAGCCGCCACAAAAAATCGCCGTGTGATTGATCGGAATATATCTTTTGAAGATAGCGATCATCATGGCTTGCGTTTAGGGAAAAAACACGTTACAAAATACCATCAAGAAGAAGAGGAATCCTGGTAATACATGGACAGTTTCGCATTCATCATTCATCCCATTGACCCCAAACGCGATGTCAGCCGAAAATACCCCTTCTTGGGGCGTATCCTTAGCGCAGAGCAAATTGATTTTTTTTCAACATTTTTCCCACCAGTTTATCTCTCAGAGATTGAAGGCATTCGCTCAGAAGCAACAGGCAAAGAAATAAAAGGCTGGTTTATTGCCTGCCCTTATACGCCTCGTCGCATGTTGAGTTTGCCAGAGAAGACAGTCTATCGTAAAATTATACAGACGGGCCGCATGGCTGAAAAGCTCGGCGCAAAAATGCTTGGGCTGGGCGCCTTCACCTCGGTTGTTGGCGATGCCGGTATTACTATCGCCAAAGGGTTAGACGTTCCCGTCACAACGGGAGATGCCTATACAATCTCCATCGCAGTCGAAGCTCTCCGTGAAGCGGCAAAACTGATGAATATAGACCTTGCCCAATCAACGGCAGCAGTTGTAGGCGCGGGCGGTACGATCGGCCGAGTTTGTGCAGAACTTTTAGCAGAAGATGTCTCAAAGCTTTGTTTGCTCGGAAGGCATATCGAACCTTTAGAAAAACTAAAAGCTAAATTGGATGTCTCATCTCAAGCAGATTTGCAGTCTAGTACAGACCTCTCCCTTTTAGCAGATGCCGATCTAATTTTAACGGTAACGAGCGCGGTCAATGAAGATGTGATTCGCCCCGAACATCTTCGGGCTGGAAGCGTGGTTTGCGACGTTGCCAGACCTCGTGATGTTTCTGCAATGGTAGCAGCGGCAAGAGATGATATATTAGTGATAGACGGCGGGATGGTTGACATCCCCGGTCTGGTTGATTTTCATTTTGACTTTGGCTTTCCCGAAGGCAAGGCTTATGCTTGTATGGCAGAAACAATGGCTTTGGCTTTAGAAGGTCGTTTTGAAGATTACACTTTAGGTAAAGAAATTACGCGCACGCGCGTAGATGAAATCACAGAAATTGCAAAGAAGCACGGTTTTTGTTTGAGCGGTTTTCGCTCTTTTGAAAAAGAAATAACGTCAGCGCAAATTGAAGCTGTGCGTCGGAGTGCTGTGAAGAGAAATGCAAAAACCTGATAGGTTTTTGCAACATTATTCCAATCTTTTTGGAGGTTCCAAATGGGAAAAGCCCGCCTTTTGGTTGTAGAAGACGATCCTGATATCTCTAATATGCTGAAAATTTATTTCAGTGGCTTAGATTATGATGTCGATGTTGCCCTTCGGGGGAACGACGCGTTGGAAAAAACCCGGCAAGTTCTACCTCACCTTATTATCTTGGACATTATGCTTCCAGATATTGATGGTTATGAAGTTTGTCGTAATTTACGTACAAGTACGCGTACAAGCCATATCCCTGTTATCTTTCTCACTCAGAAAGATGAACGCAGCGACAAGTTGCAAGGGTTAGAGCTAGGTGCAGATGATTACATCACTAAACCCTTCGATATAGAAGAGCTTAAGTTGCGCGTTAATGGTGCAATTCGTCGTTCAGAGCGTGAGAGTCTTACTGATCCCCGCTCAGGTTTGCCAGCTGGACGTTTGATCGAGGAACAACTTCGCCGCATTATCCGCGAGGAAAATTGGGCGTTGATTGATTTGCGCATTAACTACTTCTCAGCGTTCAATGATGTCTATGGCTTTGTAGCAGGGGATGATGTTTTACGTTTCTCCGCAATGCTACTGGGTGAAATTGTAGATGAGCTTGGCACACCAAATGATTTTATTGGCCATGCGGGCGGGGATAATTTCATCATCATTTCTACAGATGAAGCTACGCCAAAAGTTATAGAGACGCTCAAAGAACGTTTTGATACAGAAGTACAAACACACTATAATTTTATGGATCGAGAGCAGGGATTTGTGCAGATCACAAATGCTGAGGGAGGAGTAGATAAATCGCCTCTAATGATAATGAAAGCTGGTACGGTTTCTCCCAAGGAACATCGTTTTTCAGATATTCGGGAAATTACTGAAATGGCGGCAGAAGCCCGTCGTAAAGATACAGTTGTTGAGGCATAAAGGTTTTAATCCATTATGGAAGTAAGGATTGAATCTGGGCTTGTTCTTATTGTGATTGGGCTGGCATTAATTGTGCTGGTCTGGGTTTTAACGCGCTGGGCTTTGCGCTTACAACCATCTTTACAAGCTGCGATCAAAACCTCCTCACCAGAAAACCCAGAACATAATGATGCTGTTTTATTGGTCTATCCCGGGGGAAGAGTAGAGTACGTAAATACCGTAGCACAAAAACTATTTGGCCTAACAGAAGGTGAAGCACCAAACCTTGAACGCTTTGCTCGTCGAGTACGCCCTAGCGACATGTTTTGGAAGTTATGTGCTTCTGAAGGACAAGCGCGTCTTTCAGTTGGGGGGAGAATGGTCGAAGGGGTTTCCTATCAAATATCAGGGCCAGATTCAGCTATATTGCTTTCGTTACGTCAACCGGAATTAGCTTCAGGACTTACAGATACACAAGATGTTTCTGGTTCGGTCTTGAGAATCATTACAGATTTTGGGCAGGCAATTGCTGAAAACCTGAAATTAGATGCCACTCTTAGTGCAGTAATTGAGAATGTGGAAAAACTTGTTCCATCTGATATTCTGGAAGTTAAGGTCAAGAAACCAGGGAGTCAGGTTTTTACATCATATCGTTTTGGAATGGTCGATGGGAAGCCTCGCCTGGAACAGAGCAGAAATACTCGTTTTGGTAATTATTCAGCATATATTATTGAGCAGGAAGAGCTTTTATTTGTATCAGATACCGAATCGTATAAAGAATTTCCTTTTCTTGAAGAGACGGATCAATATTCTATCCGTTCTTATATTGGTGTCCCTCTTCAAGCAGGTGGGGAATTGGTAGGGATGTTAGAAGTGGGGCAAATTGCGGCAGATGTCTATTCTTTGGAAGATCAAGATATTCTTCAATTGATCGCAGGACAGGCTGCTGTTGCTATTCGAAATGCATTGCTTTATGAAAACGAGCAACGGCAAGCGATGGAAATGTCTAGTTTAGCTAAATTGGCACAATCCGTTGGCTCCTTGCAGGATAGAGAAGATTTTTTCTCCGCTTTAGTACATAGCATTCAGCCACTTTTTGATGTCGATATACTTGGTTTCTTGCTCTATGATGAAGAGCGCCGCACATTAGAGGGGCAAGTCCCCTTTGAAGGGATACCTGAGCATGTTGTCAATATCTACCGTACTGAAATACCAGTCGATAGTTTAGCTGACGACATTATCACCTCACACCAAACCTTGCTTACACAAGATGCAAAAACGGATGAGCGTTGGGAAAAACTTCGTATCCATAATATTGCTCAAGCCGCAAGCTTAAGAGAAACAGCTCTTGTTCCTCTTGTTTCTAGTGGACGATTTTTAGGCTATTTACAACTTTCAAATCACTATCAGGCAGTGCGGGAATTTACCGAGAGTGAAGAACACTTAATGAGTGTTGTTGCTAATCAGACAGCAACCATTATTGATAATGCCAATCTCGTGCAGCAAACGCAAAGACGCGCTCGTCGTGCTGAAACCTTGCGGCGGGTTGCCAGTTTGGTTTCTTCATCAGCAACTGTGGAAGAGACAACCCGCTTCTCAATTCGGGAGTTGGTGCAACTTCTTGGTGCAGACTCAGCTGTTGTCTTTTTATATGATGAAGAGCAAGGCACCCTAAAAGCACAAGAATCATCTTTCTATGGTCTTTCGAGTGAAATAATAGAGAAGTTTTCCCAACTCTATCTTGGTGACTTGCAGTATCGTCTTACAGTAACAGGCAGCCAGCGTTCTTTCATATCTGGTGATTTGCAAACAGATCAACGTCTTTCGGATTACTATCGTCCGTTGGTACAAGCTTCGGAAATGAAATCTGCGCTGGTAGTTCCTTTAGTAGTTCGCGAGCGCGGTATTGGTGAAATGATGTTAGCTAGTGCTTCGCCTAATTTCTTTACACGCTATGATCTTCAAGCTGCAATCACTGTAGCCGAGCAATTGGCTCTTGTCTTGGAAACCTCAAGAGCTTCAGCACAAACGGATGAGAGTTTACGTTTGCGTGTAGATCAGTTAACGGCTCTTTCTCGCGTAAGCCGAGAGTTGAATAGCAATCTCAACCTAAAGCATTTGTTGCAGGTTGTTTATGATGAAGGTTTGCGAACAACCAAAGCCGATTGCGGCACGATCACGATTTTTGATCAGGATTCTGTTGATGAAGATGCGCCTAAGAGTATTCTGGCCTTAGGATGTGCACACGATATGCCGTTAACGGAACTTGAACAGGAAGTGGCACGTAATGGCAATGCGCTCCTCATCGGAGATGTTGTCGAAGGGGAGTATCCAGCCAATCACGAGGGCGTTCGCTCCGCTTTGGTCGCCCCAATTGCCTATCAAGGGAAAACTGTTGGATTATTCCATCTGCACTCAATGTCTCCCCATCATTTTGATAAAGAAACTTTAGATGTTGTCCAGACTTTGGCGATTCAGGCAGCAATCGCGATGGGAAATGCATACCGTTACGAGGAGCAGGTTCGGCATGGAAGCTTGCTCGAACGACGAGCGGATACACTCTCAAGTATTTTGGATACAACCACAGAGCTTGAATTGGAGCAACCACTTACAGTTTCGTTGAAGGCGATTTCTCAGGGTATTTCTGATGCAACGCCTTTTAAAGTAGTGCTGGTAAGTGTCTATAATGCTGAGACAGGAATGATGCGGCGTGTGACAGGTGTGGGGATTTCTGATGAGAATTTAGCCGCGCTTCAAGAACGAGAACAACCTTTTCTCAGCGTTCAAGAGTTGTTGAAACCCGAGTTTGAAATTGGAAAAGCATATTATATCCCTGCTAATAAGGCCCCGGTTGTGCCAAGCGATCTTCATATACTAAATTTGGATAAAGAAAATGGGACTGAAAAGCAAGGAGATTGGCACTCAGATGATTTATTCTTATTCTTGCTTATGGATCAGAATGAAAATCCGCTAGGAATGATTAGCCTTGACCAACCGAATAATGGTATGTCCCCAGATCGGACAACGGTTGAAGCAGTTGAAGTCTTTGCAGCACAATCAGAATTGATTATTAGCAGTCAAACGCGTTTGGTAGAGTTTCAAGATAGGGTCGAAGCGTTATCTTCTGGGCTTGACCGCCAGCAACGTCTATTACAAATTAGCCAGAATGACCTCCCGATTTTTTTACATAAAGATTTAGAACAAACCATTACCATTCAAAATCTTGACCGAGTTGAACAGCGTATTCGGGCGGGGTTGCAAATTACAGAATCAGTAAGTAGGCAGCTAGATGCCTCATCTGCTCTACAGACTTTAGGACGTGAAATTCTAACGCATATGGGCATGATGACAGCTTTCGTGGCAGAAGACACATTGGAAGGCCCTCATCTAATGCATATGATGGGTGATATACCTGGCACGATCAATCCAGATGCTTTGTTTGGACAGAGAAACCCTCTGCGTGCTTGTTTGCAAACAGGCGAGACAATGCTTGTTATGAATCTGGATGAGAACGATGAATGGCGAGAGAGTCCCTTGTTAAGTGCGTTACAAAGCAAGAGCTTTATCACATTGCCGATTAAAGTAGAAGGGAAAACGGTAGCAGCGGTTTTGGCTGTTAGCCGAGAGCCTTTGGCTACACTTACTGAGGAAGATGAACAGATTTATTACCAAATTGCTCGCCAAACTTCGGTTATTTTCCAAAACATTCATTTGCTTACATCTGTTCGTAGGCGTTTGAACGAAGTAAATCTTTTACTCGATTTCAGCCGAACATTGAGCGACATGGGACCAGCGAGCATGATGGATGCCCTTCTTAAGAGCGCATTGCAAGTAATTTCTTCCGCTCATGCAGGTATTGTGTTGATGTGGAATGAAGTTACTGAGCGTCTTGAGCCAAAAGCTGTGGAGAGTTATGCAAATAATAATAGTATGGAGCAAATTACTTATCGTCTAGATGAGGCTTTACCTGGAAAGGTTTTTGCAAAAGGGCGATCTCGTAATGTAGATGAAGTTAGTTTGTCGCGAGACTATGCTCTTTCTGCTTCTCAACTTCTTCTCTACCGTCAGGCGACTGGCGGCAGGCTGCCGATATCCAGTTTGTTAGTCCCAATCCAAACAGGTGATTATTCTTTAGGGGTATTGGTACTAGACAATTTTAATAAAGCGAATGCCTTCCAGAAAGAAGACGAAGCCTTGCTTCTCTCCCTTGCACAACAAGTTGCTCTTTCGCTCCAGAATTTACGTCTATTGCAGTCCACTGAGGAGCGAGCCAAACAGCTTGAATCTCTGACCGAGGTTACTGCTACGATCAGCTCAAGCTTGCAAAGTGAAGAACTAATCCCATCTTTGTTGAGGCAGATTGAGAGTGTTATTCCCTACGATAGGGCAACGCTTTGGTTAGAAAAAGAAGATGAAATGCAAGCAGTAGCGGCACACGGCTTTACAGATAATCACTCTCGTATTGGAATGAAGCCATCTTTAGATGAAGGTGTGCTCTTAGATGAATTGCTTCGTTCAGGAAAAGCGATTTCTATCCAGGATGAACGATTCCAAATTTTGAGCGAATCTGAATATTTGTCTTGGCTAGGGATTCCGCTTCTCTCTAAAGGGGAAGTGATTGGCGTTATGATGTTGGAGAAGAAAGAATCCAGTTTCTATTCTTTGACACATATCCAGATTGGGGCAACCTTCGCTGGTCAGGCTGCGGTTGCTCTTGAAAACGCTCGTCTTTTTGAAGATAGCCAGGAACGCACAGTTGAGTTGAACCAACTTACAGAGAATTTGGAACAACACGTTGTTGAACGTACTGCTGAACTTGAAAAAGAGCAGAGCAACACAAAAACTTTGTTGGATATTCTTACTGAAGTTTCTTCCAGCCTCGATCTGGATTTGGCTCTTAACCAGACTCTTGCTTTACTTAATAAAACGGTGGGAGCAGAGCAAGGAACAGTTATGCTCCTTAATCCTGAAGACAATTTGCTCCATTATCGTGCGGGATATGGATATCTTTCCAAAGAAAAAATAGGCAAGCAGGAGGGCTTCACGCTTAAAATTGGTGAAGGGTTGGCCGGTTGGGTTGTTAAGCATCGAGATGCTATCCTGATAGATGATCTTGATCAGGACGAGCGTTGGGTACAGCGAAAAACTAATTTTCAACGACATCGCAGTGCAGTTGCTGCCCCTTTGATGGTTGGAGAGGATGTTATTGGTGTTTTGTTGGTTTTTAATCGCAATGTTAATTTCTTTAGCTCTGAGCAACTTAAATTGATTAATGTTATCGCTGGGCAGGTTGCAGTAGCAATTAATAATGCCAATCTATATAAATTGATTCGTGAGCAAGCTGAACGTCTGGGGAGTATGTTGCGCAGCGAACAAGAAGAAGCCTCTCGTTCGCAAGCAATCCTTGAGGCAGTTGCCGATGGAGTTCTTGTTACGGATTCTGAAAATCGAATCGGCTTCTTAAATGCCTCAGCTGAACATATTCTTGGCATTGATGCTGAAAAAGTAATCACTCAAACATTAAAAGAATTTAGCGGACTCTTTGGAAAGGCTGCGACCATCTGGCACGAAATCATTCGCGAATGGTCTGAAAATTCCTCTGCATATCAAGAAGGTAATACCTATGCCGAACAATTGGAATTAGAAGACGGACGAATTATTTTGGTCCACTTGGCACCAGTAATGCTTGTAAATAAAGAATTTCTTGGTACGGTTTCTATATTTAGAGATATTACCCACGAAGTTGAAGTAGATCGTATGAAATCAGAATTTGTGGCAACTGTAAGCCACGAATTGCGTACGCCAATGACCTCAATTCGTGGCTATGTAGATATTCTCCTGATGGGTGCGGCTGGCAAATTAACTGAAGACCAAACCCATTTCCTCGATATTATCCGAAATAATACAGAGCGATTGAATATCTTGGTAACAGACTTGCTTGATGTTTCCCGTCTTGAATCAGGTCGAATTACACTTACCCCTCAACCCACAGCCTTGAAAGAAATTGCTGAAGATGTGATCTCTAATATCCTGAACCGATCTAAAAACGAAGAGAAACCCATGAGTGTCTCTCTTGATATCGACCCTGATTTACCATCAGTATACGCCGACCCTGATAGACTTCGACAAATCATCAGCAATCTTGCTGAGAATGCTTATCATTACACACCTGAAAATGGACAAATTACGATTTCACTTCATCTGTTAAACGGAGGTGGTGAGGTACAAATCGATATTCAGGATAATGGTGTAGGAATCGCAGCAGAAGATCAAGGACAGGTCTTTGAGCGTTTTTATCGCGGAGATGACCCCTTAGTCCTCGCTACACCTGGAACAGGATTGGGGTTACCAATCGTTAAACAATTGGTAGAAATGCACGAGGGGGAAATATGGGTAGAAAGTTCTGGGAAGGCTGGAGAAGGAAGCTCATTTTCCTTTACCCTTCCTGTTTATAAAGAGACTGAGTGAGGCATTCATGGCAAAAATAGTCATAGCAGAAGATGAACGCGATATTCGAGATTTAATAGCCTTTACCCTGCGTTTTGCTGGGCATGAGGTTTCTACAGCCTCTAATGGAGAAGAAGCAGTTGAATTAGCAGAAAGAGAAAACCCTGATCTGATTTTACTGGATGTGCGGATGCCACGTATGACAGGCTACGATGCCTGCCGAGCAATTAAAACGAAACCAGCATTAGTAGATACCCCCGTTGTTTTTCTTTCAGCAAAAGGACAAGAAACAGAGATTGAAACAGGAATAGAAGCAGGCGCAGAAGAATATTTACTTAAGCCTTTTGCGCCAGATGAACTAACCTTACGCGTACAAGACATTTTGGCCAAATTCGGAAAATAACCAGAATAGGTATAGGAACTAAAAAAGAATGAGCGTTGTATTATTGGACGATGCGATTGTGCATTATGAGGTGCTTGGGCGAGGGCGTCCGGTCATCTTTTTGCATGGTTGGGTTGGCTCATGGAGATATTGGATATCCTCCATGCAAGTCACCTCAACCTCGTTTCGCGCCTATGCGCTTGATCTCTGGGGGTTTGGAGATACGGCACAAAGAAAAGAAAGATATAGTCTCGAAAGACAAACCGCGTTAATTAGCTCCTTTGTTGACGAAATGGGAATCGGAAAAGTTGCTCTAGTAGGGCATGGGTGGGGAGCATTGATTGCGCTCAATTTTGCTGCCGCTGACGCCAGTAAAGTAGATCGGCTCATGATCGTTAATTGCCCTCTCGAAATGAAAAGCATTAATGCTCGCCTATTTACAGATTCAACTGAGAGTTTGGCAAATTGGCTTTCCAATGATTTGCCCGATGTCCAAACTGCACTAACTGACGCAAAAAAAGCAGATCCTGTTGCCGTGGAAAACTCTCGTAACGGATTTTTAGCAAGCGAACTCTTTAATAATGTTAATCGACAACATACGCCCTGTCTTTTGGTTAGCGGCGATCAAGACCCGCTTGTCGCCCCTCCCAGTATTCACAAATTGAGTCTTTTATCTGATTTTGGACAGCATATTAGTCTCGAGGGAGCTGGCTATTTCCCCATGCTCGATTCTAAAGTAAAGTTCAATCGCTTACTAACCGACTTCCTCGCACTGGATTCTGGTCTTAGCATCAAAGAATTGGGATTGAAAGAAGAATGGCGACGGCGCGTGCGCTAAAATAAAAAAGGGGGATGCCAGGAATCGCTCCTGATTTTGACTTGCTACCGTTTAAAACTCATTTTCTATGAAAGAAAGAAATTCCCTTTAACCTGACCCCCAAAAATGCTCGGACTCCTCACTCTTCATCTCCACATCCCCGGCTGTAAATCGCTCAAAGAAAAGCGAAGCCGACTAAAACCCCTCCTCACACGCTTGCGCAAAGAATTCAACATCTCCGTCGCCGAAATGGATTTGCATGATGTTTGGCAAAGTACCATTATCAGTTGTGCGGTAGTCAGCAATGATGGGGCACAATCCCAACGAACATTACAAGGTGTCGTAAAATGGATAGATGAAAACTGGTACGATATGACATTGGTGAATGAAGAAATTGAGATAATTTAATTACTATAAAGATTTTCTCCCCCAAATTAGCTTTTAGAATTTGGGGGAGATGTCCGAAGGACAGAGAGGGCATCTTGCTCGGAAAACCGTGATAACAAGGAGAAATAAAATGGACTTACAGTTAAAAGGAAAACGCGCTCTCGTCATCGGTGCCTCCCGCGGACTTGGATACGCAGTTGCTAACACCCTCGCCGCAGAAGGATGTCGTGTGGCCATTAATAGCCGTAACGCAGAAAAACTTTCTGCTTCGGCGAAAAAAATTGCAGATTTGCACGATATTCCCGTCGTGGTGTTACCAGCAGATATTGGCGATGTAGATGCTCCTGCAGGGCTAATCTCCAAAGCTGTCGATGCCCTCGGTGGGTTGGATTTGCTCGTCACCAACGCAGGCGGACCTCCTCCTGGAGCCTTCGAATCTTTCAGCGATGAGGACTGGGCAAAGGGAGTTGATCTATCGTTGATGAGCCATGTTCGCTTGATAAAGGCAGCTTTACCCCATCTTCGCGAATCAGATTCGGCTAGTGTTTTGACTATCACATCCTATTCTGTCAAACAACCCATCCCCAATTTGGTGCTATCAAATAGTATCCGCGCTGCAACGGTCGGATTGACAAAGACTCTCGCCCTTGAGCTGGGCGGGGATGGAATCCGTTTCAACTCGATTCTGCCGGGTTGGACAAAAACAGAACGGGTTGCCGAGCTGATGGGGGCACGAGCGCAAGCTAGCGACACGAGCGTCGCGGAAGAATTATCCAAACAGATGAAAGAATGTCCATTGGGAAGAATGGCTGAACCCCAAGAATTTGCCAATCCCGCTGTGTTTTTGCTTTCACCTGCTGCATCTTATATCACTGGTGTGATGTTGACGGTGGATGGCGGAATGTATAAAGGAACACTCTAAGGGCAGGCTTGAGTATTTATAATCATTCACTAATTTTGACATCCTAAAACAGGATATCAAATTCAGTGAATGATTGTTTTTAAGGAGACATATCGTAGAGATAAGCGTTTGCTCCATTTGAGGCTGCACCGCCAGTACTATCAATAAGAATGCCTTGTTCGTTAATAAAGTTTACATAATAGGATTGCGTATCCTCTGGTTCACAATTAGGACAATCGGCAAATCCTGTAAGGATATACCAAACCCTGTCTTTCCCGGCAAGACTAGATATGTCATTTTTATAATTTTCAAGAAAAATATGTTTATACGGAGTAGAAACCCCGACCACAACATTATCAGTATCTAGGTCATATAGTGGTGCGTAATATCTAAAAACAGTTTCTGTTCCAGGGAAAACATAAATTATATCGTCTGGCTCTATATTTTCGGATATGTATTGATAAACAGGACGAATATCTACTTTCCTTATAGAAAACACGTTAACGTATGTGCCCGGAACTATTTGCAAAATAACCCAAAAAGCAAGCCCCCCGGTTAGCATTGCGGCAAAAACGTGATTCCATTTCGAAAGCATCCAATATATACCTTGAAATCCTTTAGCTATTAAAATAAATGTAAATGGCATAAGAAATAACAAGAATCTGCCCTTTAGAGGGTATAGGTGCAATGCGGATGCTATAAAAACAACAGCAAAAGGAAAAGTAACCACCAATGCATTTTTTTTGTCTTTTACGAAAAAATATAAGACTCCAAGAGGTAAAAGCATCAATGTAACTAATGCCATTCTGCTATCGGTTCTTGAATAAGCACTCTCTAAAAAATTAAAAAAGGTTTTATAATACCAAGCCTTATTGCTCCAAGGTGGAGATGGAACATAAGCCTTTTTCCAATATTCAGTCATATACCCATCATCAATAATATGACGTAAAGAAACAAAATATTCTATTCCAAAACTAAGTAACCATACGAGCCCAAGACTAAGTATCCAAGCCCAGGGCACAGATTCTGTCTGCTCCATTTTTTTGATTAATAGTGCTATTCCAATACCTACTAATACAAATACTGTCGGATGAGATATCCATATCGCGATAGAACCAACAATACCAAGTAAGATGAAATCTTTAGCACTTGCATTTTTCTTAAGGCAGTTCCCAGAGAGAAAAAGTAACATAGACATTACCATGACATCACTGGAATATTGTTTGAGTTCTGATGAATAATACACAAAAAACCATGTAAAAGAAGACATTGCAAGTGCTATTATTCCCACTGGCCCCAGATATATTCGCGCAAAACGATAAATAAAATACAGGGTTAGAACACCTGAGATAAAAGGGAAAATTCGCATGACGTAGTCATAATTACCCAAGATAATAGTGAATAATTTCTCAACGAACAAAAATCCAATAGGTGCTGCTTGGTGATAATCTAATAAACGCGTTAGTTCACTAAAATTTTTATAGACTATGTTCAGTGCCAAAGAAGCTTCATCTCCCCACAAAGAACGATTTTCTATATATATATACAAGCGCAAGAACACACCGATAAAGGATATTCCCCACCATAAAAACTTGGACATCATAATTTGTTGTATAGATTCCCATATTTTTGGCATGAGAACTCCTCCTTTGTAGAAATGTTTCTATGGTATGGTTCATTTTGGTAAAATCATCTTTACAGTTTTGTATATCAATTTGAAATTAGATTGTTAACGTAGCCGCCGATTTAGTAGTTTCGACAAGTATTATCTGTTGAAAGGTATCAAAATCAAGGCAGAACGATTTTTGTGAGAGCCCTTCTTGGTTTCGACACTTGCAGCTGCGGTGACAAGCACAGATGCACGGTGAAAATGCCACCTACTCAACAGCGAACTACGCTGAAACTGTAAAGGAAGTATTCGACTGTTTGAACCATGTCGTTTATATTATACTCTGAACTAATTGAACCTTATTGTTGAATGACGTGGCGTAAATTAACCATAGCAAAGGCGATGAAATATGTGCCAAGAAAATAAACATCTTTGCGACCTTGATAGGCGACTGATTCTCCACCTTTCTTGGTGATAGCATGAGTGCCATCCAAATGGAGTTTAGATAAATTTAAGTCATCCTTGATGCTCAAAATACTGCCTCCCCAGAGATTTTCAAGGCTACCATCCTTGCTCCACTTGCGATAGTGGTGATATAAACCGCATGATAACTGATTTCTTTTTGTCTGAAACCCTTCTCGGAAGGCTCTATTGGTAACATCTCCTATTGGCAACCTGTGTAGCTTGTAAAGAATGTAGTTGAAAACTTTGTGTAGAGGGGTACTACATTCATATCCTCGTTTTGCTACTGAAATGTAGGGACTTAGCATGCTCATTAAACGTTTTTTCTGTTAGACTTGTCAGTATCGTGCTCAGGACTAAACTCCTTTTATTTTTCAAGATAAAGGACAATGCCCACTTAGACTATTTATAGGAGAAAAAAATGAAAGCTTGCTTTAACTGCAATTCTACCGAAGAACAAATTCCCCTTATTGAATTAAACTATCAAGGAAAGAAACTTTTTATCTGCCCACGCTGTTTGCCCCAACTAATCCACAAACCCACCAACTTGGTAGGAACATTGCCTGGCGCAGAAAATATCCGAGCTGCTGACGACGTTTAAAAACAGTTTATAAGTTGAAAAGGTAGAAGGTCTGAATGTTAAAAATTTTCAGACTTTCTAACTTTCAAACCCTTCAACCGAGCTGATGAAAAAACTTTCCTTTCTCACCCGCACATCCTTCTTGATCGGAGGTTTTTTTGCTTTAGATAAAGGGCTGGCTTTTTTACGCTCGATTATCATTGCGCGACAATTTAGCCTCAGCTTTGAACTGGATGCTTTCAACGTTGCCAATAACCTGCCAGATATGCTCTTTGCGCTTATCTCTGGTGGAGCGATGTCGATGGCACTCATTCCCATTCTGAGCGAATATCTGGCAACGCGCGGCAGACCAGAAGCGTGGAAGCTTTTCTCGCGAATCGCCAATCTCGCTTTTACGGTGACGGCATTTGTCGCGATCATTATCGTCATCTTCGCCGAGCAAATCGTCCGCTCTGAGATCGGGATTGCGCCCGGGTTTGGCGTTGCAGAGCAAGATGTGATCATCAAGCTGATGCGCCTAAACCTAATCGCTACGACAATTTTCTCTGTCAGTGGTTTGGTGATGGGTGGATTGCAGGCAAATCAGCATTTTCTTTTGCCTGCAATGGCACCTATGCTCTACAATGTCGGGCAAATTTTCGGTGCGCTGGTTTTCTCGCCTACTGAGCCTTATCGTATCGTGGGCATTGAATTCCCTGCATTGGGGTTGGGCATAAATGGTCTCGTTTATGGGGTTATTCTTGGCGCGATGCTCCATCTCGGTATCCAAATTCCAGGGCTGATCAAATATAAATTCCGCTGGACACCTTCGCTCACACTTAAAGATGAAGGCGTGCGCAAAGCACTCAAAATTATGGGGCCTCGTCTGATTACCATGCTTGGTATTCAGCTTGTTTTCATCGCCCGTGATAATTTTGCCTCACGTCTCGAAGTTGGCGCAATTACCGCCCTGACCTATGGCTGGATGATTATGCAAGTCCCCGAGACATTATTGGGAACGGCTATCGCAACAGCCATTTTACCGACTCTTTCTGAATATGCAGCGACGGATAATTGGACAAAGTTCCGCGAAGTAGTGGAGCGTGCCATCCGTGTTTTGATCGCGTTAACCTTGCCCATCGCGGCGATCTTATCCGCAGGCTTGCTACCGCTTGTCCGCTTGGTCTTCGGCTTCAACGTGGGTGGCACCGCCCTTCTAACTTGGACAGCTCGTGCCTTCCTGCTCACCTTAGTCGGATACGCCGTTCAGGAGGTTCTCTCGCGTGCGTTTTATGCGCGAAAAGAAGCTCTTATTCCTTTGGCGACGATCTTTGTCCGTTTTGGGATTTATATTCTTGTAGGAATTATCGTCCTGAATTACTTCCCTGAATTGAGTGCGGCTGGACTTGCGTTGGCAGAGTTGGCGGTAGTTGTTGAAGCTGTGATAATGCTTTATATAATGAGAGCACGTTTACCTGAGAGCGTTACGGCACTTCCATCCCTCTTACGTGGATTAACGGCAGCCTTGCTCGGTGGCGCATCCGCTTACGCAATCGCCCTCTATCTTCCCGGTGGTGCGGTCATCACTGCGATCATCGGGATGCTGGTCGGAGCAGGTGTCGCATTGCCGATTATATGGAAAGAAGTGCGTCTTCTTTTTAATCTCTAAACGTGTATAATAGCCCCCATGTCTGAAATAATTGAAGAAACACAACCGATAAAAAAACAGAAAAAATCTGGCAAAAAAAGATTTTGGATCACCCTTTTGGGCTTTATTGTCATCGTCTCGTTAGGTGTCTTTGGCGGATATAATTCTGGCATTGACATTCGCACAAGCGCAGAAGCAACGCTAGTTTCTGGGAAACTTGACGAGCAATTTCAACTTGGCGCAATTGCTTTGGCAGAGGGACGTTACGACCACGCCCGCCAACATTTTGAATATATTGTGCAGCATAATGCCAGTTATCCTGGTGCAGCTGCGGGGATGGCTGAAGCTATTTTGGGAATGAGTTTTACTGCTACGCCAGTACCAACACTAACGCCTACGCTCACACCTACGCCCGATATGCGCGGTGTGGAAGCAATTTATGCCAACGCTCAACAACTTATTAATGCTGGCGACTGGACAAATGCCCTCGCCGCGCTTGATCAACTTCGCAAAGATGACCCCAATTACCGCACCGCCGAAGTGGATGGGATGTATTATTTTGCATTGCGTTATAACGGCGCCGACAAGATTTCCAAAATAGGCGATCTCGAAGGGGGGATTTACTTCCTGACTTTGGCAGAGCGTTTTGGTCCTTTGGATAGCACGGCAAATAATCTGCGAGAAAATGCACGCCTATATATTATTGCTGCTTCTTTTTGGGAAATCAACTGGGAGCAGGCTGTGAATTATTTCGGTCAGCTTGCGACCTATGCACCGAATATCTGGGATGGTGCTTCGAATTTGACCGCTGGAGAACGCTATCGGATTGCGCTGATGCGTTATGGTGATCAGTTATATAACGGCGGTGATAATTGCGGGGCTTACGCTCAATATTCGAATGCCTTGGCTTATGGTGCGCTGGATGAAGTTGCCGCAAAAAACTCAAAGCGCGCTTATGAAGTTTGTTACCCGCCAACCGCAACGCCAGAGCCTACAGCGATTGTCATTATTGATACGCCGACAGAAACTCCTGTCACACCGTAAACGATGAACGCCATGCCTGTTTGGGCTTTAGCATTAACTTATTGGTTGCATATGCTGGCGACTGTAATTTGGCTTGGTAGCCTTTCAGCAGTCACTCTGTTGGTTTTGCCCGCCGCACGCCGCAGCTTGGACGCAATCTCGCAAAGCAAATTGCTCGAAGCAATTCAACGTCGCTTGGATCCGCTAGGCTGGTTCAGCCTTGCGCTACTTCTCCTAACGGGCATGTTCCAGATGAGTGCCAATCCCAATTACGATGGCTTCCTTGCTTTTAGTGGGTTGTGGGCAACATCTATTCTTGTCAAGCATATCTTTTTCTTGCTGATGATTTTCGTTAGTGCCGCGCAAACTTGGTGGTTGCTACCGAATATCCAACGGGCGATGCTCAGGCAACAAAAACTTGGCGACGAGACGGAGATAGCTTCTTTGCGAAAACGCGAGACTCTATTGCTTAATCTCAATCTGATTTTGGCAATTCTTATTTTGGGGATGACGGCGTTGGCGAGGGCGGCGTAGATAGAGCGTAAATAGTAGAGATTAAAGCAAAATGCTCAAGGATTTCTCCCTTGAGCATTTTTTATTACGAGTATGTTTTCTATTCTTAGGTAGCAGCAAGCTCTCGGAGGTGTTTCTTATATTTCATGACGCCAATAACGGGCAGGGCCAAATTGAAGCCAAGACCAAGAAAGAAATGGGGGTTCAGGATAAGATTCGGGAGCAAACCCTGATTGATGAGATAAAGCACCGACCAAACCCCCACGGGGATATTCAGCAAAAGGCTAACGACCAAACCAGCGTTATAGCGTTTACGGGCTTTAATCCCCAAGGCTATATGTGAAACTCCGGCGAAAAATGAGAAGTAGGGCAGCCAAAGACCATAAACATAATCTTTAGCCGCGAGCAAGCCAAAAAATGGCAGGATGATCCAGATCAAAATGATGTTGATGGAAAAAATAAAATCTTCGTCGAGGGGCTTGTCTGGGGTATCAAATTTCATAATGTCCATATTGAAAAACTTACCAAAACCACCGGGGAAAATATATTCTTCGGCTTCGTGAAGCATATAGAGGGGCGTTTGCAAAAGAAGCAGGAAGAGGACGAAGTCAGTATCTTTGACGATAAAGAAAAGAAAGGCAAAAAGAAAAATGGAGATCAGGAGGCCTGCTTTTGCCCAATCTCTTTTGAACCAAGCGTAATATTCTTTGAGGGTCATTTTATTTTCCTTTACTGATTATTTGGTTTTAATGTTGCTAAAAAGATGTGCACAAATTCAGCGCTCATATTTTCGACGGGGATTTCAGCTGGCAATAAATCACTGATGGGGTTCATGCCGATGGCGTATCCAAAGACCATGCTCATAAATGCCTGCGCTGTAAGTTGCGGGTCGCTCACTTGCACTTTGCTTGCGTCATGCTGTTTAGCAAAATAACGCACGAGCAATTCGATCATCCCGTTTGGGTTTTGCGCCAAAGCGACTTTCATCTCTGGGAAATGGACAGATTCAAACATCAACATGCGGATGGCGTCTTGTTGGGTGATGAAGAAATGTAGGGCATGCTGGCTAATAGTTGTCAAGTCAGCTTCAAGGTCGCCGCTGAGTTTTTCTTCAAGTAACTCAAAATTGACGCCGCCGCCGATCTGCTGAATAATCTTCTTAAAGAGAGTCTGTTTGTCACCAAAATGACGAAAAAGAGTCACTTCAGCAACGCCAGCTTTGTCTGCGATTGCCTGGGTGGTCGTACGGGCGTAGCCGAGGGTTTGAAAGGATTCTGCCGCCGCTTCAAGGATGCGCTGGCGGGCTTTCTTTTTTTTTGTGGGGGCTATATTTGACATAAGTTCTTAGAATGTAAGCGGTCACTTGCATTCTAGTCGTTTTTGGGATTTTGTCAAGAAATTCCCCCATTTAAACAAAAAAGAGACCGAGTGTTTCAAAAACACTCGGTCTCTCACTTTTTTCTTACGCCCCAACATCCCTCAAGGCCTTCAATGCGGCTTCGTGCAACAATCCATTCGTTGCCAGCACGCCACGATTATTGATTAATTTACGCTCTACAGAGAAATCTAGCGGTTTGCCGTCAAGGTCGCTGATGCATCCACCAGCCTCTTCCAAGACGATCGAACCAGCGGCTTGGTCCCAAATTTTTTCTTGATAATTTGGCATCTTCGGAGAAAGCAAGCGCAGAATAACTTCTCCTTTGCCTACCGCTAAAACTGCATATTTTGCCTGACTATCCATTCGAACAGGCTCAACTTCTACACCTAAAGCAGATGAGATTTCATCTATTTTGCTCACATCTGTATGGCCAGATTCAAAAGAGCGCATCAAACGGGCTTCGCTGGGGTTCGCTCGTGGGGAGGTTTGAATCCGTTGCCAATCATTTTTCTCGGCATTTGCCATTCCCGTTAACCACGTTCCCTGACCGCGTACTGCAATCACCAGCGTCCCTGTGCCGCCTGGCTCGGAGATGTATCCGTTTGTCAGGTTAGGGCAGCCGAGTACGCCGATTTGTACTTCACCGTCTTCAACAAGTGCGAGCGCAACGGCATATTGGTCGCCGCGGATGAAGCCTTTTGTTCCATCAATGGGATCAAGTGTCCAGAAGCGTTTGGTGGCATCCGCTGCTCCTCGGTCAATCCATTCACAGACGGTATCAGGTTCACTTTCTGGGATGTATCGGGCGGTGTAGTTTGTCACCGCTTCCAAGAGATGCTCTGCGCCTTCTTCTTTGAGGGCATCTGAGGCTTCTTCTCCCACCAGCACTGCATCGGGGAACTCTTGCATGAGCATATGAGAAACAAGTGCCTGTGATGCAAAATCTGCCACCGTAACAGGAGATTTATCGCCTTTGGTGAGAGCATTTTTAGCGGTTTCAGTTTGTACAGTTTTGACAAGTTCTGCTGCCTGACGGACAGCGTTGATGGCGAACTTTACTTCGGGGTTATTTATGTTGAACATGAGTTTCCTTTGTGATAATACGTTTTACGCAGTAGTTTCTTCTACTAATACTGCCGTCAAATCATACGCCATTGCGCCTGTAATTCTGGCTGGCACAATCTCGCCGACTTCGGCATCGCCTTCGATGAAGACCATGCCGTCAATTTCGGGGGCATCACGATAAGAGCGACCAATGGAGATGCCTTGCTCTTCGTCATAGCCTTCGATGAGAATATCGAGGGTTTTCCCAACATAAGATTGATTGACTTGAAGGGAGATATTTTGTTGGATTTCCATCAGGCGTTCCCAGCGTTCTTCTTTAATTGCTGCGGAGACAGGGTCGCCGAGTGGCTCACTAGTTGTCCCCGGCTCAAAAGAGAATTGGAAAGCACCTACACGGTCGAAACGAATTTCTTCGATGAAGTCGAGCAAAGCCTGAAATTCTTCTTCGGTTTCGCCCGGATAGCCGACGATAAAAGTGGTACGGATGGTGAGATTTTCAATTCGCTCACGCATTTTCGCAAGTGTTTTATGTACCCAGTCCATATTGGCGGGACGTTTCATGCGTTTTAGCATTTCGGGTGAAGCATGTTGCAAGGGAATATCCAGATAAGGCAAAATTTGTGGGTTTTCTGCCATCACATCAATTAAGCGGTCGGTGACATAACCAGGATAAGCATACATAATGCGGATCCAATCCATATCAGGGACAGCTTTGACGATTTCTTCGAGCAAAATAGCAAGACCGTCTTTCATGCCTAAGTCATGACCATAGTCAGTGCTGTCTTGAGCAATCAGAATTAACTCACGGATACCATTCTCGTAGAGAATTTCTGCTTCTTCAACAATATCTTCGAGGGGGCGACTAACTGCCGTACCCTTGATGAGCGGAATGGAGCAAAAAGCGCAAGGACGGCGACATCCATCCGCTATTTTGAGATAGGCACTAGAGCCGAAGACGTTTGCGCGCAATACATCGCCTTCATCTTTACCGACAGTTTTCGCATTTTCGGGCAAGTGGTATAGCACTTCGGGACGATAATTATTACGCATCTTGCGGAGCTTCTTCACTACGCTCACTATATCCATCCAGCGGCGGGTGCCGAGCATCCCATCTATATTAGGCACTTTTTCAGCCACATATTCGCTAAAGCGTTGAGATAAACACCCCGCCGCGATGAGCAATTGTCCTTCAACCTTTTCTTCGGCAAGCTCATTCAAAACTTCTATTGATTCATCACGTGATGGACCAATAAATCCGCAAGTGTTGACGATGAGTATATCTGCCAGAGCAGGGTCTTCAGATGCGCTATAGCCGTCTCTTAAAAGTAGTTGAGCCATAGAATCTGAATCAACTGTATTTTTGGCGCAGCCTAATGAGACTAAGTGAAATGTGTTTTCTTTCATAATTATTACCAGAGATAAACAAAGATGTTTTTCTTTGTGATTTTTGTTTTAAAATTTACCCACCCGTTTCTGTATTTATGGGTGTTGGTGTTTTTGTTGGCGTTAATGTAGGCGTAGTTGTTGGAGATGGTGTTGGTGTGGCATCAAGCGTTGGCGTTACCGTTGGCGTTAAGATGCCACGCGCACCGTAAAGGCGTTGTACGACTTCGCCAAATCCGCCCATTAGACCCAAATCTTGTTGATTGTAGGCAATCCGAACCCCAGCACCATTTGCGGTTAAGATTTCGACCATTTCATTGCCCTCGTAAACAAAAGAAGCATCGGGTTGAGAGCGTCCTTCAAAGACGAGTTCACCATCCACGCTCACGCGTAGCCAGGCACGCTCCATCATTGTTACCAAAATCTGTACCCCTAAATTTTCCCCTTCGGGGAGAACTTCTTCTATTGGTACTTCCGTGCCGCCTGCGGTATCTGGCGCGGGCGTATTGACGACAACAGTTGGCGTAGGCGTGTTTTCAACAGCAATGGTTGGCGTTGACATCAAAACTTCAGCAATTGATGGGGCGGTTGCGTCTACTTCAACATCTGCACGGGAGTTTGCGATTCGCCCCAATCCCCAAACGGAGAAAGCGATGAGTAAAGCAACCATCCCCACGCCAAAAATCAAATCGGGTGCAACAAAACTGCCCAATGAGAATCTGCGTTTCTTTTTTGTTGTACTCGCAAATTGCTCTTCTTTGAGATGCCGTTCAACACGTTGCGTTTGTAAACCCTCTGCAAAGCGGGTCAGTAGCGCATCGGTGTCTAAATCTAGAAAGTCGGCATAATTGCTTAACATCCCACGCGTTTGAACAGGCGAGGGTAGGGCTCCAAAATCGCCTACTTCGAGAGCGATTAAATAATGTGGGCGCAGATGGATATGCCCTTCAATTTCAGCATGCGTGAGCGAGAGCATTTCACGTCTATCGCGCAAAGTTGCTCCAATGGATGCAAAAATTGACTGGGATTCTTCTGTGGGCTCGGATGGCTCATCTTCATCCACTTCACTGGAACTTTCGGGACGCGCCTGTTTTTGGCTTGATTCCGCTATTGGAAGAGATTCTGTCTCTTGTGCGGTATCAGCTTTGGGGCTTGCGAGCGTTTCGGCAAGGCGATGTTGAAATCGCCCCCAAAGTGTTTCGCCCTCCGATTCGCTGGGGGTGGGCACCGAGTCTACATCTTCCTGCTTATCGTGAATGATTTCTTTTTCAACTTTGGTGAACTCTTCAAGATTTTCTTTCTTGCTTGCGCTGTGCAATTCTTCGAGGAGAGTGTCAATATCCAGATTAAGATATTGAGCATAAAGACGCAAAAAACCACGCCCCTGCACCAGCGAGGACATGATAGAAAAATCGTCTGCTTCGAGAGCTTCGAGATATTTGATGCGGATATGGGTGTTCTCAAAGACATCTTCGAGACTGAGATTTCGGTCGAGGCGAGCGGTTTTGAGTTGCGATCCGATAGTTGAGGGCATGGTTAAGGAAAATCACCGATTCCCCACAAATAAGGAGAATCGGTGATAGGTTTCTAATGCGTCTTGCGATATTTTGGTAAAAAACGCAATTTGCTTGGAAATTTAGGCTTCGTCTTCGTCAGCTTCCGATTCTTCAGTTGCTTCTTCGGTTTCTGCTTCTTCTTCAGCTTCCGTTTCGTCTGAAGTTTCAGCTTCTTCTACAACTTCGCTTTCTTCAGCAGCTTCTGCTGCCTCTGCTTCGGCTTTTGCTGCCGCTTCTTCTTCAGCTTCTTTGCTACCGGGAACGGCTTCGCCTTCGCGGTAAACGATAACAGTGAATTCGGGGACTAAGTCCATTGTGAGACGTGCAGCAATGGTGTGTTCGCCCAAGGTACGAATAGGTTGAGCTTCGAGTTGTTGTTTCTTGATATTGAAACCAGTTTCTTTGGCAACAGCATCGGCAACTTGTTGGGAGGTGATAGAGCCATAGAGCTTATCCGTTTCACCAGCTTTAGCGGGAAAGATGAGACGAAGTTCTTCGATTTGTGCAGCTAAACCGCCCAACTCTTCGTTGAGGGCTGCGCGTTGTTCGGCAGCTTTGATACGGATGCGATCAGCTTGTTTCATTGCGCCTTTGGTAGCGAGCATTGCCAAGCCTTGCGGTATCAGGAAATTGCGGCCATAGCCATCGGCGACTTTTTTAATATCGCCAGCACGACCAAGTTTGAATACGTCTTTGGTTAGTAATACTTTCATTTTTTTCTTTTCTCAAGCCCTTTTGAATAATAGATTTGGGAGCGAAGGGTACGACACTCCAGCGCGTTAGTATACCAGAGGGGTGGGAGAGCGTCAATTTTCTGTCACAAATTGTTAAGAGTTTAACTTGTCAAGGCTAGAGAGCGAGAGTAAGATATGGATATGAAATCTTGGCGAAATTATATTAAAGAAGTTGTAATCATTATGGGGGTGATTTTACTTATTTTCTTGATGATGGATTATAACGCGCGTCTTGAGAAGCTGAATCAACTTAATGAGAAGGCTCTTGTAGTTCGCGCCGAAGCGACAGCGGTCTTTGTGACTCAAGCGGCGTTGCAAACTCAGATCGCTGAAGCGACTTCGGATGCAGTAACAGAGGCGGAAGCCAGAAATAATGGCGAAATTCAGGAAGGGGATCAGCGCATTGTGCCTTTGCCTGCTGATGGCGCACCCTTGTTGGATACAGCCATGCCACCACCCGCTCCCGAACGTGTAAAGAAATGGCAAGTTTGGATGGAATTGTTTTTCGGAGAATAAAGCCTTCTAAAAACTTGCTTTGCTTCTTAAGGAATCAAAAAAACCTGTCTGAAAAGACAGGTTTTTTCTATGGTGGCGAGAGAGGGACTTGAACCCTCGACCTAAGGCTTATGAGTCCTCCGCTCTGCCAACTGAGCTACCTCGCCATAGCCAAAAGATATTACTATGGTCTCTTTTTTTTGTCAAATTTTTTTTGAAGAATATCACGAATACGATCGATAAAAACAAATATTCGTATCATTCGTCCTATTTGTGATTAAATATAATGCCAGAATACCAAATTTCGAATATCAAATTCCGAATACCCAATTCCCAAAACCCGCATAAAGATTTACAATTCACCTATGAATAAATCTTACCAAGAAGCCCTCGACTATCTCTACTCCTTCGTCAATTATAGTTTTAAACATTCTTCTGAACTCGCCAAAGCCGAATTCAATCTCGACCGTATGCGCGACCTGATGCGCTTGCTCGGCGACCCGCAAAACGATTATCCCATTATTCATATTGCTGGCTCAAAGGGCAAAGGGTCAACGGCTGCTTTTGTTGCCAGTGCTTTGCGTGCTGCCGATTATCGCGTTGGTCTTTATACCTCGCCCCATTTGCAGTATTTCACTGAGCGGATGCAGGTCAATGGCGTACCCATCCCACAGGATGAATTTGTTGCGCTGGTTGAGAAGCTTAAGCCAGCTATTGAGCAGGTTCCCTTTATTACCACTTTCGAGTTGGCAACCGCACTCGGATTTCTTCACTTTTCACGCCAAAAGATAACCGTTGCGGTTGTTGAAGTTGGCCTGGGTGGACGATTGGATGCGACCAATATCATCACGCCTTTGGTTTCGGTCATCACCTCCATTTCATTGGAGCATACCGCTGTATTAGGGGATACGCTGACAAAAATTGCCCGGGAAAAAGCGGGGATTGTGAAAACGGGATATCCCTTCGTCGCTTCGCCCCAGAAAACGGAAGTTGTTTCCGTTTTTGATCTGGTTGCCGAAGAGCACGATGTCCCATTAACCCTCGTTGGACGTGATGTTTTCTATAGAGTAAAGAAAAAATCTATAGACGGGCAAATGCTTGAAGTGTGGATGCGCAATGGTCCAAAAATGAAGCTCAGTATCCCCCTTTTAGGTGAGCATCAAGTCGAGAACGCGGTCACGGCTTATACCGTGCTTCTCACTGCGCGCCGTGAAGGACTGATCTTTAATGCCGCGCAAATCAAGCAGGGATTTGCCGACACGCAATGGGCGGGTCGCTTTGAAATTTGGCGAGAAAACCCGCCAATTGTGTTAGACTCTGCTCATAACCCAGACTCTATATCTAAACTGCGTCAAACGCTCGAAGAATACTATCCAGATGAAAAAGTTGTATTGATTTTTGGCGTTTCTGAAGATAAGAATATCACTGAGATGTTAATGGAATTAGCCCCTCGGCTGGAAAAAGTTATCTTGACGAAATCTGAGCATCCGCGTGCGGTTGAAGCGCAGAAAATGATCGAGTTTGCCGAGCAAGCTGGGGTCGCGTACGAGGCGGTAGAACCTGTCGAAATGGCCGTTGCTCGGGCCTTAGAAATTGTCGATGAGCGGAAATTCCTCCTTCTATCCGCTGGGTCTATATTTTTGACGGCGGCTGTAAGAGCGACTTTGAGTAAAAAATAGTGTGAGGGCGACCCATTTGAATTATTAAATGTTCTTAGGTAATTTCTTTGCTAAACGATAATGTGTTTTTAGAAGAACAAAGGGTCGCCCCTACTACGATAAAAGGAAATAAATGAATCAAAAAGACTGGGCATTTGAAGACGAAGAAGATTTTGGCGTTGCGCTTTCGCAGCGAACAGAAGAGCTTTATAGCGTTCCTAATCGAGACGTAGATGATGAGGGCCTGATCGAGGCTTGGGCTGTGCCTTTGCGAGATCTGGTTATTTTTCCGCGCATGGTTTCTCCGATTTTTGTCGGGCGCGAGGCTTCGTTATTGGCAATTCAGGAAGCGCAACTTAATAATCAAACTGTGATCGGTCTCACCCAACATGATGCTGATCTTGATACGCCAGGAATAGATGATTTTCTGCCGATTGGCGTTGAGATGGCGGTAGGGCGTTTGCTGAGTATGCCCGAAGGCGCTAGTTCTTCGCTCGTGCAGGGACGGCGACGGGTGGAGATTGTTGAATTTATACAGCTTGAACCTTTTTTGCGTGTTCGCGCTCGCCCGATTGCCGAGCCAAAAGATGCCGACCGTGAGACGAAAGCCTTAATGCGCTCGGTGCTGGATTCTTTTGATCGTTGTGTGCATTTGGACCGAGCCTTGCCCGACGAAGCGTATCTTTATGCCCTGAATATCAATGAGCCTGGTTGGCTGGCAGATATGATCGCCTCTACATTGGCGATTGGCTCGCTTGAAAAACAAAAATTGCTCATAATCCCAGACCCTGCTGCGCGTTTGCAGCGACTCAATTTTTTATTGGCACAAGAAGTGGATGTATTGGAATTGGAAGATAAAATCCATTCTCGTGTTCAATCTGAAATGAGCCAAAATCAACGCGATTTTTATTTGCGTGAGCAATTAAAAGCTATCCAAACCGAGTTGGGAGAAGGCGATATTTGGACTCAGGACGTGGCTGAATTGCGTGAGAAAATTAAGAAGGCCAAACTCCCCAAAGAAGCGCAAGAAACAGCGTTGAAAGAATTGGCGCGCTTGGAGCAAATGCCACCGATGGCTCCTGAAGTGGGCATTATTCGTACATATATCGACTGGATTGTAGACCTACCCTGGAAAAAGGCGAGCAAGGATAAATTAGATGTAAGCCATGCTGCTAAGATCTTAGACCGCGACCATTATGGATTGAAAAAAGTCAAAGATCGTATTCTTGAATATATTGCTGTACGTTCTTTGAAACCGAAGAAGGAACGCCAGCCGATTTTATGCTTTGTCGGTGCACCCGGAACAGGGAAAACATCTTTAGGGCGATCAATAGCCGAAGCGCTCGGACGTGAATTTGCTCGTGTTTCATTGGGCGGTGTGCGCGACGTAAGCGAGATACGTGGGCATCGCCGAACATACATCGGCGCGTTACCCGGACGAATTATCCAGACCCTAAAACGTGCAGGAAAAGCCAATCCGCTTTTCATGTTGGATGAAATAGACAAGCTTGGCTCCGATTTTCGCGGCGACCCGTCATCTGCACTGCTCGAAGTACTCGACCCAGAGCAAAACCATGCTTTTAGCGATCATTATCTTGAAATCCCCTTTGATTTGTCTAAGGTAATGTTCATCACCACTGCAAATTCGCTGCACGATATTCCAGATGCGTTGCTTGACCGCATGGAAGTGATTGAGTTCCCCGGTTATATCGAAGAAGAAAAACTGGCTATCGCAAATCAATATCTGATTTCGCGTCAAATTGATGAAAGCGGGGTGCATGATCTAGATTTACGCTTCTCCTTAGGTGCATTGCAGAGCATTATTCGACAATATACTTATGAAGCAGGTGTTCGTAACCTGGAGCGTGAGATTGGTCGCGTTTGTCGAAAAGTAGCACGGCTCAAAGCGGAGGAAAAACGCTATCCGCAACAAATCACCTCGCGGACGATCGAGAAATTTTTGGGACCGCCTGAATATTTCCTGCCAGAAGCAGAAGAACAAGATGAAGTTGGAGTCGCGACGGGCCTTGCCTGGACGATGAATGGTGGTGAGATTATGTCTATAGAAGTGGCTGTTCTTGAAGGCAAGGGGAATCTCCAAATCACAGGCAATATCGGCGATGTGATGCAAGAATCTGTGCAGGCTGGGCTGACTTATATCAAATCTCGTGCGGTGGAATACGATATTCCACTTGAAGTTTTTGATCGAATGGATATCCATCTTCACTTGCCAGAAGCCGCGATCCCGAAAGATGGTCCCAGTGCGGGCATCACACTCACGAGCGCATTGCTCTCGGCGTTAACCGGTCATCCCGTTTACCGTGATGTGGCGATGACAGGCGAGATCACGTTGAGAGGGCGTGTGCTTCCCGTCGGTGGGGTACGAGATAAAGTCCTCGCTGCGCATCGCTCAGAGATGAAAGTCGTCATGCTACCAGAGAAAAATATGAAAGATTTGGTTGATATTCCGAAATCGGCGCGTAATGATTTGAAAATAATCCCTGTTAAGCACATGGATCAAGTTCTCGAAATTGCCCTTGCGCCAGAACAGACTCTAGACCCGCCGCGCCCGAAAGAGAAGGAAGAGGAAGAGTAAAATATAAAACTAAACCGCCAAGAACGCCAAAAAAAGCGAGAGAAAATATAAAAAAGCAGAAGAGAAAAAGATGAGGAGAAAAGAGCCAAGTAAAGAATTAGATGACTTGGCGTACAAAGTAATTGGCGCGGCGATGGAAGTTCACCGCACCTTTGGTCTTGGTATTTTTAGAAAGTATTTACGAAGAAGCTTTGTGCTTTGAATTAAAAAGGCGTGATATTTCTTTTGAAAAGCAAGTTGAAGTCTCTATCAAGTATAAAGGCCAAGCTGTCAGAAAAGGTAGATTGGATTTGCTGATAGACAAAAAACTGGTTGTTGAATTGAAAACTGTAGAAAATTTTGCCCCAATACATCAAGCACAAGTTATTTCATATCTTAAAGCAACAGACTTGAATCTAGGTTTGCTGATTAATTTCAAAGTCTCTTTACTAAAAAATGGAATCAAACGAGTGATACTCTCCTCATAAATTAAAAAAACCTTGGCGTTCTCCGCGTCTTGGCGGTTCTTTTTAGCTCTTTCTAAGAAAAGGAAAAACTCATGAATCTCAAAGGAAAAGTAGTCCTCATAACCGGTGCTTCCTCAGGCTTTGGTGCAGAAGCTGCAGCTCTCTTTGCGAAAGAAGGCGCAAAAGTAGTTTTGGCGGCTCGCCGACTTGATCGTTTGCAAAAATTGGTAGATGAAATTCAAGATCAAGGTGGTGAGGCACTTGCCGTGCCTGTAGATGTTGCCAATGTTGACGAAATAGATGTAATGGTGCAAAGTACGCTCGACTTTTATGGAAAAATAGATATTCTCTTCAATAATGCTGGCTTTGGTCGCCTAGATTGGTTGGAAAATCTCGATATAAAACGCGATATTGAAACCCAAATCGCCGTTAACCTAACGGGGTTAATCCAAGTTACGCACGCTGTTTTACCGCATATGCTCAAAGAAGGCTCTGGGCATATTATCAATATGTCTTCTGTAGCTGGCTATACTGCTCCGCCCCTATACAGCATTTATGCCGCTACGAAATTTGGTGTGCGCGGCTTTACCGATGCCTTGCGCCGCGAAGTCCGTCATCTTGGCATTTATGTTTCCGCCATCTATCCCGGACCCGCCACAACTGAGTTTGGAGATCACACCGGCGATAATATCATCAAGAGAAGTATGAAAACGCCTACCTGGATGCAAATGACCTCAGAATTTGTCGCAGAGCAAGTTGTCAAAATTGCCAAACGTCCGCGTCGTAAACTCGTTATTCCTTGGTCTTTCGGCGTTATTATTTGGTTCAACGACCATTTTCCACGTATTTCTGATTGGATACAATTCCAGTTTTCGAAAAAATATCATACCTTGTAGTAAGGGCTTTAGCCCTTATTCGATGGAGGACAAATGAACATCTCTCGTTTAAAAAAGATCTCAAATGCCTTAGCAGAATCTGGTTTGGACGCGCTTGCGCTCAACCCTGGTTTTAGCTTGCTCTTTGCAAGTGGACTTCACTTCCACCTGATGGAGCGTCCCACCGTAGCCCTTTTTGCGGCAGATGGTCAGATTGCCATCGTTTTGCCTGAACTTGAAATGGCAAAATTAGCCAATCTACCTTACGAAGTAAAAGCCTTCCCCTATGGAGAAAACCCCAAAACCTGGACAGAAGTCTTCCGCAACGCTATCAAACATCTCGACCTGGATGGGAAAAAAATCGGCGTAGAACCCCTCGCCATGCGGATTTTTGAATACCACTACCTCCAAGCTGCCGCGCCCCTTACCACATTCCCTGATGCAACCGAAACCATAGCCTCTCTGAGAATGATTAAGGGCGAGAAAGAAATTAATGCCCTCCGTAAAGCCGCAGAAATTGCTCAAAACGCACTCACAGCAACATTACCGATGATTAAGATCGGTGTCGACGAGAAAACGATTGCTTCAGAATTAGTCAGCCAATTACTCAAAAATGGATCAGAAACGCCCCTTCCATTTCAACCGATTGTATCTGGCGGACCTAATTCGGCAAACCCGCACGCCACTCCTACCGAGCGCAAACTCCAAGAAGGCGATCTCCTTGTCATAGATTGGGGTGCACGCTACGAAGATTATGTCTCCGACATCACCCGCACCTTTGCGATTGGTGAGATTGATGCCGAATATCGCAAAATCCACGAGATTGTGCAAGAAGCGAACGCCGCTGGGCGTGCCGCCGCAAAGCCCGGACTTCCTGCCAAAGTGGTGGATATTGCCGCACGCAAAGTAATTGATGATGCGGGCTATGGCGAATACTTCACCCACCGCACAGGACACGGAATCGGCATGGAAGGCCATGAAGCCCCCTATATGCGCGCCGATAATGAACGCATCCTGGAAGTTGGCATGGCATTCACCGTTGAGCCAGGGATTTATCTCCCCAACCGTAATGGTGTCCGCGTAGAAGATGATATGGTCATTACCGAAAATGGGGCAGAAAGTTTGTCCACATTGTCACGAAAAATAGTTGTGTTGGGATAGAAAAACATAACACGAATTGCACGAATTGTGCGAACAGCACGATTTTTTCGCTTTTTATTCGCGCTATTCGCACAATTCGCCTTATTCGTGATAAATTCTGACCGTCCCTAAAACGTTTAGACTAAAAACAATGATAATCCCCTCCGCAGAACCTTTCTACTTTCCCGGCAATAAAACGGGATGCCTCCTCGTTCACGGATTCACTGGCGCGCCCAAAGAGATGCGCTGGATGGGGGAGTATTTAGCGGAAGAAGGTTTCAGTGTGCTTGGTGTTCGTCTTGCGGGGCATGCCACAAAGCCAGAAGATATGATTAGAACGCGCTACACAGATTGGATGCACTCCGTTGAAGATGGCTACCATCTTCTTAAAGGCACAGTCGATCGGGTCTTTTTAATTGGGCTTTCGATGGGGGGCGCACTATCGCTTTTAATGGCAAGCAAGTTAGATGTCTCGGGCGTTTTCGTGATGTCCGCACCTTATGGGCTAAATGATTCGCGCATCAAATACACGAAATTTCTCTCTAAATTTATATCCTATATCCCCAAAAGAAAGGGAGAGCCAGGTGCAACCTGGGTGGATAAAGAAGCTTGGCGAACGCAAATTTCCTATCCTGAAAATCCCTTACGCTCCGTAACCGAACTGGCAAAAATGTTGAAAGAGATGCAGGCCGTATTGCCGAAAATTGATGTGCCTGTGCAACTTGTTCACTCGCGCAACGATACTTATGTGTTGGGCGAAAATATGGAAAAGATTTACGCCGATTTAGGCACAGAAGATAAAGAAATGATCTGGGTCACTGAGAGCGGGCACGTTATCCCACGTGAGCCGGCAAAAACAGAAGTTTCCAAAGCCGCTGCCGATTTTATGCGCCGCATAGAATCTGAAAAATGAACTCAGCTCTCTTAGCACTTGCCGCCGCCCTCTTCACTTGGGGGCTTGGCGAAGGGATATTTTTCTTCTTTCAGCCGCTTTATTTGGCAGAATTGGGTGCAGACCCACTCCAAATTGGGGCGATTTTGGGCGGTGCTGGGATGGCGATGACGCTCGTTCACATCCCTGCTGGCTATCTTGCAGATAGATTTGGACGTCGCCCTCTCTTGCGCGTTGCCTGGGCAGGCGGTTTGGTCTTTAGCCTCATCATGGCATCTGCCAGCACCTTGCCCGTTTTTGTTACCGGGCTGATTTTGTATAGCTTCACCACATTTGTGATCGCTCCTTTAAATAGCTATGTCACGGCAGCGCGTGGCAAATTGAGCGTTGAGCGTGTAATCACATTCGTTTCGGCGGTATTTAGTCTTGGGATGGTGCTAGGCCCCCTACTTGGTGGCTGGCTCGGCGACCGTTTTGGCTTGCGTTCGCTCTATATTGCCGCATCAGGTATTTTTGTCATCTCTACAGTGTTCATGTTTTCGTTGCCTCCTCAACCCATCCACGATTCTGCCTCAGATTTTTCGTCAAAAAAACTGCTCAAAAATAAGCAGTATCTTGGGTTTCTCGCCCTCCTTTTCTTCATCATTTTTGCCCTTTATCTGCCTCAGCCGCTCACGCAAAATTTCCTCCAGGAAGAGCGCAGACTTTCTCTTGGGCAAATCGGCTCACTTGGGTCATTGAGTGCGTTGGGAAACGTGGTGCTCAATCTCTTTTTAGGGCAATTGGGAGCACGCACAGGATTTTTGCTTGGGCAGTTTTCTGTTGCCCTTTTTGCCTTCCTGATTTGGCATGGCTCGGGGATGGAACTCTTCGGTCTTGGCTATTTCTTACTCGGTGGATTTCGCTCTGCTCGATCTTTAGCAGCGGCGCACGTCAACAGTCTTGTTAATGATGCCCAAATGGGATTGGCTTATGGATTGACTGAAACCGTGAGCGCGTTTCCTCTGATTCTTGCCCCGCCTCTGGCAGGATACCTCTATTCGACAGACCCCGCATCGCCCTACCCCTTTAGCTTGCTTCTGATATTCGTAGGCATTATACTGACCCTAATCTTTTTCCCGCGTTCAACAACTCAACTACCCAACTAAAAATTATGCTAAAAATTAAATCGCTTACTCTCGGACCCGTCCAAACCAATACCTATATTCTTGCCGATACTGAAAGCAACGAAGCCATTGTTGTTGACCCTTCATGGGATGGTGCAGAAATCGCCAAAGCCGCTGAAAAAGAAGGCTGGCATATCAAAGAGATTTGGCTGACCCATGCCCACTTCGACCACATCGGCGGGATCGCGGAACTTGTGAAATCCCTCCCTGAAACCCCTCCTATTTATCTCCATACCGATGATTATGATCTATGGAAGGATGGCGGCGGTGCTAAAAGATTTGGCTTTAGCATTGACCCTGGTCCTAAACCTGAAGCTCTCACACATGGGCAATTTCTCCGTGTTGGCAACTTCACCTTTGAAGCACGCCATACCCCCGGTCATCGCCCCGGTCATTGTGTTTTCTTCTGTGCTGATACTGGCATTCTCTTTAGTGGTGATCTTATTTTTTATCGCTCTGTAGGGCGTACCGACCTCCCTGGCGGGAATTGGGCAACGCTAGAAAAAAGCATCCGCGAACAAATCTACACTCTCCCTAATAATATTCGTATCTTTTCTGGGCATGGTGATGAAACGAGTGTGGGTGATGAGAAAGAAAACAATCACTTTATAAAAGGCTAAATATGTTTACAAAACCTTCCCAACGTTTTCCCTTGCTATTTTTATCCGTTGTTACCCTCCTCGTTGCAATGTGGAGCGGTCTCTTGCGCGTTGGTTGGGCTTGGCCTACTCTATCCCCATGGCCAATGGCGCATGGGCCTCTAATGATTTCAGGTTTTCTCGGTACGCTGATCAGTATTGAGCGCGCCGTTGCGCTAAATAAATCATGGCTCTATACAGGGCCAGTCTTGAGCGCGGCAGGCGGCATTTATTATGTACTAGGTGGTAACGATATTATCGGGCCATTATTAATGCTTGCAGGGAGTTTCGGACTCGTCATCATTTTCGCTGTCATCCTGAAGCAACATCGCGCCGACTATACAATCGTCATGGCTTTAGGGGCAGTCTCCTTTTTTATTGGCATGTTGCTCTGGGTGCTAGGGAAGCCTATTTACAGTATCGTTCTTTGGTGGAGCGGGTTTCTCGTCCTCACCATTGTTGGCGAACGCTTGGAATTAAGCCGTCTTATACGCCCCTCTAAAACTCGAACAAATACTGGGCGGATAGCTATCGGTGTTTATTCGTTTGGCTTGGTCTTTACTTTATTTTCGTTAGATATAGGCACGCGTATTGCATCAGCTGGGATGCTACTCATGGCATTTTGGCTCTTACGCTTTGACATTGCCCGCTTCACTGTCCGCAAAACGGACTTGGTACGCTTCGTTGCCGTTTGTCTCCTGAGTGGTTATGTTTGGCTGGGCATTGGCGGTGCCATCGGCTTATACTCTGGGGCAACATTTGCTGGTCCGCTATATGATGCTTTTTTGCATACAGTCTTTGTTGGTTTCACCTTCTCTATGATCTTTGGTCACGCCGCAATTATCTTCCCTTCTATTTTGATGTTACCCGTAAAATATAGCCCGAAATTCTACGGTCCCCTCATTTTGCTACATATCTCCCTCATCATGCGCATTACAGGAGATTTGGTGTTTATCCATTCGATTCGCTTGTGGGGGAGTCTCCTTAATGCAATTGCGATACTGCTTTTCTTGGGGATTATGGGTGGGACGATTTTGAAGGGGAGGAAAGAAGAAATCGAAGCCGAAAAAGCGTAACTCATCAGTGTTTTTAGAATAAAAAGCCTTGTAAAAATGCGAGGCTTTTTAATTTAAAATCATTTGCGCAATTCGTCAAATTGCGATACTTAGTCTTTCAAACGTTGTCTTTTAGTGTAAGTCACGCCCCTGCCCACAATTTCCTTCCTCGAACTGGATTGTTGTATGTTCAATTCCAAAGTCGTGGAGGAGGCATTCTTTTAGCGCGGACATCGTTTTTCCATATTCAGCGTTTTCTTCTAAAACGGCGTGTGCGCTGAGGGCAATATGACCGGAGCAGATGCTCCAGACGTGCAGATCGTGGATTTCTTTTACGGAGGGGTGTACTTGGAGAGCTTCACTAATTTCATTAACAGACATGCCTTCAGGAACGCCTTCAATGAGAATATGCAATGAGCCTTTGAGCAGACGCCATGAGCTGAAGAGAATCAGAATACCAATAATTATACTCATGAGCGGATCGATCCAACTCCAATTAGTGAAGTAGATAATGACGCCAGCGACTACCACGCCGACAGAGGCGAGCGCATCGCCGATGACGTGGAGATAGGCAGATTTTATATTCAAGTCTTCCTGTTCGTGAGCGTGTCCCTCTTCCCCGTGGTCGTGGTCATCGTGATTGTGTGAGTGAGCGTGTCCGCCAAGTACGAAGGCGACGAAGAGATTGGCAACCAAGCCAATGCTGGCGATAATCATTAATTCTACGCTTTTGATGGCTTGGGGTTCTTGCCAGCGGAGCCATGATTCGTGAAAAATTTCAAAGGAGATATAAACTAGCGTCAGTCCGTTGATGAGTGCTGCTAAAACTTCGAGTCGATGATAGCCGTAGCTATGTTTATCGTCGGCGGGACGAGCGGAGAGCTTTAGGGCTACAAAGCTCAAGATGAGGGCGAAAACGTCCATGAAGACGTGTGCCGCATCGGAGAGGAGGGCGAGGCTGCCTGTCCAGAATCCACCGATGACTTCGGCGAGGAGGATGAGGAGGGTGACAAAGATTGAGATCAGAAAACGTTTTTCTATACCGGTATCAGGATGAGGTCGCATGTGATTCGCCTTGTTTGGAATGAGTAGATGTTGAATAATGGAAAAGGTTCAAGAGAGCATCCGCTATTCTAGCAGAAATTCATCCAAAATACATAAAATCACAGGGTATAATATGCTTACATTAACAACTTATGTATTGATCAAGGTACCTCTCCCCCCGGACGGGAAGGTTTAATGGCGAAGTCGGTTTAAGTCCGACGCTGTTGCGCAACTGTAAATTAGTCTGATAGTCTATTTGTCTGATGGTCTTGAAGTCAAAGAAATTTATTTGACCAAGCAAACAGATGAGAAAATGACCAAAAGACCAATAAGCCAGGTCGCCCGCCCTGATTATTTTCCACAGACCTCGCAGAAAGGAGGTGGAACTTTGAGTCTTTGATTCTCAGCCCCTCCCCTGTCTCTATGGCAGGGGTTTTTGATTCTTATAATAAAACTATCGAATTATCTAGTAGGAGTACCAATGAAAAAACTGTTTGCACTCATCTTTATTCTCAGCATTTTGCTGGGAGCTTGCACGCCTGCCGCACCCCAAACCGCGGAACCAATTGTTGAGGAAGTTGTCCCAACCAAAGCCCTACCACCCGAGCCGACTGAAGAGCCACAGCCAGAGGTAATGACTTTTGTTGATGGCTTAGGGAATACACTTGAGTTTACTGAATACCCACAGGCTATTGTTTCGATCTCTGCTTCGACAACAGAGGTATTATTTGCTATTGGCGCAGGGGATCAGGTTGTTGGGCGCGATGAATACTCTTTGTATCCCGAAGAAGCTCTCGAAGTGACCAGTATAGGTGCTTTGTGGGAAGAATTGCCAGCAGAAGCTATTTTGGCTTTGGAGCCGGACTTGATTGTTGCCGCCGAAATCATCTCTGAAGAACAGGTTTTGGCTCTGCAAGAGTTGGGATTGAATGTTTACTGGCAGGCAAACCCCACTGATTATGAAGGTTTATGGCAAAATTTGCGCAACTTTGGAATGCTCACAGGTCATGAGGAAGAAACGGAAACCTTGATTGTCGATTTGGAAGCACGTGTTGAGATTGTTCAGGAAAAAATTGCGACATCATCTTTTCTTCCCTCTGTTTTTTATGAGTTGGATGCAACAGATCCCGCCAACCCCTGGACAACTGGTTCGGGCACTTTCATTGATTATATTATTACCACAGCTGGTGGCACCAATGCCGCGAGTGAGTTGGAAGGCGACTATGCTCAGATTGGTTCAGAAGCATTGATTGCTATTAATCCGGATGTCATTTTGTTGGCAGATGCACCTTATGGCGTGACGCCAGAAGCCGTTTTAGAACGTTCTGGATGGGATGTGATTGCTGCTGTTGCTGAGAATGCGCTTTATCCCATTGACCCCAATATGATGAGCGTCCCCGGTCCGAGACTTGTGGATGCGCTAGAAGAAACTGCAAAACTCTTACATCCTGAATTGTTTGAGTAAATAGATGAAATGAGGCTCGATATTCTGTGTATTGAGCCTCATCTACTTTTTTATGATCCGACAACGACCTTTTTTAGTTAATATCATCATTCTGCTGATTGCATTTACATTTAGCATTGCACTGGGTGCTGTTTTTATTCATCCAAGTACAATTTTGCGGATCCTTGCTGACCAGATTCCTGGAATCAATATTACTCCTGATTGGCCAAATTCCTTTTCTGCAATAATCCTTGCCGTACGGTTGCCCCGTACAGTATTGGTTCTTCTAACTGGCGCAGCACTTGCAAGTAGCGGAGCGGCGTATCAGGGCTTGTTTCGCAATCCTCTTGCTGACCCTTATCTAATTGGTGTCGCATCTGGGGCAGGTTTGGGGGCTATTTTTGCGATGTCATTACGCTGGCCAATGAACTTATTCGGATTTTATTTTATTCCTGTCGGTGCCTTTATTGGCGCAATCCTGACCGTAGTGTTGGTGTACAGCCTGGCACGTGTAAATGGACTTGTGCCATTAACAACACTGATTTTAGCGGGTGTGGCTGTGGGGGCATTTGCATCAGCACTGACATCTTTTCTCATGCTTCGTTCTGATCTACAGCTTCACAGAGCTATTTCATTTTTGCTTGGAGGTTCGCCGATGACTGGCTGGGATCCTGTCATTGCAGCGCTGCCTTATATGGTTATAGGTATGGGATTGTTAAGTGTCTCTGGTCATGCGCTGAATATTCTTCAATTTGGTGAAGAAGAAGCCAAACAAATGGGATTGAATGTAGGCAGAGCCAAGATTTTTATCATCATCGTTGCTTCACTTACTACAGCTGTGGCTGTTGCGTTTTCGGGAGTTATCGGATTTATAGGCTTGATCGTCCCACATACGATTCGTATTATTTGGGGGGCTGATTATCGGCGTCTTATTTCTTTGTCTATTCTTGGAGGAGGCAGTGCTTTGCTATTTGCTGATATGCTCGCACGCATTTTAATTGCACCATCATCTCTTCCAGTTGGTATTGTCACTGCTTTAGCGGGAGCACCTTTCTTTTTGTGGATTTTGCGTCAGGCAAAGCGTGAGGTCTTCTGGTAATCATGTTGAAAATAGACTCTCTCACGGTTGCTTATGATGACAAAGTTGTTTTGCAGAATGTGTCTTTTGATGTGCAACCTGGAGAAATCCTTGCCTTGATCGGCCCAAACGGAACAGGAAAATCAACTTTGATTCGTGCCCTTAGCGGAGTTGTGCCAATTGCATCTGGACAAGTGTCTATTGATGGACAAAATCTCTCAGAGTTATCTGCCAATCAGCGTGCAAAGATCATGGCTGTCGTTCCTCAAGCGCGTCAACTGGGTGGTGCCTTTTCTGTAGAGCAGGCGGTTATGATGGGGCGCACTCCTTACCTGAATTGGATAGGGCAAGAAAGTGAATCGGACAAGGCTGTAGTCAGGTTGGCATTGGAACAAACGAATCTGACAGGATTTGCAGACAGGCAAATCGCTCAGCTTTCTGGGGGCGAGCAGCAGCGTGTTTTGCTGGCTCGTGCTTTGTCTCAATCCACGCCAGTATTATTATTGGATGAGCCTACAAATCATCTCGATTTGCAACATCAGACTAATTTATTATCTATCGTCAAAAGATTGGCTAAAGAAAAAGAGTTAATTGTGATCGTAGCGATGCACGATCTTAATTTAGTTTCCTTCTTTGCAGATAAAGTCGCTCTGCTGGTCAATGGAGAATTAAGGGGCTTAGGCACGCCAGAGAAGGTTATGCAGAAGGATGCTATCAGTGCTGCCTATCAAACACCTGTTGAAATTATTCAGCATCCCGTTACAGGTGCACCGATTATCTTCCCGCAAGGGATATTGGAACAATCAGAATAGCGAGGCTTAAATGGCAAAAAAGAAAAAAGGCTTGATTATCGTCAATACAGGAAAGGGAAAGGGGAAATCCACTGCTGCTTTTGGTGTAGTCTTGCGCGCTTGGGGCCGCGGATTACAAATTTGCGTTATTCAATTCATTAAATCAGAAAAGGGTAAATGGGGTGAAGTAAAAGCTGCCCAAAAGCTGGGCATTGATTGGCTCTCTACCGGAGATGGTTTCACCTGGCGGTCAAAGGATATGGATGAAACGATTGCCCGCGCACAATATGGTTGGAAAATGGCTCAAGAAAAAATCACCAGCGGAAAATATGATTTGGTCGTTCTTGATGAGTTTACCTATCTCTTAGACTTTGAATGGTTGGATGTAAATGAAGCTATCAGCTGGCTAGAAGAGAATAAGCCGCCTATGCAACATATCATTATCACAGGAAGAAATGCACCGCAGGAATTGATAGGTTATGCTGATCTGGTAACAGAAATGAAAGAGATCAAGCATCCTTATAAAGAACAAGAAATTTCTGCACAACCGGGGATTGAATTTTAGTTATCCAAATATCGGAGGAATCATGCTGCAAGATATCGTCACAAAAATCAAGGGGCTGGATGAAGCTGCTATGGCGGCAGCAAGAACACGTCAAGGGACGCTTACCAAACCGCCCGGTAGCTTGGGACGACTGGAAGAACTATCCATCCAATTAGCAGGGATAATGGGCAAAGAAATCCCGGAAATCAAAGATAAAGTTATTATCACGATGGCTGGGGATCACGGCGTGGTTGCTGAAGGCGTGAGTGCTTTTCCGCAAGAAGTTACCCCGCAGATGGTGATGAATTTTTTATATGAAGGTGCGGCGATTAACGTTTTGGCAAAGCATGTTGGCGCACGCATTACTATCGTAGATATAGGCGTTGCCACTGAAATGGAAACACACCCAGACTTGATAAATAAAAAAGTTGCGCTTGGCACAAAAAATATGACTAAAGGCCCTGCCATGACTCGCGTAGAAGCCGAACAAGCCATTATGGCGGGCGTAGAAGTTGTTGAAGCCGAAATCGCAAAAGGCCTGGACATCGTTGGCACAGGCGATATGGGCATCGGCAATACCACGCCCTCTGCCGCCATTGCCGCGGTGCTGACAGATATTGAGCCAGCAAAGCTCGCCGGACGTGGCACAGGCGTGGACGATGAAGGTTTGAAGCGAAAAATTGATGCCATCGAGCGCGCCTTAGAAGTTAACGAACCCGACGCCAAAGACGGCCTTGATGTCCTCAGCAAAGTCGGTGGTTTTGAGATTGCTGGGCTGGTCGGTGTAATTCTCGGTGCAGCAGCAAATCGCAAACCAGTTATGGTAGATGGCTTTATCTCCACTGCCGCGGCAATGATCGCTGTTGCCATTGCGCCCAATGCCCAACCCTATCTGATTTCCGCGCACCGCTCTCAAGAATATGGTCATAGCCAAATGCTTGAATGGCTGAAACTAAAACCCCTCGTAGATCTTGATTTTCGTCTCGGTGAAGGCACTGGTGCCGCACTAGGCATCTCTTTCGCCGAAGCTGCTTGCAAAATTTTGGCAGAGATGGCAACCTTTGCAGAAGCGGGCGTTTCAGACAAAGAATAATGATTTCTCTAATTGCCGCCTTTCAATTTCTCACTATCATTCCCACCATCATCAAGCGCCCCTTCACCTCGCAGGAGATGGGGCGTGCCGTTGGCTGGTTTCCAATGGTTGGTTTGGCATTGGGCGGAATTCTTTACGTGGTTAATGCCTTGGCGCAAAAAACTTTTTCCATTGAAATCACCGCCGCGTTGACCATCATGGCATGGGTTTTCTTCACGCGTGCTTTTCATTTGGATGGATTGATGGACACCTGCGACGGCCTTTTTGGAGGATTCACAACTGAACGTCGTTTGGAAATTATGCGGGATTCTCGAATGGGCGCCTTCGGTGTTGCCTCAGGGATTTTGGTCTTGTTGCTCAAATACACCGCTCTCATTTCCGTCCCCGCCCATGACCTTATGCCTGCTCTCGTTATGGCAACAGTTATCGGGCGTTGGACATCTCCGCTGGTCATCGTCGCCTTTCCATATGCGCGGGAGAAGGGAATGGGGAGCGCCATGAAAGAGAATGCCCGCTTCCCACAGCTTATTTTAGCGACCACCATTGCCGCATTAATAGCTTGGTTTCTTGCGCAAACATTTGGCATTCTTCTGATGCTTCTCTCTGCCTTCTTCGCCTTTTTGATTTCTCTCTACATAATACGATTATTATCTGGCCTTACTGGCGATAATTACGGCACACTAACCGAAATTACAGAAACACTGATCCTGTTAGCTTTTGCAGTCGAGTTATAGGATATTGTTTTTTACTAAAATTCGCGTAGCCACAAAGAACAAGAAACAAATAATCAACTGAAAGAGATTCTAAAATGAAAGCTAAAACCCTAATGATCGTAGGCTCTAGCTCCTCAGCGGGCAAAAGCCTCCTCGTCACCGCCCTCTGTCATTATTACGCCCAGTGTGGCGTCAAGGTCGCCCCTTTTAAAGCCCAAAATATGTCCAATAACGCTGCTGTCTGCCCTAATGGGAGCGAAATTGGGCGTGCCCAAGCTGTGCAGGCAATTGCGGCTGGGCTTGAACCAGAAGTTCAAATGAACCCTATTCTCATCAAGCCCGAAGCTGATTCCCGCGCTCAAGTTATTCTGATGGGGCGTGCCTGGCAGACTCTTGATGCTCGTGATTATTATCCACGCAAAGATGAGCTTTGGCGGCACGTTACAGAATCGCTCGATTATTTGCGTGAAAAATATGAGTTGGTCATCATCGAGGGAGCGGGCAGCCCTGCCGAGCTAAATCTCCAAGCCAGCGATATTGTCAACATGGCTGTTGCAAAATACGCTCAGTCGCCAACCCTTTTGGTGGGGGATATTGACCGTGGCGGCATTTTTGCCCAGCTTCTCGGCACTTATTGGCTTCTCCCCGAAGAGGAGCAAAATTTGATTGCGGGATTCATCGTCAATAAATTTCGTGGGGATATTACGCTTTTTGAAGATGGAATTGAAATTTTGGAGGAGCGGAGCAGCATCCCTGTTTTGGGCATGCTTCCGTACATCAAGAATCTATACATCCCCGAAGAAGATGCCGTTTCCCTTGAAACCCCCAGCATGATTTCTTCATCCCTTTCTGCCGCGCAGATAGATATCGCCATTATTCATTTGCCCCGTATCGCGAACTTTGACGATTTTGACCCCTTAGATGCAGAAAATGGTGTATCTGTCCGCTATGTTGATTCTCTTAAAAAATTTGGAGAACCAGATATAGTCATTATCCCCGGCACCAAAAGCACCGCCCAAGATTGGGCATGGATTCGCAAAATGGGTTTGGACCGCGCTATTCAAAACCATGCCAAAAAAGGCGGCGCACTGGTTGGCATTTGCGGTGGCTACCAAATGCTCGGAGAGAGTATTTCAGACCCTTTGCAAGTTGAATCTTCAACACTAGAAATAGATGGATTAAACCTTCTCCCCATAAAAACAACATTTATCGCCAAGAAAGATACACATCAAGCAGCTGTGAAAATATCAAATGGAAAAACTTGGCTAAAAAGACTAGAAAATCAAAAGCTACGCGGCTATGAAATCCACATGGGACGCACAGAGAGCAAAAGTCACTTTTTAGAAATTATTGAACGAAATGGTAAAAAAGTGAGTGTTATAGACGGCGCAATCAGCGAAGATGGCAAAATTTGGGGATGCTACATCCACGGCATTTTTGACAATGAAAATTTCCGCCATGCTTGGCTTACAAGTTTGGGCTGGAGTGAAACACAGGCTGGAAAAGATGACCTTTTCCAAGAATCACTATCGCGTTTGGAAAATAGCCTTGAAGAATCCCTTAATATGGATTTGTTGGAGAAAATAATATGGGAAGATTAACCTTATTCCTGGGCGGAGCACGAAGCGGAAAAAGTTCCCTTGCTGAAAAACGAGCATCTGAAATTGGGGGAGATTCTGTGCTTTATCTTGCGACGTCAGAAGTAAAAGATGAAGAGATGCGAGATCGTGTAGAAAAACATCGTGCATCTCGCCCCTCTGCCTGGGTAACAATTGAAGCTCCGCGTAATATTGCGCGATCTCTTGGCAAGGGAAGAAATGAAGAGCGCGTTATCCTGATAGATTGTATAACCTTCCTTGTATCCAATCTGCTGTTGGAAGCAGGAGGCGGCGAGGATGATAACCCCTTTGATGAGCAGATCGAAGCTGTCATTCTCGCAGAGATCGAAGCACTGCTGGAATATATTGTCAAAACGGATGCTGATTTTCTGCTTGTCTCAAATGAAGTCGGGATGGGGCTTGTCCCGCCTTATGCATTGGGGCGGGCGTATAGAGATTTGTTAGGGCGGGCAAATCAAGTTTTAGCTGCCGCGGCAGATGACGTCTTTTTCCTCGTGGCGGGGGTTTCAATGCAGATGAAGTGAATGGGAGCGATGTGCATTGTATCTTCTTTTGGATGCGTTGCACATCGGGCAAATTATCTGCAACACACTTTGAAAGTGCAGATAATTTATCCAGCCAACCCCAATTCAGGTGCAACACGGCGCATAGCTTCAATCACATTGCCGACATGCTCCCAAAGTTCAACATCAAAATCTTCAGCACCGCGTTCCATTTCTTCGCGGTTGGCTCCGGCAGCAAAATGCTTGTTTTTCCATTTTTTCTTCACAGATTTCACTTTCAAATCTATGAGTGAGCGCGAAGGGCGTACTAGTGCAGTCGCGGTAATGAGACCCGTGATCTCGTCACAGGCGAAGAGTGCTTTCTCCATAAGGGAATCACGTGGAATTCCGGTGTGATCCGCATGGCTGAGGATAGCGCGGACGATGACTTCCGGCACACCACGTTCACGCAAGATGGGCGCACCTTTGACGGGGTGTCCTTCCAGTGTGGGGTGAATTTCCCAATCAAAATCGTGCAAAAGCCCGACCACACCCCAGAGCTCTACATCTTCCCCTAATTTTTCAGCATAAAAACGCATGGTGGCTTCAACAGCGAGCATATGTTTGACTAAATTTTCGTTCTTTATAAATTCTCGTACGATGGTGAGAGCTTCAGAGCGTTGCATTATTCCTCCGTAAAAATCGGTTCGAATTCGCCCAATACGGGGAAAGGGCGTGTGACGTATAAATCCCAAAACGCGGTTAAGGTAGCGAGTGTTTCGCGGGTATTCCAAAAGAAACGTGAGCGTTTGAGATAGGTGCGTCTGTCACCGTTGATGCCGGTGCTTTCTACGCCGAGCGCATCGCAGATATAGAGGGCGCGCGAAAGGTGAAATTCTTGGGTGACGAGTATAGCAGAATCTAAGCCGAAAATTTCTTTGGCACGATAGCAGGTATCGTAAGTGCGTCTACCTGCAAAGTCAAGCACAATGTCATTTTCTGGGACGCCTAACTCGATAGCATAGTTTTTCATAGCAGTCGGTTCATCATAATCTGCAAAGCGATTATCGCCGCTCATTAGCAATTTCTCTACTTTCCCTGCAAAATATAATTCTGCCCCAGCTTGGATGCGATCTCTTAAGACAGGAGTCGGTGTGCCATCTCTCCATAAGCCTGCACCGAAGACAATGGCAGCGCGTTCTGCTGGGATGTCGTCTATTTCATAAACGCGCCCTTTGCTGTGAATGGCGGTAGTGAGACGCGCGATGATGAGCAGAGTCGCGCCACTGATAGCAAGAATGAATAGGAGTTTGATGAGCATGATAAGAATACGTTTTATATAGGTGAATATTTTCTTGATTATATTTAACATTGCGGCATTTTACCACTTAGCCCCCTCTCAGTCTCCCCCAAAAGAGAGAATGGTGCTGGCGAATTTAGTGAGGGAAATGTTCACGCCAAGAAGATGTTGATTAGTGGCAAGCAAGTTGAAATCACGCGCGACGCGGTTTTTCATCCTATTAAAAATAAAAACGGGCGCATTTCTAAAAATGCGCCCGTTTGAAAATCTGAACCATTCTCTTTTAGACGAATTTCTCTCGGATAACAGAGGAAATATAATCCATTGAGGCAACAACTACGGCGATGGCGAGCATTTGCGCGCTGGCGGCACGATAGTCGAGGAGGTTGATATTTTGGCTGAGAAGGAAGCCGATACCACCGCCACCGACAAAGCCGATGATGGTGGACATACGCACGTTGATATCCCAGCGGTACATGGTGAATGAGATATAGGGCGGGATAATTTGCGGCACAACGGCGTAGACAATGGTCTGTAATTGATTTGCACCAGTTGCCTGTACAGCTTCGATAGGACCAGCCGAGATGCTCTCGACTTGCTCTGAGTAAAGTTTAGCAAGCGCGGCAACTGTGTGCAATGCTAAAGCCAGAGAGCCTGCGAATGGACCGATCCCGACCCAGATCACGGCGATGATTGCCATCACGAGCGGTTCAACAGAGCGTGTCCCGTTAAGGAAGGTGCGGGTGATGGTGTAGATGATTAATCCCGTTGGGAGAGGGTTCTTAGCAGTTGTCGTGATAGCTAAGATGAGCCCTAACCCTGCGCCAACTGCGGCTGGAATATAGAGGGTCCTGACGGGATTGCCAATTTGATAGAACCACTCTACGCCTGCACCAAACAACGCGAAAATGGCTGCGCCTGCAAGTAAAGCGAGAATGATATTAATCAACTTGACTTGAGCTGCTGGCATATTATCGCTGATACGCTGGCCGATTTTGCTGAGCATACTCCCTACAAATGCACCAATGAAGATCGCGATGATAGCAGGCGTTAGCATGACAATAATTTCGCCAAGCTGGAAGACAAAATTAGCCAGGAAGCCAAATATGCCCAGTGGCTCTATCATTGCTGCACCAATAGCTCGGAAAGAAGCACCAAAAAGGATTAAGAAGGAGATTCCAGAAATGGCGATTCCCAATGTCGTGAAGATTTCTTTTCCACTATTGGTGCTTTCTACAGCTTTAGCAGATATACTTCCACGCAAAAGAGCATATAGCAAGCCAAAGCTGAGAGCGGCCCCAATAAAAGTGAATAATAAATTCTCGTAGACGGGGTCAAATAATCTCATCAACCATTTCGTTATTTGTGAACCAAACCACATCCCAATGAGCCAACCAATGATCGAAAATGCGACGCTGGTCAACGGGCTGGTATTTTCTACCATCAAGTTACGCGCGGCGATAAAACTGGTCGGGATCGCGATCAATGTACCTATAGTGGTAGCAAGCAAGGCGATGAAAATGGTCTCGATGATTTTTTCCCAAGTAGCAATTGCGTTATCCGACCACATTGGTGAACCAACGTTAGTGCGAACTGTAGCGCGGATGGCTTGAGCTTCGGCAACGGGTTGTCTATTGGGTACCTCGATCTCGTTGATGAAGTAACCGTCTGCGTCTGCTTGGAAATTATCCAATTGCTTTTTAACGGAACTGATGGTGATAAAGTTGAGCGGTCCCTGTGAATAAGCAGGCATGTTGAAACCTTCAATTATTATCAACTCATCAGCCTCGCCACAAATTGCGCTGGCGGTGAGATAGGGGGCATCAGTTGCTGCTTCTGGCATGGCTGGTGTTTCGCCATCAGGGCAAGGCAGATAGAAGGGAATTTCAACATTTAATTCGTTGGTTTCATATTCGACCAAATCGGGGTGTGCTAAGGCACGCAAAACACGTGTTAGGGAAGTTTGGCGTATTTCATCACGGGTGGTTCCAAAGTCGACATCGGTGACCTGGAATGCGTAAGCAAAAATGATTAACCCGAGAGCAACGGCAAGACCAACACTGATTGATTTCTTAAGTGATTTTTTGTTATTATTCATTTTTTACCTACCCGACCCGTTCGGCCTCTTTGCCATAGATTTCGCGGAATTTTTCATCGTCAATTTCAGCCGGAGGACCGTCGAACATTAATTTACCATCGTTGAGAGCGATGGCACGATCAGCGTACTTATGCACCAAGTCAAGAAAGTGGAGACTACATAAAATCGTTACGCCTTGTTCCTTATTGATTTTTTCAAGATGCTGCATGATGGAATGAGCCAAGACGGGGTCAAGGCTGGCAACGGGCTCATCTGCTAGAATAATGGCTGGATTCTGCATCATTGCACGAGCGATACCGACGCGCTGTTGCTGGCCTCCGCTTAATTCATCAGCGCGCTGATGCGCTTTCTCGGCGATACCTACTCGTTCCAATTCCTTGTGGGCGTTGTCAATATCGCTTTGGGGAAATTTGTTGAAGAAGCTCATCGCGGGGTTCACGTATCCCAAGCGCCCAGAGAGGACATTGGTCAGCACCGAGGAGCGATTCACGAGGTTGAAGTGTTGGAAAACCATGCCAATCTTACGGCGGATGGTGAGTAACTCATCGTCGGAGGCTTTTGTGACGTTGATGTCGTTCCAGATAATATCCCCTGCTGTTGGTTCAATCAGACGATTGATACAGCGTAGCAAGGTAGATTTTCCTGAGCCGCTTAGCCCGATGACCGCAAGAAATTCACCTTGTGGAATGTTGAAACTCACATCATCCAGAGCTAAGGGACCACCCTCATATTTCTTTGAAAGATTTTTGATTTCTAGCATAGGTTTATTCCGTTTGTGATTTTAGTGTCTAAAAATACAGCCCCAGACTATTTTGTCTGGGGCTGTAAAGGTGTTCAGATTTGGAGATTACTCGCCAAGGTTCTCGAGAGTGATGCCCTGAGCTTCCATAAGCAATCGAACGCCATCAAAGTTTTCGTCAAAGATGGGACCAACAGCGGTCCAGTCGTAGAAGCTCTCATTACAAAGAGTTTCTGCACAAGCGTCGGAGGCAACATAAGCTGTTACTGCTTCGATGATAACAGTTTGCAAGTCTGCGTCGAAATCAGGTGAGAAGGACATGGTGTCATTGGGAATCTCGCCTGAGAGGGTCAGGATGCGGACTTTCTGGACAACGTCAGGAGCCTCTTCGCGGATGGCAGCGCGAGCATCAAGCACGCGATATTCACCACAGTAGAGTTTGTCGTCTTCATTTACAGCACAGTCAGGAATGAACTCATCAGGAATATCAGGAGCGTCGCCCATTGCCCAATTGCCTTCGGGGAGAAGGGGAGCACTGAAATAAGCAGTTGCAACATCAGCTTCGCCATTGTAGACGGCTTTCACAGCTTGTGGGTGACCACCAGCTTCAACGGTGTTGCCAACGGTGATGCCGAGGTCAGCAAACATAGCAGAGGGATACAAGAAGCCTGAAGTGGAGCCAGCATCAGGATATGCCCAAGTGGCGCCTTCGAGGTCTTCAAGGGTTTGGAAATCACTGTCACGAGCAACAAGGAACTCTGCCCAATAAACATTCCAGCCATAGCGTTCAGAAGCTAAAGCAGGTTGTACACCGCAGAGTTGGTTAGCAAGTGCGTAACCCATAGCTGGGATGAAACCAATGGTGTCTTCGGGGGAAGCGCACATTGCTTCAATTGTCGCGGCGTAAGAAGTGGGGACGCTGGCTTCAAAGTAAAGGCCAGTGGCTTCATTCAACGCGGTTTCAATCAAGTCGCCACCAGCGATCATGAAATCAACATCAACGGAAGGAACGAAAAGAACCTGAATTGGGTGTTCTTCTGAGCCGATTGCAGGGGGGGCTTCTGTGGGTTCAGGTGGTGGTGGTTCTTCTGTTGGAGGGGGAGCTTCTGGTTCGGGAGCAGGTTCAGGGGTTGCTGCGGGGGTGCAAGCAGCCAACACCAATGCACCTACAACCAAGAGGGCAAAGAGTACGTATGAAACTTTCTTCATTTTTTTCTCCTTTTAAGAAAAGTGAGTTAACGGTTGACTTTTCAACCTTTCAATTTTGATAATAACCTGAAATAATAGAGAAATCAAGTGACATCTGTTTAGGAAATGCTATAATCCATCTTATATGATACTTATATGGTTGAAGTACACTAAAATTAAGTATACGATCTTATATAACCTGTTGTTTTCCATAACCTAAGGACAAAAAAATGAAAAAAAATCTGGTTCCAATCCTTCTTCTTCTCATCGTTGCCATAGGCGCGTATTTTGTTGTCCAATCAGTGCAAGAGGGCGCAGCACAAGCTCAACAAGCATTGCAGCCAATCACCCAAGCCAATAGCGCAATGCAAACACAAGTTGCAGATTTGCTCCATCCCACGCCTACCATTATTCCCGACCCTGTCACGATCATTCACGATGTGCGCTCTCTGGCACGGCTGGAGACCATCCAATATTCTGTAGAAAAAGTTATCACCGCAGAAATTGGTCAGGGGACATTTGATTTTCTTTTTGGTGACCGTCTACTTTTTGTTGCGCATGGAATTGTGATTGCAGGGATTGATATGGAAAAGCTTGCTCCCGAAAATATGCAACTAGAAAACGGCGCGCTCTATGTTACCCTTCCCCCCGCCGAAGTCTTTATTGCCACGCTTGATAATGAGAAATCCTATGTATATGACCGTGACACGGGCGCACTCACGCACGGTGATACAAATCTTGAAACCACAGCTCGCCAGGCAGCTGAGCAGGAAATTTACAAAGCAGCTATGGAAGATGGTATTTTAGATATTGCTCAACAAAATGCCGAAAATTATTTGGAGAAATTTTTTGATGCCCTAGGCTACGACAACGTAATTTTTCTTGCCCCATAAACCAAACTAGAAAAGTCTCTAAGACTTTTCTAGTTTTTAAATACGCTCAGTCCAATCTGGATGAGCGTATTTTTGTTGGATTAATTCACTTGCTCGGCTTCGTTCAGATTCTGACAGATCTTTGGGCATCAGCCTGATCCCCAACACCGATTCAAACGCGCGTGAGAAAGACTTGCTTGCCGCATCCCAAGCAATTTCTCGTCCCAAAGCAGATTCCAGGGTGGAGGCGCGTGCCAATAATTTTTCGGTGGCAATTTGACGAGATGCATCATCTGGGAAAGATAATGCATCGGTAACGCGCGCCAAATTCCCCGTCAAAGGAAGGGAACCGTGTTGAAGCACGCCGCCTTTTTGCCGCGCTTGTGCGCTCCCGATCAACTTTTTCCCATTTACAGTGATCTCATAAGCCGATGGTGTTTCAAAGCAGACAGGATTCGTGCGAGTGCTTTGTTCCGCTTTTTCTTTATTCATTGCAACATCAGCTCCCAGAGATTTGAGTGCGGCGAGTAAGCCTTGTGCAAGATGACGGTAGCTATCCAGGATAGAGCCGTTGACATGAAGATTATCATTTGGTGCAATAATTGAATATGTTAGTTCATCTGTATGCAAAATAGCCCGCCCGCCCGTCATGCGACGGACAACATCCCAGCCATTTGTTTTGAGGGCGTTCTTGTTCACATCAGAGAAAGGTTGAGAACGTCCCAGAGAAAGACAGGGAGGTTCCCAGCTATATAAGCGCAGGGTTGGGATGGCATCATCGCGTGCAACATGCTCAAGGATAGATTCGTCCACAGCCATATTCCATGCGCCGGAAGCTAGAGGAGAGATGTATAAACGCCAGGCTTCTTTCATCTTATTATTCTTTCAACAGAGGGGTGAGTTCAGCGACTGCCGCATCTACAAGAGCAGAAGGTGTTGGGAGCAGAGGCGGGCGTAAATCCCATTTAGGGAAGTTGTGCAGGCGTGCGGCAAGGGCTTTTAGAATGGAGGGGAAAGGCATATATTTCTCTAGTATCTCACGAATGATGGTGATTTTCTCTTGAATAACTGTGCCATCTTGATCGGCAATGAGTGTATCCCATAGCAGGCGTAGCTCGGGTGAGATCAAGTTTGCCGGCGCAGTGATGCAGCCTTGTGCGTGATTTTTCATTGCATGTGAGAGATATGAATCAGTTCCTGTCAGAACGAGCAGATCGTTTCCAAAACGTGCGCCGAGGGCTTCGGCGTGAGCAAGATCATGCGATGAATCTTTGATTCCTGCAAATTTGATAGGATGAGCATCTTTTAGATGCGCGAGCAAATCAAGTGAGAGCGGCACGCCAGAAACGCCAGGAATATGGTATCCAATTAAATATTTGCCATCTGGCACAGAGTGTCGAATGAGAAGGTCGTACCATTGGAAAAGCCCCTCTTCGCTGGCATTGCGAAAGTAGAAGGGAGGCAATACGACCACCCCCTCGAAATCTGCGGCGAAGGCGGCTTTGTTGAGTTCAATACTTTCTTGCAGGCTGGGAGTCCCCGTCCCGGCGAGGAGACGAAAATGGGGGTATTCTTGGCGAGTTGCACCAGCGGCTTTGAATAAGGCGATGCGCTCAGCTGGAGAGAAAGATGTTCCCTCTCCAGTTGTGCCAAGAAGTAGTGCTCCGTGACAATTTCTTTTTGCCAGAAAGCGTAAATAAATGGAAGCAAGCTCAAGGTCAGGGGCGTATTGGTCGCCCTTAATTGGGGTGATAGATGCGGCGTAAACGCCAGCTAGGGGGTGAAGTGTCATATTTTAAAAATCCTTTTTTTGAATTTTGCATTAAAACAGACAAAACTGCAAGGGTCATCCTTTTTGGGGAGTTGCAAATCCAGTCAGGGCACACTATAATCAGAAAATTATTATGCGCCTAAGAGATTATCTGGCATTTAAATAAGTGAGGAAACCTGGATACTCGAAAAGTTACACGTTCTATCGCTGGTTCTGCAGACGAAAACGATGCTCGACCTGCACACCAGCAATTACAGCCGGGTGTTACGCTTTCTGAACGTTATCTGATTCAGGAAATTATTGGCATTGGTGGGATGGGGTCTGTTTATCGCGCCCGTGATTTGCATTTCCCAAATGTAGTTAAACTTGTTGCCGTTAAGGAAATGGTTAATCTTGCTCCTGATCCGCAATTACGGAAGACGGTTGTTGAAAATTTTGAGCGTGAAGCGAATATTTTGGCAACACTCACTCATCCTTCTATCCCTAGTATTTTTGATTATTTTTCTGGTGAAGATCGTTCTTATTTGGTATTGGAATATATTAATGGTAAGGATCTTGAAGCTGTAATTAGAGACACAGAGGGTTTTCTTTCTCCTGCGCAAGTGATTGCTTGGGGAATTGAGTTATGTGATGTTGTGAGCTTTTTGCATAATCATAAGCCTGATAAGATTATCTTTAGAGATATGAAACCATCTAATGTGATGATTGATAATCGTGGGCATGTAATGTTGGTTGATTTTGGGATTGCGAAGCAATTTCAAACAGGACAAAAGGGAACCATGATTGGCACAGAGGGGTATTCTCCACCTGAGCAATATCGTGGTGAGGCAACTCATCTTGCTGATATTTATGCATTAGGAGCTACTCTTCATCATTTGCTCACAAAAAGAGACCCGCGTTTAGAGCCGCCCTTTTCCTTTGATGAGCGTCCAATTACTGGTATCAACCAGGATATTTCATCTGAAGTTGAAGCAGTGGTTTCAAGAGCTCTTGAATACGAGCCTAAAGATCGTTTTCCAACTATTGATGATATGAAAGAGGCTTTGATGGCAGCCGCTCGCCAAACTGGGTTGCTCTCAAGAATGCCTTCTAGTGCTGCGCCGACCATCCAGACAGATGGGATCAAACCTCTCTGGAAATTTAAATGCGAAGATGAAATTCGTGGTACACCAGCTCTTTTTGACAATACGGTTTTTATTGGTTGTTACGATAATAACCTTTATGCGATTAATGCTGCCGATGGTGAATTTAAGTGGAAATACCCCACAGATGGGGGGGTTGTCTCTAGGCCCGCGATTGCAGATGGAAATGTTTTTTTTGGATCAGAAGATCAACGTTTGCATGTGATTAGCGCGCGCGCAGGCACAATCGCTTGGTCGCATTACGCTGAGGGCCCCGTTCGTTCTTCACCGCGTATTGCTGAAGGTCATGTTTTTATCGGCTCAGATGATGGATGCCTTCATGCTGTCAACAGTACGACAGGTCGTTCAGTCTGGACCTTTTCCGCTGCCGCGCCTATTCGTTCAACGCCTTTTGTGGCGCATGATTTTATCTATGTTGGCTCTGAAAATGGAGAATTTTATTGCGTGGATTTCAAAGGGTCTGTCAAATGGCAATTTAGAGCCAAACGTGGTATCACATCTTCGCCATTGGTTACAGAGCACGCTGTTTATTTCTCTTCACTGGACGGACATTTATACTCATTGGATCCAAAAAGCGGTTGGGTGCTCTGGAAATTCCGCCTAGGGAAAGGGTCTATCTCATCACCAGTTATCTTGGATGATCTAATCTTTACTGGCGCAGCAGATGGATATATCTATGCAATTGATTTGAAAACGTCCAAAGAAGCTTGGCGTTTTCGTACAGAGCATCAAGTTACTGGATCGCCCATTATCTACAGAGACGCATTATATTGTGCTTCTTTTGATAGTCACCTATATTGTTTGGATGCCAAAACTGGTCAGTTGCGTTGGAAATTTGCAACCGAAGGACCAATTACAGGGTCTCCATTGGTCTATGATGATATTGTCTACATTGGATCTACAGATCATCAAATTTATGCACTTCTAGCCTAAGAAGAGGAGCTTTTTGTGTTCGATTTTTTAAAAAAACTATTTTCAAAAGAACCTGAGGATACCCTCCTTGCGGATGCACCTGAGACAATTCCTCTTTCACCAGAACAGGTGGAAGATATTGTGGCAAATCAGGCGATGCAATATGAATTACAGCATTTAGTGGCTGCAAGCGGGCAATCTGTTGGAAAACAGCGTGAGCTTAACGAAGATAGCCTCATGTCTATTTCGACTACCATAGCAGGAAATGCAGGGAATACCCCCTTTGGATTGTATATCGTTGCTGACGGCATGGGAGGTCACCAATATGGGGAAATTGCCAGTAATACTGCAATACGGACGTTTGGTGGGCATATCATGCGGAAGTTCCACCCTTACCTTTTTACCTTACCCACAGTACCTCTGGACGAATCGCTCCAGGATTTGATGCTTGAGGGCGTTTCCCAAGCGCAGGAGGCCATTCAACGTGATGCCCCCGGTAGCGGCACCACGCTTACAGCAGCACTTGTTTTAGGGGAACAGGTTTCCATTGCGCATGTTGGTGATAGTCGTGCCTATGCTGTATATCCAGACGGGCGTTTTGATTTGATTACCCGTGACCATTCCCTTGTCGGTCGCCTTGAAGAATTGGGGCAAATCACTGCAGAAGAAGCAGAAACTCATCCCCAAAAAAATGTTTTATACCGCGCTTTGGGGCAAGGTGAAATTCTTGAACCAGATATTTTTACTGTTTCCTTCCCGAAAAAAGGAACCTTGCTGATTTGTAGCGATGGTCTTTGGGGTGTTTTGAGCAAAGAAACAATGCATCAAGCTATAAGCGATGCGGATACGCTGGAGCGCGCTTGTCAAAACCTTGTCAATGCCGCGAATGCAGCGGGCGGCCCAGATAATATTACTGTTATCCTTGCGAAAATGATTGGATAGAAGAGGCAATTTTGCCAGATTATTACGCTCTTTTAGGCATCTTTAGGGATGCAACGCAGGAGGAAATCAAGCGAGCCTATTTCGAGGCGGCGCAGCGTTTGCATCCCGATAAAAATGAAGCACCTGGCGAAACAGAAATTTTCCTGGATGTTCAACAAGCCTATGATGTTTTATCAAATACAGAAATACGTGCCGAATATGATGCTTCATTAGCCCCGGAAGAAGAAGAACAATCGCTGATTCTTCAGCGAGTTTTTCATAGCCGAGAGAGTCTTGTTCGTATAAATGAAACACAATTGATTTATGCTCTAGTTGAGTGGAAGCCTCGTCAAAACGAGCGAGAAGTGGTTTCACCTCCATTAAATATTTGTCTGGTTCTAGATAATTCTACATCCATGAAAGGGCAAAATGTTGAAATGGTCAAGGCGGCGGCCATTCACTTAATTCGTAGTTTAAGACAGCAAGATATTCTCAGTGTGGTTACCTTTAATGATAAAGCAGAGGTTCGAATTCCTGCTTCGTTAAATCTTGATCGCCGAAGAATGGAAACAAAAGTAAGAATGCTCCTTCCTTCTGGTGGAACAGAGATTTTTCAAGGGTTGCAGGCTGGTGTTGTTGAAGTTCGTAAAAATCTTTCAGATGAACGAGTTAACCACATAATCTTATTAACTGATGGTCAAACTTATGGGGATGAAGAAGAATGCTTAGTATTGGCTGAAGAAGCTGAAGATATTGGTATTGGGATTAGTGGATTAGGGATTGGCAAAGATTGGAACGATGATTTTCTTGATGAGTTAGCTGCTAAAACTGGAAGCAGTAGCCGTTATATTGCAGAGCCACAAGAAATACAGGAGTTTTTAGAAGAAAAATTTGAACAATTGGCAAAGGTGTTCGCAGAAAATGTAGAGCTGGAATTTCAAACACCCTCCGCTGTTGATCTAAGCTATATTTTTCGTTTACAACCGAACGCAGCGCATCTATCTTCGGAGAAAGAATTACAGCTTGGCGTGATTCTACGAGATCAATCTCTTAGCCTCATACTTGAATTTTCGATAAACCCAGCTGCTGTTTTAGAAGATAAAGTAGACTTACTTACGGGTTCCCTTAAATTCGAGATCCCTTCTCAATCATTGGCAGCACAGCCTATGCGTGTGCGCATTTCTCGAAACGTGACGGAGCAGGCAAGCCTTGAGCCGCCATCGCCAACGCTTGTACACGCTCTTGCCAACCTCAATCTCTATCGGATGCAAGAAACAGCACAAGAAGATGTTGCCTCTGGTAAATATAATGAAGCCTCACGTCGCTTGCAGCATTTGGCAACTCACCTCCTTTCAAATGGCGAGCGAAGTATGGCAAAAACGGTTTTACTTGAAGCAGAAAACCTACAGCAGCAGCAAAGCTTCTCTGAAGAAGGTCGTAAAAATATAAAATATGGTACACGGGCATTGCTTCTGCCAGCAGGAAAAGGAAAATAACTCATGATTATGTGTCCAGCTTGTCAGCATCAGGAAGTTGAAGGGGCCTTATTTTGCAGTGATTGTGGTGCGCAATTGCAGAATGTAGCCTCTCTAGTAACGCAAAATATTCAGACTAACGACATAAGCCGCGAAGCATTAGACGCAATTCCTCAAGAGCAGAAGAAAGTATTAGCCTCTGGCTCTCTAACTCTTCAGCTTTTAGAGGGAGGGCAGATTCTGCCTTTAGCAGATCGAAATGAGTTTACGATGGGGCGGGCAAGTGAAGGGCAAACAGTTATGCCAGATATTGATTTCACGCCTTATCGTGCGTATGAATATGGCGTTTCACGTATACATGCTGTGTTGAAGAAAACCAAAGACAAAGTAATTGTTATGGATTTGGGGTCTTCAAATGGGACGTATGTTAATGGTGTTCGCCTGGCACCAGAGAATGAATACCCTCTTTCTCATGGCAATATTATCTCTTTGGGAAAACTTAAAATTCAATTTCTTTTGCAAAATTAATCTCTAAAGGAAGGTCGCTATGGCTTACGGTATTATTTTACATGTTTCAGGGGAAGTTCCTATTTTTGGTGAAATTGAAGAATTGCCAGGCCCTGCTGATACAATCGTTACTGTGAGTAATCCTCGTTCTCGAGAAGGGAAGGATTTACACTATCTTGACGCAGAAGTTGCCCAGGTTATCTGGCCTATTGAAAAACTCAATTTTATCGAAATTATGCCCAGCGAAGATGACGAACAAATTATCAGCTTTGTGAGAGAGTAAGGATGAAAAATGAGTTTGAGCGACGTAAAATATTAATTGTTGATGATGAAGAACGAATGGTGCGATTTATTCGTCTTAATCTTGAACACGATGGTTTTTTGGTCAACGAAGCCTTTAATGGCAAAGAAGCCCTTCAGCAATTGCGTGAGGAGTCTCCAGATTTAATCCTTCTTGATGTGATGATGCCTGGCTTGGATGGATTTGAAGTTTTGCAGATGATTCGCGAAGCAAGTAAGGTGCCCGTTTTGATGCTTACAGCTAAAGGGGAAGAAGATGATCGTGTTCGTGGACTTGAGTTGGGAGCAGACGATTACATCACCAAGCCCTTTAGCCCGCGCGAGATGGTTAGTCGCGTAAAAGCAGTTTTGCGTCGCACTGAAACTTCGGGTGGTTCAACACACGGTCTAATTGAAGTGGATGACCGTTTGAAGATTGACTTTGATCGACGTGAGATTTGGCTTGAAGGACAAATCGTCAAATTACGCCCGACAGAATACCGTTTACTATATCATCTTGTCCAAAACGCAGGGTGGGTGGTTACTCACGATCAGTTATTGATTAAAGTTTGGGGATATGAATATAGGGATGAACCGCATTATGTTCGCCTTTATATAAATTATTTGCGTAAAAAGCTTGAAGAAAATCCTTCTTCCCCTAAATATATTTTAACGGAGCGAGGCGTAGGGTATCGTTTTGTCGATTTTCGGAGAGAAAACCTTTCTTAGTATAGAGAATTTTTGGAATACCTCAGCAAACTTAAGGTCACGTATGAAGCGGAGAATCTGGATGACAAGGGCAGTTCGAACCTCTTGTCATCTTTTCTTCTCTAAACTATACTTCTGATCTATCTCGGAGTTATTGGAGAGACAATGGCAAAAAAACGTATTATATTAGTAGACGACCACGAAGTTGTTCGTGTTGGCTTGAAGACTTTGCTTGACCGACATCCTGATTTTGAAGTTGTTGGAGAGGCAAGCTCGGCGCGAGAGGCGGTGGAGAAAACAGCAAGCCTTGAGCCTGATGTGGTTGTAATGGACATCCGCTTACCTGGCACTTCGGGAATTGACGCTTGCGATGAGATCGTGAAGCGTTTTCCTGATATTAGGGTATTGATGTTGACTTCGTATGCTGAAGATGAAATGCTCTTTTCAGCGATTCGGGCTGGAGCTTCTGGGTATGTACTCAAACAAATCGGAAGCGATGGCTTGGTAAAAGCAATTGAAGCTGTGAGTAGTGGAGCAGGTTTGCTTGACCCGGCAGTAACGCAACGTGTTTTCCAGGAAGTGCGCCGTGCGGTACGCGAAGAGGAAGCCTCTGCTTTTGCAGATTTAAGCCAACAAGAGAAGCATGTCTTACAATTGGTTTCTGAAGGGAAGACAAACCGTGAGATCGCGAAGGCTCTTTTCCTTGGTGAGGGAACGGTGCGTAATTATGTGAGTAGTATTCTTTCAAAATTGGGCGTAAATAACCGCGCCGAAGCTGCAGCATATGCGGTAGAACATTCTTTGAAAGAATATATTGATATGTAGAAGGTTTTGATTAAAGGTAATTATTCACTCTCCAGGTAGCACGATTCTTAATCGTGGAAACTAATTCAGTAATGAACAATTGGAGAAATTTTTAACGCGAATTGGGCGAATATCGCGAGAATAACTTAAAAATTCATGTTTTTCGCCATATAATTTCGGCTAAAACACAATCAGGGGGAGAATATTAAAAAGAGACAATAGGATATTCAATCAGGTGTATACTTCTGCTTCACTAAAGGAGATATGCATCTATGAACTCTGGCATTTTCTACGCTCTCGTAACCTACATTATGTGGGGGATTCTCCCCATCTACTGGAAACAATTCCATCATATTTCATCAACTCAATTGATCGGGCATCGCATTTTATGGTCTTTTATTGTTTTGATACTGATGATTATATTCACACGACAATGGGGGAAATTTCGAAAAAAAATGGATGCTCCTACATTAAAGGTTCATGGGATATCAGCTCTGTTACTCAGCGTTAATTGGTTGACCTACGTCTGGGCGATCAATGCCGGTTTTATTGTCGAAACCAGCCTGGGCTACTTCATCAATCCCCTTTTTAGTGTTTTGTTAGGAATGATATTCCTGAAAGAAAAACTCCGCGCCATGCAGTGGATTCCGCTCGGGCTGGCAATCCTCGGTGTTCTTTACCTGACTTTTGTATATGGTCGCCTGCCATGGATTGCGCTTCTTCTTGCGAGCACTTTTGGCATTTATGGGTTGCTAAAAAAGAAATCTGCGCTTGGCTCATTATATGGTTTGACCCTTGAAACAGGCATTATGCTTTTGCCTGCATTGGGCTATTTGATTTATGAGATTAGTCGAGGGCAAGGTATCTTCCTGAAGATTAATCCTGCCACCGATTTTTTGCTTATTGGTGCTGGTGTTGCTACTTCTGTGCCCTTATTGCTCTTTGCTCTGGCGGCGCAACGCATCCCACTCACGATGATTGGATTGATGCAATATATTGCCCCAACGATACAATTCTTGATTGGGATTTTGATCTATAAAGAACCATTTACCAGTTCTCAATTTGTTGGGTTTGGCATTATTTGGCTGGCTCTGATCATTTTTGGGGTTGAAAGCTGGGTGGAACATCGTGCTCATCCTCTCCCTATTTCTGCTGACTAGAGACAATGAAAAAACCTTGATTTCAGGGAAAGATATGCGATACTCAAGTATAATTTTACAAATGAAAATAACCGAACAAAGGAGATAAATTCGATGGCTGCAAAAAAAGGTGTAATTGCAATTTTAACTGGGGGCGGAGATGTACCTGGTCTAAACCCAGCTATTCGGGCGGTGACGATTAGGGCGCTGCGAGAAGGTTATCAGGTAATCGGTATTCGTCGCGGTTGGGCGGGAATGATTGAAATTATTCGTGATAAGAAAGCGGATAATAGTAATAATTATCGAATGTTGACAAATGAAATTGTTAATCGGGCAGGACGTACAGGCGGCACATTTTTGCATACATCACGTACAAAACCCAGCCATGTGAAAAAAGAAGATGTTCCTGAACATCTGCAAGATGAGTACACAGAAAAAGATAATGATCTGACCGAAGAAGTTCTCAAAAATCTGGAGTTCCTCGGTGTGGATTACTTGATTCCCATTGGGGGGGATGATACGCTCAGTTATGGCGTGCGTTTACATCAAGAGGGAGTAAAAGTTGTTGCGATTCCCAAGACAATGGACAATGATGTGCCCGGTACAGATTACTGTATTGGTTTCAGCACTTGTGTAACCCGTACCATTGCGCTAACAAATAACCTGCGCACAGTAGCTGGTTCGCATGAGCGTTTTCTAGTTTTGGAAGTCTTTGGGCGTTATGCAGGTTTTTCAGCATTATTGCCAACCATGGCTGGAGCAGCCAGCCGGTGTGTGATCCCAGAATATCGCTTTGATATTGAAAAATTGACAGAATTTTTATCTGAAGATCGCATGCAAAACCCTAGCCGTTATTCGATTGCGCTTATCTCCGAGGGTGCGATGTTTGAAGGTGGGGAGATGGTTTTCAAAGATAGAACAACCGATGCTTATGGTCATGCGAAGTTGGGTGGCATTGGCGATCTGGTATCTGACGAAGTGACAAGGCTATCGCCTAAATATAATAATGGTAAAACTGTTAGTGTGGTTAATCAAAAATTAGGATATATGGTGCGCGGTGGTGATCCAGATGCCATTGATTCTATAGTTCCGATGGCATTTGGGAACTTAGCTTTGGATTTGATCCTGAAAGGGATCCATGGTCGTTTGGTGGTTTTGAAAAATGGCCGGTACGATAATTTGCCAATTGAAGTTGTGACCAGCTCCAAGAAACTTGTGGACGTGAAGCAATTCTATAACACTGACCGTTATCGCCCGAATTATGAAAGTTTTGAGATGAAACCCCTCTTTATTATGACAAGTGAGTTGTAAAAAGGATGACGATGATAACCGACCGTAAGTCTGCCACAACTTGGCAGAAAAAATATGATTTACAAGCTCCAAAAGTGGGAGATACCGCCCCTGATTTTAGCTTGTGTGATGCTAATGGGCGGAATTCTGTACGCCTATCAGATTACCGTCAAAAAATGCCAGTCGCCCTCATCTTTGGGAGCTTCACCTGACCGCCCTACGTGCGTGGGTCCGTGAGCCTCACAGATATTTATGCAAAATACCACGAGCAAGTTAAATTTATTCCCATCTATATTCGGGAAGCACATCCCGTGGATGGGTGGTGGTTTGGTGGCAATCTTTTAACCAAGAAACTGATGAAGACCTTTGCACCCAAAGTGGCAATGGATGTTCACGACCCACAAACGATGGATGAACGGAGGCAAGTTGCGGGCACGTGCGAAGCGTCCCTATCCTATGGAGTCAGAACTTATGTAGACGTAATGGATGACGCAGTCAACAAAGCCTATGCTGGCTGGCCCACCCGTCTCTATCTAATCGACACGGATGGGGTAGTTGTTTACGCTGCCGGGCTGGGACCCTACGACTTCCATCCATCGAAATTAGAAAAAGCAATTGAAAATTATCTCTAATGCACGAGCTTTCCGTAACCGAAAGTATCCTAAAAATCACCCTACGCCATGCCGAAACGCACAAGGCAAAAAAAGTCACCGACATTTACCTCGTGCTTGGTAATTGGTCTACCATCATTGATGATTCAATCCAATTTCATTGGGACATCCTCAGCGAAAATACCATCGCCGTAGGTGCGACCTTGCATTTTGAGCGCATTCCCGTAGAATTATTCTGCCTCGATTGCGCGCATACCTACACCCCCACTGACAAAGAACTAATCTGTCCAAAATGCGAAAGTAGTCGTATAAAAGTATCAAAAGGTGATGAATTTAATATCGATTCGATTGAAATAGAAACCTAAAACGCATTGCGTATTTCGTAATGAGCAAATCAACATCGTCCATAGTTCATTACGAAATACGTTTTACGCAATACGCACTTATAATAAACCTTGGCGTTTTCTGCGCTTTGGCGGTTCCAAAACGGAGTAATGAATGACAAAAAAAATCCCCGTAGTAGAAAAAATCCTCGGCGCAAACGAAACCCTCGCCGAAAAAAACCGTGCTGTCTTAGACGAACATGGCGTATACGCTATCAACCTGATGGCATCCCCAGGTGCGGGCAAGACCTCGCTCATTGAGCAGACTTTGCCCAAGCTCGCAGAGCGTTATCGCATCGCCGTGATTGATGGCGACATCGCCACCAGCATAGATGCAGATCGTGCCGCTGAAGCCGGCGCAGATATTGCTGTGCAAGTCAACACCGGCGGGAACTGTCACCTCGATGCCGTTATGCTCCAAAAAGGCATGGAAGAAATCGACTTCACCAAAATTAATCTTCTCCTCGTCGAAAATGTTGGCAATCTCGTTTGCCCTGCAAATTTCGTGCTCGGCACGCATAAAAGCGTCCTCGTGGCGTCCGTCCCTGAAGGCGATGACAAGCCCTATAAATATCCCGGCATGTATCGCGGTGTAGACGCTCTCATCATCAACAAAATCGACCTCCTCCCCTACATCCCCTTCAAAATGGATTACTTCCGCAAGGGTGTCGAAGTCCTCAACGCCGAGCTTGTCACCTTCCCTATTTCCTGCGCCACCGGCGAGGGCGTGGATGAATGGGTGAATTGGATTATTGCAGAAGTTGAAGCCAATAAGAAATAACCTTTTTTCCAATGCTCTGCGTTGGAAGAGAAATCTATGACAAAAAAAACGGGTCTCAAAATCCACATCAATGGCGTAGTTCAGGGCGTAGGTTTTCGCCCCTTTGTCTATGGATTGGCGACTCGTTTTGCCTTAACTGGATGGGTGAAAAACACCTCCGCGGGGGTAGATATTGAAGTAGATGGGGATGCGGATACGTTGGATGCCTTCGCCCGCGCGCTACAGGATGAAGCCCCGCCTCTTTCCCGTATAGACGACTTCACCGCAACATCTGTGATTTGGACTGGATTCCGCTCATTCGACATCCTCCACTCCGAAGCAGTGGAGGGTGCCTTCCAACCCATCTCCCCTGATTTCAGCCTCTGTGCCGATTGTCTCCGCGAACTCTTCGAGCCCGCCGATTATCGTTATCGTTACCCATTCATTAACTGCACCAATTGCGGGCCTCGTTTCACCATCATCAAAGACATCCCCTACGACCGTCCCGAAACCACCATGTCGCCCTTCCCCATGTGTGAAGTCTGCGCGGCAGAATATCAAGACCCGCTCGACAGACGCTTTCACGCCCAACCGGTAGCTTGTCCCGATTGTGGGCCCAATATTTGGTTAGAAGCCATTGTAGGGGAGCAGCATGCTGCTCCCCTACATGAGAAAGATGATGCGATATTAGAAACTCAAAACCTTTTAGCACAAGGAAAGATTTTAGCAATAAAAGGCCTCGGCGGCTTCCACCTCGCGTGCGATGCGACCAACACCAAAGCCGTGCGCGAACTCCGCAAAAGAAAACTCCGTGTAGATAAACCCTTCGCCCTCATGATGCCAGATTTAGCAACTGTTGAAGAACATTGCTATCTTAATGACGCAGAGAGAGAATTGCTACAATCAAACTCCCGCCCAATCGTATTATTCCAAAGAAAACCAGAATCCCCTATCGCCAAAGAAGTTGCGCCAAATCAAGATTCGATTGGTGTGATGTTACCTTATACACCCATCCATTATTTACTTTTTGATGAAAATTCGCAATTTGATGCGTTGGTAATGACGAGTGGTAATCTCTCCGAAGAACCTATCGCCTACACAAACGAAGATGCCCGTGAGCGATTATCCACTTTAGCCGATGCCTTTTTGATGCATGATAGAGATATTCATGTGCGTTGTGATGATTCGGTGGTTAGAGTTTTTGAAAAAGAAACTTATCCTTTGCGTCGAAGCCGTGGCTACGCCCCCTTCCCCGTCAAACTTCCTTGGGATGTTCCGCCACTCCTCGCAGTAGGCGCAGAACTCAAAAACACTTTCTGCCTCACCAATCAAAAATATGCCTTTATGAGTCATCATATTGGTGATTTATCAAATTTTGAGACTTTGCAATCTTTCGAGCAAGGAATTGAACATTTCGAGAAGCTCTTCCGCGTAAAACTAGAAGCCATCGCCTACGACTTACACCCGAATTATCTCTCGACTCGCTATGCTCTAGAACGTGCAAACCTTAAACCTTCAACCTTAAATCTTCAACCGATTCAGCATCACCACGCCCATATTGCCTCCGTCATGGCAGAAAACAGATTAGACGGAAGCGAAAAGATAATTGGCGTTGCTTTCGATGGCACTGGTTACGGCGATGATGGCAATATCTGGGGCGGAGAATTTTTGATTGCAGACTATGGTGGATACGAACGTGTGGCACATCTGCCCTATTTCCCCCTTGCAGGTGGGGATGCGGCGACCAAGCGTCCCTTGCGTACAGCATTGGGATTGCTTTGGCAATTGGGCATAGAGTGGGATGAGTATTTCCCGCCCATACAAGACCTTTGCTCCGAAGAACGGGTGGCGTTACGGGTGCAATTAGAGAAAAAAATCAATACACCGATGACCTCCAGTATGGGACGTTTTTTCGATGCGGCGGCGGCATTGGCTGGGGTGCGGCAACGTGTCAACTATGAGGCGCAGGCGGCGATCGAGTTCGAGGCTTTAGCGGTAGATAATGAAGTTGGGCAATACGATTTTGGCGGCAAGCAAGCCCAAATTCAAGTTCGTCACGGTATTTTATCCCTCCTAAAAGATATGCACAATAATATTCCCACCCCTATTATTTCAGCGAAATTCCATAATGGAATCGTGCAAATGGTTCTTGATGTTTGTATCTCTCTACGTGAAAAAAGCGGATTAAATACAGTTGCCCTGAGCGGCGGTGTGTGGCAGAATATGATTCTCTTGCGGCGCACAATGAAGGCGTTGCGAGATGAGAATTTTGAAATTCTGATTCACAAAGAAGTGCCCGCAAACGATGGCGGGCTGGCGCTGGGGCAAGCGGCGATTGCGGCTTGGAAGTTGAAGTGAGTTGCACCACAAAGGCACGAAGTACACAAAGTTTTTCTCTGTGTTTCTGTGGTGAAAAAGGAGAAAATTATGTGCTTAGGTGTGCCTGGAAAAATAATCGAAATTGACGATAGCAAAGCCCTGAAAATGGCAAAAGTGGATTTTGGCGGCATTGTGCGTGAAGCCTGCATTGAATATGTGCCAGAAGCGAATGTGGGCGATTATACGGTCATCCATGTTGGTTTTGCGATTTCTTTGTTGAGCGAGGAGGAGGCGCAGGCTTCGCTGGAAACCTTGCGAGAGATTGTCGATTTGGAGGATGAGTTGGGGATTGGCTATGATGGAAAATCGGCGGATTTATGAAATACGTTGCAGAATATCGAGATGCGGAGTTGGTACGTGGCGTAATTGATGAGATTGCCAGCACCGTGACACGTGATTGGACTTTGATGGAAATCTGCGGTGGGCAAACCCATGCCATTGTACGACACGGGATTGACCAACTTTTGCCAGACGAAATTGAGCTAGTACACGGACCTGGATGTCCGGTTTGCGTAACGCCCCTTGAGCAGATTGACCGCGCCCTGGCGATTGCAGCCAAACCGGATATCATCTTTTGTTCCTATGGAGACATGTTGCGTGTCCCCGGCTCTTCGGATGACCTTTTCTCGATCCGTGCGGCGGGTGGAGATGTGCGTGTGGTTTATTCTCCATTGGACGCGGTGAATATTGCTAAAGATAACCCTGATAAAGAAGTGGTTTTCTTCGCGATTGGCTTTGAGACTACCGCGCCAGCCAACGTGATGAGCGTTTTAAGCGCGCAAATGATGGGGTTGAAGAATTACAGCATCATTGTTTCGCACGTACGCGTGCCGCCCGCTTTGCACGTCATTTTGGGATCGCCCCATAATCGTGTGCAGGGATTTTTGTTAGCTGGTCATGTTTGCGCGGTGATGGGTTATTGGGAATATCCGGAGATTGCGAAACAATACGGCGTTCCGATGGCAATTACGGGATTTGAACCCCTGGACATCGTGCAGGGAATTTTAGCAAATGTAAAACAACTCGAAGCAGGGCGGGTAGATATAGAAAATTCTTACCCACGTGCAGTTACCTTTGATGGAAATAAACCTGCTCAGAAGACCATTGAAAAAGTTTTTAGAGAATGTGACAGAAAATGGCGCGGTATTGGCACAATCCCGATGAGCGGCTGGGAATTGCGCCCTGAGTTTGATGCCTTCAATGCCGAGAAGCGTTTTGATGTTGGCGATATTAAGACAGAAGAATCTTCGCTGTGTATCGCAGGTGAAATTTTGCAGGGCTTGAAGAAGCCGAATGATTGTCCTGCTTTTGGACGCGAGTGCATCCCTGAAAATCCGCTTGGGGCGACGATGGTTTCTACGGAGGGGGCTTGTGCAGCTTATTATCGGTATGGGCGAAATTTATCCACAGATTGAGCAGATTGTGCGAATTTTTAAGAATAAAAAAGCCAGATTTTCAAAATCCGGCTTTTTGCTTTTCTAGGGGATAGTGATTTGCGCTGTTTTTTTACGCAAGAAAACCAACGCGGCAATGAATCCTGATGTCATGGTGAAGGAGCCCGTTATATAGAGGTAAAAGAGATTAATATCTAACACTATTCCTCCCCAGATGGGTCCCAGAATTCTGCCTAAGCTCATGAAAGAGTTATCTGATTTTGAACAGTTTTTCTGTTGACGTGGGCCAGACTTCAAAACATGGTTTGTGATTTCACTCTCCAAGCCAATGAAATTGATAGATTTCATTGGCTTGGAACTTAGTCCGATCGCCTTCCCCAGCCTCTTACCAAAGCATTGATCCCGGCAATAATAATGAACCCGGGCCAAACCTGTCCCCAATCCCAATTGAACAAAAAGATCAAAGCTACAAATAAAAGAAATAGCGACCCTGAAATAGCCTCTGTCGTCTCCTCTTTCAATTCTCCAGCTTCTATGGATAATCTAATCGCTCGATTCCAGGTAAGAGCGACGGGGATCAAGATAAATAGTGCCCACCAATTGTGCAGGCGGAAATCACTGTATTGCATAACAAGAAATATGACACCTACAGCGATCATGACCAGACCGCCGATCATTCCGCTTTCATTCCCGTTATTGGGATTTGTGTGTTCGTTGTTTTCCATGCTTTTCTCCTTGTTTGGGTAAATATCCGCTGAATGAATTCTAACAGGGGAATACCCAAACTATATTTGCTCAGACTATTTCTTGTGCCGAGAAACCATCAATATTCTCGATAAACCCCAAAACCTTATTTCTAATTTCTTTTGTCAAAGCAAGAAGAAATTTGGAATCTCGGTGTCTTCCACAACAAAACTCACCATCCCGACTATCAAGGTGTTTGCAGAACTGCATTTTAATAGATGAATGGAATTAATTTTTTGGTAGTCTCTTTATACTTCTGATACAGATCTTGAAATTCTTCGGTCAGTAATTTCTCCTCAAGCCTGATTCTGTTAAGAATAATTGGGATCAGGACCAATGAAGTTAAAAAACCATAAAAACTTGCGGTATACACCGGCAGTCCGGTGAAAAGTATGATGGCTCCAAAATACATTGGGTTTCGAGTGAAACGATAGATGCCGTGCGTAATGAGTTGGTGATCTTCTCTTATGACTACAGTCCCGGAGTAATTTCGCCAGAGTGTAACTTGACCGACAATCATAATGACTAGCCCAATAATGATAAGAGCCAATCCAATAATGCTTTGCACTGAGAGCATAAGCAAACTTTGCGGTTGCAGAATCAAGCCCCAAACAGTTCCCCAAAATCCTGACAAATCGTTTGCTGCACCCTCTCTTGCACAGAATATCAACTCCATGATAAAGACCGTCATCCCGGGGATGGCAAATTGGAGTATGTCATCTTTTATAGCATTTCGTACAAATCTATGCTTTTTTGGAATGCTTTTTTTTGACATCGTCAAATCTCCTTTTTTCGTGATGACGAATTTTTAGCCTTTATCTCTCAGTCGTCTCCTCGGACATACTGCTCTCGCCAGAGTCTTCGGGGGCTGACCACAACGATTGCCTCTATGCCAGAATTGTCTCTCTCTGCAAGAAAATCAGTGCTGCGACGAATCCCAGTGCCATAATAAATGAGCCTGTCATATAAGGGTAACTCAAGTTAATATCAAGCACAGTCCCTGCCCAGATTGGCCCCACGATTCTGCCCAAGCTCATGAAAGAGTTGTTTAATCCCATCGCAATGCCTTGTCCTTGCGTGGCACGTTTGGAAATAAGCGACGCTACGCCCGGACGCAACATCGCGTTGCTGATGACAAAGAATCCTGTTGTGAGCATGACGGTTGTCAGATTGGTAGCGGTAAGCATGAGCAGGAATCCGACTGAGCTGGCGATGAGCGAGGTTTTGATGACCGCCGAATCGCCCCACTTGCGGATGGCGGGACCCGTTAGTGCGCCTTGTACGACAGCGGAGGAGATTCCGATAACGGTGAGTACCATGCCGACGGTTTTGGCATCGTAGTCGAAGCGATACTCTGCGTAGAGACCAAAAACGCCTTCGAAATTCGTTAATCCGAAACTGAGCAGGAAAGCCAGCCCAAAAAGAAAACCGATTGGGCTGAAGAGAGATTCCCACATCGCTTTGATTTGTGGCCCCTGAAGTTTCTTTTCGCTTTTAAGGCGTTTTTCTTCAGGTAATGATTCAGGAAGCAGAATCCAGATAAAAACAAGAGAGAGGGCGGATAATCCCGCTGCCAAAAAGAAAGGAGCACTCAGTGAAATATCGGACATAACGCCACCGATGCCGGGGCCCAGCACCATCCCGATGCCCATTGCCGCGCCGATGATCCCCATCCCGCCGCCGCGACTTTCTTCATCCGTGCTGTCGCTGATATATGCCATCGCGGTTGGGAGTGTTGCGGATGATAAAAGCCCAGCCAACGCGCGGGCGGCGAAGAGCATCCAGAGTTCAGTGGCGAAGCCCATCAAGACCATCGAAATCCCGTTGCCGAAGATGCCGAGCATCAGGAAGGTTTTGCGCCCATAACGGTCAGAGAGATCGCCCCAGAAGGGTGAAAAGAGAAATTGCATTAGCGAAAAGACTGCCATCAGGATGCCCATCGAGATGCCACTGCCGCCCATATCGGTGACGTAGAAGGGGAGCAGGGGGATGATGATGCCGAAGCCAATCATCATGACGACGAGGGTGAAGAAGAGGATGCCAGTGTTTCGATTCATAAAGTTTTCCTATATATAGAGTTCGGCGATTATAACACTTGCGTAAAATAAAAAACGCCAGAAAACTTTCTTTCTGACGTTTTAGGGGATTATTAAAAAGCTTCTAATTTGTTATTTCTTCTTTTCTGAGCGCATTCAAAACCATCTCTGTCACGATCGGGATTGCCGCAGCAACAGCTGGTGTTGGCTCATCGCTGAAATCCATTATATTTTCAACTTCTACAGCGATAATCTCAAATTCTGTGGGCATGTGCAAGCCGAGTGCTATACCCGAATCCAACGCAGTGACCAGCGATGTATCGTGCGCGGAGGTGCTGTGTTCGGTGGGTGTGATTTCGCGCAAATCGTCTAACGTGAGTTCGTGGATATGCCCGTAGTCGTGCCCTTCGGTCATGATCGCGTCTATCAAGATAACGCGGTCGTAGCCGACCAGCAACTCCATCAGGCGCAATCCGCCCACGCTGGCTTCGGTGATGGTCAGGTTTTCGGGGATGTTGGGGCTGAGTGCTTCTTCAACAGCGTAGGCAACTTTTACGCCTACGCCGTCATCGCTGAGAATTGGATTTCCGAGACCTACGACGAGTGTTTTCATGGGATTAGTCTGATAGTTTGATAGTTGGGAAGATGAAGAGCCGCGTCGCGCGTGGTTTGGGCTTGGGTGCCGTGACCAAGCTGATTCTTGGCGTGGGCATTTTTCTGCTCAAGCCAAGACAATATTGATCGGGGGCACGCAAGTTTAGGTCACGCGCGACGCGGTCTTATATCCTAGAAAATTTAGCAGTTACAACTCTCTGCTTCGTCCACATATTGGCTAAGGTTTTCAATCACTTTGCCATTCGCATCCTTTACCGTTACTTCGAGCGGCATTTGGCCGGGCAGGGAGTGAGTGGCGCAGGATAGGCAGGGGTCGTAGTTGCGGAATGCCATTTCGATGGTGTTGAGCAAACCTTCGGTGACAACCGTGCCTTTGGTGATTAGCCCTTCGGCGGCTTTTTTGATGGACATTGCCATGGGGGCATAATTATTGGTCGTGCCAACAATCATATTGACCATCGTCAGGATGCCGTTCTCATCGGTTTTGTAGTGATGGGTCAGTGTGCCGCGCGGGGCTTCAACAGAGCCAACGCCCTCGCTGGGGGTGGAATTGACGACAACGCGCACATTTGGCTCGGTAATTTCGGGGTCGGTGGCAAGCTCCAGCATCCGCTCGGCGGCATAGAGCAACTCGACCAGACGTGCCCAATGCGTGGCGAGGCGATGGTGAACGGGTTGATAGAGACCATTCACTTTTTTGGCACCCAGCGTTTCATAAAGACGTTCATAATGCTCTTGCGCTTTGGGCGTTGCCATGCCATCTGCCGCGTTGAGGCGAGAGAGGGGGGTGCAGGTATAAACACCGCTATCTTTGCCGTCTACAAAGCCTTTCCATCCGACAGCTTTGAGATAGGGAAATTTCAGATATGACCATGGTTCAACGCGTTCGGCGATATGCTTGGTGTAGTCTTTAGGCGGATATTTGACCAATTCTTTGCCATCGGGGTCTACAACGCGGATTAAGCCATCGTAGAAGTTGACGTGGTTATTCTCGTCCACTGTGCCCATTGAGTAGGTTTTGTGAGTGAAGGTGTCGGAGACGATTAGATCTACATAGGCTTGATTGGCGAGGACAACATCATCAAAGAGTTTGAGACTGAATTCAGCGAAGGCGATATTCTTCCTTGCGATTTCTTCAATTTCTACGCGCATTTCTTCGGTAACCGCCTGACTCCATCCGCCGGGCATTCCAGCAACGGGATGGATACCGCGTCCGCCCAACATCTTGATGACGTGGTGGTTGCGTTTGCGGCAGTTGATGACTTCCATGCCAATATCTACGCCGACTTTATGAATCACGCCCAATATATTGCGCTCGGCAGGGTCTGAATCAGGTCCAAGCACAAAATCGGGACCGCCAAGTGCGTAAAAGTGGACGGTGTGGTCGGTGCAGTAGAAAGCGGCATAGAAGAGTTCACGAACTTTCTTGACGGCTGAGGAAGGCTCAACATCAAAGAGTTCATCGAGGGCTTTTGTTGCCGCCATATGATGCGCTTCGGGGCAAACGCCACAAATGCGATTAGTGATACGCGGCATTTCTTCTGCAGGCCGATCTACACAAAATTGTTCAAAGCCACGCAATTCAGGGACTTGGAAATAAGCGTTTTCTACGTCACCTTCTTCATCCAGAAATATCTCGATCTTGCCGTGTCCTTCCAGGCGGGTGATGGGATCTATGATAATTTTTCGTTTCATGCTGGTTCTCCTTTCCCGTTAGAGCCGTTCACTTTCGCTCTCTTCAGCAGTGAGTTTGCCATGCTAAAGCGATAGAATGTGCCAGCTGGGTCAGCGATGGTATCTACGACAGCTTGAATTTCTTCTTCGAGTTGTGCTTCTTCCATGCTTTCATGCCCTGCGCCGATTACAGACGCGATGGCTGAGAGCATTTTTGCTCCCTGATCTTCTACACCGGGCATAGGCCCATAACAACCGCGGCAACCCATTCCAACATCCATGCAGAGTGCGCCGCATCCGCCGCGTGTGGCGGGTCCCATACAGACGATGCCTTGTTCTAGCAAGCAGATACCGGGTTCTGGGATAATTTCGTAAGGTCTATAGAAGCGGGAGATGACTTTCTCGCTCTTTTTCAGGTCACATTCTTCGCAAACGGCAACATTGCTCACACCAACAACTGAGCCTTTCGGCGGGAGGGGGGTGCCTTCTGTGAGTGCGCTAACAATAATCTGTAACACAGCCCAAATTTGCTCAGGTTCAGGTGGGCAACCCGGGAGGTAATAATCTACGTCTACGACTTGATCCAGCGATTTGACCGTATGATAGAACTCTGGGATGGTCAATTCGCCTTCGGGGACTTGTACCGATGTCAGCGGAATGATTCCATCAGGATTGTCCAGCGAAGGGTTATTTTTGTAGACGGTATCAAAGGTTGCTTCTTTGGATGTTAAATTTGAGAGCGCAGGGATACAGCCCTCATAGGCACAAGAGCCGAATGCGACCATAAACTGGGATTTCTTCCGCAAGAGATGAGCCATCTCTTCACCTTCTGAATTGCGGATGGCTCCGTTCCATAAGGTGAGGGTGATATGGTCATCGGGGTACGATTCTAAGTCTTTGGTTTTGAAATCGGCAATGCAAGGGAAGAAGGCAATGTCGAAAACCTGATCTACAGCAAGAATATGCTCGTGAATATTGAGTACTGATATTTCACACCCTCCACAGGATGCAGACCAGTACATGGCTAGTTTCGGTTTATCACTCATTTTATGCCTCCTCGAGTACTGGAAGAGCTTCAGCACTTTTATAGCCGTTATTGCGATGAATAACTTTTTCATCCCAGTTAAGCGGACCTAAAGCGCGCAGAGCTTCTGTCATCTGGTCAACTTTTTCTGCGAGCAAAATGCCCTCAGATGCCGAAGCCCAAACAAGTTGAATGCGATCTTCTTCAACGCCTAGTTGCTTGAGCATCGCTTTAAGTAGATAAAAACGGCGCATTGCTTTGATATTGCCATTTACATAATGACATTCGCCGGGATGGCATCCAGCGATCATTACGCCATCGGCACCTTCTCGCAATGCTTTCATGACAAATTGGGGGTCTACCCGTCCGCTACACATAACGCGAATCGGACGCATATTTGGCGCATACTTTATGCGCGCTGTACCAGCAAGGTCAGCTGCGCGGTAGGAGCACCAGTTACATAGAAACCCAACGATTACAGGTTCAAATTGTTCACTCATAATTTTCTCCATTCCTCTATGCTGATACCGTTTCTTTCATATCCCACAAAACACCTTCGATCTGTGAGAATAATTGGTCATTGGTGAAGTGCGCACCAGTGATGATGCCACTCGGACAAGCCGCCACACAAGTACCACAGCCCTGACATAAGGCAGTAATCACCTCAGAGACCTCACGGTCTTCGTGGAAGATAATCGCGTTATAGGGGCACATATTATTGCAGATGCGGCAACCGGAGCAGGCATCCTGTTCAATACTGGCTCGGACTGGTTCCATCATCACTGTGCCGCGACTGATTAATCCAGCCACGCGGGCAGCGGCTGCTGCGCCTTGCACGACGCTTTCAGGTACATCTTTCGGTCCTTGACACGCACCAGCGACGAAAATACCATCTGTCATTGTGGCGACTGGATCTAGCTTGGGATGCCGCTCGACGAAGAATCCGTCAAAATCACAGCCCATCTTGAAGAGTTGCGAGACTTCCTTGGACCCTGCACGTGCTTCCATTGCCGGACTCAGGATGACCATATCAACAGGGACGCGCCGTTGTTTGCCAATCAGCGTATCCTCGACTTGGACAATCAGCTTCCCTTCTTCTGCTGGGATGCGTGCTGCATCCGTAATTTCTGCTACTTTACCGCGAATGAAGTGCGTTCCCTCTTCTAGCAGGCGATTATAGAACTCTTCATAGCCTTTGCCTGGGGTGCGCATATCAATATAGCAATCATAAATTTCAGCATCGGGGATGCGTTCATGCACAAGATGAGCAAATTTCAGTGAATACATGCAGCAGACTTTGGAGCAGTATTTATTATAATTTTCGTCTCGTGAGCCTACACAGTGAACGATGGCAACACTCTTGGGTTTACTCTTTTTATCGCGTAATACAATTTTGCCGTCTGTAGGTCCAGATGCGTTGACCATGCGCTCAAATTCGAGACTGGTGAAGACATTATCCAATTTGCCATAGCCATATTGCGGGATTTTCTTGGAGTCAAAGAGATCGTAGCCGGTGGCTAGAATGATATTGCCTACATCAAGTTGCAGCATTTCATCTTCTTGCTCAAAATCAATGGAGTTTGGCTCTGTGGGACAGAATTTTTCACAGGCTTTACATTTACCAGTCTTGAAATAGACACAATTATCTTTATCTATCACTGGGTATTTTGGCACAGCTTGCGGGAAGGGGCGGTAAATTACTTTTCGCTCGCCCATGCCAGCCTCGAAGACATCATCCACCTCTTTGAAAGGGCATTTTTCTATACAAATGCCACAGCCGGTGCAGTGTTCTTCATTCACAAAACGTGCCTTTTTGCGTACGGTTACGGTGAAATTGCCCAGGAAACCATCAACCTTTTCAACTTCGCTCCAAGTGAGCAAGGTGATATTGTCGTGTTGGGCAACATCAACCATCTTTGGGGTTAGGATACAGGCTGAACAATCCAAAGTCGGGAAGGTTTTGTCCAGTTGCGCCATATGCCCACCGATGGAGGGTTCCCGCTCGACGAGATAAACATGATAACCAGCGTCAGCAAGTTCGAGCGCGGAGGTGATCCCCGCGATGCCTCCACCGACCACCAAAGTGTTGGGGTTGATCTCCACAGGAATTTCATCCAGTGGTTCATGATGAACAACGCGGTCAATCGATCCTCTGACAAGCGATTTTGCTTTAACGGTAGCAGCTACCTTATCGTCGGTGATCCACGAATCGTGCTCACGGATATTGGTCATCTCGAAAAGGAAGGGGTTTAGCCCAGCTCGCTCACAAGCCGTTCTAAAAGTCTTTTCGTGCATATGTGGGGAGCAGGAGGCACAGACAACGCGCGTCAGCCCTTTTTCTTTGATGTCCTGCTCAATCAATTCTTGCCCCAAACTGGAGCACATAAATTTATAGTCGCGAGCGACTTCAACATTAGGCTGTTCACCAGCCCATTTTGCGACATCTTCAACATCTACAACTTTAGAGATATTTGTGCCGCAGTGACAGACGTAAACGCCAATTTTTTCTTGCTTTTTATTTTCAGTCATAGGTCTTTCTCCTATCTGTAACGTATATAATAAATATCATCTTCGCTCCCTTTAACTCCCTCCTTACAGGGAAGGTTAGGATGGGGGCATTTTTTGCTAGAGGTAATTTCTTCAACTTACCTCCTTTTCAATAAATTGTGACAGAAGAGGTAGTGTTTCGACCAGTTCTGACCCGATTCCAAGTTTCTTGGGAGCGATTCCTAAAGCCAATCCCATTAGTTGCGTAAAGTAGAGAACGGGAATCGCGTAATCTGTGCCAAACTCTTCGTTAACCTGCGTTTGGTAAACCTCAAGATTGACCTGACAAAGTGGGCAAGCAGTAGCAACGACCTCTGCGCCACTATTTGTAATATTTTGTAGCAAGATGTGAATCATATCGAGGGCGGCTTTGCGATTGGTAAGGAGCAGGGAACCTCCGCAACAACGGGTTTTATAGGCAAAGTCCACCGCATCTGCGCCCATAGCTTCGAGAATTTCTTCAAAAAACTGTGGGTTTTCAACTTCTTCACCATTTTTTCTTGGTCGTACAATTTGGCAACCATAATAGGGGGCAATTTTTAGCCCTTCTAATGGCGTGGTGACTTTGTCTTTAATCGTTTCTGGTCCAATATCGTCTGCAAAGATATCAATCAGGTGATGCACCTTAATATCACCAGAAAGTTGAAGATCATCTGCTTCGAGGGCAAAATTGATATGCTCTGCTAGGTCTTCATCTTCTTGCATATAAGAATTGGTGAAATAGGCATTTTTATAGCAGGCACTACAGGGGGCTACAAAATCTAGCCCCTCTTTTTCTGCCATCGCCAAATTGCGGGCTACAAGCGTATTGGCTAAAATCTCATCAAGATGGAAGTAGGTGGTTGCTCCACAGCAATTCCAATCTTCTAACTCTTCGAGTTCAACGCCAAGTGCTTGCGTAGTCTCCAGCGATGATTTGTGATAGCTCACCGCCATTTTCTCGAGGGAACAGCCGGGGAAATAAGCATATTTTTTCATAATTACTCCTCATCTCCCATCGGGATAATATGTCTAATCATATTTCTGAAATTTTTAATGCGCTTGATTCTTGGAGGCAATACAGGAATACGCCCTTTGAGCATCATCTTGGTTGCACCCAGTACTTCTTGGTAAAACTCTTTTGCGCCAAATCCGAAGATATACGTTGGTGCCAAAATCGGCTCATAAGATCTGCCACTGCGCACGATGGTTTTCATAAAGGTTTCTGAAAAAACGGGACCTACTAGATCGTCTGAGTAGGTTTTATTCCACATCGAATAACGCTTGGTGGCGTACATCGCGCCGGCAATATCAATTTTGGCTGGGCATCTCACGGTGCAGTGGTAACAAGAGGCACAAACCCAAGAAGTATTGGCATTAAGTACATCATCTTTAAGGTCGGCATTAATCATGCCGATTAGGCGACGGGGAGTCTGATCCATGAATTCAACAGCAGGGCAGGTACCAGAACAAGTCCCGCATTGAATACAATTCTTGAGCGGACTCCCGTGTCCTTCGTACATGAGATTGGAAATCTCCTGACTGAAAGTAAGTTTGTCTGCCATGATTTATCCTTGTGCTTCCTTTTCTTCCGCCATTTTCAACAAGGCACTCACCTTTTCCAATAATAGACTAGGTTCTACTGGCTTTTCAAGCAACTCATCTGTTGGCAAGAAACGTGGGTGCACCGGCTGACCGGGGAAGAGAAAAGCCATCTGCTCGCGAATGCCGGTAATAATCAAGACCGGAATTTTTCGTAGCTCCGGGTCTTTATTGATCTTCCGTGCTACCATCACCCCCTCGGCACCGCGCCCCATCATAATATCGAGCAGGAGCAGGTCATAAGACTTAGTCTCCAAAGCCTCGAAACCATCTTTGGGATTATAGGCAACCTCAACCTTGTAATTTGCTTTCTCCAAGATTGCCTTCATCCCATCAACATAATCAGGGTCGTCGTCAATCATCAATATTCTTTTCTGTGGATCCATAGGAACCTCCTTGTTTATTGATAACGATTGTTTAGGATATTTCTTCGTCTTTTAATGCAGGCAAGTGGATACTAAAAGAACTCCCCTCGCCTAATTTGCTTTTTAGAGAAACTTTTCCATCGTGTGCTTCAACAATTCTTTTTGTAATAGCCAATCCAACGCCGCTACTTCTTTCACCTTCTGGACGGACTTTTCCAGAATAAAAATCATCAAAAATATGGGGCAAATCTTCCTCTGCAATCCCAACACCCTCATCTGTTATAGTGATGATGATATTGCCACTATCTTCGGATGTCTCTATCTCAATCAGTCCTCCCACGCGGGAGTATTTGACCGCGTTGTTCAGGATGTTAACAAGAGCCTCTACCAAAGTTCCCTCATCGCCAAAAACCTGTGGACAGGACGCACGTGAAGTGAGCTTGATCTCGTTATCTTTACGGATTGCGTGAGATTCAACATTTTCTGCCGCTTTCTCAACAACCGTTTCAATGGATACAGTTGTAAAATCATCACGTATCTTGCTGATGTCTACAGAGATGACACGCAACCAAGTATTAATCATCTTCACCATATCTTTAATTCGGGTTTGAAGCCGTGCTAATTTTGCGCTTTGCTCTTTCGATAACAACTCTTCCAAATCGGAAACCAACACAAAAAGATTCTGTTGTACTGCGCCCAAAGGAGATTTCAACTCATGCGAAACAATAGCGGCGAAATGGTCTCTTAACAACTCTTTTTCTTTTCGCAATCTAATCGTCTCAAGAACAAGTCCTCTACGTTCCAAGCCACGTCGTACAAGCATCCGCAATTCATCTGGTGTGAAAGGCTTCGGGAGGAAGTCGTAGGTACCCTTTTTCATCGCCTCCACTGCCGAATCAACGGTAGCAAACCCCGTTATCACGATCGCCACGATGGTTGGGTCGTAGGCGTGAATTTGGTCGAGAACTTCAAATCCAGAAATGCCGGGCATTTTTAGATCCACCAACGCTAAATCAGGCTGAAACTCTTTGAGCAATGTCAAACCATCCATTCCATTTTCAGCTGTTTTGATTTCATAATTCCCTTTCGCCAAAATCTGGATGCAGGAATCTCGGACGATTTCTTCATCGTCAATGATGAGTATTCTTGGTTTTTCAGCCATTTTGTCCATTATCTCCATTTGCTTTCAAGGGTAAACGAACGATAAAGGTTGTTCCCTTTCCACTCTCACTCTCTACAGAAATATTTCCCTTATGATTTTTAATAACACCATAACTGATGGCAAGCCCTAAACCTGTGCCATGGCCGACATCCTTTGTTGTAAAGAATGGATCAAAAATTTTTTTAAGATTCTCTTCACTAATGCCTGTACCTGTGTCAGAAATAATGCACTCAACAAATTCTTTCTTAGCGTCAAGGCGAGTCTCCAGCGATAATTTCCCATTACCTTCCATAGCTTCTGCCGCATTAATTATCAGGTTAATAAAAACACGCTCAACTTGTGAAGCATCGAAAACAGCCAGTGGTAAACTTTCCTGAAACTTTTTAAAAATTTTGATGTTGTGAAAAAGAGCTTGATGCTCTACCAGAGAAATACAGTCACCAAAAATCATGTTGATATTATTTAGCGCTTTATCTGGTTTCCGTTGTCTTGAAAAATCTAATAAACCACGAATGATGTCTCTGCAACGATTGGCTTGTACAACAATTTTTTCAAGCGCAGGAATATGAGATGGGTTTTCACACTGATGATCTTCAATCATCAAATGAGAAAAGGTTACAATGCCCTGAAGAGGGCTATTAAGTTCATGAGCCACATTGGCTGCTAGTTGACCAACCAGAGCCAGCCTTTCAGACTTGATAATCCTTTGCGTTGTATACACCTTTAGTTGCTCGTCCCTTTTTTTTAGGGCTTCGCTCATCTTATTGAATGATATTGCCAGATATTGCAACTCGTCGTTTGTCTGAACAGTTACTTTGGTGTCCAGATTGCCTCCTGCGACTTCTTTTGAAGCGGATACCAGCTTTTGAATTGGTACATGGATTCTACGTGCAATAAAGTAGGCTGCTGCCATTGATAGCAAAGCTCCAGCGACAGTGATTCCCAGAAAGGTGAAGATTGTCTGTCTCTGAATATCAAGATACTTTTGTTCTAGTATGCCTACGTACAAGATGCCAATAATACGCCCATATAAATCGGTTATGGGCTCATAGGCAGTGATATACCAATTGTTGACAACGTAAGCTCTATCAATCCAAGGTTCTCCCTGAATGATGACCTGGTTATATACTTCTTCAGATACACGCGTTCCAATGGCTCGCGAGCCATCCTTGTCCTTGACGTTCGTTGAAATTCTGATATCGTCCATGAATATTGTTGCTGTGCCAATATCCTGCCCTTCGTAAATCACATTTTCATATACGGTTTGCTTGACTTTATCAACAATTTCATAGTTTTGATTGAGCAAAACACCACCATAAATGACACCGATGAGATTGTTCTGGTAATCAAAGATGGGCGCGGCAGCCTTTAGCATCATCCCATCGGTTACTTCTGTTTCTTTTCGATAACGAGCCAATGGTGTATCAATGAGTTCGATATTTGCCCTCTCCGCCAAGTCGGGAGTGTCTTTTTGGAGATCTTCTCCGCTTACAATAATTGTTGATGCAACGGATTCTTTGCTATATAAAACCCTGTTGATGATCGCATCATGCCCTTGGTTATCTCCAGTGAAACCAGGATTACAAGTGCGGATCAGTACATAACCGTATTTGTCAGTGATTGCCAGACAATCAAGATTTTCTTCTTCCCTAATCCTGTCCACTTCATCAAATGCGGTATTCCAATTATTGCTCAATAGAGCGTCCTTGAGAAAAAATCTTTCACCAGTGTGTCTAATTACATCGTCAATATGGCTGAGTTTGTTCTGGTAAATCTCTCGAGCCGAGTTGAGATCGTTTCGTACTTTTTCCTGTGCTTCTAAAAGGATTAGGCTGCTGGTCAGGCGGACGCCAACAACCATGAAAACAACGCTGATAAATACAATCACAAGTAAATAGCCCAGAATCAATTTTGTTGCAATGGGGATCCTGAGATTTGCCAGCCAAGGAAAATACCTTGCCGGAGCTCGTCTCTCTGGAATTGTGTTCGTTGTATTGGCCATTTTTTTAGTCAGATGTCTGGTGCTTAGAAAGCCTCATAAACCAATTCAATCAAATCTTTGACAACAATACTTTCTTCTGCACCAACGGTCTTGACTGCATCGCTGTACATGGTCACATCTTTGGGGCAAGCGACAATGAAATCTTTCACACCGTCTAGCTCAACAGCCTCACGGATGCGAGATTCGCTGGGGCGTTCTTCAACCTCGCCTTCTTCCATCCAAATCCGACCACCACCTGCACCACAGCAGAGGGCGCAATCTTTATTTCTTGACATTTCAATGATTTCACAGCCGGTCGCTTCGATGACGCGACGCGGGGCATCGAAGACGCCGTTGTAGCGTCCCAAATAACAGGGGTCGTGATAGGTGACTTTATAGTCCAATTTTTTGCTAAATTTGAGCTTCCCAGAAGAAATCAATTGGTCGAGCAATTCGCTATAGTGCAATACGGGCTGTCCGCCATTTTCGGGATATTCATTCTTAAGTGTGTTATAGCTATGCGGGTCGGTCGTGACAATGGTCTGATAATCACAGCGTTTCATCGCTTTGATATTTTTCTCGACCAGCATCTCATAGAGACCTTCTTCGCCAACTCGCCGCACATCATTTCCAGCGTGATTCTCGCCTTTATAAATGATGCCAAAATTCAACTCGATTTTTTGGAAAACTTCGGCAGTTTTCTGCGTGATTTCAGTCAGCGTGGGGCTATAGGAGGCGTAGTCACCAACAAACCAGAGATACTCAACCGCTTCTTTACCGGCGTCTTTAATCTTTGGATCCATGCCCTTTGACCATCTCGCCCGCATCCGTTCTGATTTGCCGAAGGAGTTGCCATAGCGTCCTAAATTGGTCAAAGCACTTTGAAGTTCGGAATCAATCATCCCTTCGATGACCAGGTAGCGGCGCAGGTCAACGATGGTATCTATATGTTCCACTAAAACAGGACATTCCTGGATGCAGGCTCCGCAGGTGGTGCAAGACCAAAGCACATCTTCTGAGATCGCACCCGCGTCGCCCGTGAGTTTTGACTTGCTTCCGTTGTGGATGAGTGAGTCTCGGAGAGAAAGGATGAATGCTTTCGGCGAGAGCGGCATTCCCGCGCCATAGGCGGGGCAGACATCTTGGCAGCGTCCACATTCGGTGCAGGCATCTGCGTCAAGGAGTTGTTTCCATGTTAAATCTCTGAGTTTGCTGGCAAAAATTGGCTCATCATCTTCTGTGACTGCGTTAGAAGCTAATGCACCCATCGGACGATCTAGTTTGGAGAAGAATATATTGAGAGGGGCTGTCAATGTGTGTAGCAATGTCCCCACCGGGAGGGTGATGAGCGTAAACGCGATGGTGAGCAGATGGATGATCCAGATGCCAAGATGCCAGTTGGTCAGTGTGCTTTCAGATGCGCCGGTAGAAAGCCAAATTTGAGCAAGCAGGTGTCCAGCGGGGGACCAAGCAGAAATAGCCGAGCGTTCCGCCGCCAATCTCAGGGATTCGGTGAATAATCCAGTCAGCACGATGATGGTGATCAGCACCAGAGTCCGGGTGAAACCTTCATCATAGGTTAAGCGTTCGGGTTTTTCTTTATAACGTCTGTAAATCACCATCCCCGCGCCGATGAAGAAAATGATGGTGAAAATATCGAGGGTGAATTTGTAGACGATGAGGGTATTGCCGTAGAGAAATTCAAAAAAATGGTCGTGGACGGTGGCTAGGGCGGTGCCGAGGAAGAAGACGAAAAAGCTCCAGGCGAGAGCCGCGTGCATGAGACCGGGATAACGCTGGCGCAGAACGCGCGTTTGAGCGATGGCATATTTGATCACCAGCCACAGCCGTTCGGGGATTTTGTCCCAGCGTGCTTCTGGTCGCCCGATTTGCCACCAAAGGCTGGCTCGTTTGTAGAATCGGAAGAGCATGATGGAGGCAGACAGAAACATGACGATGTAGACCAGTGTTTCTGGCTCGCCCCAAGTATGCGGTATACCCCAGTAATTCGTTCGTTCAGGCATCACTTTTCCTTTTCTTTCCCCTCGTAGTAACCGCTTTAGCGGTTATTTATGCACCAAATAAGGGCTGAAGCCCTTGCTACGAGGGAGTTTGAGACTGTTTAGTTTTCCTATCCTTCTGCCGCTTCTTCAACTTGCTCGAGCAATGGATCTATCAAATCAAAAAAATCGAATTCAACGCCGTAGGTGGCGATATCGAAGATGGGGGCATTGGGGTCCATATTGATGGCGACGATCATTTCGCTGCCAGCCATCCCTTCTACATGCTCCGGCGCGCCGCTGATGCCGAGTGCTAAATAGAGTTTTGGCTTCACCGTCTGCCCAGATTTCCCAACCATGCGCGAGGTGGGCAACCACCCCTGATCCACGATGGGGCGTGAGGCGCAAACTGTGCCACCCAGCATTTCAGCCAACTCATCGGCTAATTCGATATTATCTTCGGTCTGGATGCCACGCCCGATAGAAATCAAAAAGTCTTCTTTGCTGATGTCTACATCGCCGGCTTCTGGCTCAATATAACTCTTAAGCATGATGCGTAAATCGTCCAGTGCGGGCGCATCGAAAGATATCACTTCGGGCGAATTTTCGCTCTGCCCCTCTTCTGCTTTATAGCCTCCGGGAATTATCGTAATCAGTGTTGTGGTCTCTGCTAATTCGCTTTCTGCCATGATTTTCCCGCCGCAAATCTGGGATATGAGTTTCCCATCACTGATTTGGACACAGGAACCGATAAGGGGAAGCGACAAGCGTGCGGAAAGTACACTGGCGACATCTGCACCAATGGAGGTGTTGCCAAAAAGAAGAACTCTCGGTTCTTTTTCTTGAATTAGGCTTGCTACTGTTTTCTGATACGCGTCTGCGGAGAATTCCTTTAGTGCCGCGTGGTCTGCGTAAAGAACAGAGTCTGCGGCGAGTGTGGAAGCTAAATTTTCTGCGTTATATCCAAGAAGTACGCCAACAACTTGTCCACTGGTTTTCTGCGCCAAATCGCGTGCGGCGGTGAGCATAATATAGGAAATATCAGCGACTGTCCCTTGTAGATGTTCGATGACTACATATACATCTTGATTCATAGCGCACCTACTTCTTTGAAAATTTCTACAAGTTTGGCGGCGATTTCACCCTCGTCCCCTTCGATCATTTCGGCTCGTTCGGCGGCTTCTGGTAAGTACATCCGATTGGCAGCTATCCCGCCACTAGAATCAAGTTCGGGGACTTCCTGCTCATCAATTTCAGATGTCTTCATCATCTGCCGCACTTTGGAAATCGCCACATAGCGGGGAGGTTCTTCCCCTGCCTGAATGCCCAAAACTGCGGGGAGGGTCACTTCCATTTCGCCAATCAATCCGCCCGGATATTCTTTTTTTACGAGAGCTTTTTCTCCTTCGATGGTCACACCAGAAATATAACCAACATAAGGCATCCCCAGATATTCGGCAACCAGCGGACCAATAGAGCCATCCAAATCATCATTTGCTTGTACACCAGTCAGGATTAAATCAGGTTGATAGCTTTTTGTTTTTTCAGCAAAGGCACGTGCCAAAGCGTGATTATTGACCCCATCTTCAAAATCACCCTCAAGTTTAATCATGCGGTCTGCGCCTTTTGCGGCTGTGGTGAAGAGCATATCTTCAACTCCCTCCGCTTCTGGGGCAATCACTGTGACCTCACCACCCTCGCGTTCTTTTAGTAGGATGGCTTGCTCAATGGCGTGATTGTCGAATTCATTGATGATTAAGCGCAGCCAATCCCTATCCAAATCGGTACCATCCTCGTTGATTTCAAGTTCTTCAACCAGATCAGGCACCATTTTGACGATTGCTACGATATTTTTCATTAGCCTCTCCTCCTTTATTCTATTGCTTCGATAAGAAGTTCTAGAATATCTCTAACGGTAATCTTTTCTGCTCCTTCTATAGTTTTTGTGGAATCTTCAAATCGTGGCGGCTCGTAAGGGCAGGCGACTGCCAGTACCTCAGCTTCAGCTGTGACAGCTTCTTTTACGCGCCAATCTGAGAGCCGTACTTCACCTTTTTCCCATTGGAAGCCGTCCAACCACATCCCACCGCCCCCACCACCACAGCATAGGCTGGTGCTTTTAGTATGTGCCATTTCAACAATTTCAACGCCGGGAATTGCTTCCAATAGCGCACGTGGTGCATCATAGATATCGTTAGCGCGTCCTAAGTAGCAGGGGTCGTGATAAGTGACTTTCTTTTCCCCATTATCTTTAAGTAGCGGTTTAATATCCTCAATCCGTTCCGCTAAAAATTCTGTATAGTGCCTGACGGGATATTCAATCCCAAGTTGGGGATATTCGTTTTTGATGGCATTATAGGCATGAGGGTCGGTGGTGATAATTTCGCCGAATTCGTATTTGCCGAAAGCTTTGCCGTTCTTTTCGGCAAGCATTTCGAATAGTCCCCGCTCTCCAGCCAGTCTCTGAGAGTCTCCGTCACTATTTTCTTCGGGACCGAGAATGCCAAAGTCAATGCCTAGGTTATTGAGCAATTTTGCAAAGGCTATAGTGGTTTCTTGCACGCGAGGATGATAAGAAGCATAATCGCCGACAAACCAGAGCACGTCTACAGGACGTTTAGCTTTTCGCATGATGGGTATATCGAAATCAAGTCCCTCTGTCCATGCGGCACGTTTGCGGGGAGATTCTCCCAGTGGATTTCCGTATCTCTGTGAGAATTCCAGCGCGCTCTGCAACTCGGCAGGGATATTTCCAGCTAGCAGCAATTCTTCTTTCGCACGCGTCATCAAGCCAGGCGTTAGGGGAATTCCCTTTGGGCAAACCTCTGTGCAAGCATAGCAGGATACGCACATCCAAACTGAGTCGCTTTCGAGCATTTCATCTAGGATACCGGCGCGCATCCATGCGATCATCCTGCCGGGAGGGAAATCCATTAGATAGCCGAAGGGGCAAATTCCGCTGCAATCGGCACATTGTAAACAGGTTTTGAGTTTTTCCCCGTCGGCGACATCAAAAAGGCTATTATAGAATTCTGTGGTGAATCCAACTGTAGCAGTATCTGCCATTACGAACCTCCCGAATTATTGGTTTTATGCTGAGTAAAAGTTGTAGAATGAAAAAAAGGATACATATGCATAGTAGAACATGCCCCCTGAGCATCCTGTGTTTTTGGGTAAAAAAAGGCTATCACAATGGTTTCTCCAGATAAAAGAACCGAACAGCCACCCCTTTTTATGAAAGGGGGTAGAACACATACATTATGTGAAAAAAAGCACTTTTATACCAGTATAAATAGCCACCATTAAAGTATGACATTCATTATACCCCGTAAAACGTGCATGTTTACGATAGATGTCGTATTTAGGAAAGTTTGCCAAATTTAGCTTCTTTTTGCATAAAGTTTAAGAAATAAATGGGGATAAAGATCCGCATCCGAACTTATATTGGGCTTGCGGTCGTTATTGAAAGTTTCTCTGGTTTTTTCATAATCCCCCATAACCAAATCGAAAGATGCTTTTACAACTTTCTTTCTAAGAATGTTATAATTAGGACAAATTTTATAGGAGTAATCAAAAATGAATTTTGCAATGTGGCGTAAAGCCCTAAATATAATCCCAGAAGTTTCAAAAGAAGAATGGGATCAGCTAGACCTGATCTCAAAATGGCTGATAGCAAGTCGTGCAGCTGTATTGATAATGACCTTTATCTCAGCCACGCTGGCAGGACTCTTTGCTCTGCGTGATGGTGCCTTTCAGTTTCTTCCTTGGCTGGCTTTAGTTTTTGGCGTAATCATGGCGCACGCGACCAATAATTTTTTCAACGATTACACAGATTTTGCACGCGGCGTAGACCAAGATAATTATTTTCGCAATCTATATGGCCCACAACCCGTTGAGCGCGGATTGATGACCAAGCGCGAGCATTTACTTTATGGGGCAGTGACAGGATTACTAGCGCTAGCCGCTGGCCTATATCTAATTATCTCCAGCGGAAGTGATAGCCTTTCTTGGATATTGCTTGCTCTAGGGGCATTTTTTGTGTTATTTTACACATGGCCCCTCAAATATATCGCCATGGGTGAAATCGCTGTACTCATTGTTTGGGGCCCGCTGATGATTGGCGGCGGTTATTATATGATCGCTGGAAATTGGGATTGGAACGTGACCATTGCCAGCCTTCCCTATGTTCTGGGTGTCACCACCGTTATTTTTGGCAAACATATAGACAAAATTTCAATCGACAAAGAGAAAAAAATCTACACACTGCCCGTTGTGATCGGTGAAAAAATTGCTCGTTATACCGTTCTCGCGATGATGATTTTGCCCTATATCTTCACAGCTTATTTGATTGTGATTAAATTTTTTACCCCGGTTATGGGATTGGTTTTATTTGCCATCCCGACCTTCCGTGAAATCTACCCGGCTCTTTTAAAACCAAAACCGGATGAACGCCCCGCTGATTTCCCTGATGGGCAGGGAGGTTGGCCTCTCTATTTTGCCCCGCTGGGATTTGCAAATAATCGTAAATTTGGCTTGTGGTTCATGTTTGGATTATTAGTTGACGTTGCCTTACGATTGATTTTTCCCACTTTTTGGATATAGTTAAAAAGGGCGACTCGCAAGTCGCCCTTGTCAATTAACGCTGGAGTCTACTTCATCATTTTCTGCTTGGACGGTTGACCAAATACACCCCGAGCAGAATCGTTATCCCGCCCACCAACGAGACCCAGGTAATCGGTTCCGCTAAAATCACCCCTGCGACGATGACTGCCACCAGCGGTTCAAGGTAGAGAAATGCGCCAATTTGCGATGTGGGGATGACTTGCAAACCATCGTACCAAGCGATATATGCCAGCCCAGAGCAGAAGATGCCCAAGAAGGCAATGCTCACCCAGCCGTTAAAACTCAACTTGGGGACTTCACTCAAATTATCTCCCGCAAAAAATGCGATGGATGAGAATATCCAGCCGAAAGCCATGACGTAGAACATCATCCGTGCGGCTGGGTGTTTTTTTAGTCCGCGGCGTGATAAGGCGGAGAAAACTGCCCAATTTAATGCGCTGATCATGATCAGGTAATCGCCGGGGGTGCCGAAGTTAGAAGAGAAGATGCTTCTCACCGCTCCATTGCTCACGACCAGTATCACGCCTAATGTCGCGAGCATTATTCCCGCTCCTTGTCCCCACGTCAAATTTTCTTTCAGGATCAGCCATCCGAGCAATGCCATAAAAATTGGAGTCGTTGCCACGATCCATGCGGTGGTAGATGCTTGGGCAGTCACTAACCCCGTTGATTGGAGCCACTGATGCCAGGTGATTCCCAGAAAACCGAGTAAGGCGAAATATCCCCATTCGGTTTTAGAGGGTAAGGCAAATTCTTTTCTGACTGCAACAGCGATGCCGAGAATAATCACGCCCATCCCAAAGCGGAGCCAAACAACAGTAATGGGTGAAACCTCTTTGACGCCAATTTTTGTCGCGATGAAAGATGCGCCCCAAACGATGACGGCGAAAAGAACTTCGAGATAGGGGAAGATTTTTGATTTGCTCATAATGCTCCTTGAAAATTTGAAAAATTATACTCTCGTAATCCTTTCTTGCGGGTATAATAGATGCGGAGGATCTACAATGGAAATTACTTGGTACGGACAATCTTGTTTTCGACTGACAGAGCGCGGATCTGCCTCTGTCGTGACAGACCCTTTTGACCATAAGGTTGCTGGGTATGGTGCACTAAAACTTAAATCTGATATTGTGACGATTAGCCACAATGCGCCCGGGCATAATTTTGTTAATGGTGTCAAAGGCTATAAACATTTACTGGATGGACCCGGCGAATATGAAGTTGGTGGAGTTTTCATTACTGGCGTGCGAACAAATGGTAAAAACCAAACTGGCCAACTTCGTAACACGCTTTATGTTTTTGATTACGATGGGATTACAATTGCCCATCTTGGCGATTTGCGTGAAGTACCCAGCCGCTCACAGGTGGATGCACTCGGCGAAGTTAATATTGCCTTGGTTCCTGTTGGCGGTGGAGGTGGATTGAGCGCGGCAAGGGCAGCAGAAGTGGTTGGCGTTTTAGAGCCTAAGCTTGTTGTTCCGATGCACTACGCAACCCCCGATGGGAAATTATCCCTTGATCCCTTGGAGAAATTTATCAAAGAGATGGGATTAGGCGCATTAGAAGCCGAAGACTCGCTCAAAATCACCAAAAGCAGCTTGCCTGACGATACACGTGTCGTTGTTCTTGAATATCAGATAAAGTAGGAGCAATTTTGTGGCTGTCAAAATTTTAATGACTTGGGATATTTCGCAAGAGAACGAACAACAATATTTCGAGTTTGTTATCAGTGAGCTTATTCCTGGTGTGCAGCGTCTTGGATTCCACCCTCTTGATGCGTGGGCAACACTTTATGGAGATTATCCACAAATTCAGGTTGGGATGATGGCTCCAGATGCTGAGAGTGCTCAAAATGCACTAGATTCTGATGGATGGGAGACTTTAAGAGAAAAACTTTTTGAGTATATTGATAATTTTTCTTATAAGATCGTCCCTGCACGGAGTGGATTTCAGTTTTAAGCGTACTTTTTAACAGAAAGGAAAAATAAAAAGCATTCGCGATATTCGCGTTTCAAAAACGCTATGTCTAAAAAAACGCTCAAATATTGGTCTTTCTTTTTCTTGCTAGCCTCCCTTGAGGGAGGCTTTGCTTTATTTACGCTACTAAGCCTTCCCACAGACCCCACAAATAATCTTATTTTTGGACTTTCTGCTTCTCGTCTTCTTATGGTTGTGGTTCTTTTGAGCATAAGCCTCCTTTCTGCGTGGCTAGGAATTCTCTCTTGGCGCAAATCAATTTGGATGGAAAAATATCTTGCTACAGAGAATTTCCCCAAATCCTTCGCTGCACTTACCTGGCTATCTGCGCTCACTGTGTTCCTGATAGCTATCGCACTCTTTTTTCTGCGTTACTATGATCCTGAAAAGCTTCTGCCCCTTTTTGAGCGCGCAAAACCGCTTGCGCTCTTTATTATTATTTTGGGATTTCAGTTTTCTTTATGGCTTCTTTTTCTTCGCAAAGGTTTTGATACAAAAGAATTTCGAAATAAAAAAAACTTTCAGACAGCTGGAATTATCTTTGCCATATTTCTGGCTCTTTTTGCTTTTGTGTCCATTTCTGGCATTGGTTTGATCCCTGATTCAGCATATTGGGCAGAGCCAGGGGTTGCCATTCAGGGGTGGCAATTTGCATTGGCGTTAATTATCGGTTTATTTGCCCTACTTTTTAATCTAAAATTTTCTTTCAAGAAAAAAGACCTTTTTATCGCTATCCTGATTTGGGGCATTGCCGCTGCAATCTGGTGGAGTGTCCCGATGGATGTTCTCAAAAACAGCTTTTACGCGCCTTTCGCCTATCCACTTGGCAAATCACTCCCTTATTCAGATGCGGGTTTTTATGATTATCTCTCGCAAGGGCTTCTACTTGGTAACGGCTTTCTCTCTCAAATTCCACCCCGCCCGCTCTACCTTGTCTTTTTAGCAGGCTTGCGCGCCATCGTTGGCATCAACGATTACGATCAAATCATGCTCGGGCAAACTCTTGTTCTCTCTCTTTTTCCCGTTGTCCTTTATTTTCTTGGGAAGACTCTCCATAGCCGTACGGCAGGCATAACAATTGCTTTTTTGGGGATATTCCGTGAGTGGACAAATCTTCTCGTCTCCTCACAGACACGCGTTTCCAATAGTAGGATGATGCTGACAGATCTTCCGACCGCTCTTGTTCTTAGCTTGGTCGCGTTGGTCGTCATCTACTGGTTCCAAAAACGTGACCGTCAACCCCTCCCACCTCTTATTGCTGGTGGAACCTTCGGGATGTTGCTCCTTTTGCGCACGCAATCCATGCTTATCTTGCCCATCATCATCCTTTTAGCTTTGCTGATTTTTTTTCCACGCTGGAAAAATTGGGGGATGACGATTGTAATTTTTATGCTGGGCGTATTGCTCAGTATTTCTCCGTGGCTGACGCGCAATGCCCAACTTACAGGGAAATTTACCTTTGATGATCCAAAACAACTCTCCGTTTTAGCCAGTCAATATAAAAAAACAGATAATTTAAACTTGGATTTTGATTTTGAAAATGAAAGTGTCTCTAATTCTGTTATCGACTTTGCTCTTGAAAATCCAGTCTATGTAGCCAATTTCATTAGCACTCATTTCATTGCAACTGAACTTAATGGCTTACTTGCTCTACCTCTTATCGAACCATTTCATGGTTTTCAGGAACCTATCAATATCTATTGGACAAGCTGGAATGGAAGTCTCAGCCTTGCTAACCAATTCTTACTTGTTTTTTATCTCGCTATTATTGCCTTAGGCATCGGTGCGTCATGGCGTCGGCTTGGCTGGGTTGGACTAATGCCGCTTGCCTTTAATCTTGGATACGCCCTCTCCAATGGAGTTGCCCGCTTCTCCGGCTGGCGTTATGATCTTCCCGCTGATTGGATTGCCTACTTCTACTTCGGAATCGGTTTCGCTGAATTCTTAATTCTTCTAGTATCCCTTTTTGGTGTAGCTGAAGAAAAGATTATTACAGCGCAAACCGAAAAGAAAAAAGAAAAAATAGTCAATATTCTTAATCTGCGTTCTATTCTCCTTCCTTCTTTTCTTTTTCTCAGCATTGGTTTTTCTCCGATCATTCTTGAAGAAAACATCTCACCACATTTTGATTCTCTCTCTGAGCAAGAACTTATCGCAAAGATTGCACCAGCCTCTTCCGAAATTGAGTCTTTTGCTATGCAAGAAAATGCTCGTGTTTTGATGGGACGTTTGATTTATCCACGTTTTTATGCCAAAGGCAATGGATTAGCCTCAGCACATCCTTGGCCCGCTTACGGTGTTCAAGATTTTTCACGCATGGGTTTTACTCTCATTAATGAAAAAAGTACACAGGTTATTTTTCCAGTTAAACATATGCCTGCCGAATTTCCTACTGGAGTGGATGCAATTCTTTTAGGGTGCCAAAACGAGCGTTATCTTGAAGCGAGGCTGATCTACTTGATGGATAATGAGAAAATTCTTCTCAGTGAAAAAAATATGATCTCTTGTAATGAGTGATTCTATTGCATCCTATCTTTTAACTTGGTATCATCAAAATAAAAGGATCCTCCCTTGGCGAGATTTGGGGAATCCCTATGCTGTTTGGGTTTCGGAGATCATGCTCCAGCAAACCCGTGTAGATACTGTTATTGCCTACTTTGAACGCTGGATGGATAAATTCCCCACCATTGAGAGTCTCGCGGATGCGGGCGAGCAAGATGTACTTAACCTTTGGGAAGGCCTCGGCTATTATAGCCGTGCGCGTAATTTGCATCATGCCGCAAAGATATTAGTTGATGAGTACGATGCTCAGATTCCTGAAGATGTGAAAGACCTAATCAAATTGCCAGGAATTGGACCTTATACCGCTGCGGCAATCTCCTCGATGGCATTTGGGCACGATGCTGCTGCAGTGGATGGGAATATTCGCCGAGTTTATGCGCGGATTTTTGATATAGACATTATTTTGGGCACAAAAGAAGCCGAAAAAATTTTTTGGGATTTAGCAGAAAAGCATTTACCAAAAGGCGAAGCGTGCGATTACAACCAAGCTCTAATGGATTTAGGTGCGACGATTTGTACGCCGCGTAATCCCTGTTGTGAAGATTGCCCTATTAACGAATTTTGCAAATCTTATACACTTGGTAATCAAGAAATGCGACCGGTGCGAAAGAAAAAGAAGCAGGTGTCGCACCATATCCACGCAGCAGCAGTGATTGTTGACGCAGAGCGGGGGAAAGTTTTATTGGCTCAACGTCCGAAAAAGGGATTACTCGGTGGGATGTGGGAATTTCTTAACGGTCGGGTTGAGGGAAACCCAGCTGAGGGACTGGCAGGTGTGATTCGAGAGGGCTACCAAGTTCAAATCCACGTAGGGAATCCGCTCTGCATAATTGATCATGCTTATACCCATTTCAAAATAACGGAACATGCTTACGTCTGCACAATGCTTAAATCATCCCAGAAAGAAAATTGGCGTTGGGTAGATTTGAAAGAGTTAGAAGATTACCCAATGGGAAAAATTGACCGTGAAATTGCGAAGAGACTTCAGCAATCTGATGTCTGAAGTCTGAGGTCTTAAAATGCCAAACCTAATTTTATTCAACGGAAAATTACATACTCAGGATGAAAGCTACCCCGATGCCAGCGCAATTGCCCTACGAGATGGGCGAATTTTAGCTGTGGGGAATGATGAAGAAATTCGTGCTTTTGGGCATAAAAATACGAAAGAAATTGATTTACAGGGACGGCGTGTTTTGCCGGGGCTGGCAGATTCGCATATCCATTTTTATGAGTGGTCCTTGCTTTTGCGGGGGATTATGCTCGGAAATACGCGCTCATTGGCAGAAATGCAGGCAGAAGTGAGCGAGGCAACAAAAAAGGCAGGCGAGGGTAAGTGGATTATAGGCGGAGGCTGGAATCAGGATAATTGGGATAAACCAATTGCGCCCACAAAAGCCGATCTAGATAAAATTTCTCCCCAAAACCCTGTTGTTTTATGGCGAAAAGATATGCACTTGGCATTGGCAAACTCAGTGGCGTTGGCACAGGCAGGAATTGATGAAAATACCCCCGACCCTGAGATGGGTGTAATTCAGCGCGACGAAAATGGTGAAGCGAATGGTTTGCTTTTTGAGTTTGCGATTAATTTGGTGCGTGATGTCATGCCAATATCCACCGATATAGAAGCTGATGTTGCCATGCAAATTGCCATGAAGCAGCTTCACGAACTTGGCATTACCAGCGTTCATGATTTTCGGATTATGGGTGGCGATGGGGGGGCACCGGCTTTGCGCACTTTTCAGCGTTTGCGGGATCAAAACCTGCTTAAGTTACGCGCTTTGGTTATGCTGCCTGGTGAGTTTGTTGAAGAGACGGCAAAAACAGGTTTGCAGAGTGGTTTTGGCGATGATTTTCTGCGCATAGGCGGCATCAAACTTTTTGCAGATGGTGCACTCGGTCCGCGCACGGCGTGGATGCTGGAGAGTTTTGAAAATACCAATGAAACCGGCATGCCCCTGACCCCAATGAGTGAGATGGCAGAGAAAATTGCCATTGCAGAAAAAGCAGGCATCGGCACCGCAATCCACGCAATTGGCGATCGAGCCATTCGAGAATTGCTCGATGTATATACAGAAGTTTTGGATGGAAATCTCGATCAGCGGGATACACATCCCAAACATCGGATCGAGCATGTGCAGCATAGCCACCCCGATGATTTGGGACGCCTCGCAGATTTGGGCTTGGTTGCCTCTGTTCAGCCTTTGCATCTGGTTGAAGATATGGATATGGTTGACGCCACCCTTGGGAAACGTGGCCGCTGGGCATATGCTTTTCGGGATCTTTTGAATGCGGGGACAACCCTCGCACTTGGCTCCGATTGCCCCGTTGCTTCCCCCAATCCCTATTTGGGAATTCAGGCTGCTGTTACTCGTCAAAAAAATGATGGTACGCCCGCAGAAGGGTGGTATCCTGCGCAGCGTCTAACGGTAGCAGAAGCTGTTTATGGCTACACTATGGGCGCAGCCATCGCAGCCGGAACAGAGAATATGCAAGGCAGCCTCACCTCCGGCAAGCTGGCAGATTTAGTTGTCTTGGAAGATGATATTTTTGAGATTCCCCCGCTAGAGATTGGGAAGGCGCAGGTGAAGATGACTGTGTTTGATGGGGAGATTGTGTTTCGAAGGGAGTAAATGGTTTCTTAGTGGTTGCTTTTATTTTATATTATTTTCTTCAACAATTTCTTTCCAAAATTTTTCTATTGTTTTTCCAATAACTTTGAATTCATTGTGCGTAAAAATATCACTTTTGCAATTATTACAATTAAAACATGCTAATACTACATTTTCACTATTGTAATTACCACAAGGGTCTAATCGTTCTAATTCAAGCCTAATTCTTGTTGCGGGTCTTTTTGTACCTCTTATATCCCAATATACTCTTTTTATAAATTTTTCAGGAATACCACAATAATAACAAACCGGTTCTTTTGAATATTGGTCTGAATACCATTTTTTAAAATCATCAAAAGTCCAATAGCTTCCTTTTTTAGGGGGATGTTTTTTTATTGAATATTTTTTCCTAGAATATAGTTGTTTTAACTTTTTTTCTTCCATTTTGATAGTTTATTTACCACTAATTAGGTGATAGGCGAAAAAAACTTCCGCCTAATACTGCGCTTTGAATATTATACAGCTTAACAGTCACGTTGAAAACGTGACCTACGAAAGATTCAGGTAGGTCACGCTTGTAGCGTGACTTAATCGTGAGAATCTTTTCTTGAAATGACTGCCAATTAAACGGTAGCAAGCCAAAATTCACGTTAGTTTCGGCTTTTCATCCCAAACTAAAAGAGCAGACTTTGTACAAAGTCTGCTCTTTTAATTTGGAAATCTGTTCGGGTTATTTTCCGGCTGCGATATCTTCTAGCATGGCTGTTGTGAGTGATTTTGGTCGTTCAAGGGGTTGACCTAGAGCACGTGCCCAAACGTAGTTGGCTGTTACGCCAAGTGCGCGACCAACGCCGAAGAGGACGGTGTAGAAATCGACATGTTTGATGCCATAGTGATATTGAAGTGCGCCACTGACGGAATCTACATTGGGCCATGGATTCTTGGCTTTGCCTTGTTCTTTTAGTACGGCAGGAATAACTTCGTCCATAAGGGTGACGATTTGGAATAGTTCATCGTCTTTGAAGTGTTTTTTGCCAAATTCAAATTGTGCTGTGTAACGAGGATCGGGTACGCGCAAAACAGCATGACCATAACCAGGGATGACACGACCAGAATTGAGTGTATTCCAAGCATATTCAGTCAATTGCTTTTTAGTCGGCACGCCGTTGAACTCATCTCTAACACCCATTACAAATGCCAGACAATTTTGATTGGCAAGACCGTGTAACGGACCTGCTAATCCATTAATTGCAGCAGAGAAGGCGTAGAAAATATCAGAGAGTGATGAGCCAACCAGATGCATAGTGTGGGCAGAGACGTTGCCTGACTCGTGGTCGGAGTGTAAGATGAAGTATAAGCGAGCCATATCTTCATATTTTTTATCTTTGATGCCCATCATGCGGGCGAAGTTTGCACCATAATCTGCGTCGTGATCGTAATAGGGTTCACCTTTATCACCATATTTTAGGCGATAGATGAAGGCGGCGATCACACCCAGTTTACTGGTGAGATACATGGCATCGTCAAGTGCGGGGCGCCAAAGAGCCATTTTTGACATACCTTCTGCGTAGCGTTTTGCAAATTCTGATTCACCTTGAAGGGTCAAAATTGCTTGAGAAAAGAGTGCCATCGGATGGGTATCTTTTGGCATATCTCGCAAGACTTTGAAAACATGATCAGGGACAGCACTTTGTTTTGCCCACTCTGCTTCAACTTCTAAGGCTTGTTCTTCGGTTGGGAATTCACCAATCATGAGTAGGTAGTATAGACCGCCTACATAAGGCATTTCAGCTCCCTTTGGTTTGGGTAGTTTTTCCAACACTACAGGGAGAGTGTGTCCACGGAAGCGGATGCCCTCTTCGGGGTCAACAAAAGAAATATCGGTTACAAGTACTTTCGCGCTGCGCATACCGCCATAAATCTGGCTAATGGTAATTTCGCCAGCTACTTTATCACCATGCTCTTTTAATAGTGTAGTTACTCGGCTGCGCCAAGAAGGTAATTGCGCATCAATCTTATTATGTAATATCATTAAAAACTCCTCCATTGGTGAAAAATGGCCGCACCTGTTTTAGATGCGGCTATTTTCAATTAAAGTTCGACCAAGCCTTTAAGCTCTTCAACGCTCTTGTGAACTGCATCAGCAGAGGCTTGCAAGGCGGTTATTTCTTCATCATTCAATTCATATTCGATAATCTTTTCTGCACCCTCTTTGCCGAGCATGACTGGAGCACCAAAGAAGATCCCTTTTTGCCCATATTCGCCATCCAGATAAACAGCACAGGGGAGAATTTGTTTTTTATCTTTCAAAATAGCTTCTACCATTTGTGCGATCGCAGCTGATGGTGCATAAAAAGCAGAGCCGGTTTTTAATAGCCCAACGATCTCGCCGCCGCCTTTGCGGGTGCGATTTACGATAGCTTCCAGTTTGTCAGCTTCAAGATATTTATTTAGCGGAACACCAGCAATATTTGAGTGACGTGTCAGCGGAACCATCGAGTCGCCATGACCGCCGAGAACGAAACAATTGATGTTTTGTACGCTCACGCCAGTTTCCATTGCTATGAATGCGCTCATACGAGCAGAATCCAGAACGCCAGCCTGACCAATGACCTTGTTGGCGGGCAAGCCCGTTTTCTTCATGGTCATATAGGTCATGGTATCAAGCGGGTTGGTCAGAATTAAATAAATCGCGTTAGGTGAATATTTAATTGTTTCTTCTGCGACAGAACCAACAATATTGGCATTCTTTACCAGTAAATCTTCGCGGCTCATGCCAGGTTTGCGGGGCAAGCCAGCTGTAATAACAATGATGTCAGAATCTTTCGTATCTGCATAATCGTTGGTTCCTAAAAGGCTTACGTCTTTACCTACAATGGGCATTGCTTCTGCCATATCAAGAGCTTTGCCTTGAGGCATCCCATCCATAATATCAACCAAAACGATGTCGGCGATTTCGCGTTCAGCTAGCCAGTGTGCGGTAGTTGAGCCGGTCATCCCTGCGCCAATAATTGAAACTTTTGCCATATCTCCTCCAATGAGAAAGTAAATTTATTTATACGCGTTATTGCGTACCCCCAAGAATACTATATTCTTCTTTTATGAGATAGTTTGTTTTGTCATATTTGCATACTGAAAATATGATTTTATTTCATAAAAAAGGAAGGCATATCATGAAATTATGACATGCCTTCCTTTTAGCTGCTTTCTTTACAAGCCTTTTTCTTCAATATAACGGTTTGCCTGGATTGCGGCACCCGCACCCATCCCCGCAGATGTGATTACCTGACGGAAATGCGGATCAGCGACCTCGCCTGCTGCGTAGACGCCCGCAAGATCGGTTTGCATCAGACGATCAACAACGATATAGCCCCCATCATCGAGCGTTAACTGCCCTTTAAATAATTCGGTGTTTGGCGTATGACCAATGAAGATAAATAAGCCGTCGGTTTCAATAGCAGATTCTGCCTCGGTTTTGACATTCTTTATTTTAACGGAAGCAACTTTCTCATCCCCAACAACTTCGGTCACAACCGAATCCCAGACATAATCAATTTTGGGATTTTCCTTTGCGCGTGAGACCAGAATCGATCCCGCTCGCAGTTCGTCTCGTCGGTGAACGATGGTGACAGACGATGCGTGGTGTGTTAGATAAAGAGCTTCTTCCAGCGCACTATCTCCACCACCAACCACGACGACTTTTTTGTCTTTAAAGAACCAGCCATCGCAGGTTGCACAATAAGAAACGCCTCTGCCTGTGAGTTCTTCCTCTTTGGGAATATTCAAATGATTGGGGCGTGCACCTGTCGCAATGATAACGGAATGGGCTTTATATTCACCACTATCTGTCTTGATTTCGAAAGGGCGTTTACCAAGATCAACTTCCGTTGCCGTTTCAAATTCGGTTCGCGTACCAAAACGCTCAGCCTGTTTCTGGAATAATTCGCCCAGCTCGCTTCCACCAACTCCCTCGGGGAAACCTGGGTAGTTTTCGATCATATGCGTTAGCGCGGCTTGTCCGCCCAACTCCATTCCTGTTAAGACAACTGGTGCTAATTCTGCACGCGCAGCATAAAGGGCGGCAGCAAAACCTGCTGGTCCTGAACCGATCACAAGCAACTTAAGTGGCTCATTTCCATCAACAGAAGAGTCTGAACTACTTGATAAATTTAAATCAAACATAAAAACCTCCGTTTAATAAAAAAACTCTGCATCGCAGAGTTCTTTTATTTCAGGCAAGAAACCTATTTGACAATTGCAAGCAAATCGCCATCTTCCATGATGATATGCTCAACACCTTCCAGCTTGATCTCAGTGCCAGTGTATTTGGGGTAGAGTACCTTTTGGCCAACTTTGACCATTATTTCTTCGTCAGTGCCAATTGCCATTACTTCGCCAATCTGTGGTTTTTCTTTAGCAGAATCAGGCAAAATTAATCCGCTGGCGGTTTTTGCTTCGTTTTCAATGGGGCGCACAAGAACGCGCAATCCTAAAGGTTCAACATTCATCTTATTCTTTCTCCTTAAATTTTTAGTCGCTCATTAATGAGCAATTTTCTTTAATAACATTACTATTCTATCAGATGATTTGAAGAGAGAAAAGTGACATAATCTCTTTCATATACAATGCTTATACAACAGCATCATCCGTAATCTTCAACGCTTCATCAATGATTGTAATGCCTTCTGCTAATTGCTCTTCGGTGATAACCAAAGGCGGGATGACGAAAGCCTTTTGCCAATGCACTGAGAGATATAAACCATGCTCAAAACAATATTTTTTGAATGCATCCATTTCGGGGCTAGAGCCATTATAAGGCGCCATCGGTTCTTTTGTTTCTCTGTTTTTGACGATTTCGACAACGCCGAAAAGCCCAATAGAGCGGACGTCTCCTACAGAGGGGTGCTTTTCTTTCAGATTGGATAGCATCCGAGACAAACTTGACCCGAGGCTTGCGGAGCGTTCAACCAGTTTTTCTTCTTGAAAAACACGGATGTTCGCTAACATCGCTGCGAGAGAAACGGGGTGCGCAGTATACGTCAGCCCACCATGAAAGACGCGCTTGTCAAAATGGGATGCAATCTCGTCTGTCATCCCCACCGCGCCGAGGGGGGCGTAGGCGGAGGTTAGTCCTTTTGCCATCGTCAAAAGATCGGGGCGCACATCCCAATTGTCCACGGCGAACCAAGCTCCCGCACGTCCGAATCCGCTCATCACTTCATCCGCAATCATCATAATATTATATTTATCACAGATTGCGCGCACGCCTTGCAAATATCCATCCGGTGGAATAATTATGCCGTTTTTCCCAACCACAGGTTCGAGCAAAATCGCGGCGATGGTATTTGCTCCCTCATATTGCATAATTTCTTCGAGATGGTTGAGATAATCTTGCGCAAAATCGCCTTCAGAAATTCCAGGATTGGTGCGATGAAAAGTGGAGCGATAGCGATAGGGGTTTAGAAAATGGACAACACCGGGCATGAGATTTGGCTCCCACTCGTGTTTGCGAGGGTCACCAGTAGCAGACATTGCGCCCGCCGTTGCGCCGTGATAAGAGCGGTAAAACGCGAGAACTTTATGCTTGCCCGTGTAGGCGCGAGCGAGTTTGATGGCGTTTTCGTTGGCATCGGCACCGCCGAGAGTGAAGAGAAAATGATTGATGCCTTCAGGGGTGATTTCTGCGAGTGCTTTGCCCGCCATTGAGCGGATTTTGGTCGCCATCGCGGGCGCGGCGTAGGGCAGGGTGTCGAGCTGTTCTTTCATCGCATTGATAATACGCTCGTCTCCGTGACCGGCGTTGACGCACATGGTCATTGAAGAGAAATCGAGATAGCGTTTGCCATCTGTATCCCAAAAATAAATACCTTTGGCGCGCTCTACGGGGATTGGGTTGACTTTGCCCTGCGCAGACCACGTCCAGAAGCCGTGATTGCGCATGAGAGGGAGAACCTGATCGTTGGGGAGATCGAACATAAACACCTCGCTAAGAGAAATTTAAGAGTCTCAAATTATGCGGCGAATAGTATCACGATTTCAGATTTCGTAAAGTGTTTTGTGTGTGGTTTTTGTTATGTTTTGGGGATTACAAAATGCGCTATTATAGGGAAGTTGGTGCGAGGTAATTAGACAAATAGTGTCTCTATACGTTTTAAGGCGAATGCTGCGAATAAACGAATGACGCAAATGAAAGCAAAAATCAAAAAAATGGCGAAATTCGCTCATTCGCTCTTAGAGTAGCGGCATTTGCGTTGAATATCTTATCTTTGTACTTCGTATAGATTGGCCCGCCCTTGTTTTCCCACTGTTTCAATCACATTTGTCTTTCGCAAAGAGTACGCCATTTTTTGAGATAGTTTTTTGCTAATGCCGAGAGCTTCTGATAAATCTTTGCTCGTAAACTCACCCATTTCTTTGGGAAGAAGTCTGAGCCAGTCAGCGGGTTCTTCAAATAAGATTTGGTCTACGACTGCTAGCAAACGGCGTTCTACTCTTCCCCATCCCCGCCTGCGCCAATTTAGATTTTCCTTGTGTTGCCTTAATTCTTCTTCTTGGGTCATTAATACTTCGAGTGAAAAATTGGGGTTTGCCAATAATTCAGGGATGCGAACCATCTCCCAGAATAGATCTTCTACACGTCCCCTTTTGGGCGATTTGCGGCGAGTGTTTTTGCCATTCCCACCTTTTGGAAATTTGACGAGCCATTTTTCGTAGGCGATGGGATAAACCAATCGCACCCGATGAGATTGTGTCAGTTTCTTGAGTTTTGCTTTGATGGATGAGAAATTCCCCGTTTGGATTTCTACTAATAAATTACCTTGAACGATGTCAATAAAGAAGCCATCTACTTTGACTTCAAATTGAGATTCTGGCTGTGCGTACCATTCTTTGAGTGAGGCGTGGAGTGGCTTTTCGTTTAGGGTGCCGATTTTTGACATTTTTGCATTATAACAGCAGGAGTAAATTGTTTTTCTGCTATACTCCCCCGCATGAAAAACTTCCCTTATACGCGCATTATTGTTGTTGGTACAACCAGTTCGGGTAAATCGACATTGGCTGAGACTCTCTCAAATATCCTGAATTTGGATTTTGTAGAATTGGACGCTCTATACTGGCATCCCAATTGGGTCGGCACACCTGATGATGAATTTATCTCGAAAGTAGATGATGCAACCAGTGGCGAACGCTGGGTTGTTGCCGGAACCTATAGTCGCACTGTCCCGACAACATGGAGACGGGCGGAGGTAATTATCTGGCTAGATTATTCACTTCCTCTTATCTTCTGGCAATTGATCAAGCGCACCTTTAGACGCAATATCACACGAGAAGTTATGTGGGGAACGAATACCGATCGCTTTTGGATTCATTTTAAATTTTGGTCTGATGAATCTTTGGTGAGATGGCTTTTTGAGACCTATAAAAGGCGAAAATGGCAATATCCTTATTTTTTAGATTTGCCTGAGCATGAGCATTTGAAGTTGCTTCATTTTGAAAGACCGAAAGAAACACGAGAATGGGTTGAAGGGTTGAAGAGTAAAAAGTGAGTTTTTCATGTTTTATGCTTCACTCATCACTTTTTACTTCTTGTGCATTAAGAAAGTACCCATCCACCAAAGCATCACAACTCCTACAAAAATCCCCCAAGATAAATCAAGTTGATTTTGCCAACTGAGTGTGGCGGTGCTGATGGAGAGTCCTAGCAGGGTCATCAGCGCAATGCGGCTTAGATGCACGCGCGTAATTAGGGCGATATTCTTTTCGCGTCCATGTTCGGCGAATTTTAGGCGGCGCGAAAATTTGCTTAGGTCGTAGGCGAGATAGGCAAAGAGTATACCAGCCAGCATCCAACCGAAGGGGAGTTCACGGAAGATGCCAATTAGTGCAATTATTGAAAATGAAATTGAGCCAAGGAGGGAACTTCGCTCCCAGCGGTTGAAGATGCCTAAAATCCAGAAGCATGTTAGGGCGAGGATAATTTGGACAAAGCGAGTTTCTTCAACGGTATAAAATACCCAAGTGAGGGCAGATGCGCTTAAGATGATGTGAGCAATACGAGAGGGTTTTAGCATGAGAAGAAATAGTTGAAGGTTTAAAGTAGAAAGTAGAAAGTTTTTTTTACTTTTTCTGATTGGCTAAATATCGCAAAGATAGTGCGACTACGGTTGTCCAAGTTAAGACCTTAAAGTTGCCTACGTCTAAGGTTTTTTCTAATTCGCTTTTGCTGAGAAAGAGTAATTCTTGATCTTCCAAATCGTCGCTATCTGGTGGGGTTGTATATCTTGCGTCTAATGCGAGAAAAAGGTGCGTTTTTCCCACGTTACTGTTTGGGTCTACAAGATAGCTTCCAAAATTAACCCAATTTGTTGATTTATATCCTGTTGCTTCAAGAAGTTCTCGTTTTGCGGCTTCGAGTGGGTTTTCGTTGGGTTCAAGCATCCCGCGACGGGGGCAAGGGTAGTGCCATCAACGGCATATTTGGTTTGATGAAAGACAAGAAATTTACCATCTTCTCTTTGTGCGAGGACGAGTGCGGCACCGTGAAGAATTACCCAGGGCCAATCGGGGATTATTTTCCCATCGGGCAATTGGATTTGATGGCTTTTTACTTTTAAGAACTTACTATGATTTAGAATTGTTTTTTTTTTGAAAGTGTTTTCCATGAACGTAATTTCTTTTGGCTCATATCTTATCCTTTCAATTCTCCAACCTTCAAACCTTCAATTTTCTACCCCCCCAACCAAAATCGCTCTTGCTGGTGCACCATCTGAGCCAACTAGTTTAAGTGGTAAGCAATAAAGCTCATATTTCCCTTGCGGGACCTGGCTCAGGTCACAGCCTTCGAGGGCGATGATGCCTGCTTTTAGCAGAATCTGGTGCGTGGGGATGGGGGCATCGAAGGGGGCGACTGAGAGATAATCTACGCCAACAAGTTGGATGTCGTGTGCGACTAGCCATTCTGCGCCGTCAGCGGAGATGGCGACAAAATAGGGGTCGAAGTTGCGGGAATCCGATGTCCACTGGTGGGAGTTGCGTGTGCGCAGAAGCAAGCGTAAGGTGGAGGGCGGAATCGGTGCAGCATCCAGTATTTTGGCGGTGATTATGTCTACATCGTCATCCAAATGCAGGACAAAAGCGGTGCCTGTCAAAATATCCAATTTGAGATTTTCGACTGTGCGCCCATCGTTAAGAAAGTGATGCGGTGCGTCAACGTGGGTGCCGATATGCACGCCCGCCGCGATGCGCGAGACGTTGGCATCGTCACCCTTATCCATTGAGGCAATTTGCTCGAGTTCAATTTTAGGGTCGCCGGGCCAAACGGGGAGATTGGGGGAAATGGGGAGGGAGATGTCGTAAATTTTCATTCTAATTACCAAATACTGCTGATTTTAAATTGTTGCGATAGAACTGCGCTGCATCTTCTTTTAGATGCGTACCCATTCGGGCATGATATTGCTGTTCGGGTCTCTTGTGGACTCGTGGTGCAACGCATCTGCCAGATGCGTTGCACCACTAATACTTGAAGCAATTACCGATTAGTGCTGCCCCCCATAATAAGGGAGCGGCGTGAGGGTATAAAATGGGCGCGGCATGGCGATGGGCGTGAGGGTGAGCGTGGGAGCGGGCGTGGGCGTGGGTGGATACTCGCCCCAGCCGCTGGCTTCAAAGATATAGCTGAGAAAATCGGCGCGCTCCGCTTCTGTCATAATAATGGGACGGGAGTAATCGACGAGCATGGCGGTGAGCAACTCGGTGCCGAGATACCGCCCATCGTAGAAAACGTGGCGGTCGATAAACTCGCGGCGCGTGCCGACTACGGGATTATCCATTTGGTCGAAGAAGAGATTGCCCAAACCATAATCAATAAATGCACCATTATAAAATTCTTTTGCCTGCGCAAAATGTGCCTGACTACCGCTCACAATGACTGCGCCGGCATCTGCCAGACGGCGAAAATCGCGTTCTTGCCAGGGGCGAATTTCGGGCGAATAATACTCATGGTATTGCATCGTAGCGATGGTCAAATAGCCATCGGCGCGCAGTTTTTCGATTTCTGCGACCATAAATTTATGATTGCAAGGAGCCGCACCGGGCCAGCCATCTTCACGCGCCCAGGCAAACTCAGGACCAACAGGGTTACAGCCAATAAAGGCAAATTTATTGCCGTTATGCTCCAGCGTAATCGCTTTGCTGGCATCTGCCAAATCTCTGCCACCGCCATAATAGGGTAAGCCAATTTCATCATATAAATCAAGCGTGAATAAAGTTGCCTCTGCGCCATAATCTTGAAAATGATTGCCTGTCAGCTCAACAACATCTGTGCCGACAAATTCGAGCAATTCAATATATTTTGGGTCGCTACAAAATTGCAAACCAATTTGCCCGGGTGTGGGCGGTTTGCAATTTGGCATGAAAGGAATTTCATTGCTGATATGCGTAATATCGGCATTGCGCAGCCAATCGCCCACATCTTGCGCGGGGTAAGTGACACCCTTTCGCTCCATCGTATAGGCAGTCGCGCGCACCAAGGCGGTCACGCCCGTTAGTGCGACAGTGGTCAGCTTTTCAGGGTCGCGGTTGAAAGCGGGCAAGTCTAGCGAAGAAATTTCATCTACACCAAAAGAAAGGTTTAGCGGATAATTTTCTCCGACAAAATCATTATGCAGTGGCGATTGCCCATCAATGGTCAATACCTTCCAGCGCGGTTGGATGTCTTCAAAGGGGATGATCGCCCAGGCATCTTTTTTCTCCCAAAGTGTGTTCAGCAATTTATCAGATGGGACGACACGTACCTGTTTTTTGCTTGGTAGCCCCCAAAGAGCGGTTAACGCCCTTTTAGTGAATTCTGCCATCCACAACTCGATTTCAACATCTTCTAGCCAAATAGTTTTTAACTCTTCGAGAGAGACTCCATCCTGCACAGTCGCAAAAGGGGCAACGAGAGCATAAGTCCAGATAGAAGCATTTTCTCTGTCACTCAAATCAAAGTGAATGGTCGCATCTTCTGCATCCTTGACTAGGGGAATGCCGCTCTCTTCAGCAATTTCCCGCAATTCATCGGGGACGGTATTGCTAATCCACAAGGCTGGTGGGCTTGGCGTAGATGTTGCCGTTGGATGCGGGCTACTTGTCGCACTTGGCGGGAGAGTCGGTGTGGCACTTTGCGGTGCGCAGGAGGTGAGGAAGAGGGCAAGAGTAAGGAGTATGTATAAGGTTTTTTGCATAATTGTTGTAAAAAAACGGAACGCAGATTAGACGGATTTGCACGGATTTTTTGTAAAGGTTTAAAATCTGCGTGAATCCGCTAAATCCGTCTAATCTGCGAAATCCGCGTTCTATTATTTGCTCTAAAAACTACATTCACGCAGCATAAACTTCTTCACCGCGCTTTCATCAATCGTTACGCCTAAGCCAACACCCGTTGGGACATCAATGGTGCTGTCGGCGTTGAGCGAAAAACGTTCGTTGGTGATGTCTTGGGCATAATAGCGATCGGTTGCCGAAATATCGCCGGGGAATTTGAAATTTGGCAAAGAAGCCAGCGCAAGATTTGCCGCTCGCCCGATGCCCGTCTCTAACATCCCGCCGCACCAAACGGGGATATTGGCAGTGTAGCAAAGGTCGTGAATAGCGAGAGCTTCGCTCAAGCCACCGACACGCCCCGCCTTGATATTGACGATACGACAAGCTTCCATCTCAATGGCTTGGCGCGTATGCCGTGCTGAGATAATGCTTTCATCCAAGCAAAGCGGGGTTTTAAACTTTTTCTGCAAGATATGATGATCCCATAAATCATCTTCGGCTAAAGGTTGTTCAATGAGCAATAAATCTAAATCATCCAAAGCCTGAATAGCTGATGCGCTCTCAAGCGTATATGCAGAATTAGCATCTACTTGGAGCTTCAAATTGGGATACGTATTTCGTGCGGCGGCGACATCGCCTATATCCCGCCCAGGTTTGATTTTGAGTTTGACGCGACCATAGCCATCGTTCAGATATCCCTCAATAACGCGGATGAGATCCTCGGGCGTATCTTGCAAACCAACCGAGACTCCCACGTCGACTTTGGGCTTGCCACCGCCAAATAAGTTTTGGAGCGACTTTTGCTCTTTTTTGCCAAGCAAATCCCAAATTGCCATCTCTACGCCGGCTTTAGCCATCTCGTGCCCTTTGATATTTGCTATGCGGGCGCGAAAATCTGCGGGGTCTTTGATGTCTTTGATCTGAATTGCAGGCAAAATGAAATCTTTGAGAATATGCCATGCTGTGCCTGTTGTCTCGTAGGCATAGCCGGGATCTCGATCTGCAACACATTCGCCGAAACCGACAAGTCCCTCGGTGTAGATAGTGATGAGAATGCTTTCACGGTCGTAGATGCGCCCAAAAGATGTCTCAAAATGTGAGATAAGGGGCATTTTTAGATGAGTTAAAGAGATTTTTTCGATTTTCATTCGTTTTGGTCTAGGAGGTCTGGCTGGTCAGTGCTTTCTTGCTCTTCTGCTTCTTCTTCAATATTAAGGTTTCGCAAAACATCATCCATGCTCATATTCTCTCGGCGCATCCCAAGTTCAGGAGTTCCGCAGTGGGGGCAGATATTCCAAGGGAGTTCCATGAGTTCGTTACAATCGTGGCAATTCTTTTTGAGTTTGGTTTGGCAATTGGGGCAGAGCATCCAATTATCTTTGACACGGCGTTCGCATCCCGGGCAAAGAAGCTGGTCCTCGATAGCTGCGAGAAGAGCTTCTTCTTCGAGGGTGCGCTGATATTCATCTTCGAGTGTGCGCGGGGGGCGTAAGACAAGATAGACGATTGCGCCAGGGATATTGAGTAAACCGACGAGGACTGTGGCGAGAATTTGAATAAGTTGGTCGCGTGAGCGGTTGCGGATGTCTCTGTATGTCCAGATAACGAGGCTCACCCAAAGTGCAAGAAGGAATGCAGCTCCGAACCCTGTTAGGACAAGGGCAAGATTGTTTAGAAAGGTAGGGTCAAGATTCATTATTTCTCCTTAAAATCATAGAAGCTATTGTACTATGCTAAGGTGTCTCAAACTCGAAATGCCATTGTGCATTTTGTTGTGTGTAGGTGGAGTTTTCACCGAGTACTTCATAAAACGTACGCCCTGGTTTGAGGGAGAGGGGGACTCCGCTTGGGTCGGTGAGTAGCAGAGGTTGATCGGTTGCAATCCGTTGCCAATATGCCGGAAGCACGATTCCATCACGGAAGAGAACCGCTTGTCCTGATCCAAATAAATCTATATGATAGACCTCATCTTCTTCTTGATATTTGTTTTCAAAAGTATGAGGAACAAAGAGGTAGACAATATTGTCGGTATTAACTTGTTGTCCAGTGAGATTATCGATCAGTGGTGCATAGTTGGGGGAGTTGCCATTACGAAGATTATTGGTCTCTTGATGTCGATAGTATTTGTGAGTGAGGGGATCGTATCCCCAATAATGATAATCGTCTAAAGAATAGCGAGCGAAAATGCCTAGCACGGGTTCTGCGAAAGAGGGCGGTACCATGCTAAAGTAGCCTGCGCGCAGATCTGGGCGGGAATTGTCTTTATTTTGCTTTTCTAGACAATCGGCAAATTTTATTGTATTGAAAAATATATTATTGTAGGTGTCGCGATCTTGCTTACCAACGATATATGGAGGGCAAGCTGTGCTCCCCGGCACGATGAGAAAATCGCGAATATCAGTGGCTTTGAGATAGTCATAAACACGCGGATCAGCGTATTTGAAAACAAGATAAGATTGATACATACGTGCAACATGTTCATCGAAGAATCGTCCTGAGCGTACTGGCCCTACATGTTCGGCATTATTGCCATAAAAGACCGCAATAAAGCGTGTTAGCCCACCTTCAATATAATATTCGAAAACAACATCTGAGCGTGTTAGCCCCGATTGGGGACGAACATAACGCGGGTAGAGAGTGACTTTGCTTGCGATTGGTCGTCGTTCAAGCAAACCTGGAAGAGCAGGTGGTTTCCCTGTGAGTGGATTGAATCCTGCCGGCAGGGAGTAAGGCGAGATATTTGGCATCGTTGGCAATATCTGCGGGATGGATGTAGGGTACGCACCCTCTTCATAAACGACAGTAGGGCGGGGTGTTGCTGTTAGCTGCACTTGTAGAGGATTATTGAAATCAAATTCTTCTGGTTCATCCCCTGGTAAAAAAGGTGTAGCGGAGGCGACTCTTTCAGACAAACTCGCAGCATTGGCTTTTGATAAGCGATTCCCTTCAATCATAGCGAAGATGATGAAAAGCAAGAAGCTAGCAAGGATTAATCCCCCAAAGAATTTTATTTTTTTGAATGATAAGGTTATTTTTCTTGATTTCACGAGAGACCTTTATGAAGAGATAAGATAACTACGAGACTGCGTTGAGAGAAAATACAAAAGAGATTCTACAACAGAAATAAAACTAAAGCTGATAAAATAGACTACTCTTTAGTACGGTATTGTACACCCTATGCTTATTATAATTACATTTATCATCCTTTTCCTTAGTGCACTAACCTTGTTGGTCTTGCGCTTATTTAATCCGGGTTTTCGTTATTCGTGGCTACTTGCTGTTACGGGTGCGTTTTTGGCTTGGATCAGTGTTCTTTTTTGGCAATTGGATATGCCTTTGGTTCTGACTTTGCCTTCATGGCAGCCAACCGTTCTTTTTCCTGCATCACCCCTTTTTCTTGCCGATCAACTATCTTGGGCTTATGCTTTTAGCCTTGCAACTTTGGGGCTAGGGGCTTTGCTCACAGCAGTCGCCCGCGATAATTTTCCTAACTCTCCAGCTTGGGCGGGAACGCTTGCCCTAAGCGGTGTGGGGATTTTGGCAGTTTTGGCAGAGAATCCTTTAACTTTACTTCTGGCTTGGACCGCTATCGATTTAGCAGAACTCATTACCTTACTGGGTTCCGTGCAAGAAAAAGGACTTCGAGAGCGAGTTGTTGTTTATTTTGCAACGCGTGTGGCTGGTTCTGGCTTTTTACTTTGGGCTGGGTTGGTCAGCACAGCGGAGGGGACTTCATTGAATTTTGTCGCTGCACCAAAAGAAGCTGGTTTTTATATGCTCATCGCTGCTGGATTACGTCTTGGTATTTTGCCAATTCATCTACCTTTTAGAACGGAATCGTCTTTACGGCGTGGTTATGGAACGGTACTTCGTCTTACATCAGCAGCAGCTAGCCTAATCTTATTGGCTCGTATTCCTTATAACAGCCTTCAATCTCCACTAATTCCCTATATTTTAGGACTGATTTCCATTGCCGCGCTCTATAGCAGTTGGATGTGGTTTCAAGCCACAGAAAGCCTTGATGCTCGCCCTTATTGGTTGCTCGGCATGGCATCACTTGCCCTTGCGGCAACCCTCCGTGCCAATCCCTCTGGTAGTGTTGCTTGGGGAACAGCATTGATTTTAGGAGGCGGGGCCTTATTCTTATCCTCTTTGCAAAATAAATGGCTTAATCGCCTTATTTTGCTTGGTCTTTTTTCTATGTCTTCACTGCCAATGACTCTCACAGCAATGGGTTGGGAGAGCAACGTCTCTTCTTGGTGGGGATTTTGGTTCCTTCTACTTCCTGCACACGGGCTGCTTCTTGCAGGTTATTTTCGTCATGCTCGGCGCACAAAAGCAGAAAATTTCAAAACACAAAATCAACTTTCTCGCCTTATCTATCCTAGTGGCATAGGCATTATGCTTCTAGCTTTACTCCTTTTGGGGGTGTGGGGCTGGCAGGGAGCATCGTCCATTGGTGCATGGCGGTTTGGTTTAGGTTCAATATTGTTAGTAACAATACTTATCAGGCTTCTCCCACGTATCCGCGCTCTCAATCCATCCCAAGCACATTGGCTCAAGCCAGATACTGAAAAAAATAGAAATCTCATCTCCAATGTCTTTTGGGGCCTATACTATTTCCTTCGCAATCTGGTTAGACAAATTACTAATATCTTTGAAAGCGATGGAGGAATTCTTTGGGCACTCCTCTTCATCATCCTCTTTGCTTCTCTGCTCTCAGAAGGGATTCGCTAATGACTTTGCAAATTATCTCATGGAGCGTAGTTTTTATTTTATTTGCAGCCTCTCTGTCTCTTCTTTTGACCAAAGATTGGCGCTGGGCTTTGGCATTGCTTGCTATTCAATATATCGGGGTTTTTTGGCTCACTCAATTGCACTGGACGATTTCAATGGCTGCCGTAAAATTAGTCACTGGTTGGATGGCAGCTACAACACTGGGGATTACCCGCTCCGCTCTTGACCCTAAACTTGCTACCGCTTCTGAACGTTCTTGGCCCGAAGGCAGATTGTTCCGAATCCTGACTGCTGCGTTGATCTTCATTATTGTTATTTCTGGTACATCTGGCATAGCCAGACTTCTCCCCGGTATTGGGCTTGCCGAAGTTGCTGGTAGCCTCACCCTGATGACAATGGGCCTCCTTCTACTTGGACTGACAGCTCAACCTCTGAGTGTTGTGATAGGTTTACTCACCTTCTTGGCAGGGTTTGAAGTCTTATATGCTGCTGTTGAAGCATCCATTCTTGTTGCTGCGTTGCTTGCCCTGATCAATCTCGGATTGGCACTGGTTGGTTCCTATCTGCTTACAGCGGGGCTTGAAGAATTAGGAGCGCAAGAATGAGTGCACCACTTATCTGGATTGGTTTTCCTCTAATCCTCGCTATCCTTCTGTGGATTCCTCGTCGTGCAAATATTACTGCTCTCCTTGGCGGGTTAAGCTCTCTTTTCCTCGCCGCGTTGGCATGGTTTCTCCCTGTAGATACCGCGATTCGCCTTAACGAGACCCTTTCCTTTAAACTTTCAGCCTCTCTCCAGATTTTAGGGCGAGAGATTCTCATCACCTCGGCCGACCAACCCCTCTTTGCTCTTCTCTATGGAATAGCCTCGCTCTGGTTTTTTGGCTCTAGCGCAGCAGGGATTGCTCGCCGCCTTGTCCCTATAGGAATGGGAATGGTTGCTTTGCTGGTTGCCTCTCTTTCCGTTCAGCCTTTTCTTTATGCCGCTCTCATCATTCAAGCTACGATATTAATTGCCGTTCCTCTCCTCTCTCCTCCTGACCAAAAGCCAGGACGCGGTATCATCCGTTTTTTAATTTACCAAACTTTAGCGATGCCCTTCATCCTTTTTTCTGGCTGGCTTCTGGCTGGTGTTGAGTCGAGCCCTGGAGATATCGAACTTCTCACTCAAGCGGCAACCTTGTTGGCACTTGGCTTCGCCTTTTTACTTGCAATTTTCCCCTTCTATACCTGGATTCCTCTCTTGATGGAAGAAGTCTCACCTTATGCGGTGGGCTTTGTTTTATGGCTACTGCCAAGCGTAACCTTACTCTTTGCTCTCGGATTTTTAGATCGTTATGCTTGGCTACGAGAATTTGCTCAGCTTCCCAGTGCCTTGCGGGCTGCGGGCGTTCTTATGATAGTAACGGCGGGAATCTGGGCAGCCCTCCAGCGTCACCTCGGACGGACGATGGGTTATGCGGCTATTGTCAATATTGGATTTTCGCTTCTCGCTTTGAGCCTAATACAAGATTATCAGCTTTCCGCTTTTTTTCTATTAATGATCCCTCAAGCCTTAGGGTTAGCAGTCTGGTCTCTTGCGCTTTCAGTGTTGAAAATGAGAGAAGGTTCGCTCATTTTTAGAGACCTACAAGGAGAGATTCAACGTTACCCAATTATCATTGCTGGGTTGATTCTTGCGCATTTTTCTGCGGCAGCACTTCCTTTACTGGCAGGATTTCCTCCAATCATCGCTATTTGGGAAGGAGTGGCACGTCAACTGCTTATCGCCGCACTCTGGGTTGGGGTGGGCGTAGCAAGCCTACTCACAGGAGCGATTCGCACACTTGCTGTTGTTGTCATGTCCACAAAGGATTGCCCTTGGGAGTTACAGGGCAGTTTGCTGCAAAATATCCTGATTGGTGTGGGCATTTTCTTTATCTTTGTTTTAGGTATTTTTCCACAGTTTATGGAGCCAATCTTAACTATTTTGCCGGCAGCCTTTGCACACCTTGGCAGCTAGGCACATGCTATAATCTGCTAATACCCCATTTGGAGACGTCATGGAATTTGAACAAATTATTAAACAATTAGACTGGTTAGATGAAGAGCGGCGTAAAGATAAAGCAACAATTGCGGCTCAAGTAGAGCATATTGATGTTTTATCTGCCAAGATTGATTCTATCGCCGAAAAAACAAAACCATTGTCAAAAGCGATGGACGATTATGGTTCACTATCTGCAAGAGTGGAGCAATTTGACGCGTTTCTTTCTCAGCAGCGCGAAGAAATGAATGAGATATTTGAGAAACTTGAGAAGAATACGAAGAGACGAGAAAAAGGTGTGAAAGAGCGTTTTCAAAAAGAGTTCACATCACTTAACGAAATAGTTACAGATTTGCGCGAAAAGAATAAAATATCTGATATACGACGTGATTTAAAAGTCCGCGAAAAAGATAGCATACGCTTGAGTGCGTCGTTCATAGAAATTAAAGCAGGTTTTGATGAAGTGCTTAAGAGCAATAAAGATTTAAAATATGCACAGGAATTGTACGAGGAGAATCGTCGCCAGGATATTAAGCGACTGACCGATACACAGGGAGAAATCGTTGCTTTGCGTAAACGT
>Ga0209045_1000079_pt1 | contig 117448 bp, 66 predicted proteins | sample SaaInlLV_10m_DNA_4_FD_184664 | JGI IMG/M metagenome (GOLD analysis project Ga0209045, IMG submission 184664) | Marine microbial communities from expanding oxygen minimum zones in the Saanich Inlet - Saanich Inlet SI072_LV_200m_DNA (SPAdes) (version 2) | ecosystem: Environmental > Aquatic >...
TATTCCAATAGGGTAATACGATAGCAATAGAAAAGGACAATCGCGGAAGGCTATGGGGGACAGGAGTTTGGCGCGCGCGCTCGGGGCGGAAAGGTGTACTACGGACCCAATCTACAGTAAACTACCGCTAGACATTCCGCGCCGCCCGAAACCACCAGTCGACCCGCAGTCACTCTCCTTCGGGGAGTGCGAGGCCGACGAAGTACAACGCGGTGTGAGCCCCCTTGACACCCGGGGAGAAGTTGACCGTCAACGTCTTGCCATTGGCCGCGCCAATCGCCTGGCGGGTGGGGATGTCCCAGACCTTCCCCTGGACCTCCAACGGTAAGGCTACGGTCACCGTGGCGGCCGACTTCGCCTTGTAGTCCGACATGAGCAGCAGGAGGCTGTTGCCGTTGCGTAGCGCCGTCGCCCCGATCAGAGGGTGATTGGTCGTCACTCCCGGCACAGGTACGGCGTCCGGGATCAGATGCGAAATTGGGGTCAGGGTCTCGAAGGCCTTGGCGTGATAGTAGAAGTCTGATGCTTCGAACTTCGAGAAGGCGTACCAGAACGTGCCGCGCGCCCCGGAACCATAGATTTCGAGTACATAGTCGTAGACCCACTCGCTCGGGTACTCCGGTCCGAGTCCATCGCCCGTGCTGTAACCTGGCGTCACCCATGGAATGATATCGCCGCGCTTCATCAGGGCGCGATACTGCCGCACCTCCTTGCCCGTGTCACGCGCTTTCGATGAGCGGTAGAAGACGGGATGGCACGTATCCATCGCCCCTGCGGCGTAGGCCTTGTCGAAACTGTAGGTGTCCTGGTACACGAAGCCCCCGGGCTTGTTGTGGTAGATCCCCAACTCCGGCATTGGGAATCCGTTCGGCTTGCAGACACGTGCCAGCACACGCTTGACGTCCTGCATCTGCTCCGTACCGAGATCGACGACGGCCTCCTCAAGGGGCTTGCCGGATCGCTTGGCCGCCTCGCTGCAACGGTGACACCCACCCGTCTTGCCCCGAAACGCCCCTGCGGCGTAACACTCGATGTCGAGATGCACGATGTCAGGGCGCATCCAGGCGAGTGCCTCTTCGATCTGATCCAGGCTTGCCTGATAGGCGGGGCCACGATACCCGGGGCAACCGTCGTTCTTGTCCAGCTCCAATGGCTTGCCGTCGGGCCCCGTGGAGTTGCCTTCGAGGAAGTACTTCACCCGCGCAAAGGGAGATCCGACGCACAGGATCTTGTAGCCCTGCTCGCGACACGTCGTGAGGATTCTCTCCCTGACGTCCCGAGGCACTTTCCCATCGTAGCCATAGTGAGAGCCGACGGTATTGAAACCGAGCTTGCCATAGGGAGCCGGAAAATCAGGCCAGGTCAGGTAGTGATAGGCGAGCATCCAGGCCACGCTTGAGGTGATCCCGCGGGGCTTCCCCGGCGTCGGGAACGCCTTCACCACAACATCGACTTTCGCGAGATTCTGCTTCCCGCCATCCCACTCGGCCGCGTAGTAGAGACTTGTCCTGGTGTCGCTGGGCAAGTCCGACGCGATCCAGATGGGGCCAAGCAACCGCTTGTTGGGGTGGATGGCCGTGAGCGTAGCAATGTGCCGGGTGTAGGGGTGTCCGTCGTGCATCACGGCCGCGTCTTGCTGTTCAGTGCGGTACGCTCCCGGGTCACCGCCCCCGGCCTCGTACTCACTGCGCCCCACGCCGAGCAGCTCAAGCCCTCTGGGCAGGTCCAGAACGTAGCGAGTCTTCTCTTTCAGGAGGCGCGACCCCGGTGCTTTCTGGTTCAGCCAGTTGGGAACCACCATGTTGTTGGCCACGAAGAGCGGAGAATGGATGGAGCTCAGTCCGATCTCGTCACGCCCCGGCTTCACGTCCAAAGCCCACACGCGGCGTCCGACTTTCACCTTGCTCAGTTCGGCGGCTGTGTACTGTGGCTTCGGGAGGCCGACCAGCGTGCCGAACAGATTGAAGTCGTGGAACCCCTTCACAACCACGCCCTTCGGGGGCCGTCCCCAGGTGCTGTATCGATCCCTCAGATGAGCCGCGGCGTTGTTGCGGCACACATTCAGGTGCCAGTAACCCCGGTTGTCGGGCCTCACCAGCAGTTCGCTGTAGGGAAGCTCGATCTCGGCTGTCCACCGGTCGTCGCCTTTCCAGACGGCGCTGATCCACGCCGCGTCAAAGTCGCTGCGCTTGTCGAGCCCGAACTGCGTCATCAGCGAGTCGAACTGTGTGTTGTGGAAGCCCAGAGCCAACTGGTAGTAGTGGTCGCCGCTGGCGTCGGGGTCGATGAAGAGCTCAAGACTCTCCGTCTCCCAGCCGTCGCGCTCCTGCTTCTCGACGTTCAGTGTCTTCATCTCGGGCTGGAAGCATCGGACCCCGACGAACACGCTCTTCGACCCGCAAACTACCGCGAATTCGGTCTGCGGCGTGACCGGGGTTGTCTTGCTGATGGGAACGAAGTCGGTCACGAACGCAGCCCCTTTCCAGGCGTTGTCATCCAGCCTGCCGTCGATCACAGGCTCGGCAGCGGCGGAGGTGGCATTGTACAACATGGCTTTGTTCGTGACTGCAGAGGGCACCCCCAACCAGACATTGCGCACCTTACCCGCCAGGCTCCGGTTGTTGCCGATACTTGAGTAATACGAACCGATCAGCAGATCGTAACGCGACTGAGCAAGCACTTTTCCCGGCAGCGCCTTGCTACCAACCGCTTCCCCGTCGACCAGCACCGACATCGTGTGACCATCGTAAACCGCGGCCACTGAAACCCACTGATTCAAGGGCAAAGGTGCCTTCACCTTGCATGGAAAGGTGTGTATGTCGTTGCCGTCGGAAAAGGAAAACGTCAACCGGCGTCCGGCGTGCCAGTAGTTGAGTAAATAGCCCCCGGTCTTGCTGGATGCGTGCTTGGTGGCCAGGAGTACCCCGTTCGGCGACGTGTCGGTGAGGAAGACCTCAAGCCCAATCGCGAACAGGGGACCCTCGAGGATGCGCCCGCCACCGGCCACCGCGACGTGCCCACCGAGACCTTTCGCGCCCGATCCGGGGAAGAGCAGGACCGGCTTGCCGTCCTCCGCCGCCCACGTCAAGCCCTGGGCAGGATCAACAGTGCGGAACAGACCGTTCTTCCGGCCCGCTCGATCACGGACGACCTGACCGGCGCCCTCGTCAAGAGGCCAAAACGCGACGCGGTTGGTCGCTACATCGTCCTGGGCTGCCGCGCAGGAGATGATGGAGGATACCGTCACGATAATGCCGGAAAGGACACGCGATGACCACATACAATGCTCCTTGGGTTGGGGGGTGAGAAACGTAGCGCAATGATGGTGCGCTGTCTTCGTTTGCGGCGAGCAACGTGGCGTGAAGAGGCGAGTTATCTCCGTTTGTGGTGAATGGCGCAGCCTTACGGAGTCGCGTCACCAAGCGCCGAGCGCAACCGGGGCTTACATTGCGCGACGGGTTCCACCTTCGGAGCCGCGATGGGGTAGCAACGTGTTGACTCAGGAGCGAGCATGAAACTGGTGATCTTCGGATCTTCCGTGGCCGGCGGCGCAGGTGCGGAAAACTCCCATGGCTGGGCCGCGATGCTCAAGGCCAAGCTTGAACAGCGCGAATGGACCGTGGTCAATAGATCCATCGGTGGTGACAACACCACGAAACTGATGGCTCGCTTCGAGTCCGACCTGCTCCCCGAAAAGCCGGACATGGTCATTCTCGCGCTTTCGCTCGGCAATGAGGGAATCATGGGGGAAGGCGCGAGTGTCTACCGACAGTACGTCCGGAACATGCACAAGCTGGTCCAGATGTGCCGCAAGAATCAAATCATCCCGATTGTCTCGAACTGCTACCCCAACGGCAACTACGAGCCCGAACACCACGACTACTTGCGCAGGTTCAACGAGACGCTCAACACCTGGTCGGTGGCCAGCATCGACTTCCTCGGCGCGATCGACGACGGACACGGACGCTGGCCGGAGGGCACGTGGACCGATGCGGGGCACCCGAACAGCCTGGGACACGCGGAGATGTTCCAGGCGATCCCTCTGTCGCTCTTCGATCATCTCATCGATGAACACTATCAGCTGCCGCAGATGGCCCAAGGCGGTCTGCAATGTGGCGGGAACGCCGAGAATGCCTGTTGGTTGAGCTACACCCCCGACAGCCCCATGCACTCGTTCTCCCTGGCGTTCCGAGCACAGCCGTCCGGAACACCGGAGCCCGGAGCCGTGATCGCGTCGTGCGATGGCTGCCGAATCGCCGTTGGCGTTAGCGGCCACTGGGAACTTCAGCTGGCCGACGGGGCGGCCCTGCCTTCGGCGATAACCGCCGCGGCCGACCAAGCCTACGAGATTGGGCTCACCCACAGCTACACCAATCGTGAGCTGGCCCTGTACATCAACGGCACACTGGTGGGGAAACTCCCAGGCCGATTGCTGCCCGAACAGGGTCTGATCGGCGGAGGCCGTACCGCGCCTGGTCCTCAGGGCCTGTATCAGCGCGTTCTCATCTACCGATCCTGCCTTGATGCAGAGGCCATGGAGTCTCTGGCCAAAGGCAACGTCCTTCGCTCAAGCCTTGAGCTGTATGCCCCGCTGAATGATGCGACTGTGCGAGACGGCGTGCCTTTGACAAACCACGCACAGACGGGTGCCGAGATGGTGGTGCTAACCGGGAGCCGAGACAAGTGAGGGAACGTGTACTGATTAGAACGCCCATGTCCATCAGAGCCGCGACTCCCGGGAGCGGTCGTCCCGGGTGCAGGAATGCGGCGGGGAACTGCCATGACAACGTCTGGAGACAACAGTGGAAGCCTACCCCCACCGCCACCCGGTCCGGTCCTCGGAATGAGTCTGGAGGATGTCCTCCGGTCCATGCACGAACGCAGAGCGTGGGAACAGAAGAGGCTGGCAGAGATGTTCGCCCGTTGGGGCGCCTTCCCCGGCTGTCACCAGATCCGCTGCGCTGTCTGTAACACGCCCTTCCACGCACGCACGTCGACCGCCAAGTACTGCTATGGCAATAATGCCACAACCGGTATCCGTAACGCGGCCAAGGACGGAGACGAAAACCGTTGTCGATGACGGTGCCATCGTCGTGACCTTGCGTGACGACTGCCTTTACTACGTGCTCAGGAGGTGAACGGTGCAGCGGGAACTCTTCGTTCTCTTCACGATGGATGTCGAGCCGGCAGCGGCGGCGGCCGGACACTCGGGCCCGGTCTCGGATGAGGCCGGAATGCGAGCCGTTCTGGACTACCGGGATGTGCTTCGATCGTGGGGCTATCGAGCCACTTACTTTGTCCATCCCGAGCTGACCCAGTCCCAACCGGAATTCTTCACCGGACTGGCGAAAGATGGCAGTGCACTGGGACTGCACATTCACACGACGAAGTTCGCCCCAAGCCCCCAGCCGTGTGAACTCGGGGGCCTGGTTGCGGACGAGCAGCGGCGCCTCCTCAGAATGGGCACGGAGATGTTCGAGAAAGGCCTCGGTTACCGGCCGACTCTCTTCCGGCCGGGGTGTTTCTCCGCGAGCGACGTCACCTACCAGATCCTCTGCGAACTGGGGTTCTCGGGAGGAAGCGTATCGATTCCCGGGCGGATATGGCCCGAACGCTCCTGTGTCTGGTCGGGCGCCTATCCTTACGCACATCTCGCTCACCGAGCGTTCAGGCAGAGCGTGGGTGACCTGCCTTTCGTGGACATCCCGCTGTCGGTCGACCTGACAGGTGGCCTGAAGCACCATCCGGTGGGCTTCTGCCACTACCCCGATCTGCGTCCGGGAGGCGTGTACAGTGAGGCCGCCGAAGTCGACTACGACCGGTGCTCGATGCTCCGCAGCATCCTCCAAAGGACGGTCGCAGATGACCCTCCGGTCAAGACGCTTGTCGTGGATGTCCACAACGACCGTGATTTCACCGCGACCGACTCCCAGGCGGCGGGACACTTCACTCAACTGCTCGAGGCAATTGTCCCGACGTGCCGAACTCTGGGTTTGAAGCCCATTCCCAGCACCTACACCGAGGTGGTCCAGCGTTTCAGGAAGGAGCGGGAATAGCGGGTTCACACACGAGCGGAGGCCTCTGGCGAAGCTCTGCCAGTCATATCAGAGAGTGTAACTCCCGTCAGAGCGCATGGAGGAGCCGGTTCTCCGTAACCGGCCTGGCCGCATGCGGAGATGCGGCGCCTCCAACGGTGTGTCCGCGACCAACAGTCTTGTGCGCAAATCGGTGAAGTTACAGACGAGCCTGGCCTCGGCCAGCTGTTCTGTCGCTCATATCTGAGTAGCGTAACTTGGCTGTCTTCTGGAGAGCGGTCGTCCCTTCCGTTCGGCAGGGCAAGCCTCGACCGTATGGCATGCGTGCAGACACGGCGGGGGACCGCCGCTCTCCACCGGGCAAGTCGTGCTCATATGGGCCGAAGTCACAGACGAGTGTTCGGCAATTCGACCAGACCGGCATCTGTAACGCATTGAGCTCAGACAGGGAGCCGTTCAGGATGGATGGCGTCAAGATGATGTCTACACGCAGAACGCTGGACGCGACGCCATGGGCTCACGAGGACCTCACGCCTGACCCCAGCCACCTCGCGTCGTTGGTGAATGAGGCTACGCCCACGTGGACCTCCCCGCAGCGTCAGGAACAGGCCCGGTCCCTCCGGCGGCCTGGCCGACGCCCCGGAGACTATCTCGAGGCGCGTCTCTTGTGCCGGCTGGTCGAGACACCATTCTCGGGTCGATGCTTCACCAGTGTCCGATCGCGGTGGTGCAGGGCCTGCCCGTCGTATAGCGCCCAATCGACGAGTTCTGTCCCACGGGTCCGGAGTAGAGCGGCCGAACCGTTCATTGACACATCGCCAAGGGTAGCGGAACCGGAAGCGAACAGGATCCGGTCCTTGGTTTCACCCCACCGCACATCTACACCGACTGCCGCCGGAGTCACAACCGGGGTCACGACCGGCCGCGGAATGCCACTGTGTCTCGGGACCAAGACGGCGAGCAACCGAGGACGGACGGCACGCACGGTCCAGTTCAAGCGCGGGTGTGACCCTTCCGTGCTGGTTCTGAACCAGTCGGTCGTCACTGCGCCATCGGCCGGATGGACGGGGAACAGCTCCAGCCAGCCCTTTGCTGCGTCGCCGGTGGTGACAGTAGTGCGCTGAAGCGGAGGTATGCCGGGAGCCAGGTCAGGTACACCTGCTGAGATCGCTCCTACCGGTTCGCCGTCGGGGGCACTTGGAGGGGAAGCGCCAGCGGGAAGCAGGAGCCAGCGGGCCCACTGGGCGTCGAACTCACGCGTTTCCAGCAGGATGTGATGGTCGCCAACCTGGAGGTCAAGCACCCGAGGTCCATCGTCACTGCGATCCTGCACAGGGCGCCACGCCCACTCCCGACTGCCGCCAAGGTCCCAGGTCAGGCGATCACCGTCGTCGAGGGTTACAAAGAAGCTGTCCGATTTGCCGGCTTCTGCACCTGCGGCGCGGGCCAGACCGTACAGCAGATAACGCCCGGGGGTCTTGACTCTGAGAGTGGCGCGGGCAGACCCGCGGGCTGAACCTCTGCTTGTGGTCAACGCTTCAGTGGTCATGGTCCAGGGACGGGTACGGCAGGGAGCAGCGTCCGGCTCAAACCGTTGGCTGGCGGGAATATGCCACTGCCACGTGTAGTCGTGGGGTTGATCATCCTTGATGATGTCGTCGTAGACCACGAGGTAGGGAGGAGTGCCGGGGGCAGGCCGGACCATGAGAAAGGTCCGGTTGGCTCGTTCCATGGTGCCCGTCCGTAGCGGTTCACCGTCCCGCCCACGCCGGAACGTCCAAGCCGGAAGGGCGTCTGTTCGCACCCAGTCGGCGAGGGGGCCGTGGTGGTACCCGGTAATCCAGCCATCGCTCTGGTTGTGATGGGCCAGAGGCTGTCCTTCGCCATCGACCAGCACGACGTTGTGGCCATGGCTACTGCCACCGGCCAACGGGTCGCCGTCGTTGCCGTAGCCGCTGTCGATAGCCAAGTCTGTGCCATAGGCCCGCAAGGTGAACGTGCCCTTGTCACTCTGATCGTGGCCGGTTGCATGTGGTCCGGCCTCAATCGCGAGGTGCAACTCCTCCCCGTCATAGCCGGTCCGGGACACGGCCAGGCCACGCCCACGGAACAGCTGGCCGTCGGCCATCACTTCCCCGGGATTGGGGAGGCCCACACAGGGCTGATAGAAGAGGATTTGGTCCAGCTGCGAACCCGGATCAGCAGCTCCGGTTGGGTTGCGCCCCGGTCCTTCGGCCCAGACCCAGCCCATCAGTCCGGCGAGAGCGCCGTAGCTCAGGCGTCGTTCACCCGGTGTCTCCCCAAACTGAACCAAATGCCCCAACGACGCCGTCAGTGTCGCCGGGGCAAACCGCCCCGTCACGGCCGGTTCGTCGGCAGCGAGTTTGGCGAGCCGGCCACACAGGTACATCAGGATCGCCGGTCTGCCCTGCTGGTGAGTACAATCTGAGAGATTGTTCCAGCGCCCTCCGCCCGGCAGCGTCTCAGCCACCAGCCAGGGCGCGGTCAGCTGAAGATTCGTCTCAGTCAGGAGGTCGCCTCGTCCCGTGTCCCGCAACCCGGTCATGAAGTAGCATGCGCTGTCCAGTCCGTAAGCGAGATAGGTCGGCCCCTCATGTCCGCAGCCATCTTGATCGATACCAAGGATGAGGTAATCGCGCAGATACCGGCGTGCATCGAACAGCAGCATCTGTTCCCCCAAGCGTGTCTCACGTTCCACCGCTAGGACGCAGAGCCCCATGGCGCTCATGATTCCCGGAGCAAAGTTCCACACACGGTTGAGCGGCCGTCTCCCCCATCCCGCGGTCCGCGCCTCCGCGTCGATCAGCGTGATGTGAGCGACCAGTTCCCGGCGCACGGTCCGACGCTGGTCGACCGCCAGTGCTCGGTAAAGCCAGTCGTAAGCAAGGGCAAGGCTGCGCGGGTAGAACGATTTGAGCATCCGTCGACCACCATCGATGAGGAGTGGCTCGTCGGCTGTGACAGTGCCCGCAGCATTGACAAGGGCCTCCGCACCCAGCGCGGCGAATTCTGGGTCGCCGGTGAGTTGCCATGCACCCGCCAGGTACTCAATGGTCGCAGCTTCACGTCGCAGGGCCGAGCCAAACTGAAGCCGCTTCGTGTCTCCCGTCAGCTTGGGGTTGTCCCGCACTGCCAAGGTGTTTCTGAGCGGGTTCTCGGGATCGTAGCCTGCAGCGATTCGCCGCATGGTCACCAGGAATGCCCTCTTGGCAGTAGCCCGCTCGCCCCCCTCTTCTCCATCCGCACGCAGGGCCGCCTGACGTTCCGGACGGAACACAATTCGTGGATGATCATCGGCCAAGGCGTCGTCCGGAAGAAGCAATCGTTCGCGCTGTGCCTGTCGTGCCGCCACCGCCGCCATCCGGGCCTGTTCGCCTCCGAGAAAGCGAATCACGTCCACATCCACCACGATCTCTTCATGCGCAGGGCCGGAGACGGAGACGGCCACCAGGAGCGTCCAATCCGGCCCCAGAGTGCCGGGGACAGGCTTAACTGGTGGTCCCAGGAGATGCTTCATCGCGCGCAGATCGGTGTAACCGAGGCACCATTGACTTGCGCTGTCGGTCAGGTCGCCCAACTGCTCGGCGTACACCGTCCGTCCTCCCTCTGGCCACATCCGGACCAGCCGGACCTCGACCGTGCCCGCGACGCCGTATCCAGCCCGATACGCGACCTCAATCCCGCGGGCACCCTCGTAGTCGGCCGGAGGCAGGTCTCGCCGAATCCAGGCGAACCGATGGATGCCCGGGTCGATCTCGAGCCGAGCAGCGCCAGCACTTCTCATGCCGTCTGGCGCGACCTGAAGCGTGACGTTTCCCTTGAAGCCCCAACCTGTCAGCGCGTCTTTCCCCTCGAAGTCAAACCCGGGGAGGGACCAGGCCAGACAAGTTGTCAACCACAGGGCGGCAACCATCAACGGGCGAACCATGCGTGGACTCCTAGTGGCGGAAGGGCCAATGCCAGAGGCGGTTACACGGCGCAAGCCTCAATTCAGCTCGGCAAGCTTCACGTTTCTGAAGTCGATTGCCATGGTCTTCCCGCCATGCAGCTGGAAACCGACCGGGCCTTCCTCGATGGCCTGCTTTGCGTCATACACCAGAACTTGTTTGCGATTCAGCCAGATGGTGTAGACATTGCCGATCGCCTGGATCTTCATGGTGTTCCAGTCCCTTGGCTTCAGCAGTTCCTTCACTCCCTCGGCCTCCAGCGGATACCCCTTGCCGGGCACGTAAACAGAGCCCGTCATATCCCGCTTCAGGCTGCCTGAAATGCCAAGCTGGACTTGCTGTTTGGCCGTCCGGATGAAGACTCCGGAGTCGACCGTGCCCTCGCCGTAGCGGAACTCAAAATCGACGACGAAATCTCTGTAGGCGTTTTCGGTCCAGAGAATAGACCCCTTCTTTTTCGGCCCGTTCTTGACCGACATCATGCCGTCGTGAACGGTCCACCAGATATTGTTACCGGGGACCTTCCAGCCGGTGAAGTCCGTGCCGGTGAATATGGATTTGAGCTTGGGTTTGGCGATGTAGGCCTGGTACATTTTCTCTACGCCCGCTTCCTCGGCTGTGCCGTTGTGCACCAGTACTCGGTACTTGAAGGTGACGCTCTCCCCTTTCGTGATCGCCATATTGCCGGCCCCCTTCTTCTTCTTCTCAAAATATGAAAGGCCGAACGGGTTTGCCGCGCAGAGCCCGTAGTCGCGTGCGTGCCACGTGGTCGGATGCCGCGGATTGCCTGGGTGGTCCATGATCGCGATACCGACCGTCTTGCCGTTGAGGGGACCGTAGTAGTCACACCATCTGGCTTGTTTGCCCCAGATTCCCCTCCCGGATCCCCCTTCACTGTTCACCATGCTGCCCTGGGCGACTTTGCCCTTTGTTCTGAGGCTCGGGGCCACCCGCATGGCCATAGATCCCTCCTTCGTGTCACCCAGAACGACCTCGCCATGGCTTGCCTTAAGGGTGATCTCAAAGTCGATGGTCCGGTTGTCGCCGGAAGTCGTGATCTTGTGTCGACGCACATCTGTGCACACGATCTTGCCGTCTCCCGCGCGCCACTCGTTCTCCGCAACAATGACGCAGCGGCTGTCTCCCTCGTGCACCACCATCTTGGTCTGCACGACCTTCGGACCTGCTCCCTCGCTCCAGAAATCGTGTCCGTTCACGGCACCGTGAGTGAACCAGACCGAGCGGTGATGCTTGTGATCCTGCTGTTCATCCTTGTTGGTGTCGTTCATCGGCCAGTGGCGGGTGATATTCTCACCGGTAGGGGCAATGACAGGATAGAAATACGGCCTATCGGCATCCGCATAGTGATACTCGGTGACCAGCTTTCCCCCCAGCATCACCCGGACGGGCTTGCCAACCGGTTCAGAACTCGTGCTTCCTTCGGCAGGCCCTTCTCCTCTCCGCAGGACGATGTACTCCTTGTCCTTGCGGTTCTTGTCGTTGTTGGCCATCATGACATAAGTCGCGCCTTCGAGCTCCGGGGGAACACTCTTGAAGGTGTAGGTGCGGTCAATGAAGACCTTTGCCCCGTTTTTCAGCCCGCCCTTCACGACCTTGCAGCCCTTGCCACTTGCTACTTTGGCCACGTGGAACTCCTGTTCGGAAGATGCCCGATCCCCCGAGTCCTCTGCCTGAGCAATCAACCCCTCAACCTGCTTCCGCAGCCCGTCGTCTTTGACCGCGGCCAGGGCTTCCTTGACCGCCGGCACGATGACGGGAGCCTGCTGCACGGAGCCAGTGAGGATAACAGCGTAGTGCGAGGACGCGCCGGGAGCCTTGTTTCCGCCCAGCGTGATTGTCTCCTTCCTGGCAATATTGGAGTAAACCCTGAGAGGGACATCGGTCGTCTGGAGGTCCGTTCCAGTGTCGGTCCAGCTCTTGAGCCATGCAGGCGGCGTGCGCGCGCGTTTGTCGTACGCAACCAGTACGGTCGCCGGGCGATTCATGGCTTGCGCGATCTTCGCAACCGCGGCCGTCGCTTCCGCCCGGAGTACGTCGTCGTTCAGACAGCCAACGGCAATCCCCAGGGCGTCGGGGTGTCCTATCGCCGACACGGCTCCCAATACCCGTCGCTTCTCCTCGGTCCTCCGGCTTGCCGCCAGGGTCGATTTGAGTGTTCCTATTGCCTTCTTTTTGGCCGCCGCGTTGGTGCTGGCCGCGTGCTGCCCCGCCATCCGGATGCAGCCACGCAGCGCCAGGACGTGGTCGGTCATGGCCTTCGTGTCGTTGGCGACCTTCAGCAGTTCCTCCATCGGCTCCGAAGTGGGCCAGTCAGCCAGGGCCCGCAGAGCGGCAGTCCGGACTGCAGGATCTCCGTCCTTCCGGATTGCTCTTACATACCCCAATGCCGCGGGATACCCCTCGGCCAGACACGTCACCGCGTTGATCAGCGCGCACCTCACCGGAACGTCAGCCTTGCCATACGCCGCAATCAGCTGCTTGCTGACCGCCCCGTGGGACGTGGCCGCGAGATGTCGACAGGCCTCGAGCAGCGAGCGCTCGACAGTCGTCCTTTCAGCCGCACTCTCAGTCCCCGCGAGCAGCGCCATGAGTGACCTGACGACGTGTGCATCATCCAGTGATCCCAGGACCTTCAGCGCCGTCCGCCGGACATTCTTGTCGGGGTCTTTGGTGTGCGACAGGAATACGTCTCGAAGCCCTGCAGCATCGCGAGCTGCCAGTACGCTCAGGAGCGCGCAGCGCGCTTCAGGCGTCGCCTTGGGAAGCGTCTCGACCAACACCTCATTGAGGCCTTTGTCGCCCATGGCAATCAAGGCTGCGCGCGCTGCTTCCGCTTCCTCCGACGTCTGGTCGAGAAAGGCCATCAGTTGCGGCGCGACGTCACGCTTCCCGAGGCCCCCGACCGCCGCCATCGCGGCGATCCGGACACTCGCAGCCGGGTCCTTGAGGGCCTGAGTGACAGACGTCAGTGCAGCCGGGTCACCACGCTGACGCAGCAGTTCGGCCACCGGCGCACGGCGTTCGGCCGGCAGCGTGACCAGCGCCTTCGCGAGGACCTGCGTGACGTCCGAACCGGGCAAGTCCGAAGCCACGCGAAGGGCCGCTGTGCGGACTTTGACACTCGGATGACCAAGCCCCACAACGAGCCCGGTGAGGGCTTCGTTCTTCTCCAGGAGCCGCATCAGCTCGTAGAACGCCCCCGGAGCGATTCCGGTCTCGGCTTGGGCCTTCTGCGCGAGCAACCCTCGGTATACCCGAATCGCGTTCTTCTTGTGCCCGTTTTCGGCAAGCCGAAGCGCAAAGCGGAGGAGGCGGTGGGCTGCTTTCTCACACTCGCCCTCATCGTTCGCGGCGGCGGCCTTCAGAAGCACTTTTTCGGCAGCGGGGTCTCCGATCTCGGCAAGGGCAAAGAGCGCTGCGTGTCGAACAGCATCGTCCTTACCTGCCGCATCCTTCAGCAACAGCGGGACGGCTGCGCGATCACGCATTCTTCCGAGCGCGAAGAGCGCAACCGCGCGTTTCTTTCCCTTCACGTTCGCCGCTCCCTGACGCAGGGCAGCGCCGGCTTCAGGTGTGCCGATGGAGACGAGGGTCTGGGCCGCCGACTCACAGAGAGCGTCGATCTTCAGCAGTGCGCTCACGGCCCCGACAGATTCCGCGCCGCCAACGGTCCTCAGTTCGGTAATCAGGAAACTCTTGGCCGCGATGGAGACTTCACCTTCAAGAATGTCGCCGAACACACCGGCCACCATTCGGCGCGCGTCTTCAGCGTTGGGTTTCGCGGCGGCATGAGCCAGACCATGCAGCGCTGCACACACGTTGCCGTCCAGGGGTTCGTCAGAGGTCCTGATTCGCCCGCAGAGCTCTAGTACGCCGGCCTGCCCAAGCTTCAGCATACCGGCAACAATCGCGTCCTTCTCGGCTGCTGACTTCGCAGGCATCCGTGCGATCAGCTTGTCGAGGTCCGCCGCGACACTGTCTTGGGCCTGGAGAGGCGTGGTAAGGAGAAGCGTTAGAAGGCTCAGCGCAACGGTCAGTATGAATCCAGTTCTCATCGTCCGGTCCCTCCTCAAATATGCCAGGGGGCACGCATGGGGCCGTGCACGTAGCGGTTTTGCTCATCATCGCCGATGATCTCCTCCGCGACCGGGTCGAAGTGGACGGTTCTCCCAGTCCGGATGGCGATATTGGCGAGGTGCAGGGCGGTGGACCCGCGATGAGCCGCCTCAGCGTTCGGCTGCCGGCAGTAGGTGTCGTCGCGACTCTTCACGGCATCTTCGAAGCTGTCCGTTGCCGAACGTTCGTCAGGGACATCCTTCAGTTGTTCTTCCTGTTCCGGCGTCAGCTTGACGTTCTCGTACTGCTTCGTGCCTTCCTTGATCTTGGTCATGTCCGGAAGCGGTTCCCCCCACTCCCCGCTTTCCAGCACAATCCGTGACCCATCCGCGTAGGTTATTTTCACCCAACCCCACATGGTGACCGCATCCGGGTGGGCCGGCCAGGGCGCATTGACCTCGACCTTCACGGGACTGGTGTGTTCCTTGCCCAACCTGTAGAGGGGTTTGACCATCTGGTGCTGGCCACGGTCCAGCATGCCGCCGCCCGCCGTGTTCCAGTAACAGCGAAAGTTGTAGTGCACCCGCTTCTTGTTGTACGGGCGGAAGGGGGCCGGGCCGAGCCACATCTCGTAGTCGAGTTCCGGCGGAATGGGCTCCGGCTTGAGATTCGTCAGTCCACACTTGCGCTTGACACTGAACCAGCCCTTCACGTGCTGCTCGGCGTCGATCCTGGCATCCTGCCCCAGCACCCCGCTCGTGATGATCTTCCGCAACCTGTCGACCTTGTTCGGGCGGTGTTGTGAGTTGACCGCGAAGACCGCGCCATAGCGCTTGACTGCCTCCACCGCCGCCCGGCCTTCCTTGATGAACCGACTCATCGGCTTCTCACTGAAAATATCTTTGCCGGCCTGAGCGGCCATAATCGTGATCAGTGAATGCCAGTGCGGCGGCGTGGGAATGTGAATCACATCGATATCTTTCCGGTCGAGGATGTAACGAAAATCGGAGTAGCCGTCGCATTTGCCCCCCGCCTTCCGCAACGCGGCCGCCAGATGGTTCTTGTCCACATCGCAGACGGCCAGTGTCTTCGGATAGTCTGTAACATGGCTCATGCCCTGTCGGCCCGTGCCGATAACAGCTCGCGTGACCATCTCGCTGGGCGGCGTATAACCGGGACCACCCAGGACATAGCGGGGAACGATCGTGAATACACTGAAAGCACCCACGCCCTTCGTGATAAAATCTCGTCGTGGTATCTGCTTGGTCATGTGAGGCCTCCTGACGTCATGGAGATCTGCAATCCCTGTCTTAACATGGGGAAAAGGATAGCCCTGAGGCAGTGAGAAGGCAAAGGCTGGAAGCGCGTTCCATGGATTGCCGCATCGGGTCCGCATGGAGACAACTGGCCGGGCAGGTGTCGGCAGGTGGATGACATCGTATAGTGACATCACAGTCAACCGGAAGGGCCTGCGTCCCGTGCGTCGCCCGTTCACAGCCCGACCGGTAGATGGAGGGCATAGGACATGACACGTATCGCCATTCTCGGCGCGAGCACGTACTGGTCGCCGATGGTTTGCACGAACCTGATGAGCCGATTCGCGGAGCCGCTGGAGTTCAGGTTGATCGATATCAATCCGCGCGCCCTGGAGCTGGTTTCCCAATGGGGCGAGGCGGCAAACCGACACTTCGGCCGTCAGGACGCGTATCCGACGTTCCTGGACCGGGGAGCCGGGTTGCAGGGCGCTGACGCGGTCATCATCACCATATCGACGGGTGGGCTGGAGATGATGAAGGCCGACCTGGAGATCCCTGAAGCCTACGGGATCTTCGCCACCGTCGGAGATACAGCCGGGCCGGCGGGATGGTCACGCTCAATACGGAACATCCCTGTCTTTGCGGCGTTCGCTCGGGACTTCGAGCGCTGCTGCCCCCATGCCCTGATCGCCAACTACACCAATCCCATGTCGTCCCTGACCGCGACCATCCAGCAATGCTGCAAGAACCCTACGGTGGGGCTCTGCCACTCCTACCTCCAGACCATCGAACGAATCCGGTTCCTGTTGGACCTCGACGACACCAGCGGCATCGCGGTCAAAATCGCAGGAATGAACCACTTCCACTGGGTCGTGGACTTCAGCGTCAACGGCCAGGACGGGTACCCCATGCTGCGGGAGCGTATCGGCGCCGGATCCATTGCCGATCTGATGCCGACCAATGACCTCGACAGCCAGGGAAAAGTCAGCATCTACTTCGGCTCAGGCTTGATGGTAGAGCTTTTCGACACCTACGGTTTCCTCCCCTATTGCGGAGACCGCCACACGGCCGAGTTTCTGCCCTTCACCCTATCTGGATACCCCGATCGCTACAAGAAGGACAACAACAAGGGTGCACATCACGACACCGTCCGGTACTGCAACCTCTATCGGACCACCTACGCCGACCGAGCCGACCCCTACGCACGGCGCGAGGGCCAGATGCTCGACATGATCCGCGGCAACGCCGACATGCGCAAGATGCCCGGCGAAGCGGAACCGGCGGAAGAAGCCGGCATCATCCGAGCCTATCTGACAAACGGACAATTCGTCGATGCCGTCAACCATCTCAACGTCGGACAGATCCCCCAGTTACCACCCGGTGCCTGTGTAGAGACCCTGGGCGTCATCGACGGCCTGGGCGTGCATCCGTGTGTTGTCCCCGACATTCCGGCTCATTTGGTGGAGTTGATGCGCCCGCAAGCAGACTGTCAGGCATGGCTGGTGGAAGGCGTCATGAGACACGACAAGGATCTACTGCTGCAAGCCCTCTATCGAGACCCGCAATGCGCCTGCCTGAAACCCCACGAGGCGCGCGCCATGGCGGCCGAACTGCTGGCGGCCAACCGGGACTACGTTGCCCTCTGACCGAGGCACTGCTACCACCACCACAACCGAGGCAACCCAAGGGAGGATGAACAATGAGAAGACACCGGGGATTGCATGGAGGTCTGGCGGGGACACTCGTGAGCGCTCTGCTGCTTATGCACGTGGCGGAAGCGGAGCTCGCGGAGCCCACCGAGACCGTGCCTTGGCAACCACATTTCGGTCAGGGCGTCTGGCAGGTTGAAGGCGGCCTGGCTCTGGTACCGATCTTCAGCCTTGCAGCAGACCAGAAGCAGCTGGCTGTCGAGGTGGAGGCCGCATCGTCTGTGCTGTGCCATCCCGATGCCGGTGAACGCCCTGCCGATGGCACCGGCGCTGGGCGTGTCGTGCTGTCGCCGAAACACATCGAGGTCTTCGTTGACGTGGCGGGGACGGAAGCAACAGCCATCTCGCTGTGGTACCGGGTGCGCCGCGTGACAGCCCCCCCTGACGCGCGCTTCCTCCAGGGCGTAGATGCCAGCCTGGGGGCACCCGTGGGCTGGGTCCCCGTCAACTCCGAGCCCGCCGTGTGGACCTGGCTGTCGGCAGAGCAACACCCGCAGCTCCGTCCCGGGCGCCACGAACTGCAGCTGACCGGCATTCCTCCCGGCATCGAGTGGGACCAGCTCGTGATGAGCCGCGACTCCGAGTGGAAACCGCCGCCGGATGGGGCTCCCCTGCCGACCACGGCAACCCCCGCTCTGCCCCAACGTGGCACGGTCACCACCGCCGATGCGACATTCCCGGAAGTGCGCCGTTGGCAACGTCTCCGCCTCGGACAGACGGAACTGCGCGGCGGCGGACTCGCCCTGAGTGTCTCCGTGGATCAGGGAAAGACCTGGCAGGCCGTACCCGACAACGGATCACTGGAAGCCATCGCGCCACGCGGGGATGGAACGGACTCCATTCGCGTACGCGCAACACTCACGAGGGAGGGAGACGGACTCGGACCTTTGATCGGACGTCCGCAAGTGACCTATGCCACCCCGGAAGATGCCACGTTCACTGTCGACTGCGGACCAGCTCGGTGGATCTTCGCCCGCAGGACGGGTGCCCTGTGCGGCATCGTACACCAGGCCACCGGCACCGCGCTGATTCCAGTCAATCGGCCCGTGCCCCTGTTCGAAGCACGCCTCAAGCCCCCCGGCTACTGCGAGGACACGGCGTGGCAGGATCTCGATGCACTGCACGCACGCTGCGTGGAAGCAGGTGAGGATGAACGCCACGCCAAAGGCTTCAGCCGAAAGCTGCGCTTCCGGTACCTGGCCGAATGTGACGATGGCAGTTTGGACGTGACCGTCTGGGCCGCGTTTGCCGATGATGGGGATGTCCATTGGACGAGCCGGCTGACAAGTCACCTCAAAACGCTCGACGTCACCGAGTTCACGTGGCCCATTCTGAACAATGTGAAAACCATGGCAACACCGGAGACTGACCGAGTTCTGCTCGGAGGCTGCTACCTCTTCGAGGGTCCGTGTCGAGTCGGCCGGTTTTTCTATCCGCTGCCCGGTTCGCTGCTGATGCCCATGCTGGACCTTTCGGGTGACAGCGAAGGAATTACCCTGGTCAGCCGCGATCCGACGTACCGGAATGTCATGATGGCCTGTGCCGGCCAGCGCGACGCGGGGGTACGCCTCAGCTTGCACAAGGTTCTTGCCCTCAAACCGGGGCAGACCTACGAAGGCCCCCCGAACGTTGTCCGCATCCACACCGGCGATTGGCGACACGCCTGCCTGCTGGAGCGGGAAGACGCACACGCCCTGTACCCAGAGGCGACCGATATCCTGCCCTCTGTGCGGGAAATGGACGGCCTGGAGATGGAAGGCTGGGCCGTGCCCCGATGGGATCTGTTCGGGACGTACGCGCGAAAGATGCAGAAGCGAAACGGGTTCAACCATCTTGGTCTGTGGAACTTCCAGGTCCCGAAGACGTACTGGAACACGCCGCATCCCAACCCGATGATGGGCAACGCTGAGGACCTGAAATGGGCGATCCGGGCCTTCCGGGAGTCAGGCATGAGAATCACCTTCTATATCCAGTCCGTCCTCACCAGCCCGATGTACGAGGGAATCGGACCCGACGATCAGGTCGGCTATCTCAAAGGGCGACATCTGTGGCCGGGCTGGGACCTGCCGCCCAAGGGATGGACCGAACGCTTCCGGACGCGCAAGGCGAGCGGCGAGCCCGGCGTCTACGGGCACGGGATCGATGGGCTCGACATCAACATTCCCATGGCTCACGGCAGCCGCGGGTACCATGAGTACAAGATGGAGTGGGCCGTCGAACGCTTCGGACGGCAGATCGGGCTGGATGGCATCTACTGGGACTCCAATTCGAAAGCGCAACCCTCCTGGGGAACAAACGACCGCTACGGAAATGATCCCGGGCTGAGCGCTGTCGCTCTGTTGGACACCCAGCGGGCGATCAACGATGCCTACACCAGGCTGCGCCCTGGCGGCCACTGGACCTGGGGTGAAGGCAGTCCCAGCGCCTACATGCGTGGGGTCCGCCATGCGCACCTCGCAAACGCCTACAGCCTGTATCCCATCCGCATGCTGTTCCCGCAGATGGTGCTGGTTCCCAGCGGCGCCAATGGTCAGGACAAGAAAATGCACAAGGCCTTCCTCGCCGGAGCACGCCTGTACGGGGTCCGGCTGGAGCACGGGAAGCTGCAGCATGCCATGATCGCCATGCGCCGGAAGGTCAAGCAATACCTGTATCCGGCCAGCTACCGCCATGACTTGGACCTGAAAATCAGCGATGAGCGCATTCAGGCGTCGTTGTCGCTCTGTGATCCGGCACGCACGCGCGGCGCTGTCCTCAATATCCTCAATCTTGAGCAGGTCGCGGACGCGACAATCACCATCGACACCAGCCTCTTCGGCCCCGTCCGAACAACCTGGGTAACCGACAGCGATGGACGCGACGAGTCGCTGCCCGTCAACGCCACGGAGCAGTTCGAGCTACCTGTCCCGACGGCCGAGGCCTCACACATACTGCTTCTCAACCGGGCAGAGCCGCGCATTACGGCAACGGTCGAAGGCGAACTGGCGGCTGGGGGCACCGTGCCCGTTCGGGTCGTCGTTGAGAGTCTCACAAACGAGCACCAACAGGGCGTCATTGCCTTGAAGACGCCTCCCGGCCTGCACGCGACGCCGGCTGAGTTCGACACCACCGACCAGCAGTCCCTGAACATCACGTTGCGCGCTGATCTTGACGCCACTACCGACATCTTCGACCTTCCCACTGAGGTGCGCCTCGGCGAACGTCGCAAACTCGCCGCGCGCATGCTCGGCGCAAAGCGCAAGGGGGCCACCTTCGAGCGAGTCGTCACGCTCTACGTCCACGAGCCGATCACCTGGGAGCTCGTCCGCAACGGTCCGGAACAGGCCCGTCTCCGTCTCCGGAACGAGACACGCAAACTTGCTTCGTTGACTGTTGACCTGAAGGCTGGTGAGGGAACGGTCGAGTTGGCCGACGGTCCGCTCCAGTTCCAACTCGGCTTGGCACCCGGAGAGCAGAAGGACCTGGACATCGGCCTAACCGGAGCGACGGAAGCCATGCGCCCCTGGCGACTGCGCGGCACAATGCGCTACCGCATCGGCAGCCATCAGGAGGACACTGAGATCTATAGGCAGTTCTGGCCAATCATCGCCAATGGCTCGCTCGAGCTCTGCGAGTTCCGCCACGATGCGCCGAAAACGGAGTTCTATTCCTACGCCAAGACACCCGACAAAATGACCCAGTTCATGCCGAGTATCCCGGACTACTGGTGGGGGATGATCAGCGATCGTTCCCCCCAGGTCACCCACCACGAAGGGGTGAGCCTCGATGACAAGATTCCGGCGGCCCAGGGTCGGAAGAGCTTCCGTCTCGAGGCCGGCAAACGCGCGCGGACGCACCTGATCCTGGGCCTCGTCGCGGGAACGCGCTACCGGGTCAGCGCCTCGCTTCGAGCGAGCAAGCCCAGCCCGGATTGCTGGGTGCGCGTAGGCAGTGGTGCGCTGAGACTCACCGACAAGCACGCACCCGACACTTGGCACAAACTCACCACCGAGTTCACTGCTGATCAGGATGACGGCCACGTCTACCTTTTCACCAGCGCAGACTCAGTGACCTGGTTCGACGCGTTCAATGCCGTCCCGCTGAGCGCCTCCGGAGAAGCCGGGACCAAGGAACAGGCAAGATGACTTCACGCGAACGAATGCTGGCGGCTCTGGCTTGCGAACCGGTCGACTACGTTCCCTGCTCGTTCATGATCTTCCGCAACATGCATGAACGTTCCTCCGGTCAACGAGACTTCGTGGAACGTCAGCTGGCGCTCGGGCTGGATGCGTACGTCCACGTTGGGCATCTGTCCCATGCGCTGCACCCGGAAGCACGCTGCACCCAGTGGACTGAAAAGCGCGATGGAGAGCTGCTCTTCCACCGTCGCATCGACACGCCGCAAGGCCCGCTGACAGCATGCTACGAGCAAAGCGAAGGATGGCCCCGCGACGGCGAGTTCCCCCTGTTTGATGACTGGCTTATCGGGCGCGCCAAGGAGTCCTTGGTCGACCCGGAACGCGATCTGGAGAAGTTGCCCTACATCTTCGCTCCCTTTCGTGATGACGACATCCAGTGTCTGCGAGAAAGTGCACGCGAGGCCCGGCAGGTGGCAGAAGAGCACAAGCTGCTGCAAGTCGGCGGGTGGGCCAGCTACGGTCAACGATCCTGGGACACTGATGCAGGCGTGATGGGTGCCGATGCCATGGCCTGGCTCAGCGGGTACGAGCCCATCATGGTGCTGTCACTGACGGCACCGGGGATCATCAAGGAATACGTGCGCATCATCCACGAGTGGAACATGCGGCAGATCGCGATCTACCTGGACGTGACGGAGGCAGACGTCATTTGGCGACGAGCCTGGTACGAGACCGTCGAGTTCTGGACGCCGGACGCCTACCGCGAGATCATTGCGCCAGCTCTCAAGCGCGAGGTCGAGTTGGTGCACCAGGCGGGCAGAAAATACGGCTACATCATCACCAGCGCGTTCATGCCAATTCTCGACACGATCCTCGACACCGGAATCGACGTCTTGGTGGGCTTGGATCCGGAGGAGGGCAAAGGGACGGAATTGGGAGCTGTCAAAGCAAGATTCAGGGCCGAACGCCGCGCCATCTGGGGAGGCGTCAGCGGCGCGATCTCCGTCGAGCAAGGCACAGCCAAAGACACAGCGCAGGCCGTCCGCACGGCACTCGGCGTGCTCAGCGATGATAGCGGCTTCATCCTCTCCCCTGTTGACAATGTCCGCGAAAACACCGACAACGCATGGCGTAACACAGAGGTCTTCATCGACACCTGGCGCCGCCACCGGAATCTCCCCACTTGAGGCTCGGCTGTGGGGACTGTCCCCGGTAGCTGAAAAAGGTCGGTTTCGGTCCGTTCTGTGAGCTGTCTTGGGACCATTCTGCCAACCTTGCATATTGATCATCGCGTGGTGGATCTGCAAGGTTAATTGTCACCGTTGAGCAGGTCTGGGGGCTTCTGTCTGACCGTAGCGCCGCTCTTCGAGCGGCGTTCCTGACGGTTGCTGCGACCGCGAAAAGAGCTGCCGCCCGGAGAGCGGCGCTACCCCCGACCTGGCACGCCTTCACCTGCTTAACGATTACGGTCGATTGGCCGCAAGTGGGGCCGCTTCCACACCCAGGAGTTGGCGCCACGAACCGTCACGTCAGACCAGCCGACGTTGGCAAACGTGTCCGTCGCGTTCCGTTGCCCCGGCCCGATGACGCACCGAACTGAGCAATCAGGAGGAGGAAGTGGCCTGGGAAGGGCAGTCGATGAGAGTCCGCGCCCCCAGGACCCGGTGGACGTAAGGAGATCTGGTAACCAAGTCGGTGACTGACCCGTGGCACAACAGCACACTCTGGATGGTCTTCCTGGGAAACGCTTCTCTGAGCAAGGCCGCTTTGGCCTCCACGTCGTCGACGCCGCCCTTCCCTATTGGGTTCCGACTGCACTTCATCTCGCAGAGAGTGAGGACGTTGTCGGCCCGATCAAAGACCAAGTCCACCTGCACACCCTTGGCGTCGGACCTCGGTGCCCTGAAGTAAGGGCCGAAGCTGTACTCAATGCCGTGGAACCCCAGCTCTCGCGCAATGGCAGGAGCATGCTGCATGCCCATCATCTCAAATGCACGCCCCCGCCAGCTGTGGAAACGGGGCTTCTGCGCCAGGGAAGGAAAACGGAGTGTGGAATGTCCAGACCTGATCAGGGCCAATTCCGGTCGCATAAGCGAGTAGAAGAAGCGAAGGTAGGCATCCGAAAGGAGATACTTGATGAGTTTGCTGTTGAGTGGTCTGGAGATCGGTTTTACCGAACGGACGAACCCAGCCGACTCCAGATCGTTCAGATTCCTGCTCAACCCACCCCCCAAGTCGACACCTGCCGCCTTCGAGAGTTCCTGGCGGAACATGCCATAGGGATGCCTGGCCAAAGCACCGACGATTCTGGCGTAGTCCGCGTTACGGCCGAAGTGACTGACGAAGATGCGGTCGAACTCGTCGACGAGGAACCCATTCTCCCGGAAAGCCATGTCCTCGATAGCGAGATACACGGATGGATAATCGCGCAGTAACTCCTGATACTTGGGTACACCACCGAGGATCATGTAGGCATCCAGCAACTCATCCGTTCCGTAATCCGGGAGCATTTTGGCTGTTTCGGCGAGCGAGAAATCACGTAGGTGGATAACGCGGTCCGTTCGGCCGTAAAGGGCTGACCCTTTGACCACCTTTTTCAGCATGAAAGAGGCGATCGAGCCGCACAGGACCAGTGAAACCCCGGGAATCCGTGACAAGTACTGTTCCCAAACCATCTTCAAGTCCGAGACTGCTGCCGACCGGTAGTTCGCCAACCACTGGAATTCGTCCAAGACCACGCAAGCTGGAGTCGTCTTCAGAATGGGTTCAAGAAGCAGGAAGGCATCGCGCCATGTCTTGGGTACGTCCCCCGTCCTGACTGTCTCAGATTGCCTGTCAAGCTGAAGGCAGAAACTCGAGAGCTGGGCAGACGTCGATTGGTTCTCGAGCCCCTCAAAGAAAAGGGCGGGGCGATTCTCCAGCGCTTTGCCGATCAGCACACTCTTGCCGATCCGGCGACGGCCGTAGACGACGGAGATGGAGGGAAATGGTCGGTCAAAGGCGGCTCTGAGTTGGGCAAGCTCCCTGTCCCGACCGACAAAGGCGCTCCCTGCCTTCGCGCTGTTCATGGCGTGGTGCTCCTTCGAGCAAGCTCAGACCTGTCACTGATTTGGTGGCGAAATGCCCCATTAGAGGCAGTAAAAATATCCCTATAACGCTAGAATATCTTGCAATAGGGACAATATCACCCTTCATAGACGGCGACAAGCGCCGGTTTCTGTACCTGCTGTTGCGGCCTCACGATTCCGTTCCGAACCGCCCCGGTCATTCTGCAGACCGCCAGAGCACTTGGCGACCGGACATCGGTGTGGTCTATTCTGGGACAAGGTATGCAGGGAGTTCCAGGAAGGGGTTATACATGACTAGCCCGCGACACACAGAAGACTGTCGGACGTTCATCGGCCGCGCGGCGCGGCGGGGAATCTCTACAGGGCGCCGGCATTGCCGCTTGCTCATCTGGCTTAGTACGCTCTGTCTTGCTCTGTCGCACGTGTCGACAGTCGCTCAGACGGCCTCAGCCGGGGAGCTGATCATCCCGGTCTTCCACGCCGAAGGGAAACCACTGGCTAAGATTGTCCGCCAAATCGTCACAGCCAGCAAACAATGCGATCCTGTAAGGAAGGGCGTGCAGATTGAGTTGGTATCTGCGAACCCCGAATCCGGCTATGCTGACACGCGAACAGCGCGGTACGACTACAGCTTCCGAAACATCGCGGTCCAAGACCTCATTCAAACGGTCTGCAACTCAGCCCAAGTACCGTTCCTGGAGAAGCCGGACGGTCGCTATCTCATAGGCGATGGCACGGTGGCTCTGGAGGCAACCCGGACCGTGAAGACCTTCCGGGTCAAACCGGTTCTCTGGCAGGACGTGGCTCAGCACTCCGGCGGGGAAATGCAGTCGCGACATATTCTGGCCTTCGTTGATTCTCGCTGCCTGGTCCTGCCGCGCACGAGCCACTTCTCCCGCACGGCTACCGACAAGCTGCGGATCCGATCCACAGAGGCCGGTGTGAATGCCTTCGAGGAATTCCTGCGCGAACTGAACTACCTGGAAGTTGACCTACGGGTCCGCCTCCGCGTCCGCCGCCTGCGGATCAAAGACGCCACCCTCATTGATCGACTCCGTTCCTGCCCGTACGAAGACTCGGTCCGCCTCCTGGACGAGGCACTGCTAAACTCGAACACGGTCGACGTCTGCGATTCGACCGTGCTGAACGGAAAGGTGGGCGAACGGCTGAGCGGAGCAACTGACGGCGTCACGCCGCGAGGAGAAGTCACTGCCTCGGTGACCGTGCTGGGGGACCACACGTCGACGATGGTGGACATCCCCTTCACCTACCGGGAACCCTCACCCGACGGAGCATCCGGCGGCGGCACGGTGGCCGAACATCACATCTACCTGTGGTCGGAAGGCACGATCGTCCTCCGAATCCCGCGATCCTCCGGCGAGGATGGTGCGGAGGAGCATCTGCCGAACGCCCTTGCCGTGCGGGCCGAACTGATCGAGCGGCCGACCGGCCGGCTGCGCCCCGGGCCAACGCCTCTTCCATGGAACAGGTCAAGGCGAACGGCGCCAAGAACGCTCGATGACATCATTCTTCCCTCCCTGGCGATGGAAGAGTTGTCGCTCCCTGAAGCCGTGGCACGTGTGGCCAGAGCAGCTCAGGAACACGCCGACGGGAAACAGGTCCCCGGAATCGCCCTCATCAGGACCGTTGACATGGGAGAGGAAGGCATCCACGAAGTAGACCTCGACCCCAAGCCGACGGTGACCATGTCCATGGATAACATCCCGGCCGCCGAGGCCCTGCGTTACATCGCCATGGGGACTGGTGTGCGCTACAGGTATGACGGCCGCGTCGCCGTGCTCTTCGACCGCGCTGTCCCCTTGGGGGCCATGTCGACCGCATACTTCCCGGTGGACAAGGCTGATCTCGGAACCAAGCACCCAGACGTCCGTGAGTTCCTGAAGAACTTCGGTGTAGACTTCCCCGGAGGCTCCAGTGTGCTCTACGACCACCGGAGTCGACGGGTGGTCACGCGGAACACGACCGGTAACCTGAACAAGACGATGGGTATGGTCGCCGGGGGAGGGCCCATTGCCCCATTCGCGGGCGTGCTCGTGGAAATGGCCGTTCTCGACGTCTCGAACCCGGAAATGGCCGGCGACCTGCTCCACGATGCGCACAGGAGCGTTCTCCTTCATCGTGTCCTTAACGGCGGAGGGACAGATGCCGGCCTCAAGATCATCCACCGCGGCGAGCTTCTCACGGCCGACGGCCTTCCCAGTCGGCTACGCTCTCTCTTGGGACGGGACGAGAATCAGGCTGTGGAACTTGATGTGACGGCTGCGATTGGCGAAGACTGCTACACGACCGACCTGACCTGCGTGTGGCGCGATCCACTGCGACGCTGGGAATCACGCTTTGCCCTGTGGGACGGGCAATTCCTCGCACTGCGCCTAACGGACGACGGAACGGGCGGCGAAGCAGGGAGACGATCGCAGCGGATCTTGGTTGCGGGGGCGTCCATGTGCAATCACGGGGGAGCCTACCTCCGCACCAAGGAAGCGATTCCAGCCGACGTCGAATACGGTGCCGCCAATGGGACAGCCAAACCCGCGGAACATGCCGCCCCAGAGACAGTCAGGGCCGTCTTCGACCGCACTATCCTCCCGCACTTCAAGATGGAGGCCATGTCACTGGACGAGGTTATGTCACTGCTGAAGAAGAAGCGCCAGGAGATTTTCCCCGCCGGAGATGGGCCGAGCATCTTTCTGCAACTACCCCCGGGGCCTTACACCCAAGCCCCGAAACATGCGGACGACGACTTCGGGGGCGGCGGGGACGATTTTGGGGACCTCGAAGAACACGACCACGAGCACAAGCGACCAGTCCTGGCACTGGAGCCTGACCCAGAGGTCAACCTTGACCTCGTACAAGTCACCATGGGGGACGCCATCCGGTGCCTGGCCCGGCAACTTGGGCTCCGGGTCAGGTTCGAGGCCAACGCCCTGATTCTCGCCTACCCGTCGGTCTGTCTCGACAGACAAGAGACGCGCTACTATGCCGTCTCACGAGACGCCGGTCAGTTCCTACGCGAACTCCGCGAGTGCTTTCCGACAGAGCCCCGACCTACTCCGCCTCCGAAGACAGATGATGATGACGACGACGACGACAACGACGACAATTTACTCAGTCTCTTTCGGAATGTGTTCGGACTATTCGAGGACCACAACTCGCGCGCCTCTTGGTACCCCCGCACCGGCAAACTGATCGTGCATGGTGAGCCGTATGAGTTCGCGATTCTGGAAGGGCTACTGGGCATCCTGCATCAGGGCGGCACCCAGGCATCCCTGCGGTTCTCAATCGGGCCGCAGTCGGCACCAGACGACGCCTCTGGCACCCACGTCGAAGAGCTGATCGAGCTCGTGGGGGCGCTAAATCATCCCCTGTCGCTACGGCACCAGATCGAGGTCAAGGAGATGCCTGGCCTCGATGCCCTCGAGTTGTCTCTGACGCCCGCGTTGGTCCGGTTGCCCGACACCATCGAGGGCGAGTTCACCTGCCGACTCATGTCCGGGGCGGACGGTGGAACCCCCTTCGCAGAGACGACGGGCACATTGCTCCTCGGCGGGGCCCAACCGAGTTGGTTGGCACTGCCATTGGTGAGCAATCTTGTTGCGAGGACGAACACGCCTCCTGCTCTCCTCAGACAAAAGGCCGGTTACGGAGAACCGGCTCCTCCAAAGACGTCGTCAGGCGGACACACGATGGAGGCGCCGCATCTCCGTATGCGGCCGGTTCCTCCTCCTGTTGGGACCGGGGGCCGCCGCCGGGGAATGGCGCTGATCGGAATCCACGTGAGTGGAGAACTCGTCGGCCCAACTGGTTTGGCCCTGCGGCGTCTACCCCTGTCGCAACTCAGCGGAAGCCAGGAGGAGAACGCCGACGAGAGAGAGAAGATGCGACGGCGGCTCGACACCGTCATAGTACGCGACCTCACCCTCGATGCCCCGACCGCAATGGAAGCCATCACGGGGCTACGGAACTGCGTGCGCAGACAAGCGCCCGATGACTCAGTCTCCAACCTGGTGGCGGCGGCGGAAGTGACCACCGAGGGCGATGAGGAAGCCCAGCGCCTGAAGGGCAAGCTGGACCTGTCCGGCCTCTCTGTCCTCGCGGCGCTGGATGCCATTCAGGAACGCTTTGCCCTGCCGTACAGCATTCTCGGCACGGCCGTGCTGATCGGCGGGGTCCGGACCGAACGTGGGTGCTCGGTCATCTCCGCCGTGCCAACGTCGCTGCTGGCAGGCCGCCCCATCGAAACAGCAGATGGCGGACCCCACGCAGCGCTGACCGCGCTTCTCAAGGAGAACGGCGTCTTCTTCCGCAAAGGCGACCGAGCCCTGCTGACCAGCGCGCCAACAGGCGTCCTCGTGCTGGGGACTGCGCTGTTCCGCAGTCAAGTGGAACGGGCGCTGACCGCCCTGAGCCCGCCGCCAATCGAGATGACCGTATCGGCTTGGAGTATGCCTGCCGACAGCGAACAGGCGAGACACTACACGGTCACAACAATCCCCGGGAAGACGGGATCCTGCACGCGACATGGTCAGTCGGCTTCTCGCCTCGAGATCACGCCGAACTGGGCCCCAGGACGATCAACCGTTCATCTGTCGGTGGCATGGCAGCAGTTGTCTCCCGGAGGACCTGTGCTCCGGAGCGACGTCGAGGTGACACTCGGTGAGCAAACGCAGCTTGAGCTTCGGTCAACTCCGGATGAGGGCAACCGACGGACAATGCCGCTGACCGTCGCGGTGACGGTCAATCGACGTTGACAAAACCCACGCGTGTGTTTCCTTACCGGGGTCTCGTGTTCCACTGAACCCCGTGGGTCACTTCCGTCCGAATCCTGCTGGAGCTGCTGCCATGTTTTGCCGTCTTTCCGTACTCGCGTGTGTTCTCGCCGCTTCCCTTCTCACCTTCTCTGTCGCAGGCGAGCCGCTTTTCCACTGGACGTTCAGTGAAGGAGTGGGGACAGCCGCCCGGGATGCGTCGGGGAATGGTCTGGATGGGAAGGTCACCGCTAAATGGGAAAAGGGCGGCCCCGGCAAGACGCTCTTCTTCAACGGGACAGCCGCAACGCAGGTGACGATCGACTTGCCCGAGGACAAGCGCTTTGGGACGGGGTCCTGGACGTTCTCGGCCTGGGTCAAGCCAACGAAGCTGGGCATGCCGGAAAGTCGCGAGAAGCAGGATTGCCGGCGCATGTTTTCGTACGGATCATGGCCGCAGGCGATTATCACACTGAACATCAGCGGGAATGGGAGCTTCGGTTGCTTCATGTCCTACCGCGACGTGAACGGGAAGCGGATCGACGGGTCTGCCGGTTCAGCCCCCGGAGCCCTCAGAGTCGGGGAGTGGGCCCACGTGGTCATGGTCTGCGATCGCGAGAACCGCCGGCTGACTCCCTTTGTGAACGGTGTTCGCCAGGGCGCGCGCAGTCTGCCCGAGCATTTCCAGGGCGACTTCAACGTGTTCGGAAATTTGAGCGTCGGCAATGGCTGGCAGAACTTCTGGGGCAGTATGGGGCAGGTCGTCGTCTATCGTCGGGCGCTCTCCGGGGTCGAAGTGATAGAGACCTTCCGCGCTCAAGGAAAAGTCCTCGGAATCGTGGCAGACGCAGCCCTCGCAGAGCGTGAAAAGCGGGCCCTCGAGGCAGCCGCCAAACAGGAGGCACAGCAAATGGCCATCGCCGCATTTTCAGAGCAAAACGAAGCCGCCACTCAGGCGTTCCTCTCCGGTGACCATGCCGCTGCACAGGCGGCCCTCGCAAAGATCGTGGCCGACAAGCTCATTCCGGGCCACTACCGCAGCTATGCACACTTGCGGCTTGCACAGATGGTCGTTGCCCAGGGCGACATGCCCCGAGCAAAAGCCGAGTATGCGAAGATCGCAGCAAGCGTCGACTACCCAGCCGTGCATCGAGACGAGGCCAATGAGCTGATCGGCGAACTTGAGCGGAAGGAGAAGGGGCTTCCCGCGCGGGATCCTCAGGCTTCCCGCACGACCATCCCCGAGATTGCGGAGTTCGCAGCTGAGATCCACGTCGATCCTGATGGCAATGATGCCCATGATGGGTCGCGCACGCGCCCCTTCAAGACGCTGATTCGAGCCCGGGATGCAGTCCGTGCCCTCAAAGCTGCCGGGCAGACGGGAGCCATCTGTGTGCGAATTCACTCCGGGGAGTACCCGGTCACTGAGACCCTGACGCTCACGGCAGAAGACTCGGGTACCGCGAAAGCTCCCGTCGTTTACCGGGCGGAAGAGATGGGCAAAGCTGTGCTCTACGGCGGAACGCGAGTCACCGACTTCACCCCGGTGGAGAATCCGGAGGTCCTCGACCGTCTGCCGAAAGAGGGACGCGGGAAGGTCTGGCAAGCGGACCTGCGCGCGCAGGGCATCACCGACTACGGGGCACTCCGTGTCCGCGGGGGAATTGGACAGGGATCGACGCCATCGACGCTGGAGGTATTTGTGGATGGCGATCCTATGACCCTGGCCCGTTGGCCGAACAAGGGGTTCGTCGACATCCGTAAGCTCATCGAGCCGGGTTCGGCCAAGGAGAAGAAGCCCTCTGTTTTCGGCTACCTCGATGACCGCCACACCCGCTGGACGCAGGCCAACGATCTCTGGTTGCTCGGCTACTGGCACTTCCTCTGGGCCGACGCCACCATCAAAGTCGGCAAGATTGATACCGAGGCCAAGACCATCACCACCGTGGATCCCTATAACTACGGCAACCGCGGCATGAACAACCATCAGGGGATCATCTACTACGCGTTCAACCTCCTGGAGGAGATCGATCAGCCCGGGGAGTGGTACCTGGACCGTGAAGCAGGGATGCTCTACATGTACCCGCCAAAGGACCTCGCGACGGCAACGGTCGAGATCGGCATGCACTCCGGTCCGGTGATCACCTTCGACGACGTCTCCCACGTCCGGCTGGAGGGACTGGTGCTGGATCTGGGCCGAGACAACGGCATCCAGGCAGCTAACAGCTCGGATTGCCTCATCGCCGGCTGCACGATCAAGCGCATGGCCGCGACCGGGATCATCATCAATGGCGGAGAACGCTTTCGCGTCTTCGGGTGCGATTTGCACACGCTGGGACGAAAAGGGATCCAGATCTCCGGCGGGGACCGTGGGACACTGACGCCCGCTGAGCATGTGGTTGAGAACTGCCGGATTCACTTCTTCGGGCGCGTCGACCGCACGTATACCCAGGCCGTGACCCTGGGCGGCGTCGGCAACCGCCTGTCCCATTGCCTGCTGTACGACTGCCCGACGAGCGTCATCAGCCTCGGGGGAAACGAGCACCTGATCCAGTTCAACGACGTCCACAGCGCGGTTCAGGAATCGGACGATCAAGGCGGAATCGACATGTGGGGGAATCCCACTTTCCGAGGCAATATCTTCCGCTTCAACCGGTTCCGGAATGTCGGCAAGACCGGCACTGAACACGCTGCTCACGGCCAGGCCGCCATCCGTTTCGACGACACGATCAGCGAGCAACTCGTCTACGGCAACATCCTCTACCGCGGCTCCAACGGGAACTTCGGAGCCGTGCAGATGAACAGCGGCCGGGACAATGTCTTCGACAACAACCTGTTCATCGACAACCGCCACGCCATCAGCGGCGGCTGGAATCCGGGCAATCAGCACTGGAAAAGCACCGAGGCCGGCAAAAAGGCCGGTGCCTACACCAACGACCTTTACCTCAGACGCTACCCATCCATCGCCGCCATGTTCGACAAAGGTGGACAGAATTTCTTCTGGAGGAACGTCTTCTGGCGCTGCGGCACGATCGATCGCCGGGCTCGCCGGCTCGAGCTGTTCCAGAACGCGATCTTCGAGGACGACGAAGATCCGGGGTTCGTCGATGTGGACAGCGGAGATTTCAGCCTGAAACCAGACTCAGCCGTGCAGAAACGCCTCGCTTTCAGACCAATCCCGGTTGCCGAAATCGGCCTCTACGCCCATCCTCTCCGGGCATCATGGCCGGTCAAAACGACACCGGTTGAGAAGGCCGACTGGCGACTTGGCTTCAAGAAGGAGGAAGCGAAGTCCGGCATCATGCCTCACGCCCTGTCCATCACGCCGCTCAAAGTCTCTCGAGTGCCGCGGCCTCCGAGCGTCGACGGTAACATGAGCCCGGACGAATGGCCCGTGGCACCACTTCTGCTCAAAGAGACGCCCTCGCGCAAGCCCATCGGTGGGACGCCTGTTCAGGCGTGGTTGATGCACGACGGTGATTCGCTGCACGTGGCTCTGAAAGTACCGGTCGGGGGGGATGCCAAGCGTCTGGCAACGGCGAGGGGAGAATGGGGGGCAATCGACGGAGTCGAGATCTGTATCCGCGAACCCAGCGTCACTGCCGCCGGGAAACGAGCCCCTACCCTCATCCTGCAGGGCTTCCCCAACGGAACGCTTCTCCCGGCGACCAACCCCGATGAGTTCTCCATGCGCGAAGCAACCGCTCTGGCCCGGCTGTCACGTTTCGCCGCAACCACGGGCGACGGGTTCTGGCTGGGCGAGTGGTCCATCCCCATCGCCGGCATCGGCTTGGCCTACGAACCCGGGGCGCGCCTGCAGTTCAACATCGGCGTCCGGCGTACCATTCCCAGCGATTGGGTCGTGCTGGCCGGAGCACTCGGCCCCAACTACCAACTCAACAACGCCGCGGCCATCGTCCTGGAGTAGTGACTGCGCGAAGGCCCTCGTGCTCGCCGCAGGGCGTCAGGTTTCGGGTTTCAGGTGTCAGCAAGACGGGGACCTCCAAGGCGTTGGTTACCGCCCTGAGACTCCCCAAAGCCATGGCCCGTGCCCAAGCAGGACTCGACACGTTGGTAGTGCGCCAGGTTGGGGGCGCACATAATGGTGTGTGGCGGCGTCTCGCCGTCCGCACGACCAACTCGTACTAGGTTAAGATAAGCGGTGGAAAGTGCATTCAGGAAGAGGTCGCCGGATGGCACCGCCTCCCACATTGAGGTCAGATGCAGCCAACGTGGGAGGGGCTGCCATGCCCCGATTGCCCTTATCTTAACGCCATTTCGTACTGGACATCTCCCTTCACTGAGTATGCGAGAAGCGTGATATTGTCGTCAGATGCCGGAACTGCCACGTCATAGGCACCGTATGTCTTCCGAACGATCATGTTGCGGGCCGCAAAGATGCTCTTCAGTTCTTCGACTGTGTAGAGCCTGATGCCGTCGCCCGGTGCGTCCTGCTCGAGTCGCTGTAGTGTCTCGCCGAACTTGAGCACGTGACCGGAGTAGAGCATGCGGGATGTCTCCGGGAGCCACTTGAAATCTGCCAGAGATATGGACCTGCTTCCCTCTTCCCAGTGGCGACAGGGAAAATGCCGCCGCGCGTGCGAGCCGTTGCACACACCCATCAGGTGTTTTCCCCCGCGCACGAGAGCGGTTGCGATGACATCGAACAACCTCAGGTTGTCGCTTTCGTCCTCAAAATACCCTATGGCACCGTCGGCCAGGTTCAGAACCACGTCGAACTCACTTCGGTAGGATATGTCCAGCACATCAGACTCGATGAATCGGGCGTCGAGATCCTCCCGTCCCGCTGTCCGCCGGGCATCCGCGATGTACTCTGCGGTAATGTCAACACCGGTCACAGAATATCCGCGACGAGCCAACTCGAGAGAGTGGCGGCCAAAGCCGCAAGCCAAGTCGAGAACGCGCTCGCTGCCACTCAGCTTGAGTTCGTCGACGAGGAAATCGACTTGGGAGCACGTGGACTCCACCCACGACATGTCCTTGATGTCAAACGTCCAACCACTCATAGGCCATCCGGTATCCTGAACAGTCCACATGGCGTGATGACGCAGGCACAGCTGGCTGGGTGTCCTCAGTCGGCTGGTGCCTGCTCCTGACTTTCGCCGTCGTCGACCTCTCGCACGACCTCGATCTTGAAGCTGGAAACTGCACGACAAATCACGGGGTGGTGTGGTTCATCTCAGGTCGTTCGCCCCGCCCCATCACGGAACTGGCCTGCTCTGTTCCAGCAGCTTCCGGAACTCCTCCGAACGAGGCCGAACAGGCCAGCCATCGCATTTCAGCGCCGGGTCCGCGCCATGCTCCAAGAGAATTCTGCCAATCGCCACATCATCCCGGGACGCTGCCACGTGCAGTGCCGTTGCGCCGTTGCCATCGATCCCCTGTGAGTTGACGTTGGCTCTGCCCCGCAACAGGCGCCTAACATTGTCCACATGCCCGCGCTCGACAGCGACTTCCAGTGCGGTTGCCCCGCACGCGCGCTTGGCGTCGTCTTTGGCTCCACGCGTCAACAGGAACTTCACCAAGTCAAACTGGCCGTAGGACACGGCCACCTCCAAAGGCGTCGTTTCGCCCTGGCCCTTCTCGTTGATGTCTGCCCCTTGCTCCAAGAGGATCCGAGCGATCTCCACGTGCCCCTGGTACGCGGTCTCATGGAGGGCCCGGCTGATGTCGGCACCATGGTCCAGAAGGTACGTGACGACCTCGGGATGGCCCACCTGCGCGGCAAAATGCAGCGGCGTCTGGTAAGTATCACATCTTCTGTTGACGTCCGCCCCTTGCTCAACCAGCAGCCTTACCACCTCCAGGTGTCCGCCACCAGCAGCGCCGTGAAGAGGGGTTGAGTTCTTCCAGCTCCGCTTGCTTGGGTCCACCCCTAGTTTCAGCATTCTCTTGACGGCGGCGACATTTCCTTCCCGTGCAGCGCGGTGAATGCTCTTGCATCCCGCCCACAGAGCACATATCAACAGCAGCGCCACACCTACTGCAAGACAGGCGCATCTACTCGTCCGTGGTCGCTCAGCGGTCATCTCATTCTCCAGGGCGAACGTTGGCCATCAGCGACGCGAGGCAGGAGCGTCCGCCTGGCTGGCATTGTTCCGCGAAGCTCTCTTCCCGTGTGGGCACACCTTGACGCACATGCCGCAAACCCGTAGGCCGATCTCCGCCTTCATCGCTCGAAGGTGCTCGCCGCAGTCCGAAGCGTGGAAGCGTACCTCTCTCTCCTCTCCAGGGCGGAATGGGCGACCGGTAAAGGCTCCGGCGGGACAGGCCTTGACACACACCTGGCAATCTCCACATCGCGGCGCCATCGGCTCGCCAGTCGGCGGGATGGGCGCATCGGTGAGAACACTCGCCCAACGGGCTCTTGGGCCGATTTCGGGGGTGACCAGCAGGCAGCTCCTGCCGATCCATCCCAGGCCTGCCAAATGCGCTGCCATCTTGCTGGAAAACACCCCGCAGAGCCGTTCGGCATCCACGGCACGCGGGGCAGCGGGGACGGGCAGTGCAGCAAATCCATGAGCCTGGATGACTGAGGAAATCCGCAACGCGACTTTGTCCAGTCGGTCGTTCACCAAGTCATAGCAGTAATACCGGTACAGCTCCGCAACCCGAGCGCTGGCTGGAACGGACAGACCGTCGACGATGGCGTGGATCAGTGTTTTGCCGATCGACACGGCACGAGGGAAACGGGCAATGTCAGGGCCGCCCTGGGCCAAGATCGCGTCGTGTGCGGGTGACAGGTCCGCCACACCGAAGAAGTCGATTCCTTCAGTATCCGCGACCGCTTTGATCTCGTTACGCAGTTCCATTCTCTTCTCCTGCAAAGCGCAATGCTCACTCGTCGCCTGCAGACGGCGCCAGCCGTACAAGGTCCATATGCAGCCGCTGATTGGGCTCCGTCTCAACGTCCCAGAACAGCTTCCTGTTGCCGTCGATGCTCATTGCTCTCTGGCGCATGGAGCAGGTCCTTTCCTAAGGCACCCCTTGTCGGGTGCCTTCTCGGCCAGGGGTTCCCAGACTCGCTTTGCCTTGGTGTTCAGGATGTTGGCGTACATGACATTGGAACGAGAGGAAGTGCGGCGCAAGCTGCGAGTGTCCACACCATCCGCGGTGTGCTCGTAGTGACATTCAGCCCGAGCTACTCACGGCCCCCCGGGCGCAGGACTTTGATGAAGTTGATTGTGGTGGTCACTTCGCTGTGATCGTCGAACTTCACCCGGATCATGCGGCCGTCTCGCTCGGTCACAGTGGCTACCTTGTAGTTGGGGGCCTTGGTCAGCTTGGCGAACACTCGGTCCCCGATCTCGATGTCGTCCTCGGTGATCCGAGAGGGATCCACCCAAAACCACCCTTCGTCGTCAAAGCAAATGAAATACCGCAGACCGTCCCTCTTCGCGATGGTGGCCGTGTACCAGTATTCATCGCCGCTCCAGTTCACAAGCGCAGTCTCGCCGATCTTCCACTCCCGCGGCGGCGGTATCTCAGCGAGAGGCTTCTGGAAGAGGAGCGTTTCGGTCTGGAGAGCATCAGAGCCGAAGAGAACAGAAGACTTGCCAACCAGCGTCGGTCCCGCTGTGATCAGGTAGGCTGTGACTCCGCTTTGGTTGCCGGCATTCCAGCTCACAGCTAACACGGTCCCTTGCCGGATGCCAGTGCCTTGCCGGAGCAACGCGGGATCATCGTCGCCGCTCTTCCAGCGGAGTTGGTAGGTGTCGCCTGTCCTGGTGACAAGGCAAGTCCCGCTCGGATCAGCGCTCTCACATTTGTACAGGCCGCAGATATCGACAGGGGCTGCGCTCTGGTCTTCCCCTGCTCCCTGCTGTCCGAAGCAGATTGGACTCGTGATCAGCACTGATGCCGCCAGCGTCACGCTTCCCAGGACTCGACTCCATTGTCGCATCATCGCTTGGTTCCTCCGCACCACGGATGCCTCAGCGATTGAGCTCTGGAGAGCTCGCTGCAGGCTTCTGCTGGCTCCGGCTGCTTGTGTTGACTGTTCCGGGGGGGCGTTTGGGGTCAGCCCGAATGCCCCCATCCCGGTCCCCGGTCCTCAATCGCGCGTGACCGTCACGAATCTGCCGACGGTCGCACGAGCCATACTTCCATCGGCCCGGAGCGATCGCAGGTCATAGACGACGAGCAACGTACCTGGCGCCACTTCTGCGATGCTGTTGTAGTTGCTTGATTCGCCCCGGGCGAAACGCGTGTGTCCACCCCAGGTTGCCCCGTTGTCGAGGCTGAACGCCACCCAGTTATCCGGGCGACCATAGGTAACGACAAGCACGCCGTTTGCCATCCGACACGCGCTCGGCCACACACCACGATCCGCAATCGGGCGAGGCGGTTCCCAGCTCTTGCCGTCGTCGCGCGACACACTGAGATAGAGAGGCGTGCGTTTGCCACCACTGCCCCCGGTGCGCATGAAGCAGAGAATATCCCCATCCGGCAACGTGAGCAGGTCGGCTTCACAGAAGCTCTCCAGGCCGATCTCCGGGTCGTAGGCGACCGTGGCCAGGTAGTCCCATGTCCGGCCGCGGTCCGTCGAACGGACGACGAATGTGCGGTACTTGTAGACGCGCCATTCGGGTGGGAACGTTGGACAGAGAACCGTATCGGTCTTGAAGTACCCGTACATGGCGGCGAGGAGTGATCCGTCGCGACAGCGCACGACCGCGTGGTCGACCAGCGGACCGCCGTAACGCTTGCCGTCGTCTCCCGTGCCCCCGGTGCCCTCGGGAATGTTGAGGCGTGCGGTCAGGCTGGACACGGTCTTTCCGCCATCCGTGGAGCGGATCAGCGGCGCCTCAAAGACACCATTCGAGACTCTCGTTGTGCGGAAGCTGAGACCGATCAACTCGCCGTCTTCGAATTGGTAGAAATGCGTACCGAGGTCCGGCCCGGGAACCCACGTCGCCCCCCCGTCATTGGAGCGCTGTCCGCCAACTGCGAGTCTGCCGTCCCGGAACCGGAACAGGCTCTTGTAAGTTGCGCCCGGGATGATCTCGACCGTCTCGCCGAACGCGACCGTCAGCCCCTCGATAGCGGTCGCCGACTCACTTTCCACAACGTGCTGGTCGCTCTGGTACTTCACCCACTCCCACACGGCTTCGCCCGTTGCGGCCGAGGCGCCCGAACCGAACCCGCACTGGTTTCTGGGCGGGTCCGACACGGCACGTCGGAGGAACTTGCCCGAGCCATCGTACAGGAGCTTGCCGTCGACTAGCAGCATCACGTCCTCGTTCTTGATCGCGAGTCGGTAGGTGTGAAAACCGTTTGCAGCCTTGAAGGGGACCACCACTTTTGCGTTGACCAACTGCAGCCGGTCAGGATAGATGGTCAGGCACTCCTCGTGCACACCATCGGCCACCAGCAGGCAGACGCCCCAGGCCTCCGAACATGCGATGACCCGAACACGCGCTTCGATGGCAGCGCCACGTTCCGGCACGGCGCCCCAGTTCAGCAGGTACATGCGTCCGCTGCCCTTCTCTGTCGACGGATCGCGCACCAGCAGACCTGCGTCCGTCCGCTCTGAATGTGTGCCCGCCCCCACCCAGCCGCTGGCTTCCGCGGCCCACTCACCATCCTCGTGGAAGACGCGCCATGGTTGGTCGGTCGCACCAAGCCAGGCCGGTAACGCAACGGCAAAAAGCAGCATCAGCCATCCTCCCGACGATCGCCACGAACACGGTCTGTCATCCATAATGTCCACGATTGCACCTGCCCCAACAAGAGAGAGATTTGTTTCCCGGCCACGGAGACGACGTAGCACAATGTCGGTCGAGTGCTGCGGCTTGCTCCACCGACTGCTACCTGTTTGCGTGGGGCAACTTTCCCTGCCAGTGGGGTTCTGAATCCCGTTGCTTGGCCACCTCACGCCTGGCCTGTCTGGCAGGATCAGGGGGGTGCCTGGCCTGTTCAGCTTGGTATTGGCCAAGCATGTCTTCGTTCTTGTACCCCGAGCAGGTGCGGCGATGCCACATCTTCCTGGGGACGGGATACACGCCGCAATGATCTCCCAGGTTCAGACCGCAACCGTGACACTTCCGGACGGGTTTGTGGCTTGGCTTCATCTTCCTCGTCCTCCCGTCTGGCACCAGGTGGGCCGACAACTTCAACGCTCCTCCTCCCAATGGTCACGATACCAGCACTCCCACGCCCATGCAACCAAGGAAGAACGTCCCCGCTGAGAACTGCACGACTTGCAGTGCATTCCGCCCGACGCGACAGCGCTTCTGATGATCTCCTTGGCCAAGCTTCCCGCTTAAGCCGTTCCCACTCCACTTCTGGCAAGGCTCCCTCTCGCAGTGGCATTGTGCCCGGCAGCGGAGCATAGTCCGAGCAGCAATGGAGGAGATCGCCTGCAATGAGATGGATACTGACGACGCTTGGACTGTCTGCCGGCCTATGCGGGAACGCGCAGGAGACCATCGTCCGGAACTGGAGCTTCGAGGATGGTGCGGCTAACCGGCCCGCCGAGTGGAGCTTCAACCACCGTCGCACGACAGGGGACATCGCCTGGGACCAGAACCGGGCGGTGACCGGCAAGGCCTCGGTCCGAATCACAAACAAGAGCGCTGCCGAAACCGGCAACGTCGTGCAGAGCTACCACTTCGATCCCCCGCTGCCCTCCGGTAGCCGAATCGCGTTCTCCGCCCACGCGGCCGCCCACGCGTGTCAGGGCACGCCGCGGATCGTCATGCAGCTCTACAGCACCACCAACTTGCGTCAGAACGCGACAGCCGACGGTATCGGCGGAACACATGACTTCCAGGAACTCTCCGAAACCATGACCGTGGCCAATCCGTCCAATCGGCTGAGCATCTACCTGTGCAACTACCACGTCGGGACCGCCTGGTGGGACGACGTCACCGTGACTGTCGAACGCCGCAAACAGGCCGTCATCGCCGACCGGCCGGCAGGGAACGGCGCACAACTCACGCTGACCACGCGCGATGGGTTCGAGCTGAGCATCACGGACACCGGCGCCATCGCACGTGTCCAGGAAGACGAACAGGACTTGGCAAACGCAGGACGACACAGCGGCCTGTGGCTCCAGCCATTCGCTGAGGAAGTCGTGCCGGTGACCGGCAAGATCGCCCGGGCAAATGGTCGCATCACCCAACATTTTGAAGGGCTCGACTTACGCATCGCAGCGACCTACAAAGCCCTCGACGACCACATCGTCTGCGGCGGAACGGTCACAGACCTGTCTGGGACAGACCGGGCGCTTGATCTGTGGTTCTCCCTACCGGTCGGCGCGAGCCACTGGCGTTGGGGCCAAAGCGTTCGCGACGAAGTCGTCCTGCAAGACAATCCGATGGGCACGGAGGCCATGACATTCTCGTCGCTGAGCGACCCAAGCACGACCTCAGGCCTCGCCTTGGCCGTGCCGGCCGACTCTCCGTGCGACTGTGTGTTCACTCACGACCCAACCTTCGGCTATGCGGTGCGTTTCCGTTTCGGTCTTTCCCCAGAGGCGGGAGGCAGCCTCAAGAGCTGTGCACCGTTTCACTTTGTAGTCTACCGGTGCGACCCCGCGTGGGGATTGCGCGATGCGGCGCGGCGCTACTATGCGCTCTACCCCCGAGCGTTTGAGAAACGCGTCACCAGGGAGGGCCTCTGGCTTTTCGGAAACGTTCCGAAATGGTTGCCCGACCCGCAAAACTACGCCTTTCATGAGGGAGGCACACGGCGGTGGGAGTACGACGATCGGCACGGCCTCGCCACCTGTCCCTACATCATCCCCGGGCAACGTGAAATCACGCGTCTCCCCGAATTGCCTGCCTCCAAGCAGGAAGCCATGGCCATCCTCAAGGCGTTCGAGCCCAAGCCCAGCCGCAAACGGCGGGGCTGGGGTACAGACATCAAGCAAATCATCGAAGCTTGTCATCTGCTCGACCACCAGGCCCAACCGCAGGTCCGAATCCGCACTACCAGCTGGGGAGGGCCGTCGATCACCTTCCCGCTCAACGGCAACCCTGAGTTGTTCAGCGATTCCGACCGTCCCACCGTTGCCCGTGCCCTACTCGACACAGTGCGTGGTTGGGTCCGAGAGACCCCCTCGATCGACGGTATCTACGTTGACTCGATGGGAGCTTGGGGTGATTACACCAACCATCGTCGCGAGCACTTCAGGTACACTCGCATCCCCCTGTCCTATGATCCGGCCAACGGCAAACCCGTCCAGTCAAACCAGTACTCCCTCCTTGAGTTCCTCCACGGCCTGGGCAAGGAGCTCCACCCCGGTGGCAGACTCGTATTCGCGAACGGCCTGCACCAAACCCGCAAGTTCCACTTCTTCGCCACAGACATCCTCGGCGTCGAAGGCAAGAGCTGCCTTGATCAGAAGCGCGTCATGGCCTGCCAGAAGCCGTTCCTCCTGCTCATCTACAACATCCACGATGATCCCGCCCAGATGACGCACTACTTCCACCTGTGCACGCTTTACGGCATCTACCCAGCCTTCGCGAACATGCGTATGTACAAGACGCCGGAGATGTACGAGCCGGTGCATCAGCTCAACAACCGTTTCGTCCCCATGCTGCAACGCCTCACCAAGGCGGGCTGGCACCCCATCACCCACGCCCGATCGGACAACGCCGACATCTGGTTGGAACGCTGGGGAACAGGCTCGGACACCGGCGTCTACCTGACCGTGTACAACGCCACTGACGCAACCGAGCGAACCACGCTGGCGGTCAACGCGACAGCTCTGGGCTTAGGCGACACTCAACTGACCGCCCGGGACATCCTCAGCGACGGAGTCTGGCAGGGCACGCCAGCGCGGGCGACCCTCAACTTCACCCTCGAAATCCCTCCGGAGCAGACGCGCGTGCTCCAGCTCTCACGAGAGCTCGTGCAGTCGGGGGAATGACGATTGCCACGAGTTTCCGGTCATCCGGTTACTCCCTGGGAATGAATCCAGCCATCCACTAAGCACCTCCATGGTTTGCGATCTCCTCTGTCCCCGTGTGATCCAACTGAGGACGCATTCCCTCACGACGAGGACGACTTGGGGTTACCGCAGACCCACAACACAACTGCCAGAGACAAGAAGCAGACCGTCAAGGCGTAGCTGGGATCGTCGTTGGAGCCTATGAGCTTTGGGAACGCCATGGCAACTGCGACTGCAACCATAAACAGAATGCTCGAGTGATAGAGCCACCAGCGGACAGGACGCGCATTGGGTTTCGCCGAAGGTGTTGGCATGAGGCGTTCCTTTTCATCCCGGGTAGGGCTAGTTCCGGTCGGCGGGGCAGACCTGCGGTCATCTCGTCATCAACCCGCCGAAGCTCGTTTGCCCCCACTTGGTCGCCAGCCCTGCTACCGGCTTCAACGCCTTCAAGTCTTCAGCCGTATGGGTGAGCCGCGCCACCCATTGACCGTCGACTTCTTCAGACAGCCTCAGACGGCCCTCCGTGTAGTGGATCTCCACCCGCAATCGGTGAGGTCGTTCGATGGGGATCTCCGCCGCCTGCTTCTTAAGGAGATGGTGGACCGTGGCCCCCGCTTGGGCGCGCAGAATGGCCCAGTGCCCGGAGGCAAACATCGCGCCGCCCATGGTGTACTCCTTCGTTTCAGGGTCGAAGCCGCAAACAACGAGGCCGTTCATGTTGCCGCCGAGCTCGAGCGTCTGCACGTTCGCCTCAACGCAGAGGTGTGAGGCATTTTCCTGCGTAAACTCGCGCTGAAGCACGACCGCGACCTTTCCGCTCGCCTCGCCAATAACTTGGGCGTCTGACTCGTGCCATGCACCGGACTGCACAAGCCATGTGGGATGGTCCGGCGGAATCATGTTCACCGGTTCGCCGATGAGCGCCCGGTCACCCAGCAGCGGCGTCATGATATCAACGAACCGCTGTGCCGCGGTGTGCGATTGCTCCGCCTTCCACGCTGCTGGGTTCCACACGAAGTCGGCGGCCGTTGCCAAGTAGACCAGGCCCTCGCGGGTGAACGTGCGCGGCAGACGGTTGTAGCCGGTGGACAGGCCAGCGTTGAAGTGCACGCCCTCAAACAGCCCGTTCAGGTCCCGGGGCAAGGCTTCGCCACGGAACACGTAGTCGCCTTGCCCCTTGTTGAGCTCGCGGGAGAACTGGCCTCTGATGAAGACGCGGTTGACCCACAGAAAGGGGCGGCGGCCCGTGAGCTTGGTCCATTCCTCAACATCCTCGCGGCGCAGTGTGTTGATAAGCGTCCCCATGCCCGTCCACAGCGTCAGCACGTTCGCCGGCACATTCGACAACGTCTCACTCAGGCTAGGCTTGGCCATGCCCCAGTACTCGTCGATCGGCGGGCAGTAGACCACGTACGCATTCGGGTGGCCCGGCGCGATGCCGCTGCAAACGAGATTGATCACATCCGCGATGGCGATCCCACTCGTCTTGTCCGGCCAGTCGTTGTAGTCCACCTCCACACCGTGCGCATCCTGTGCCAGGAACTGGCGCATGAGAGTGACGTACTGGGCTCGATCCTCGGCGCGGCGGAAGTCGCAGGCCTTGTCGCCGCCTCTGAAGGGGCAGAAGTAGACGATGGTCTTCATCAGTTGGTCGCGCCTCGCCTCGCCGCACAGGGCCTCCACGTTGTGCATGAAGACCTGTTCCGGAGCCATCGAGGCCTTTCCATGGTACTGAAGCCCCAGCATGTTCATCTTCATCAGACCGTTCCACGCGGCGAACGCACGCACCGTGCGCAACGGGTTCTCTGACGCGCTTGTCTTGGCGAGGCGGAGGCCGATGCCCGGCCAATCGGCGATCTGCACGCAGGGCATCGAGACGTGACCCCCTTCGTCCGTGTCAAGGAGTTGGCACAGGGCTAGGAGACCGTAGTAGGCTCCAAGCGGCGAACAGGCGCTGAGGGTGATGAGGGGCTTTCCCGGCTCCCGGGAACAGGAGAGGACGTATGCCTGCGCCAGGCGGTCCTCGTCGAGTTCTTCGGCCAAACCGAGGGCGCGCAGGACATCGAGCAGGTCTCTGTTGCTTTCCTGCACCACTGCGACCACCGATGCGTCAGGTGGCGCGCTCTCCGTCACCAGACTTGCACCGAGAAGTTCGAGCCGAGAAGCCAGAAGCTCGACACCAAGAGCGACGGGACGCGAGCCGGCGAGCGCGGCGGGACCGTACTGCACGCTGACCACTTGGTCCTCCCGATGCAACGCGACGGGTGCGCCATTGATCGTGAGGATCTGTGGAGCCGGCAGCACGGACACACCTTGCCCAGGTGCAGTGCTATGGATCAGCAACCCCGCGGCAAGGAAGATGTAGACTGCTCTCAACATTCCAGACTCCCTTCCGCTCAAATTTGCCGCCCCTCGATCACGTTTCGCCAGTAGCGGACCGTCCCGTACCGCTTCATTCGCCGAAACCCTGAAGGTGACACTTGTTGTGCGACAGGTCACTTGGGCCGTCGACGCAGTCAACCAGGTCACTTGCCGTGGCAAGGCGAGAATTCCGTCTTTCAGGAGCTTGCTCGATGTAGTACTCGGGCACCTCACGCAGGAACGCCGACTTCGACATGCCCCGCTGGGCCGCGATCGGCCGCAAGCGTTGGTCGAGTTCCTCCGGAAATCTGAGCGAGATCGTTGTCATGACTGATTGCTCCTGGGAATTGCCTTTCTGCCTTTACGGTAATCCCCCCTCGGATACGACGTCAAGCCGCCCAGCAGCTACCCGGCGGTCTCGCCGCTCGTAAAGGTGGACGGAATAGATGCGGGCAAGTTGGTCGGGACCGTTGACAGCATCAACAATGATGCGGACCTTTCGGGACATGATTGCGGTCGGCAAGCGATGCTCGCGGAATCGCAGCACGTTGTCCTTCTCCTCGACCACGCTCTGCCAACCATCGGGCGTCTCGACCTCGATTCGGTAATCGCGAACGCAACGCCGGGGGGCGCTCTCGCCCTGGGCCATGTAGGATTGCTCCCAGAAGCGCTCAGTCGTGTCGAATCGGAGCTGGATACGGCCGATACTCCTGGGCTCTCCAAGGTCCAGCTCCAACCACTGCGGCAACGCTTCGCCGGGCGCACTGATCCACTGGTGCAGGTGTGCCAAGGCTTGGCGATGGATGTGACCGTCAGTCACGTGTGTTGCGGCACCCGGGGTGGGGTCCGGCGTCATGCGGACGATCGGCACGGGTCCCGGCCGTACGGACCAGCTTCCGTCGCCGTCAGACCGCGCGACATCAATGGTGTCGAGGCCGTGGGGAGCGACCAGTACCTCCACGTCACCTGAAACAGCGACAAGAACGCCTTGGGTGAAACGTCTGCGGTCGTAGGGTGGGAACGGCGACGAGCTCGACATGGCCACGTCCACCCAACCCTCGAAGCCGGCCGGGATGTCCAACTCCTGCTCGGAGCAGGTATCGAAGCGAGTGATCCAGTACGGCTGGACAGGAGGGCTGAAGACGTAGCGCTCATCAGCGTCCCGTTCTCGGACGTCCGGCCACTCCGGCAACGGACTTTGCCCGTAGCCGACGAACGCACGGACAGATACCGAGGCAAGGCCGCCGTTGCGGACACAGACACCGGCGTTCGTGAGCCGTTCAGGATACGTGTACGCAACCGCCCCAAGGCCTGCCCCGGCCGGGCGCCACGTGCCGTTCACCGAGTCCGGATCACGGTTCACAGTCGCTTCAGAACTGGCCGTAACGTGAGCCGTTGCGGCGAGATCCAGTGAGTCGCTGAGGGCAACGCCGGGGATCCAGGCGTCCTGTGCAATCACCGCCTGCTGGAGTTCGGCGGCATGGTCGTTCGCCAGGCTCCGGGGCGTGATGTCTTTCGCACGGCAGAGGCTGGCGGCAACTGCTGCAGCTTGGCCCAGAAGGGCCCCCGTCCGGATGATCCGGGTGCCGGAGAAGGCAACGTGCGTCGCACTGATCGCACGGCCCGCGGAGAACAGATTCTCGATATTTCGGGAGTAGATGCAGCGGAATGGAACATCGAAAGGCACGGGTCCGGAGTAGAAAATGCACTCGTAACCGCCATCAAACGACGGTGGGTGGTAGTCCAGACCGTGACCACAGATCCCGACCGTGTCCGGGAAGGTCCGGCAGGCTTCTGCATCGGTCTGGGTCAGCATGTAGTCGCCGACAACACGCCGTGATTCACGCCGGCCCAGGAGCGGACTGATCCAGATCAGCTTGTGGTTCGTCGCTTCTTCCGCGTACAGGTCGTTCTTCATGTAGTCCCAGATGCTGAAGATCCTGCGCCGAAGCCTGAGGTAGAGGTCCTGCGGCGAGTGCAGGGGGTGGTTCGCCGCATTCTCTCCGCCCTCATCGACCTGAAAAAGGAAGTTCAACGGGAGATCGGGGTGGAACGTGTTCGCCGGTTTGTCAGCGTTCCACTTCGGCGTGCCCGGTGGCGGGACGAACGGGCACGGAGCGCCTGCGTCCGCAGTCATCGCAGTGATGCTGGCAGCGGAAACCACGGTGTCCGGATCGTCCGGTGCGCTTCGCTCTCCGGTCTGCGCTCGTGACTCCCGCCCCATGACCGTGTCGGCCCCGGCCATATCGGCGACTGCAGCGTCACCCGTGTCGTCCAATACAAAGCCGTCGATCGCCACGTGGTTGACCTGCAGGTTCTCGAGATTCCGGATCTCGATCCCCGTAATCCGGCATCGGCCGGAACGTGTCGCTTCCGTCGAGACGCCTTGCACGATGTGGCGGCGACGTACGGTGACGCCGGCCTCCTCCAGAATCTGACCGAATACCACGTCCACCGTCGGGTCAATGTTGATGGTGTAGTTACCGGGCAGGCTCAGAGCACACGCGTTGAACACACGGCAGTTCAGCTCCTCGATGATGCCAGTCTCAAGCCAGGCCGGGTTGTGACGGGCGCAGCCGCCCCAGTTGATCCCCAGCAGCGGACCGCCATTGCCCCCCAGCATCCACTCTTTCTCAACCAGAACCGTGCGCAGACCGAGACGACCGGCCTGGACGGCCGCGCAGATCCCCGGAATGCCGCCCCCGGCAACCAGAAAGTCGCAGCTGCTCGGAATGTCACGTCTCATCTCTTGCCAATCTCCGTACCATCGCTCTCGACACCTGATCGACGGATGCCAGACAGGTCTCGCCTGTCAGCCCGTCCCTGTTCGGCAGAAATATGCGCCGGCCCGCCAGCAGATGCCACAGGACGTCTGCACGCTGCCTGCTGCTTACTCAACTTGACCAACCTGACCAGCTATGATATATATGACCAACACTGGTTGATCTGTTCATCTTACTCGGCACGATGCTGAGCAGTCTGTAGCGCTTGCGATGGGTGCAGTATGATTGTCAACGTCTCAGAAGCAAAAACGCACTTGTCGAGACTAATCGACAAGGTGTACCACGGCGAGACCGTGGTGATCGCCAAAAACAACCTGCCGATGGTTGATCTGGTCATCCACAGACCAACTGAGAAGCGGGAACTCGGGCAGCTGGCAGGAAGGCTCACATTGCCGGAAGACTTCATGGATGAAGACCCGGCGGTCTGCGCCATGTTCTACGGGGAGGGGCAGCAATGAGGATCATCGTCGATACTCACATCTTCCTTTGGGGACTCTCTACTCCGGAGCGGATCGACAGCAGGAGGAGGCACGAGCTGGAGTCTCCCGCGAACATCGTCTACGTCAGCTCCGTGAGCATCGCTGAGATCATGATCAAGGCGTCGATAGGGAAGCTGGAGATAGACTTCGATCCCGTTGCGGCGGCCATCCTCACCGGGTTTGAGATGCTTGACTTCAGTGGCAAGGAGGCGTTGCTGCTCAGGGATATGCCCTTCCATCATCGAGACCCGTTTGACAGAATGCTCATTGCACAGAGCCTCGCCAATCGGTTCCCGCTCATGACCGATGACCGGAGGTTCGAGGAGTACGATTGCCGGCTGATCTGATCATCTCCCGGCGATGCGCCATCCTCTGTCACACGACGGAGCCCACAACCTGGACGATCTGATGAAAGCGGCCAAGACGACAGCGATCGCGGCCATGCTTACGGGCATGGCACTGCAAGGGAGAGAGATGCTCTACAACGGACCTGTTGACGGGTGTTTCCGCTCGCGTTAGATTCCGGTAACGTTGGGCCCCGTCCCCAGGACAGCCCCAAACACTACGGGAAGGACGATCATGCAGTGCCGCTCATGCGGAGCCGAAATCCCCGTTGATGAACGGTTCGCGAACCTCGTGGTTTGCGGCACGTGCAACGCGGCCATGGTTCTTGATGAGAAGGCTGCGGCGGTGTCCGGAACAATGGCAGTCCTGGCACAGACACCCAGCCCACTCTACACCGGTGGCAGCGGGACCGTTAGCGAGAAGCGTTTCACCGTCATCGGCCGCGTGCGCTATGGCCACGAAAAGGGCTTCTGGGACGAGTGGTTTCTCTCCCTTGACGACGGGTCCTCGGCCTGGATTTCCGAAGACGAGGGGGAGTTCGCGTTCCAGCGGCACTCCTCTGACAATCCCCCCACCTTTGCCTACGACGATGCCGAGGTCGGTATGGAAGTGGCCGGCGAGGACGTCACGTACCTGGTGGAAGAGAAAGGCATCGCAGAATGCGAAGGTGCTGAAGGGCAGTTGCCGTTTGTGGTGCTTCCCGGGGAGCGCGTGCCCTTCGTCGACCTATCCTCAGGCGTCAATGGCCTGCACTCCATCGAGTACGAGCCCGATGGTGAAATGCGTTGGTTCGACGGCGTGCGTCTGGCGTTGGCGGACCTCAAGTTGGATGCCACAGCCCAGGAAATGGGCATGACCGACGGCCTCGCGGTGGAGCGTACGGCCGGTGACAGTGGGCGAGAGCGCATCGTCAAGACCACGGATCGCTCGGTATCGCTGAAGTGCATCTGCTGCGCCGGATCCCTCGAGCTTCCTGCTGACGGTGCAACGTCAGCCAACTGCCAATACTGCGGCGTTCATCTCGACCTCAGCGGGCGTGCCGTGACCTGCCCAAACTGCGAGTCGACCTTGCCGTTGCAGGGAGGGGAGCGAGTCTCCAACGTCTTCTGCCCCGAATGCAACACCCAAATCGACGTGCGTCAAGACGTGCCGAAGATCCTCCAGAAGCTGGTCAACCAGAAGCGGCCGGACGTCCCCTTCAAAGTTGGTCAAAAGTGCACGTTTCGAGGTTTGGAGCTCCGCCTGATCGGGCACCTGCGTTACACCGAGAAGGATGCATGGGGCACGTACCACACCGACGAGTTCCTGTTGCACAACCGCGATGCAGGTCACCGTTGGCTCATCATGTACAACGGGCACTTCTCATTCGGCGAGGAGATCATCGAACGCCCGAGCAAGCTGAAGCCGCAGAACCAACGCCCGCGCGCCAAATTCTCCTTCCGAGACCGGAAGTGGACCGTCTTCGAAAAGAGCACCAAGGGGGCGAAGATCACGTATGTGGACGGCGAGTTGCCGTGGGTCGCAAAAGTCGGCGACAACTGCTCGTACATGGACGCGATCAACCCGCCATATCTGCTCTCTGCGGAATGGGCGCGCAAGGAAATGGAGTGGTTCGAAGCCGAGTACATCCGTCCCGGCGAAGTGGCCAAAGCCTTCGGCATTGAGAAGAAGGACCTTCCCTCTCGACGCGGCGTGGCACCCAACCAGCCGTTCCTCGTCTCTCCGTTCCTGCGCCAGGGCCCGGTGCTGATGCTGTTGTTCACGGTCCTGTTTGCTGTGCTCACAGCCTTGGCATTCACGCAACCCGGCAAGCGCGTGGCGTCTTGGACACTGCCCCCCAAGGACTACGCGGAAGAGCACCTGACCGAGCCATTCAAGATCACCAGGCCCAACGCGGTGTGCAAGGCAAAGTTCAAGGCCAACGTGGACAACTCATGGGTCTATCTGGACGCGGCCGTGGTCAATGCCAAAGAGGAAGCCGTACTTGACTTCTCTGCCCAGATGTCCTACTACCACGGTACCGACGGAGGAGAGAGGTGGTCTGAAGGCAGCCGTAAGGACAGCGCCTTGTTCAAACTTGCCGAGCCCGGGAACTACCGATTCCTGTTCGTGGGCCAAGCCGGAACGGGTGAAAACGCCGGTGATGTAAAGCAGGGCCCGGTGGTACACGTGACGGTCTACGAGGGGGCTGTGTTGGCGCGGTACTACATCTTCTGTCTTGTATTCAGCCTTGCCCCGTTTGTGCTCATGCAGATGCGCCGGAGCGCGTTCGAGAAGAAACGCTGGGACGACGCCGATGACTGAGTCGATGATGCGTACCACGACCTGCGGACCAGAGATGGCACGGCAGACCGATAGGAACCGGAGGAGAATCACATGAGCAAAGGACTGCCTGTTCTCCTGCTAATGATGACTGGTCTCACATTCGGCGCCTTCCGGGCGAGCACGAGCGGGTACGGCGTCCCGCAGCCGATGAAAAAGCCCGTGAGCATTCGTGAAGGCTCGGTCCATCCCCGGACCGGCCGTTCCGGCCGTCATCGCTCCCATTACTTTGTCGGCGGTGGGTTCCACGGTGGCAAGTGAGCGTGAGTGCTGGATGGAGAATGCCGGTCGCGGAACGAGACGTGACAGGATCTGAGAATCACCCAAACCCAGGAGGGATGTACAAATGCCTGAAGAGGTCATCAAAGAGATGTGGGCGCTGATTCCGACGATCGTCTACTTCGTCGTCGGTTTGCTGCTGTTCGGGTTCAGCGTCTGGCTGATGGAGAAGGTCACACCGTTCTCCATACGCAAGGAAATCGAGGCGGACCAGAACGTTGCCCTCGGGATCGTGATCGGGGCCGCGCTCATCGCTCTGGCGATTCTTCTTGCCGCCGTGATCAAGTAGTGGACGCCTTCTGTGACTGAGCCGGACGCATCCACTACTCTCGACCGTTCGGCGGGGCTGTTGCTCGTCGCTGCCGTGTTTGTGATCGCGGTCTGCGGCCTCATCTACGAGCTCATTGCGGGGACCATCTCCAGCTACCTGCTGGGGAACTCGGTCACCCAGTTCTCCTTGGTCATCGGGCTCTTCCTGACGGCCATGGGACTTGGCTCCTTCCTCTCGAAGTTTGTTCGCCGCGATTTGCTCACCGCTCTGATCGCCGTGGAGATCAGCGTAGGCGCTGTGGGGGGCATCATGGGCCTCGCCGGCTTCGCGACGTTCGCGACTACCGCGCTGTATCTGCCCGTGCTCTTCGGTTTTGTGGGCACCGTGGGCGTGCTTGTGGGGTTGGAGATCCCTCTGGTCGTGCGTATCCTGCAGGAGCTCAGCTCTCTGCGGGTGAACTTGGCTAACGTGCTGTCGGCCGACTACGCGGGTGCACTTCTCGCCTCACTGCTCTTCCCCTTCGCCCTGTTGCCGCACATGGGCGTGGTTCGGGCAGGATTGGTGATGGGGCTCATGAACGTGCTCGTAGCCGGCGTTGTGCTCTGGCGCTTCCGCTCTGCAGTCAGTCGGCCTCGGCGCCTGGCCGCTGCATGTGGGGCCTCCGCCGTCGTGCTCGGAGGTGCGCTTGCCGCAAGCCCGGTCCTGGTCAGCTGGCTCGAGACCAGGCTCTACGCTGACGACATTATCTACGCACGGGATACGTCCTATCAACGCCTCGTGGTGACTCGGTGGCGTGACGATGTGCGCCTTTTTCTGGACGGGCACCTGCAGTTCTCAAGTATCGATGAGTACCGCTACCACGAGACACTCGTACTTCCTGCCATGGGCCTGGCCGAGGCGCGCCGACGCGTGCTGATCCTCGGTGGAGGCGACGGACTTGCCGCTCGACAGGTACTCAAGTTCGCGGACGTGGAGGCAATTGATCTGGTGGACATCGACCCGGCCGTGACCGGGCTCTTCCGTGATACACCGATGCTTGCCGCCCTGAATGGGGACGCTATGAGCGACTCTCGACTCACCGTCCATAACGAGGATGCCATGCGGTTTGTCAGGGATGGGGTCGAGCCTTACGACGTGATCATCATCGATCTACCCGACCCGAGCGCACCGGGGCTGGGAAGGCTGTTCAGCCAAGCCTTCTTCAGCCTTGTCGGTCGGCGCCTGACCCCAGGGGGCATGATTGGCATCCAGTGCACCAGTCCATTCCGTTCACGTGAGGCATTCTGGTGCATTGTCCACACGTTGGAGGCCGCCCGTTGGGGCCCGGAGGAGACACACCGCCTAAAGGTTGTTCCCTATCACACATTGGTCCCGACGTTCGGCACGTGGGGGTTCGCTGTGGCAGGCACACGGTCGCCGAAGCTCCCCAACCTGCCTCTGGACGTGCCCACTCGCTATCTGACCCGGGAGATACTCCCTGGCCTGACCACCTTTCCCGCCGATATGGCCGAGGTCGACACCCCCGTCAGTCACATGGACGATCCTGTTGTTTCCCGCCTCTATCGGCGCGGCTACCACAAGTACCTGGAGTAGAAGGATGGCCGAATTGCTTCCCATTGGTTGCCATCTCGTTGTGGACCTCGCCGGCATTGCCCCCGCCCTACTCACCGACGACGAACGCATCCTCGCCCTGCTCCAGGACGCTGTTGCCGATGCGGGCTTCCGGTGCCTGGACACGGCTTGCCACCGCTTTGAGGACGGCGGCGGCGGATTCACCGCGATGCTTCTCCTGGCCGAGTCGCATGTGGCCATTCACACGTACCCGGAATTCGGTTACGCGGCGGTCGACGTGTTCACCTGCGGCCCAAAGGCCCCGGAACCGATACTTGCGGCCCTGGAAAGCGCTCTGGTCCCGCGTGACGTACGCAGTCATCGCCTAGCCCGCGGCCCAGGCTCAAGGAGCCCAGTCGCTCCTTCCGAAAGAGATCCACGGTAACGATGGCGGTAGACGTTCGGGGGGGCCTCTCCTCGTAATCCGTAGTCGTCGACCGCCATCGTCAGCCGTTTTCCCCTCGCTCCCTGCCTTGCCCGCGTTCTCTGGGTACGGCGGACGGCCCTCCGGCCGCCACCTGCAGCGTGCCGCCCGGAGGGCCGTGCGGCCTACTCCCAGAACTGCACAGCGGCAACGAGGATCCCGACGGAGGCCAAAGGAGAAGCTCAGTCGCGTTTCCGCCGCCGCCCATTCAGGCGCTGCCGTCCAGCAGGCACCAGCCAAGATCAGCCGGATTGTCCGGGGAGAGCATGAGCCTGTGCGGCAGGTAACGAGGAATGCGCGGCCACGCGAGTCGAAGCAGACGTGCGGGGGTGTCGCTCTCGGCGGCAAGCGGCACGTTGCGCTGCACCATCAAGCGGAAAGAGCGCCCCGCGAAGGAGCGATCGGGCAGGATCCACTCCCACGGAAGGCGGACCGTCAGGGACCAGGAGCCATCGCTGTGGTGGGTGGCCGCGTCCCAACCGTAATCCGGCATGGATTCTGCCGTGAAATGGTAGCGTGCACCGCTCGCAGTGACGATGACCCGTCGCGTGGGCCATAGCCGCTGTGGCTCGATGCTGATCTGCACGTAATCATTCGCGGCGGGAGACACCGGCTCGGTGTCCGCCGCAGCCACCTTGATCCTCCCCATGTCGGGCTCGGTGCAGACGAAAGCCAGGTAAAGCGCATCATCGTCCCAGCAGGCACGCATAGAGGTAGGGCGCTGCGTTGCGGAGTCCGCAGTCAATGGCTCACATGCGTCCAATTGGACCGGTTGGCAGCTCCCCCACTCGTCCCCCGTCACCTGCCCGTCCATGGGGACGTCTCCCGTGCGTCGCCGGCAGTGCATCAGAGGGCCTTCAGGGTCTCGCCCGGTGTAAGCCGCAAATGGATCCCCGCCTGCCCTGAGAGTGCATTCCACCGACTCAAACTCGTCGCCCTCGAGTCTGTTGAGCGCGTCGATACGCCAGCGCAGCTTGTCGGGGTAGTAGACATGGCACTCCGAATCGGCCTGGAACCCAAGGCGCGTGTCCGCTTCGGCAAGAACCAGAAGGCGCGCGCTGACCTGCACTTCGGCGGCCACGAGTTGTCGCATCTGATTCAGGGCCTCAAGCCTGTGATCACGTTCTGTGCCCCACGCGAGTTCCTCACGCAACCGATAGAAACGCAGGATGTTGCACGTGGACTCAATCTGCAGACCAACGGCCTCGAAGACGGCGATATCTCGGTGCCGAGGGGCGTTGTCCGCGTACACGGGCCGCAGCGGTTCAAGGAGAGCCATACCGCGTTGCCACCCATCCCGAATGCGTTCGCAGAGCAGCAGTGCTTCATCCAGGGTCAGATCATCGACCAGGCACTCACCAATGCGGTCTCCCGAAGGCGGTCTCCCGGCCCGGAACGGCGCCTGCAGGCCGATGTCGCGCGGAATCAGATGGAGCGGCCACACCGGTCCGTTGTTCATGGGTGAGTAATAGCTGAAGATGCGCGAGAATGGGTAGTTCCGGTAAGCGTCTCCGAAGAACGTCCACGCCGCTGCCACACGATCCTCGTTGCCCGCCCAGTCGGTGGCGGCCAAGCGTTGAAGAAAGGCACTCTCGTCTTCGGGGAATGGTTCGAACGACAGCTCGCCTCCTGCCTTGGTCATGGGTGATGGGAAGCTCCCGATCAACCAGCATTGCATGACCGTACCGACCCCCAAATCACGAATCGCGCCATACTTGCGCCAGAGATTCCCGGGAACGGGCACGAAGGGCACAGTTGCCATCTCGTAAGAACAGGCGGTCTGGATCTTGGCTCCCGCCTGGCGCCCGGCATCACGCGCACCTTCGGCACAATCGCGGAAGAGCTGGCTTGGCCCGGGCCAGGCCAACCAGTAATCGTTGAGCGTGCGGACGCGCCCGAGTTGCTCACACTCACCGGCTGACTCGAAGTTGTGCATCAGCGTCACCCCCTCAGGCACGTGGGCCGCGTAGTCACGTGTCTTCTCGATACCCCAGGTCAGATACTGACCGTAAGGCCAGGCAATGAGCTGGGCCTGCGGCGACGTCTCGTGCATGGCATCGCGCATGATAGTGAGTGTCTCGCTGAGCACGTCGAATGGATCCCGGTCGCGGCAGCGCGGACAGGTGTTGGGATGGTTGAGCCAACCGCTGTAGCAATGGGTGCCGCGTTCCCCGACACACAGGTTGATCAGCCCCCCCAGGTCGGGACATTCACTGAACAGGAAGCGGACGCATTCATCGAGCCCGCGGCGGCCCTCCGGCGTGCTGGTGCAGTACATTCGGCCCTGATGGCCGCGAACCGATTCCGGGATCTCGACGGACGTGTTGGGATCACCCGCAGAACGGGGCTCGATGCAGAACAGGTAGATCTTGATGCCGTAGCGCCTGCAGCGCGCGACAATCTGCCGAAGATGCTGCATGCGTCGTTCACTGTGGGGGCCGAACTCGGGAAACGCCGCGGTGCGGCAGAGCTGCCAGAACATGCCGGTCACCCACAGTCCGTTCACCGCATCGGAGGCCAGACGGGAAAGATAGGCATCCGGAAAATACTCGCGCTCGTCGAAGAGCTCGTCGCGCATCTCCGGTTCATCCTTCCAGACGTCGTAGTCCGGCGTCCCGAAAACCTGCTCGAGAGATCCCGGCATGCCCGCCTTGGTGGCATAGTTCCCCGGCCGGTTCTTGGGGCCGTAGCAGCAGCGTGAGATGCGGGTGTGCACGTGCGGTCGACGCTCCGTGATACCCAGGGGAAGCCGGGGGCCGCGCGCACGGCAGAGCTCATCGCGCAGGAAGTAGAGTCCGCGACGGATTCCTTCCACATCAGCGGCCTCGACCGCACAACGCTGCGGCGTCACCCGGAGCCGAAAGGCCTCGAGCTGCACCGTGGTACCGCACTCGGTCACGATCTCGTATGGCCCATCTCCCAGGCCGACACCGGCAAAGAATCGAGAGAGATCGTTGCAGGCCGTATCCAGAACACCTTCGGAACCGGGGAATGCACAGTTCATGCGAACACCGCATGACAGGTCTGCGAAACCTCCGACCGGTTCCCCGGAGTCCCAGTTGACCCGGATGGTCTCGGGCTGGGCGAGTTCGTCGACAAATGTCCACTCCGCCATCGTGGGTGGCGGGGGGACGTCAAGAATCTCGCTTGGTGCTGTGCTCATGTCACGTCCTGCATCGTGTGCGACAACGCGTCAGTGAACCTTCGGTACGTAGTTCGAGAGGGCAATGTCCGGGGAGTCCGGCGTCGCGAGAGCGGGACGTTTGGGCATCTTGACGACCTCTGGTTCGAGTTCCTTGTAGGGTATCTGCGCGAGGAGGTGTGTGATGCAGTTCAGGCGCGCCCGGCGTTTGTCGTCGGCCTCCACGATCCACCAGGGCGCCTCTTCGGTGTTCGTATACTTGAACATCTCATCACGCGCTTGGGAGTATTCGGTCCAGCGCGCCCGAGATGCGAGATCCATCGGGCTGAGCTTCCAACGCTTGGTGGGATCCTCCAGCCGTGAACGGAACCGACGCTCCTGTTCCTCCATGCTGATCGAGAACCAGTACTTGATGATCTTCACGCCAGCTCGCACCAGCATGCGCTCGAACTCAGGGCACGTGCGGAAGAACTCCTGGCACGCCGACTCCGGATAGAATCCCATGACACGCTCGACACCGGCCAGTGTGTACCAACTGCGGTCGAACAACACCAGCTCGCCGACTGTGGGGAGATGCTCAACGTAGCGCTGGAAATACCACTGCCCCTCTTCCCGAGCGGAGGGAACGCCTAAGGCCACCACCCGACAGACGCGATCGTTCAGGCGTTGCGTGATGCGCTGAATCACGCCGCCCTTCCCAGCCGCATCACGTCCCTCAAAAATGACCACGACCTTCAGCTTCTTGTGTTGAATCCAGCTCTGAAGCTTCACCAGCTCGACCTGGGCTTGTTTGAGCGCTTTGACGTACTGCTTACTGCTCAGCTTCCCTGGCTGCTCAAGACCGTCTTCCGGTACCTGCTTCTTGCTCTTTTTGCCCATCTCATTCCTCATTAGACGTTGCGTCAAATCTGGTCCCAATCTCGATGACGCTGGTGGCGGCGCGCGCGCGGCGTTCCTCAAAACGTGGACCGTGTGCTATCGTCCCAAGCCATACTAGCGTCCGGGGCGTCGAAAGCCAGGGCTGGCGAGGCCCAAACCTGCCCGAAATCCCTCCAGGCCCCCGGGTCAGGGCGTCGCCGACTTGCTGCCGAGGCGTGTAGCCTGGATATTGAACCGGACTTCACCCGCTGTTTCGGGTAAGAACGCCATGCTGGTAAGGAGCAGACCGTGACCCTGCGACACTGGACGCTGCGAGTAGGCGGTTTTGCCCTGTACTTGTGTTGTTGCATAGCACAAGCCCAGGACGGCATGGTCCGGTTCGACTTTGATCCGGCGCATCTGGCGCCGCGTGTGGAAACGTCACCAGGGGGAGCAAAGCTGAGCCATGTGGTGGGGCTCTGCAGCGTTGCGCCGCTGGTGGACGGTGTGGCTGACGATGCTGCCTGGGATGATGCCGTACCGTTGCCGGAGTTCGTCATCCCGGAGCCTGCCACACGCGTCCGCCTCTGCTACGATGACCACGCGCTCTACCTGCTGGCCGAATGCGAATCCGATCCGGGATCCCCGGCACAAGGCGAGGCCCGACCCCGCGACGACGCGATGCTCAAGGACGAACGCATCCACGTCTCGGTGAGCACCACTCCGGGAGAGAGCATCGAGTACCTGTTCATGCTCAGTGTGGCCGACGCAATCTACGATGCGCGCGGTGGCGACAGCACATGGAACGCAACCTGGCACCATGCGGTGCAGCGTCAAGCCGGGCGCTGGGTGGCTGAAGTGGCATTGCCGTTCACGATCTTCGGGTTGGACCAGGCTCCGGGGCGGCTCGGCTTCAATGTCGGGCGCGGCGGCCCGAAGGTGATGCGCCGATCGTGGTTCAACGCACTGCACACCTCAGCGGCTGCAAGCGAACTGGTTTTCGAGGAGGCGGATCGCAATGCGATTGCCGCCACTGCACCCATTGCGGACGCGTTGATGAGTTCACCAGGCATCGCGGCTTGGGGCAAGTCCCTGACGGTGGTGCTGGACCGTGCGTACGCCCGACCTCAAGACCGCTGGCTTGACGTGTTGCTGCACCTGGCCCCGAATCGTCCATTACCTGATACGCGCGTGTCCGTGCGTGTCGTTGATCTGGTCTCGGACCAGTCCATTGCCACGGCATCTGCTGTGCCGACAGGCGATCGTGCACGGCTATCCATTGACCTGCGGACGCCGGCATTGAAGCAGGCGGAGGTGGTCTTGGAGTACGTGGAGGGGGAGGAACGGACAAGCTCGGTCCGTTTTTTCGTGGCCGCGCAGTCGGCGGTGCCGGCGCTTCCGGCCGGCAGGCGGATCCCGATCCATCTCGACGTGCCGGAGAGGACCGAAGCGCTGTCAGCGTGGCCCGTGACGTTCGGCGTCCCGTTCCCTGCTGGTGGACTTTGGGATGTGTCGGGACTGCACCTGGTGAACGGTGCAGGCGTGGAAACACCATCGCAGAAGGAAATCACCGGCCGATGGGCGCTGGAGGGCGCCATCCAGTGGGTGCGTTTCGACGCGCTCGTGGACAGTGATGAGGACTATTTCGTTGAGGCAGCTCCCGTCGCGGCCGTACCCGTACAACGGGTCTCCATCCACACGGGTGAAGACGGCACGGTTGTGCTGAACACGGGCGTGGCCCGATATGTAGTGGCGACCGGGATTTCGCCGATCACGGAGGTCTGGCTGGGCGAACGCCGGGTTGCGGCCAGCGCAGGTACACGCGGGCTGTACGTCGTCGATCAGGCTGGGCGGGTGGCGTCGGCGTCGGCAGACGACGAGACGCTGACCGTGGAAGCGCGTGGCCCAATTGCCGCCTGCGTCCGTTTGGAGGGGTTCTACCGCACCGAGGACGGTGTGCCTCTGGCCCGGCACATCACCCGCGTCGAAGCGTTTTCCGGACAGGCTGCGGCAAACGTGACCCACACGCTGGTGGTCAGCAACGACACGAACGAGGTCTGGTTCAGGGAGATCGGCTGGGAGTTCGCCGTTGAAGCCGGCGGGGCCGTGCGCGGACTCTTCAACACGAACCCGGCGGCGCCGGCGAGCACGATCGAACACCCCCTTTCCGGAACGAGTTCAGCCTACATGCTGCAGGCTGAGCACACGCGATTCGGAGGCGGCACGAACCGGTTCACTGTGACGGGGGACGACAGCGTGCTGCACTCGGGGGAAGAGTGCGGGGACTGGGCCATGCTGGCAGGATCAACCGGTGCGTTCGTCGTGGCCTGCAAAGACGCGGCCCGCCAGCACCCGAAGGAGTTTGAGTTGTTCACGGATCGCGCCGTGCTGAAGCTGTTCAGCAATCGGGCCGGGGAAGAGCTTGATTTCCGTCCGGCGTCGCTGGCGCAAAAATGGAATCTGAATGACGATTGGGCCGAGCGCGTCGCGAAGGTCGAGACAAGTGGCGCCGGCTGGTCAAAGACCCACGAGCTCAGTTTCGCCGTGCTCTCCGGAGCAAAGGCGGAGGCGTCTGCAGCAAAGCTCGCCGGGTTACGCGTCGCCCCCGTCTACGCCAGCGTGGACCCGGTATGGGTTGCCACCAGTGGCGCGATGGGTCCGCTGCATCCGCGTTCGCCCACGCGTTTCCCGGCCGCCGAAGGCATGGTAGACCGCCTCTTCGAAGCTCTGCTGCCGCGCGGCCACAGCACAGGGCACTACGGATTCATGGATTACTATGCAGGCCCCACCTACGGAGGAGGGTCAGGGCCATGCAGGGCGGGGCGGTACCGCTTGACGTACGGCCTGCGCTCGAGCATCTGGCTGGTCTACGCGCGAAGTGGGGACCGGGCTGTGCGTGAGTTTGCTGAAGGCACAAACAAGGCGTATCTCGACAACTATCTCAGCCATTGGGAGGCCCGCGGAAAGGTCCGCGGCGTGTTCACCGGCATGGGCGGCAAACCGATCAGCCAGCTACCTTTCTACTGGGGCCGCGGCTCCGCCTTCAGCATCAGCAGCTCGACGAACCTGAACCAGTTTCTCTGGCTGTACCATCTGACCGGGTACCGGCGTGGTCGGGATGCGGTGGAGAGCTTCGCGGAGGGGTTGAAACGCGGCTGGATACACGACCGGCAGGACTGGCGTCAGTTGATGGTCTTCCGTAACCTGGTGCACTGCTACAACGTGACCTGGGACCCACAGCTCCGTGCTTTGGCCGAAGGGACGTTCGACAACTTCACGGACAGTAAAGGCGCACTTCGGCTCACCAAGAACCGGCCGTACGGCAGCAGCCTGTACAAGACGCAAGTTGATGTCCGCGCGATCATCGAGGGAGCGCAGCTGTTGGGCCTGACGAAGTACCAACAGACGGCCGAACTCCTCTCCCGGTACTGGTGGAACAGCACAATCGGGAAGCTGCCCGTTGGCTATATGAGTCCACTGGGTGTTGTGGGCAGTTACCTGTACGCAGGCACCAGGGCGCCGGCGATTGCGGGTGGAGTCGACTTCGGCTTGCGTCGTGCCTCTACCTACACCGCCGGCATCGGTGCATCGACCATCGCGTCCATATTCGAGAGCCTGCCGTATGCCATGTCCGTGGTCGCAGCTCGACCGAGTGAGCAGGTCGTGCCGTGGGTCGCCTACCGTGACTACGGGTTCCCGACCCAAGTGCTGGCCGCCAAGACTCGCGACGGGGCACTCGACCTGACGGTGCGTACGCCCGGGGATGAACTGGGGCGGGCGTTCGAGCTCCGACCCGTCGGACTCGTGGGCCCCTGGGGCGGCGGCCTGAACCAGGTGACACAGCGCAGCACCGAAGCCGCGTCAGTGCGGGTGCCGAGGGACGCGGCGGAAGGCGCCTACGCGATTGTTCCAGCGGCGCACGGCGAGCACTTCGTTATAGCAGCACAGCGGGTGCCCATGGTGCTGTACGCACCGAACTACTGGGCCTTGCCCGAGATCGCGCCTGTGCAGCGTATCTACTTCAAACTCACCTCAGAGTGTCGCGATGCCCAGATCTTCTTTGAAGGGGCGGCCCGACTGTATGACCCCGCCGGTCTCCTGGTCGGCGAAACGGAAGGGCAACGCGGCTGGGTTGATCTGCCAACAGACCGCCCCGGTCTCTGGTCCTTCGAGCCAATCTCGAACAGACTGGTCCGAGGCAGGAACTTCCCCCCATTTTTCGCCATGGGGAGTCCAGACTTCTACTTCGAGCCACCCGTTGACTGGGAACGCACGCCGCCTGCGAAGGAGGCCGTTGCCATCGCTGACGACACGCTGTACATCGCCGGTGCCGTTGAGGGCGAGAAGAACCAGGCACTGCACATTGGTGGGAAGAACACTCTCGTCATCCCGGCCGGTGCCCCGCACCCGACCGGGGATGGCGGCCGTTTCCTGCCGTACAGGGAAGGCACGGTTGAGTTCTTCTTCCGCCCTGACTGGAGCACGTTTGATCTTGGTCCGGGCGCGGCCAAACGGTGGTTTACCCGCATCAAGACGAATAGGTCTACGTGGGGCCTGCTTTACCGAATCGACCCCAGGGGCACGGGAGTAAATCTGGGTCCGCGCGGTCCATCGCACTCGCTGTATGGCGGCATGTCGCTCAACAATCCCGGCAAGCCCGGCTCGCTCCGCGTTTGGCGAACAGAAGCGGTCTTTGAGCGCCAAGAGTGGGTGCATGTGGCCTGGGTGTGGGGGCCCCAAGTCACCTATGGACCGCACAAGGAAGAGCTCAACCTGATGACCATCGGTGTGTACATCAACGGCCGGGGCCGCCACCGGACCATGTTCCGAAACTACGTCGACGCGCTGCCACTCGGAACACCACAGACCATGACTCTCGGCCCAGTCCAGGGCGCCGTCGACGACCTCCGGATCTCCGATGTGCAGCGGTATACGGGTGAGTTCGGCGCGCCCAGGCGTGACCGAGCGCTGCGCCTCGACGAGCACACCCGGGCCCTGTTCCACTTCGACGGAACACTTGAGGGCGAAGCCCGAACGGACGGATCCCGGCCCGAAGGAGTCGTGCAATGACATCGTTGTTCAAAGAAACGGGAACGGGAATCCGGACTTGCCAGCCTCGGCTGGTCCGCTGAGGCGGAAACCACGGAGTTCACTGAGGCACGGAGTCGAAAGAAGAACACGGAGATGTGGCGTATACGCGCCGCCGCCGAGCCGGCAGTATGCATTCGCCACATTGCTTCTGGTTTGGAGAACACGAGAGAGAAGGCTTGTTGCTCCGTGCTCTCCAGAAAGAAATAACATTGGCGGAGTTCGCGTTCGGCTGGAAGCCGGATGCGGAATCCGACGATCTCCTCTTCCGCCTTCTCTGTGTCTCTGTGTGCTCCAGCGCAGCGGGTGGTGAAACGCATTCCGGAAGAGATATTTGGACAAGTCGATCGAGAGGGACGCTCGAAATCTCGCGCCCCTCATCGCAGCGACAGGAAACGGGCCGCCCGGAGGCCATCTCCAAAGCAGGAGAGTGCGATGACTCGGCAAAATCGCTGGCTGACGGCGGCATCCTTCCGGGAGGCCGACCGTGTTCCCATCGAGCTGCAGATCTCGGCGGCGGCACGCAAACGACCTGAGTGCGAACGGATCGTCGCGTTCATCGACGACGGCGCGGACAACTTCCTGGGTATGCCGGGGGGGGCACAATGGGGGTTCTTCGGGTTGACCACGGAGTACAGCGAAGAGGTGACCGAGGACGTGCCCGGCGAGTACCGGCGTAAGCGCAAAGTCCACCGGACACCGGTTGGTGATTTCCATGCCATCACGAAGCACTTCTATCCACACGTCGATTCCCCTGACTTCCAGTGGGAACGTCGGTTCATCCACACATTGGGGGATCTCGAACGCCTGGCTGACGCACCCCGCGAGGTCCGTGCGTTCAACCCGGAAGCCTTCGCCGAGGCCCTGGCTCAGGACGATGGCCGGGCCGCGCGCTGCCTTGGAGTACCCCATCCACTGGGCGGGTTGGTGCGACAGGGCAACATGCAGGAGGCCTACATGTGGCTCGCCGGCGAGAAGCAGGTGATGCACCGGTTCCTGCAGCGCGTCAACGAACAGATACGCGACACCATCCTAGCGATGGGAGAAGCCGGGATGGCACCGTGGTTCCAAGTGTGCGCTCACGAGATGCTCATCCCCCCCTGGATGGGGCATCGCATGTTCGATGAGTTCGTCTTCCACTACGACAAGATGGTCAATGACGCGATCCACCAGATCGGCGGAAAACTGCGCGCTCACTGCCACGGGAACTGCATGGATTTCCTCGATAAGATGGCGGACATGGGCATTGACGCGATTGAACCCCTCGAACCGGCCCCCTTCGGCGACGTGGATCTGGCTGAGGCAAAGATACGGATGGACGGCAGGATGATGCTGTCGGGCAACATCCCTTCCCAAAATTTCCCATCGTGTTCCCCTGACGACGTCCGACAGTGGGTGCGGGAGGCCGTTAGAGATGCCGCGCCTGGAGGAGGCTTTGCCTTGCGGACAACGGGCGGACATGCCGGAGTCAATCCGGAGCTGGACGACGCGACATTCAAGAACATCATCCGGAATGTAGAGACGTACATCGAGGCCGGACTCGAATACGGCACGTACCCCATCGACGTGTAACCGCCCTCCTGATCGAGGCGCCATTACAGGAGTAACATGTGAACGACCGCCACGCCGCCACGCCCCGGACCACAGCCGCCCGGTGCCTACCATTGATCCTCCTGGCAGCGATCGCCGGGAGAGTCATCGCCGCGGATGCCCCGTCGGTTATCCTGTTCACCGATGAACGCCCTCTTGCCTACCTCGACCTCACGGAAGCCGACGCTGGCGCACTTAGTGTCGCCGAACCCGTTGCAGACTTCCTGCGCTGCTTCAGAGTTATGACCGGTCACGACCTGCCGCGGAGCGGCGGGAAACCGCGACTCTTCGACCCGACGCCTCCCGAGCCGACCCGCTTCGGATGCCTCGTCACCGGGCTCAGGGACGCCTCTGCCTACGGGGCGCCGAACGCCCAGGTCGCTCTGGTTGTGAGCCCCGTACGTCACTTCCCTGGACACCCGTTTGCGGCCCCCGGCGAAAAGGTGGGCTGGACCTGTACATGGGACAAGAGGCAGGGCAAGCTGACGTTCACCCTAACCGTTGCGAACCAGGCGTACTACGGCCCGGGGTACGGCCCGTTCACGTTCGCCTCAGTCGAAGCCGAAGCCCCTGATTTCACAGCTCAGGGCTCGCTGCGAATGGCACTCGACATACGCCACGCAGAAGGCGGTTGCCTGCGCGGGAATTATGCGATCAATGGCGGGCCGTGGGTCAGCACTCAATGGTTCAACCCGGTCAAGGCTGGAGCCGATGACAGGCAACCGGGAACATCTGACAAGAACGGGCCTCAGATGTGGGATGAGTCATGGGCTCAGACATGGCGAGGGCAGGCAACGCTGCATGTGACCGCCTATCATCCGAAGGGAAGGAAGGCCTCCGTCACCGTCAACCAAGTACGGGTCACCCGTGGCGCGGCCGGCCTCTTTGCCAGCGGCTTTGCCCGAGCGGAAGCGGCGCAGGGGAACTTCGCCGAGTGGGCAGTTTCCCCGGGGCAGGGGCAAGCCACGCCGGCGGACAGTGGAGCCGTTCTCAATCCCGCCTCTGGAGGCTGGAACACAGTTGGGCTTCGAGCTCAGGAGGAAAGTCGGATTGACCCGGCGAGGACGATCCCTATCCGGATCACGTTGCTGGACGTCCCTGCACAGACGAGCCGGTTCGATCCACGCACGACCCAGAGCTTCGAGGTCGACGTCCGGGAAAACGCCGTCGAGCTGCGCGCCTTCACGGCGTTGGGCCTGCAGAACGCCTTCTACCACGTGCTCCATCAGTGGGGTTGTCGTTGGGTCATCCCCGGCCCTCTTGGGGAGTGCATCCCCAAGCACACACAGCTCGCCCTACCGCAAGGGACGGTGCGGATCACCCCACGAGCCGACACAGCGATGGATCGAAGTGCGTTCCCTCGGTGGGGCAATCGAAACCTGGGAGGCTGGCAACACTGGCTGTCGGGGCAGCACTACTGGTTCTATGCCCTTCCGCCGAAACGACACTTTGCCGAACATCCCGAGTGGTATTCCCTGATCGGGGACAAGCGCGAGCCCCGGCAGCTGTGCACAAGCAATCCCGAAGTCATCGCCCAGATGATTCGAGCTGCCAAAGCGTTTCTCAAGCGATCCCCGACGGCCGCCAGTTTCCCGATGGACCCTAACGACGGGATCGATTTCTGCCAGTGTGCGGATTGCACGGCCCTGGACATGCCGGGGGCAACCACGAACGGCGCCCCATCAGTAACCAGCCGTGTGCTCACCTTCGCAAATGCCGTCGCCAACGGCATCCGGGAGGAGTTCCCAGATCGCTGTGTCGCATTTTACGCCTACTGGACGCACATCGACCCACCGACGCGCGTCACGCCGGAAGACAACGTCGTCATCATCGTCTGCCGCTCAAGCCACTGCCTCCAGCATCTCACACCCGACGACACGTGCCCCACATCTGACTTCCATGCTCTGGTCCAGCGCTGGCGCAATCTGACCCCTAACACCTACGCCTACGAATACGATCCCATTTCGTGGACCGGGGGTCTTCCCTGCCCCACTTACCTGCAGATGGGGCGATCCCTGCAGCACCTGTTCGATGAGGTGGGCATCAAAGGCAGCTACTCGGATGGTGCGCAATACGCGGCTCATGCGTCCACATACATCAACCGGTATATCGCTCGGCGCATGAAGCTGGACCCCCGGCAATCTCCCGAGGCCGTTCTGCACGACATGTGCCAACACTTTTTCGGTCCGGCAGCTCACTCGATGGAACAGTACTACCTTGAGCTCGCCAAGACTGCGGACACACCGCACGCGGGCCGGACACGGGTGGGTGGAGGCAGCACGTTCTATCACGAGATGTTCCCACAGGGCGTCGTCCAGGCAGCGCGTCGGTTCCTCGACCAAGGGCTCTCCCTCACTGGAGATCAGGCACCCTATGCCAAGCGTGTGGCCATGGTGGATTTGTCTCAGCGCTACCTGGAGGCGTATCTGGGCGGAGTCTGGGCTGCTCAGGCAGGAAACTATGAAGCCGCCATGGCCGGATTTGATCGAATGGACGGCCTCATCGACACGATGGAAGCCCCGGGCTTCCTCGATGCGGTGGACGCGCGACGCCGGGCAACCACCATGCGACTGAAGACCCTCGCTGAGCACTTCCCGCAGAAGCTCGGCTTCGTCACGAGGTGGAAACTCCTTGGCCCGTTCGACAACAGTGACCGGAACGCCGACGTGAACCGTGACCGTTTCGAGCCCATTCGTTCTCTTGATCAGTCACTGCGTACAGCCGACGGGGCGCCGCTGGAATGGTGGGATTACGAGAGTGCGGGGGGCCTGCTCAATCTCGAGAGAGCATTCGCCCACAAACCCAGGGCCTGGACGCTTTCATATGCCTACGCAGCTGTCGTCTACGAGACGCCAACTCCATTGGTCGCACAATTGCGCATGGACAGCTTTTTCCCATTCCGCGTATCCGTGAACGGCAACGAAGCGTTCCATCGACAGGGCTTGAATGCGGACAGGCCGGACAGGCAGCTCGTCGATGTGAAGTTGGTCGCCGGCACCAACACGATCGTGGTCAAGCTCTCGCAGACGCAGCTTACCACCAACACCTTCCCCTGGGGGCTCTATCTCCGCATCGTGGCCGAGGGAGAGGATGCTGCCGTGCTGCCTGAGACGTGGTCCTTCAGGAAGGATCCGCAAGATGTGGGAACGCAGCAGAAGTGGCAAAATGAGGGCATTGACGGCGACGGCTGGCAGCCCATCCGCGTCCCGGGCGCCTGGGAGAAGACGATTGGCCCCTATGACGGAACGGGGTGGTATCGCGTTCACTTCGAGCTTCCGGTTGAGCACCGGGGGGCGGCCCTCAGACTCGCGTTCCGAGGGGTCGACGAACAGGCATGGGTCTACCTCAACGGCGAACTGGTGGGCGAACGCACCACGGCATCGACCGGCAAAGGCATTGGCGAGATCTGGGACCAGCCATTTGAGATCCCGCTGCCGCCTCCCCAGATTCGCTGGGGCGGAAAGAACCTGCTGGTGGTGAAAGTCCACGACAGCAAATTCGCCGGCGGCCTGTTCCGAAACGTCCGCCTGCTGCTCGGAGAATAACTCCGGCAAGGGCGGCCGCGCAGGGAGTGGCACACAGCGCGCCCAAGGGAGTGACTGCGGCCCGAGAGACAGCCTACGGCGTTGGGAGCTGTGAGATCTACTCCGGAGTGTCCATCGTGGAAGCCCGGAAGTCCCGGACATGTCTGGCCACATCGACAACCGGAGCAGTCCAGATGCGGCCTTGGCGCTCGGCCAAATGGTTGCACATCTCCACGAACTCCTGGGCCGGCTTCCCTGCGTCGATGCCGTGATAGGTGAGGATAATCCACTGCCTCTTCTGGAAGGCGCGCTCCACCTGGCCGATGAGCTCGATCCCCGACAGATGTCCGTAGGATGCACAGTTCAGGCAATGGAGGTCGATCTTCAGAGGGTTGTTGAACCAGCCTACTTCGCCCGTGGAGCGCGCGGCCACAAAGTGCTTGGCCACAATCGGGACGTAGCTCTGGCGGGTCGCCCCCTCACCTACAAACGTCTGGTAGCAAGGATAGCAGAACGTGCGTTCAGTCTGGCTGGGCACCAGTTCCCGCAGCATGTCCTCAGCCTCGAGGATGTCCGCTTCAATTTCTTCGAGGGTCATCTCTTCCAGGCCGGTGCCGTCTTTCCGGAATGAGAAATTCCGTGAGCAGGTGTGACTCTTCGTATGGTTGCCGATCTCGTGCCCATTCGCTGCCACATCGACCCAGGGCGCGTATCCTTCCCGCCAGTTCTCTCCGCGCATGGGCAGGTAGAAGGTTGCGCGGAGTCCTCTCTCGTCAAGCACCGGCACGGCCCGTTCGAGCTGGCTTGGGCGCCCGTCATCAAAAGAAATGGATACCGCACCCAAACAGCCGTCAGGCCAGATATTGGACTCAGGGGACGCCATGTCAATCCTCACTTCTATTGGCTATACCGTTCTGATCTTGCCACTTGCAGCCCTCGTTCCTCAGCTCGGGTCAACCCAAACAGGGCTGGCCCAGGCCAGATTGCCGTCACTGAGGACCAGGCGAACATAGTAGTATGCGGAGCCATCGGGGGCAGCCACATCTCCCAAAGGAGTCGCGTCCTGCCACTCAAACTCCAATACGCGACCATCGCCCTGCTTCGTGTAGATGTCCACCCCATTGCGAACAACGACTACCCGCGCGATGTCGGCCGTACCGACGGCTCGGACACGCACGGTGCGTGGTCCATCAGCCCTGATCTCGCTGCCCATCACCGCGTCATTGACGCGCATATCCAGGAGGGTGCGGACGCTGGTTGTGGCGTAGCAGCGTCGGTCCCAGATCGCCTGAAAAACGGCCTCACGCGTCAACTCCTTGGCCAATACACACGTGAGACCACCGTTGACGAACTCATTGGCGTCGAGGCCGGACTGGTTACTGCGTTTGGAGCCCGGACGGGCCCGATGGTTGTCCGTGCCGCCGACAAACCCCAACCGCAGTCCCTTGGCCAAAGCGCTCTGGATCGACGAGCCGAATCCGCCGAAAACGACACCCTCGCGGCCGATGTCCTCGACCTCGAATGACGCACGCGTCTGGCAGATCTCGATCACGCGTTCCCAGCGCAAGTTGATGCGATCCAGGTTCACCGCGCCCCAGGCCACGTAGGGGTCGGTCTCGGAGTGCGTGTTGGGATGATGTGAGATCACCATGGCTCGGCCGCCTTTGCCCTCGTGTTGCTCGCACGCTGTCCAGAGCGCCTCGAGTGGCGTTCCTGAAGGACAGCCCAGTCCCTCATCGAGCACATACACGTTCTTGTGGCCGCTCTTGTAGCCGCACTCGCGCGCCGGCATGGTCACAAACGTGTGTGGCTCGTGGTACTTGGCGAAAATGGGGCCGTCGGTGCTGAAGTCCGATCCCGAATTGGTGACTGCACCAAAATCGAGTCCCCGATTGTACCGGGCATACGCGAGCGCCTCCTCTGTGCCCCCCATCATGCCCTTGTTGCCGCACTGGCCCGTCATCACGTGCAGATCCCCGAAGTACGCCTCGTAGCCGTCAAAGAAGTCCGGCTGCAACGGATTGCTTGTACCGATCATCTCACTGCGCCAGTCGGTGGCAGCCACATAGACCGGTGCTCCCGGTGCCGGGGCCGGAAACTCGAACGTCACACTTCCACCGCTGTCGGGCGTCGGCCGGACCGCCTGCGGAAGCCCTTCGATGGGTGCGGTCGGTTGGAGGATCACCTCGCCCTGAAAGTCCTTGACCACGTTCTCATACCGGTCCTCCGCGGTCAGGGTTGCGGCGGCTGGCTGACCAGGGGCGGGAGGATGCCGCAGCGAAAGGCGGAAACGCTCGGGTTTTCCGGCGACTACCTCGATCTCCAGTTCGCCCGGAACAGCATGGTAGCGTTCGCGCTTGGCCAACTCCAGGTTGAACCGGGCGTTGCCAATCGTATCGACATAGACCTCGAACGTGGCTGGCGCCGCGTGGTCCTGGGCCTGGGCATGAATGAAGCGCCCGCTGTTGTAACCACCAGTGTCGCCGAGGATCACGCTGATCGTCTCATCCGGCTCGATGGGGCGCCCGTAGACGACGACGGTGATGACAGGATACATGGAGTGATGGAACGTCCGTGGGTGGGTCTTGTCCGTCTGCACCTCCAGGGCTACACCCGGTCGATCGGCGACGGCTGTCACTTTGCCCACGTCCCAGATCACGTTCCCATGGTAGGGAGGGATGATGCGGAGGCTGCCGCCCACGTTGATGCCATTGGCGCCGGCGCGGTAGGTGAGCGTCCACGTCCCGAGGCCGGCAGCAGGGATCCGTTCCCGGGGTGATATTTCCGCGTGACCCCAGTCGTCGTGCAGCGTGAAGATGCTCTCTTCGGCCATGGCAGACTCCTTTCTCTATTCCATCTCCGTGAATGCTCTCCGCGTCGGCGCAAGCCACGGCTCGTCAAGGCCCTCGATCTGCCACTTCATCCACTTGGCAGCCGTGAGCGTGAGCGTCAGAATCTGTCCGCGGTGTGACTCGGAAACGGGCAGGTCAAGGTGGTCCGTGTGGAACACCTCTTGTCCGTAGCGGTCGAGTTCGAAGCCCAGAGGAACGATCCAGCGCGCCCGGGCCACGACGTGCCCGTCGCTGTCCTCGAGCCACACGCCGGTTCCCTGGCCCTGCATGTCACGCCAGGCCAGGTTCAAGCGGATGTTTGGCGTGTCGCGTGGCGCCCGGAAGGAGAACTGTGCTAGACCGGCGGCGCTGCGAATACGTCGGAACGCGAGCGGCAGGCTGGAGTCGAGATAGACCGCAGGCAGTGAGCATGAGAACGCGCCCTGCCCGCCGTCGATGCAGTCGATGTCAACGGCGTAATCGCCACGCTGACCGTCGGCGGGCACGTCGATGCGGCGTGTCTGGTAGGCGGTGCCTGCAAAGCGACCATCCACTGCCACCGTGCCATCAGGGCGTGTGACTCGGTAAGACAGTGCGTCGGGGGCCGTCTTGCGCCGGCTGGCCCGGAAGTTCCGGGTGCGGTAGACACGCATCGTGAACGGCTCGTCCTTCTCATCATGCACACGCATGCGGAACTTGGCACTCAGCCCAGTGAAAATGTCGATGCCCACGAGGTGTTCAGGCATGGATTCGTGCTCAGGAATCCCAAGCCGCTGCGCAGCCTCCATGAACTCGAATCCCCGCACTGCACTGTGGTCAAACCCCTGCACGCTGACCAGATACCAGACCAGGCGTCGGTGAAACGCGTCGATGAACTGACGATCGCCGGTGACTCGCGCGGCCTCGGCCATCGCAGAGAAGATGTGCCATCCACGCCCCGAACCTACGTCTCGGGCAGGATCCGGCGGGCGTTCCTTGACGACGTTCTCGGCATCTGTGATGAAACGCTCGAGGTACGGGCTCTCCCCCGTTGCGTCGTACCAGCGTTTGAGTGCGAGCAGACCGCTTCCGCCATAGTAGTCGGCGGCCAGCGTGGGCTTCCCATAGTTGTAGTGGGTCTCGAAAGCGTGGCGGAAACAGGTGAGGTGCGTCAGATCGTACAATTCAGCAAGATGGAAGAGCATGCGCGTGCGCTCACGGCCGGTGTAGCGTGCGTTGCGGTACTTGATGAGCGGGCCGGCCCCGAGATCGCGCACCACGTTGAACGTGCGCATGTCCCCGGTGAGCAGATAGTGGTAGATGAGCCCGGTAATCCAGTAGTGGCCGATGTGCCAGCTCTGAGTCGTGTGAAAGCCGCCCGACGGGTGGTGCATGAGGCGTGAACCGGAACCGATGTGGCACACGTCCACGTCGCGGGTGTGCAGGCTCATGGCTTCGGCCCGGCGGAAGAGCGCGGGATCGCCCATGCGAAGATACTGCACCCACAGGTGCTGCGATGCGCACGTCTCGTTGTTCATCCACGCACAAGGCTGGCCAAAATCGCCGTAGTCGAACGTACCGGTCAGATCGAGGATGTCCCGATCGTGCACGAGGGCGGCGAAATAGTCGTTCACCCGCCGCGTCAGACGGGGACAGTGCGCCTGGGCCTGCTCTTCGGTGAGCCAGCGCCCGAACACACCGGTCTTCGACACCCAGGCGGGATCGACCTGGATGCGCAGTTGCTGTCCCGTCGGCACACGACCGTCTCGGGCGTAGAAGAGGCGCATGGTGTTCGACATCCCGAAGGGAAGATCCGCAAAGCGGACGTGTTCAGCGGGCCAGTGGTAGACGCGGACGCCCTTCGCACCGGTAGTGGCAGCGAGCGCTTTGGGATTGCGCTCATGCCAGTCAAGGACACGCACTTCTGTCTTGCTGGCAACGAGGCGGCCGTCGGCTCGGACGCCATGCAGAACTCGTGGAGATTTGCCATCCAGAACAAGGTCGTAGCCTCCTGCGCCATAGTAGTTGTGCAGCTGGGTCGCGGTAGTGTGTTCGCCAAGCGTGGTCGGCTCGCGTTCGAGCATACCAAGGGACACACCCGTTTCGTTTGGCTGCGCGAGAAGCTGAATCCAGGCGGCGCGCACCGGGGTATTCAGGGCAACTTCACGGTTCTCGAGGGTGCCCTCAACAAGAACGTAGGGCTTGCCGGCGAACTCGTGGATGCGCAGTTCGTAGTCGAGAAACGTGTCGCCGGCTGTGGTGCGGTGTTTGCCCTGCGTGCGAGTGACACGCCGCAACGGGCCATCGATCTCGACCTCGCTCGGAGCATCGGCATCCTGTTCAGAAGAGAACGTCTCACCGCTGAGGTGCTGGGCAAGGCACGCAACCGGAGGGACCCGGCCCCACCGCGTAGTCCCGTTCGGTGCTGCCCGATCGGAGGCTCCGCCGTAGCGCAACTCGTAGGTCTTGTTGCGGTTGGCTGGAAGGCTGACCTGCACATCCACGAGCAGCGACGTGATGCTCCCGTCAACGTGTCGCCGGGCAAGGGCTTGTGTCTGGCACGGCACGCGGGTGCCGTCCTCGGTGTACAACTGCACAGCATTCTCATGGAAAAGCTCTCCCGGTGGAAACGGCACACCACCCCACGCCGGCTCCTGATCCCGGGCAACGCCACTTGTCTCGCGGACCGTCAGCCGCACCTTGCCCGACTTCGAACGCTTGCCCTGCCAGGCCGGCTCATCGGCCCCGTCAGTGACGATCGGCGTGGTGATAGAACGCTTGAGTAGGTCTGCCAGCTCGTTGTACCCGCGTTCGGCCTTGTACTCGGTCGGCGTCGTCCGCCCTTTCTCGATTTGGGCGGCATCCACCCAGAGCCTGTCCCCCGACAGCGGTCGCACCCACGCGCGGAAGAGGTGCAGCCGCACAAAGACCTCGCGTTTGCGGTCGATGGCGCTGGGCACGTCGTAGCGCTGCCACTCAGGAGACACAGCGACCGTCAGGCGTTCTCGCCCCTCGACGCTCGCGGCGCCATCATCGACAAAACTCAGTAGCTCGAAACCCAACTCAACCTTCTGTCCGGCTGTGGAGCCTTTCAGGTACACCGAGAACACATTCTCCTTGGAGTCCCAACCGAGCACTTGCCAGAAGAAGGGAGTCGTTCCCTGCATGCGCAACGACTGTTCGCCATACCTGGATTCGTCGGCATCGATGACCCACTCGCGCGCACCCCGATGGCGGTACTCCCCGATAATGGGGTAGACTTCCCGCGCGTCACTCGTCTGCTCGAAGCTCGAGTTTGGCAAGAGATTCTCGGCAGGATAGGGTGGCTTCCACGGGTGAACAGCGCCCGGCGAACGGGCACCCAAGGCGACAACGCAGAGTATCCAGACTGGTTTCATATCCCGACCTGATGCCATGGTGAAAGAGGCCTGGGTAACCTACCAGATTCCGCCCATTCCCCCAAGACGCCGGCGGCAAATCAGAATGCCGGGCGCGGGGCACAGGTCAGAAGGGCAAGCCCAGCGCGGCCGCGGGGCCCACCAGACCCTTGCATCCCAGTGGCACCGATCTACGTTCCGTCTCATACCATGAGAACCCAGCCTGCAAAGGAGCAATCAGTGTGAAACACCGGACTTACATGGCATTGGCACGGGCTTCCCTGGCTTGCCTCATCGTTTCTGCTGCAGCCGTGCAGGCTGTACAGAAGACCATCGACGAGGTCGGCACGTGGCTCGTGCAAGGCGATGCCGGCGTGCTGGAAATGGTCGCGGCGGCCGACGGTCCGGCCGGCATTGAGGAGCAGCGTGCCGTACGCTGTGTGCTTGACGAGACCCAGAAGGGGCAGGTCTACCTGCGCACCGGCTCAGTCCCAACCGACCTGACCCAATACTCACGCCTCCGGTTCCGTGTGCACGGCGGCCTGGAGGCCGGTGTCGTGACCACGTTCACGGTCATCGATGCGGACTGGCGGCATCGCCAGTGGCCGTCCGCTTTGCTGCGCACGAGAAGTCAGGAAGCACGCTGGACTGAGTTCATCGTGGATCTGGATTCGCCGGTGCGCGACAAGGGGGCTGATCTCACCAACGTCCAATGGCTCACGTGGTTCGTCCACACACCAGGCACGGGTGACGGGAAGTGTTCCTTCCTCCTGGACGGAGTGCGTTTGGAGGAACGACAGAACTCCACTGGGGCTTCGGAGCGGGAGATCAGTATCGAACACAACGGCGTGCATGCCATCTTCAACCAAAGCCGGGGGTACGAACTCGTCCGGTTCGTCCGAGCTGACGGCACTGTCGTTCCGGTTACGACCGGCAGCATGTTCCGTCCTCCGAGGCGGGTGTCACCGGAGACGGCCACAATCCGGCTGAGCCATTCGCCGGGGCAGCAGACCGTGGAAAGGCGCCCGGGCGGTCTGACCGTCGAATATGTCATCGGTGGCCTCCGGCAACGCAACAGTTTTGCCTGGGAGGGAGAATGCCTGCGCATTGATCGGCAGGTTACCTGCATTGAGGCTGGTGAAGGGGTGACCGGCTCACTTTTGCACACGGTGACCTTCGGCGACGAACTGGGACAGCTCATCTACGACCACGGCGCTCGGACCTCAGCTGCGGACCTGCCCCTGAAGGTGACGGAAAGGCTGCCCGGCAACTGGGTTGCCGCCAGAGCGGAAGCAGTGGGCGGCATTGCCGTCATCTACCCTCGCTACGTGCTGCCGTTGTCTTACATGCACGGCCGCGAGTGGTGGCTTAAGGACCGTCTCCTCGGACGCAACGCCGAAATCCCCCTCGGTGCAGAGTTCGAGTACACGATCTGGCTCCTGCCCTTGAACGCCGATGGCGGCGCGGAGCAGATCGAGACCGCGACGACCACGGTCTGCGACCGACTTGCGGCGAGGCAGGATCCGTCGCGTGCCTACTTTGCCCCGAAGTACCAGTCCGCGACCGCGTCAGGACGAACACTGCGGAGTCTTGACCGCTGCACGGTCTGGCAGGCGTCCTCTGCGGACGTCGTCGACCGCGGGTCGGCGGCGCCTGTTGCCGAGTCGGATGGCGTGACAATCTTCGCGGCCCGCGGCGAAACCGAACCCATTCACCTGGTCCTTCACCCAGAGCGCCCCCTTGAGCGGATCACGGCGTCAGTCTCAGACTTGGTGCAGGGCCAACGCGTGATCAACGCGGCGAGTGTCCGGATACGCTATCCACGCTTCATGCACATTCGGCCGACGACGGAATCCGAGCAGAAGGCCGCAACCGAACCGGAGCAAGCGCGGTTCGTCGCAGAAATCCCGGATGGTGGCAACTACTTGCTGACCGACCGGTTCTATGGCAAAAATGCCAGGACTCTGGGGCACGTTGAGGACCCGATATTCGACGGACCGCCTGACGCACTCGAGGCTGGCGTGAACGCCCCCGTCTGGCTGACGGTCAGCGTCCCTGAGGATGCTGCCAGCGGAGCCTACACCGGCTCCATTTCGCTGTGCGAACGGGGAGAAGAGTTCGCCCGTATTCCCTTGAGGTTGCATGTGTGGCGATTCACCGTTCCACGAATCTCCTCGCTCCGTACATGGTACCAGCTATGGCGGCACGGCACCGCCAAGGCAAACTGGAAGAGCTACTACCGCAACCTTGCCGAGCACAAAGTATCGGGATTCGGTGCCATGCCGGGTGCACCCAAGCTGGAGTTGCTCGACGGTCGCGTGGTGGCAGACTGGTCGTCCTATGACGAGGTCGCCTCATTCCTGTTCGATGAGCTCGGAATGCGCCATGCCAAGCTGCCACACGGCAAGCGTGGTGGTGGGCACAAGCATGTCTACCCTTTCGCCGGCCTCAAGCTGGGCACCCCGGAATTCGAGGTCGCTTTCGAAGACTATCTGATGCAGGCACGCAAGCACTTGAGGGAGAAGGGGTGGCTTGACGGGCTGGACTGCTACATCTTTGACGAGCCCGACCACGAACGCATCGAGGTCATCCGCAAGACGGCTCCTATCATACGACGCGCGATCCCGGAGATGCGCATCTTCCCGGCCTGTGCCAGGAACACATCGAAGCTGGTCGGTATCCTCAACGCCTGGTGTCCGCCAGTGGCCTACTTTGGGACACCCGTCGGCGATTTCAGCGCTGCGAACGTCGCAGCCGGACGGGCACGAGGTGATCTCTATTGGTGGTACAATCAAGAGGACAACTGCATCGGAGCCCCGATTGTCACGCACCGAGCGCTCCTCTGGGCATCATGGCAGGCAGACATCACAGGCTACTTCGTCTGGACGATCAACAACTGGGGTAAGAAGGGCATGGGCTGGTCCACGGTCTTTGAGATCGGGGAAGCCATGGTCATCTACCCCGGCAAGGATGGTCCCGTGGACTCATTGCGCTGGGAGCAAACACGCGAAGGCCTCGAAGACTATGAGTACTTGATGATGCTGGACCGCGCAGCCCAAGACAAGGCAACTCCTACCCCGATCAGGGCGCAGGCGGAGGCCCTGCTCCGACAAGCGCGCAGTCTGATGCCTGACCCGCGTTGCCAGCTTGCGGTGGATCCCGGCACACTGCTCGAACTCAGACAGAAGATCGGGGAACTGCTGGACAGAAGCGCAGCAAGATAAGGGAGGTCCTTCCCTCTCCCCGAAAGGGGCTACTCACAGCTCCTCGTGGAGAGGCATGGCGGAAGTGCTGAGGCGACCAGCGCCGACGGAGTAGGAGGTCACTTCCCGTAGCGAGTGGCAAAGTCCTGCCACAGTTCGTCGAGGGGCTTCCCGGTGCAGGTCTGCCACAGCTCAGGAGTGTAGCTCTTCGCCTTCAGTGCACGGTTCATGGTGGCAACGAGATCTCTGTCGTGGTGCGTCTCGACAAAGACCAGGAACGCCGCAGTCACGCCATAGCCACTGGTGTACCGGAAACTCTCACGGTACTTCTGCGGAATCCGCCAACCGTCATCGAGTCCTACCTTGTGTCGGACATAGTCGGCTATTCCTTCCACCAACCAACCGGGCTTGCCCTGGAAATTCGGATACCGCTGCACGATGTGGGCGAGCTCGTGGATGGCACAACCAAGGTCGCCGGGGCGCTTCCGGAACCAGTCTGCACTCATGACGATACCGCGCCCGGCATAGGCGGGCACCTTGATCCCCGGACGGAAGCTGAAGCGGATCTTGTCAGGCAGCGCAGCCCCCTCCACTCCGACGATATCGACAATCTTCGGGTAATGCTCGCGGAGCACTCCGGGGAGTGTTGCGTGGAAATCTACCAAGTCGACGGCGTCGCGGGTGTCGACTTGGACGGCGAGCGTGAATTCCCTTCCCGGCCAGGAAAGCCGCGTTGTCGTCAGGGCGCTCGGGGCGGTAACGGTGAGTCGATCGTGTTGGGTCAGGACACCGGGGGGAACGGCCGCCTTCCTGATCTCAGGACCCTCCCAGGACACAGCGAGCATCTCACCAACGTACGTCTCGAAATAGGTGACCAGGATGGGATGACGCCCCGCTTCCAGCACGATGGTACCGGACGCTTCAGTGGGACCGTGCGGGTAGTCATTCAACACCACGCACCGTTCCCCTATGTAGAGCCGGGACCCGTCGTCTGAGCGTGTGTAGAACGTGTAGCTGCCATCAACCGGGACCTCGATCGCCCCCCAGAACTCCAGACCGAAGTAGTCCCTGCGGATTCCCTCCGGGAACGAGAAGGTCTCAATAGTCCCGTTACGGACGGGTTCGGCCAGCGATAGGTCGAGCGTGGTATCAACGTTGGCCTCGTAGTACCGGTACTGAAGGCCGGGCTGTCCTGAGGGAGCGGCGATCGGGGCACGCCCCGGGGCGATCTCCTGGGCAGCGCCGAGAACGGATGAGACGACAAGAGCAGCGATGCTGGTACGGATCCTGTTGTTCATTTGTTCCAGTCCTTGGGAGCCTTGGTCCTGAGTTCCTTCTCATCCAGCACGCCGTCTCCATTCAGGTCTTTGGCGCGGAACCAGCGATTCTCCTGCGCTGGGTCGAACGGTCTGTTCTGTTTCCGAGCTCGTTCCCTGGCTTGGTCGAGGTGCTGTTTGAGTGTCCGACGGGTGTTAAGGGGATTGTGCTTCCCGGAAGCCCGTTTGGGCGATGGAGCTGGGGGCGGACGGGCGTTGAATTCGGAGACATTGATACGCTTCCCTGCGGCGTGTCCGTTGTTTCGGTTTCGGGGATTCCTGCCGCTTTGGTTGTCAGGCAGACCGCTATCCCAGGCGTCAAACATGTCCTGGAGCACCTGTGCCTGTTTGGGGTTCGTCCCGGCCAGGTCCTTCCATTCGCCCGGATCATCAACCAAATTGAACAAGCGGATGGTCTTCGGGCCAGCCTGGTCGTTCCAGGCCAGTTTCCAGTCGCCATGGCGGATGGCATAGTCGTTGTCTCGCCGCCAATAGAGCGTCTGGTGCGGCTTCTGGTCAGATGGTCTCCCGCCGGAAATAAATGGCAACAGGTCGACACCGTCGAACGCCTGGCCCTTCCAGGGCTTGGAGACACCACTTCGGGCCAGAACGGTTGCGACAATGTCGAGATTGATAACCGGGTGCGCGTAGGTCGCTCCGGCCGGAATCCTGCCGGGCCAGTGCATCACGAACGGGACGCGAATCCCTCCCTCATAGGTATCTCCCTTGAAGCCGTTGAATGGTCCCGGGCTGGACATGGTGGTCGTGCCGCGCGTCTTCTGCCGAGGTTGGGCAATGCCCTGTCCGCGCGGCGAGCCGTTGTCACTCATGAAGATCACGAGCGTGTTGTCCGCCACGCCCTTTCTGCGCAACGCATCCATGATCGCTCCGACACCATCATCCATCGCCAGCACCATGCCTGCGAACAGCTTGCGCTCGTCGTGCGTGTCCAGTTGCTGCACGCGCTGCACGTAGGAGTCCGGGACACTCCACGGATGGTGCACGGCATTGTAGGCGAGGTAGAGGCAGAAAGGCTCGTCCGTAGCTCGTTCAATGAACCCCACGGCTTCCTTCGTGAACATCTCGGTCAGGTAACCCTTGGACTCTTGAATCGGCGGCTCGATCTGCGTATTCCGCATGATCGGGCGCTCCCCTTTCTTCCGGAACTCCGGATCGGTTGCTGACCTGTAGTAGTCGTGCGAGCCACCGAGAAAACCGTAGAAGAAATCGACCCCACGCGAGTTGGGCAGCAACTCCTCCCGTGCCATGCCCACGTGCCATTTGCCGACGGCGCCACAGCTGTAGCCCTCCCGCTTCAGCATCTCAAAAAGGAGCGGCTGGCTGGTCGGCACTCCCCCTTTGTCGTAGTTACCGTAGACCCCCATCCGCTGCTGGTAGATGCCGGTGAGCAGTCCGGCGCGTGAGGGTCCACAGACAGACGCACAGACATAGGCCTGAGAGAACTGCGTGCCACCTGTTGCGAGCTTGTCAATGTTGGGGGTAAGAACATCGGTGTAACCGTGGTAGCCGACATCGCCCCACCCCTGGTCATCGGAATAGATCAGGACGACATTGGGCTGGCTGGCGTGCAGCGGATGCAGCTGGCTCTCGATGCCACAGATCAAGCAGGCGAGAGCGATTGCCGGGGCAGCTACGGTTCGTCTCATGGTCTTCCCTACCAGTCTTGCGTTACGGACAACATGTGTTGCCGAGAGCATAGAGAGGCACGACACGGATATCCCCATACTCGGAGAAAGGCTCAAGGCTCGTTCGGATGCCGTGTGATGATGAGTCGTGCGAATCGAGGAACATATGGAGGCTTCGCATGCCTCCGCGCCTACCGGCCTTCACCTCAACAGGAACGATGTCTCTGCCCTGCTGAATGACGTAATCAACTTCGGCATTGCTGTTGCGGCTCTCGCGGTGCCAGTAGAATAACTCGGGTCGTGTCCGGGGCCGCGAACAGGCGATCAGTTCCGTCCCGACAAGCACCTCCGCGGCAGGTCCAGAGTTGACCACGGTTGAGTCATCCTTGACTAGTTCATCGGACAACGTCAGTCCAGATATGCGCTGGTAGAGCCCCACATCGCACGGGATCATCTTGAATCTTCGGCTGTGGGCCTGGGAGCCGAGAGGAACTCCTTGGGCACTTGTGTGCGGGATTCGGTGTACAAGCCCGGCGAGAATGAGCAGTTCCGCGGCATTGCGTACCTGCTCAGAGCGCAGACCATCCGCAACCCGCGAATGGATGAACTTCCCACCTGCTTGAGCCGCGATCGACGCGAGCACGGCGTTCAGCCGATTGGTGGGGACACGCTTGCGGTACTTCGCGAAGTCGCTCCGGAGTGTGGTGAGAAGATCATCGAGAAGCAACATACAGCCGGGAAGGTCGCGACTGTGGACGTAGTGCGAAACCACGGCCGGGAAGCCCCCGATCATCGTGTAGACACGTGTCAGATCAACAAGTTGGGCGTGGAGTGGATCATCGTGAGCATCGGGTTGGTCGCGACACACAAGCTCCAATGCGGCCCCGTTTCCGCATGCCTCGACGAACTCGTGGATGGACATCGGATACATGTGTCGGTACTCGATTCTGCCCACGCCAAACGAAGGGAGTTCCTGCAAGGCGAACTCCAGAAGAGAACCGGCAGCTGCCACATGGAGTTCTGGCAGCTTCTCATGGAAGAAGCGCAGGGCACGCAGCGCGTTTGGGCAAGCCTGGATCTCGTCAAAGAAGACCAGTGTCTTCCCGGGGATAATCGACGTCCCCGCGTAGGCAGAGAGTCGCTCACACAGAAAACTCGGGTCCAGGCGCCCACTGAAGAAGCCATTCAGGGCTGGATCTTCCTCGAAGTTGAACTCGAAGAACTGTTCGAAAGAACGCCCCAGGTGCCGGATGCTCCAGGTCTTGCCCACCTGTCTTGCACCCCGCACGATGAGAACCTTTCGGTCGCGTGCCGCTGCCCAGGCCGTCAGTTCATTCTCGATGAGTCGTTCCATGGCGCCGCCAAAACATACCTGTAACCGTTATATGACAATGTATACTGAACATTATTCCCGTCATATTACAAGGTACCACATGACCTGTATACCGTCATATACCAAGGTATACATGCCTATTCTCAGGGGTCACTCACGTCTGCCGACGCAATATGGCCTGATACTGTCCGAAGGCGTCTGCCCGGGAGCACCCCGGGTGCTGACGGGAGCACGGGGACGGAACTCGTCTCGCCCGGCAGGATGCCCGGTTACCGCCGGCGCTTGAGCTGTTCACGCCCAGCTTTGGTTTCCTCGGCGTTGAGTTCACCATCCTTATTCCGGTCAAACCGTTTCAGGACGCCGTCGTTGTAGCGCTCAAAGCCTTCCCCCCACTGATCCCATGCCTTGTCGGCCTCCTCATCGTCGACCTGCCAGTCCTGATTCGCATCGTAGAGTAGCACGCCGCTTAGGCCGAACAGGAACTCACGGGCAGCCTGGGCTTCCTTCTTCCCCAGAGCCCCATCGCCGTCTCCATCGAACAACTTGAGAAGCCTGACATGGTTTTCGCCGTGTTGGTCGAGCATCTTCAGGAATCCTGCTTCGAGTTCCTTCTCGTCAATCATCACGCTGCCATCGGTGTCGAGCGTATGAACGAGCGGCTGGACGTGGAGCGCTGTTCCTCCCTCGCTAAACCTGCGCCCACCACCACGCCCTCTGCCGCCACCCCCAGCCGCCCCCCTGACTCCTCGCTCAGGTCTGGCGAAGAGCGCATCATCCACCTCGACGCCATGGGTCACTGTCTCGATCTTGAGCTTCACGACCGTTTTTGCCTGATGCAGAACGGTCACTGTTGATGCCACGGGAGTGCCGTCCACCTCCATGTAGTCGGCGAACTCGACGGTGATCTTGGGCCCGGGTCGCTTGATCCGGGCCAGGAGATGTGTGGTTGCATCGAGGTACAGCGTCTCCCGGTCGCCATCTTCGAAGGTGCAGTTGAGCAAATCGTGAACCTTGCCCTCGATCTCCTCCTGCCCGCCATAGGTCATGGACGCGTAGTCCGACTTGAGGTCCACATATCCATGGAAATGGGCATCGCGCAGCTTCTGCTTGAGTTCCCAACCCTGAAGCTGCTGGGTTGGCTTGCCGGGTTCGTTCCTCCACACGACCGTGCCGTCGCACACTTCGATGAATGCGCCGTGGCCAGGGATGTCGATTCGCGTGTGGCTCAGATTGGGCGCTTTCTGTGTGAACGCCATTTTCCACGGCGGCAGGTTTGCGGCAACGAAGGTGAACATTCCCTCCGTCCTACGCGTCGTGTGCTTCAGGTGGGCCTCGAGACCGCCGATGGCTTCCAGGTAGTCGACGGCAATCTGGTCAGCCGTCTTCTCAGCGCCGTCCGCTCCCTGCGCACACCCCGTTTGGGACGTGACGATCCAGGGAATGGCCACCGCAATCAGCAAGCAAGTCATTCCTGTTCTGAACATCACTCTTTCCTCCTTCTGCAGATCAGGCCTATGTGTGAGACATCCCATCATCCAATCTCTTACAGTACCACGCAACGATCGGCGGGCATCCCGGCCCTCCATGTGAGGACCGCGGCACATGGTGCTCTCCCACGTTCCGGGGACAGTCCCACCGCCACTCTGCATGATTCGCATCCGCCGCGTGCGTTCTCATTCGTGGACGGCAACCGCGTCGATCAAGAGAGTCGACCCTCTCTCGCTGCCTTTGACCACAGCAAAGGCGAGTCCACCGAGTTGGTTTGGGTTGGGACGCCCGTCGCCGTCTGCAATCCCGTCGTGCGGGTCACGCTGCGGCGCGCGGGGGGAGAAAACGATGCGCTTCCAGCCTCTGAAATCGACAGTCACGGGTTCATCCAGCCAACGCTCGCCGTCCGCATCGATCATCATCACCTTCACCGTATGTCGGGAACCGTCACCGTAGAGCCAGTAGGAAATGGCTCGGGCCTCCGAGATGTCGTCGGCTCTTCTGAACAGAATTTCGGCAAACCCCCACCCCCCTTTGCTCTTGGGTTCGAGTCGCAACCGGAGCGCAGCATCGCCCTGCTTCACGTTGTTGCCGTCGAGGTCAACGGCAAATGTCGCCCCACCTTCCAGAACGCGGCCCAGAACGCGGCCAAAGGCTGCCTTGGTTCCATACTCGAAGCTCTCAACAGAGCGCCCGGGGCCGCGAGCTGCGGCTGCGACATCGATCTCAAGCAGTCCCTTTACCTTAACGATAGCTGCGTCGGCCATGCGATGCGGCACCCCGTGCGTCCGGACGTCAGCACCCGCAGCCAGCGTGATGAAGGTCGGACGGGTGAAAAGTGGGAAGCGGGTCTTGAAGATCCCGTTGGCATCTGTCGTTCCCTGGAACTCGCGCCCCAGATGATTCCCGTGGTCCTCGTAGGTTCCGACGAACGCGACATTCGACAAGGGAGTCCCGTCGCCTTTTTTCGTCCGTACCCGTACGAGGAGAGTGTCCCCGTAGTCGTAGGTCGTCCTGTCGGTCGTCAGCGTCAGCGTTGGCAGCATCCGCGCCGAATCGCCTGCGAGCACGTCAACAGTCCGGTGAATCCGTGGGACGTCTGCCAGATCCGTTGTAGCCTCGACCTCGACGGTGTGTCGCCCCTTGTCCAAACCAGAGAAGCTCCCTCGCCGCCACGACGGGCTGCGCCTCTCCATCTCGCGCCATGGCCCTCCATCCACGCGGCAACGCAGGCCGGTCACGTGTTTAGTCACATAGGCATCGACCGGGACCTCTCGGGAGTAGACGACCATCTGTCGTGGCTCGGTGAGGATGAGTTGGTTGTAGGCCTTGAATCCATGGTAAACGGGCCGCGGCGTCCCCCGTGCGTCCGATTCCCACGTGTCGATCCCCAGCACGCCGTACCACTCTTCCGCATGGTCGTCGTGGGTCATCTTGTCGCCGTGTTTCCACCAGCCATCCCGCCACATGAAGAGGCATCCGCCCTGGCCGCCGGCATCGATCATGGCCTGGTACATGTGAAGGTCACCATCCCGCTGTTCCGCGAGCGTATTGCCGCCGTAGCCCATGTTGCCTTGGCCGCTCTTCGAGACAGATAGGCCGAATTCGCCGAGGACAAACGGCTTGCCGGCCGCGTGCATCTTCCTCAACCATTCCACATGACCGCGGTACTTGAGCGCCTTGCTGACCGTGTGTGGGGCGTACATGTAGTCGTTGAAGAAGATCACATCCCACTCGGACTGGTCCAGGAAGTCGTTCCGTGAGCAATGGGAGTAAGTGACGAGGCAGCTTGGGTCTTCCTTTCGAGCGGCGGCCTTCAGCTCCTGGCAAGCTCGATTGTAAGCATCCATGCCCGCGCTGATTAGTGCGTCGGCATGGGGCTCGTTGGTGATGGTGTGGAAGAGGATGTGATCGAATTGCGTCGCCGTCCGGATGACATCAGTGAGTTTGTCGCGGGATTCCTGCGCATAGGCATCGTCGCGCAGATAACGGTCAAATGTGAACCACGACCCCTGGATCACCATCATGCCATGCTTGCGGAGAAGCTTGAGCTCCTCGACGCTATAGGGGTTCCAGGACCGCACGGTGTTGAACCCCGCCGCCTTGAGCAACGCCAAGTCACATTCCATGGTCTGGGGATCGAAGGTCCGCTCCCAGGGGATGCTTCCCCGGCCGCCTCCCAGCTCGTAGCCAATCCCCTTGACAAAGAACCGCTCGCCGTTGACGACGAACCAGCCGTCTTCCACTCCGACCTCAATAGGCTCGGGCCCGACCTGGGCGGGGACGGTCCAGCCGAAGAGAAGAATGGCAGCGAAGATGAGTTGGGGCTTCATGGTTTGCACGTCTCGTCGTTTGGCTACTTCGCGAATGCCGGCACAATGATCTCGTTGAAGTACTCAATCGGCTTGTTGGTTCCGTAGTAACTGGTGAATACAGCCACAAGGTCGAGCTCCGGAAGCATGAAGACGAACTGCCCTCCGGCACCGCGGACGGAGCGAACGCGGAGCTCTTTGCCCTTGACCGTAATCCTGTGGCTCCACCAGAAATAGCCGTATTGGTGCGGTTTGTCGTGGTTAGCGTGGACGGCCGTGGCCTTCTCCACCCAATCACGATTGAGGATCTGCTTCCCATCCCACACTCCGCCTCGCGTCGTCATCAGCCCGAGCTTGAGCATATCACGCGAGGTGAGGGCCATGCCGGCGGCAGCCTTGTCAAGACCACATACGGACTTCCCGAATCTGACGTTGGTGATCCCCATCGGGCCGAAGATGTGTTTCTCCATGAACTGGCCCAGGGTCAGGCCGGTCGTGTTGTAGAGAATGTGCACGAGGAGATCAGAGTTGGCGCCATCGTACTTGTAGGGCTTCTCGGTGGGAATCGGTTGAGTCTTCGACAGGTACAGCTCAGCGTGATTTTCCCGAGTGATCTTCACGCCTTTCGGACGCTTTTCCACCTGGATTCCGGAGCGCATGGTGAGAAGGTCCTTGAGCGTCAGCGCCTCCACGCCAGCCGCTACCTTGGACCGATCGACTTCAGGGAGGTAATCGAGGATGGGGGCACTGTCACTCGTGATCCTGCCGAGCTCAATAGCCTTCCCAATTGCGTAAGCCAGGACGCTCTTGGTGATCGACATCTGGTAGTGCGGGCGATCGACTCGCGCATCAGCGAAATACTCCTCGAGGATGAGCCTCCCTCCCTTCGCGATGAGGACGCTGTCGATGCAGCCCTCAATCTCTGGGCCGAACCGGTTCTTTCCCTTACGCTTGACGCCCTTGCCGACCCGGAAGTCCTGGTTCTTCTTTTCGGTGGCGTTTAGGAGCTTGAGAATTGCCGTCAGGTCGCCGTGTTCTCTCGCATCGGCGACATCCAGACCATCATCGCTGCGCTTCTCCGGAATTCGGTAAGCAATGGTGCCCTTGTCCAGGAACTTGGTGCGATTGACGAAAGGGAGCTTTGACTTGACGTTCAGCGAGGTGACTTCGTCAGCCGTGCCGTCACTCTCCTTCGGGGGTTTGGCAGCCGCGTACGCTGCCCCGTGGTAAGGCTGCGGCTTGCCGAAGCCGGGGTCCCGGTAACCAAGGGCTTTGTTCCAACCCCATTTCTGCGGCGTCAGCCCCTTCTCCCACTCCTGATGCTGTTTGACCAACGCCTGAAGCTGCTCGGGCTTCTCAGCGGCGAGATCGTTCTGCTCGCCGATGTCCGTGGACAGGTCAAACAGCATGTACGTCCGGCCATTGTCTATGCTGACTGCTTTCATGTCTCCCTGCCGGATGGCCTTCCTGGCTCCCCAGACCCAGTAGAGCGTCTCATGCGGCCGGTCGGGTCTCTGCCCTGTGATGTAGGGCAGTAGGTCAACGCCGTCGAGCTCCCATGCAGGATCCACTGAGCCCCCCGCGGCAGCGATCGCCGCGGGCACGATGTCGAGAGAAATCACCGGATACCGGTAAATCTGTCCGGGCTTGATCCGCCCGTCCCAGCGCATACAGAAGGGGATCCTGAGTCCACCTTCCCAATAGGTGCCCTTTTTGCCCCGCAAGGGCTTGTTCGGGGACGCTTCGTGCCCGCCGTTGTCGCTCAGGAACACGATCAGCGTGTTCTCCATGAGGCCGTGCTTCTTCAATGCACCCAACACCCGCCCAACGTTCTGGTCCATCGACTCGACCATCGCCATCACCTTCCGGCGTTTGGCATCTTCGACGTGTGCGTACTTGTCGACAAGCGCTTTGGGGGCTTGGAATGGCCCGTGAATTGCGTTGAAGGGGATGTAGCAGAGAAACGGTTGGTCCTTGTTTGTCTCAATGAAAGTTGCCGCCATCTGTCCGAGCTTGTCGGTGAGATAGTTCTCAGCATCCTTGATGATCACGCCGGCCTGGCACACATCGCCGTGCTTCACCCCGCGTTTGCTGTATGGAGAGCTCACAATCTTCCGGTTGTGAAAGATGGGGTTGTGGGGCCGATTCATGTCGCCGAGGAAGTTCGAAGCGCCGTTATTGAAGCCGTAGAACTCATCCCAGCGGCTGAAGGCCATCATCTCCTCGGCATCCCCGTCATGGGTTTTGCCGAATAGGCCGCTGGTGTAACCCAGCGTCTTCAGGCGTTCGGAGAGAATTGGCAGATCCGTGGGAACACCGGGAACAACATCCTTGCCGGTCCGAAATGGACCGATGTTGTCCCAAAACCCGAAACGCTGCTGGTAACGACCGGTGAGGAGGCCGGCCCGGGAAGGGGCGCAGACAGGACAGGTTACATACCCGTCGGTGAAGGTAACCCCCTCGCGCGCAATCGAGTCAATGTTCGGCGTCGGGACGTCCCCCCCCTGGTAGCTGACATCACCATAGCCGAGGTCATCAGCCATAATGACCACAACGTTGGGCTTGGCCAGCGCAGGTGCTGCGTAGGCTGTTACGATGGCCACGGTCACTGCAAGAAATGTCATCTTCATCGCGTTGCTTCCTATTCTGATCGTTCAATCTTGGAGGCAGGATGGTTCACCCACCGCATCATGCGACCGCGATACGCTTGCGGCGCATCCCTTCCTTCTCCATCTCCGCGGCGATAAATGCGCGCAAGAGACGGTTCCTCATATCCGCGAACTCCGCAAGGTCATACAGGTTCCGCAGCTGATCGGGATCGGCGGTCATGTCGTAGAGCTCGCCGTACTCCTCGTTGCTGTAAACGACGAGCTTGTAGCGGTCGTGATAGAACACTTTCTGCATGAAATCGGAGTCGGTTGGGCGTGATTCAACCAACGCCCAATCCCGAGCTGCATTCGCGGGATCCGTCCACGTATCCGTTTGTACAACGCCCTGCTGCAAGGGGCCGGGCTCGACCCCCGCGAGGTCGAGAAATGTGGTCCCCAGGTCCACCAGACTCTGGATCGCCTCGCTGTGCGTTCCCTCCACCTGGCATTCGGGATGGCGGACGATGAACGGGACGCGCAGCACATCGTCATAGGCAGGCAGCCCTTTCCACCAGAGCCCATGGTTGCCCAGATAGTCGCCGTGGTCGGAGGTGAACACCACAATTGTGTTCTCCGCCAGCCCTCTCTCCTCAAGGGCATCGAGGATGCGCCCGATATGGAGGTCCATCAGGCTGACCATGCCATAGTACTTCGTGATGATATCCCGAGTTCGCTCGGGCGTCATATCAATGGACTGGCTGTTGGTGGTGGGGTGCCAGTTCTGGCGCCCGAATACCTCCGGCCCATCGAATGCATTGGTGTCGATCTTGCGCTGATAGATGGGCGGCTTGTCGTCCATTTCCCCTTCTCTGAGACCATAGACAGGCAGATCGTCCGGGTCATACATGCTGGCCCAGGGCTCAGGGACAAAGCAGGGATTGTGCGGGTCCTGGAAACTTGCCCACAGAAAGAACGGCTTGTCCTGCTCATTCGCCTTGTCCATCGCCTCAATGGTGATGTCAGCCGTCCATGTCGAGTTATGGACCTCTTCGGGGAGCGTCCATGGCCCGAAGCCGGCGTACTCCCAGTTGCCGAAATGCTTGTCTACATCGACGCCCTGGTCCCGCAACCAGACACCATAGTGCATACCGCAGGCATGCTTCTCCACACTGTGGCCAATGACCAGTTGTGCGTAGTCAAACCCATAGAACGGACCGTCCCAGTTCCTGAAATAGTCCAGATTATGAATGTGCGGAGCCGCCTCGAAGCTGTCGGGGGAGAGGCAGGACTGGAAGTGGGCCTTCCCAAGCAGAGCCGTGAAGTAGCCAGTGCGGCTGAGTTCGGCAGGGACGGTCGGGTAGTCGTCCGGCAGACTGGTGCCAATGCAGTAACAGCCGTGCCGTGAGGCATAGTGCCCAGTCAGAATCGAGCACCGGGCGGGGGTGCAGGTCGGGTTGGTGGTATAGGCACGATCGTAGACAACCCCACCCGCAGCCAAACGGTCGAGATTCGGCGTGTGAATCGCGGGGTTGTACACCCCCAACGTGTCCCAGCGCTGCTGGTCGCTCGTGATCAGCAAGATATTCGGTCGTGCCATCGCCTGACTCCTGTCCGGCCCTACCACCGGTCGGTTACTTCTCAGCGATTCCCAAGCGTTCCACCGCGGCTTTGATCTCCGGCGCGTTCATGAACAGTTTCCAGCACAACCCGGTGCGGTGGTTCTCGATCATGGGGGCAATGGGGCCGACATCGATCCCGATCCAGAACCCCTTCGAGACCCAGTTCCGGCTATCGTTGAACGCATCGTAGAAACCGAATTCGCCCCACAGGTGGCCGCCCCGTTTCTCATACAGATCCTCAAGCATGGCCAGCGACTGCTCCGGCACATAGGGCATGCTCGAGAGCGCGGCGGTTGGGGCGATCGTCCCGTTATCGTGACGGACGGGAGTCCACGGACCGTAGCCGTCAGGTCCCGAACTGGACGTCAACCCCCAGCGCAACGGGCCGTAACCGGCATGCGCCTTGGGGTTCTCCTTGGCGTACTCCCAGTGGATCAAGGCCACATTGCGGTGGTAGGTGAAATAGTCGGTGACATGCTTGTCCTGGAGACCGTGGGGATCCAGGCCAAGGTAGGAGTAGTGGGTCCAGAACAACGGGGACCCATGCGGACGCCCCACCTCGAGGTGCATCCCGTAGAACGCCTTGTTCATGACCCGGTGCGTACCGACCCAGCCCTGGCTGTAGACCTCATCGGGAGCGGGATGAGTTGGCGAGGCGACAGCAAGCAGGTAAGCGATGTGCCCCTCGTTGCTTCCGGTGATGCGCATAGGGCGTTTGAGCCCCTCGACAGGCCAGTGCCAGTACAGCCGATTCTTCTCATCCGTGAATCGATCCCAACGCACCCCCCGCCACAGCTCATCGGCCCGGGACCGGATCTGGCGATCCAGCTTGTTTGCGCCCGAGAAATACTCACGCACAACCAGAACACCTTCCATGAAAAACGCGGTCTCAACGATGTCGGCGCCTCCGATCTTTGCGAAGGGAATGGTCTTACCCGTGGTGCCGTCCATCCAGTGGGGCAATGCGCCATCGTAGGTCTCAGCCTGTTCCTGCACGAACGTGAGCATGCGAAGCAGAAGTTCACGGGTTTCCACGGCGGGAAGAACCCCGCGTTCAAGGCCGACGACGAGATTCATCAACCCCATGCCGGAAGCTCCGATCGCGCATATGCGGCGCACATGCCGCGGGGGGGTCTGCCGGCCCCACTCCCGGGCGAGGCCGGACACGGGGTGTGCAAAGTCGAAGAAATAGCGGATACCTGCTTCCTGAACACCAGTGAGGAATGCCTCGCGGTCTTCGGCCACACTTCGCCCCTCCACCGTGGCAGAGAAGGCACCGAACTCCGAACCGTCGCCAGTACCGGTGGACGGCTTGACCGTGCGGACGCGGTAGTAGCGGGAAATGCCATCTTGCCCGACGAAATCCGTGTAAAGGGGGACGCCGTGTTGGTCGGCAATACGCTCGAACGGACCTTCCGCCCGGTCGCCGCGCCAGATCTCATACAGATCCGGCTCCTGGCCATGCCAGCGCAGATCAATGCGCATGCGGTGCCCTGTCGCCTGAACCGCGCCCCCCCCTCCTTGACAGCCGGTCAGCAGTGCCATGGAAGCGCAGGCAACCAGCATCGTCAGTGCACGCCCCGGATCACATCGCCACGACAATCTCATCCTGCCCTCCATCAAGCTTTTCCATCACGTCATCCAGGCCGACGGTCAGCCCACCGACTCGGTAAGGGTGGACGGCGCGCTCAGCCGCCAGCTTGTGACCGTTCACGCAGATGCTCTCCGGTCCGAAGCTGCGGTCCGCCACCGCGTAGCGGAATCGCACTCGCTGACCGGCCAGAGACCAATCCACCGACAACCCGTCCAGGCTCTTCGGCAAGACCGGGTCAAACAGTATGCGATCTCCGCAGCGGCGAATCCCAAGCAGGTGCCGGAGAACAAGGGACACGCACAGGCCGGGGCCGCTGGAGTAGATCCGCCATCCCCCTTTCGCTGGAATGCTGCCATCCTTGACCCGACCATATTCACGGTCGGCCTGACTGCGATCAGTGAACGCGGCATCCGAGCTGCTGAAATAGGCGTTGCTCTGGCGTAGAACGGCGTTCGGGACGCTCTCACCGATCTCCACAGGTACCATCGCCATGAGCGCAGTCAGGAGATCATCCGCGCGCCCCATGCAGGCCATCGCCTGTGCGTAACGGATGTGGGCATGCACGTACATGATGCCAATTTCACGGCCGAAGAAAGTCGCGGATTCTCCGCGCTGGAAGATGTGCTGACGCCCCCCGTCGTAGCGAGGCGGCCGGTCCATCAGCCGAGCCCCGTCCGGACAGACAAGGTGTTCGGAGATGAGATCCGCGTGAACCTGTGCCTGCTCAGGGGTGAAGATCCCACTGATGATCCCGCGGATCATGGGCAGCAACCTGTGATGGATGCCGGTGCGCGTGTCCGAAGGGTGCAAGAGCGGGGTCGTCGTGGCATCGTCCGCCAGAATCCCGAACCCACACACCACGCCGTCATGGACCAGGCGCGCATTGAAGTCTCGCCGGACGCGTGCGCCAAGAGCGCTGAGCTCAGCAGCGGACGCGTCTCGACCAGCGGAACGGCAGACAGCAGCAAGGGCGGTCAGCGTCTCGTAACAGAGCCCTACGGTCCAGCTGCTTACCATCTGCCGGGCGAGCGCGGGATCAGCGGGCTGCAGACTGTCGTTCCAGTCACCGTGCCCGTAGGCAACCAGAGAGGTGTCGGGAACGAATGCGGTCCGGATGTTGCTCAGGGCTCGTGAAACATGCTCAAAAACCGTTTCCGAAAGCGTGTCCGCGCCGTCGTGATAGGGGAGTCGGTCATCAAGCAGAGCTAGATCACCGGTTGCTTCTACATAGTCGCACAGCGCTCTGAGGGGCCAGAACACCACATCCCCATGGGAGTCTCCCGCACGGATGTCGCCGTTGTTGTCATACATGAACCACTGGGGCCACCCACCATCGGTGTGCTGGTTGGCGAAAACAACGGTGAGAATCTCCCGCACGTCAGCTGAACGCCCGAAAGCCAGCAGCATTTCCGTGGGGCCCTGGCACACGTCCCGCGTGCCCCACGCCGCCCCGAGATACTGCTCCAGACCATGCGCAGCCGACATGTGGATCACGGCGTTCTGCACGAACCACGGGAGGATCGTGCCCACCCGGGCGATCCGCGGATCGCCATCCACCAGATCGAAGTTGCTCATCAGCGAAGCGTGAGCGTCCTGGCCGCGGGCCAACTCGCGCTCGGCGGACGCACTGCGCGCGGCCAGCTCGGATGTTGTCGGAACGGGGGCCGTCGGGGTCAGTGCCCCCGTGAAGCCCAGACCAAAGGAATCTACCTCGACGGTTTCCATGACGAGACAGGGAGCACCGTGCGACACATTGTCCGGACAAAGCAGTTCATCTCCGCCCAGTTGCGACAGGGCGCTCAGATCTCCCGGGACAATCCGCACAAAGGCGCCCGGGTTCCGGTCCCCAAACCGACTCCCCTCAAGTGGACGAAGCGTGATGTCACGCGTCCCGACCTCAACGACGTCAGTCAGCGACGGCTCGGCGTCGGGAGGCCCCATGACAACCCCAATCGCGATCCGGAACCGACGCGACCGGAGACTGCGGATGGCAACGTGCATGGCATGGCTGTCGATGGCCGCCCACGTCCGGACCTCGATAGTGTCGGCATCGTTGCAGTACACCCAGCGGCAGCCGTTGAGGCTGTTCTCAAACGCTGAGGGGACACCCAGAAGCTCGAACGCGTTGTCACGCTCAACAAATACCCGAATTCCTCCTGCAAGCAGCACCCCGAGGGGGTCACGCCGAATGCTCAGTCCGACGTTGAACGACAGGTTTCCCACTGCCAGGTGCGAAGCAAAGACGCCTCGCATGTACGCCGTTGTGGAGAGGATTCCCGGGGCATTGACCAGACCGGTACCACTACGCAGCAAGGCGCCCGTGGGACGCTCCTGGAGCAATTCCTTGGCCTTCAGAACGACGTGTCGATTGCCCGTGGTGAAGAAGGAGAGTAGTCTCCCCTCCCCGTCTGTTTCCACGTGACGTCGCGGCTCGTTCCAGTACGTGGAGAGCTGTTCGGCAGAGAGGTCGTCCGAGTCGAACAAGGGGGCCTCGGAGAAGAGATTGCCGACCGCCGTGCTTCCGGGCTCGGTGGGGACACACGGTCGCTGGGGATATCGCCCCTCCAGAGCAACTCGCTCCAAGTCGTGTTCGGAGGTGGGCTCGGGATGATCCGCCTGGAAGACGGCAAAGAAATCCAGACACGCGTCCCGTCCCGCGCCGATCAACACGCGTTCGGACTGCAACGCGCAGGCGCTGAATTCATACTGGCGACGCACACTCGGAAGGACGGGAAGCTCCAGCGCAGCAGGCCGCCGTGTAACGCGGTGTTCGCACCCGTAGAAGTCGAACCCATCTGTCACGAAGCTGCGACAGCCCGGTCTACAGCCCAGCATGAGCCAGGGATGACCGCCAGGCTGTGGCATATTCTGACGCGCACAGAGCACATAGCCGTGGTCCGGGTGCTCCAACACAGTGTGATCAACGTATTGGCTGATGTAGGCTTCGTTGCCGACGTTCGACATGCCAACGTCCTGCATGTAGACGAGGTCGCATGCGATCTCCGCATCGCTGTCGTTCCGGAGCTGGATCATCCACGTCCACCCGGCCATTGCGGTCAGCTGCAGGGTTACCAGGTAGGTCAGTTGGTCAAAGGCCCCAGAAATGGTCATCCGGTCGCTGGAGAAACGGACAGCGGCACCGGGGTTCCCAAGCAAGGCCGTCCAACGGACGACGTGGTCTCCGGCCAGGATTCGCAGGTAGAGGTTCGTGGGCCCGCCCTCAAGAACCGTCCCTTTGTAGAGTGTAACGGGGACGTCGGGGCTGGCGATTGAGTGGATGGCGCCCGTAGCGAGGGCTCGGACGACCAGCCCACTATCGGCGGAGAGTTCGTGGAGCGGCTCAGACTCAACCGCAGTGGGCGGGTGGTAGAGCCCACAAAGGTCGCGGTTGGTTTTCCGGTCAATCATGATCACCGTTTCCTCTTCCGCAGTTCTACACGCTCCGGCCGTGACAAGTGCACATAGGGGTGCTTGAAAACGCTGTCCGGGACGCCGAACAGACGCCGCTGTTCGGCCAGGCGGTTGAGCATATCGCTCTGTACCTGAGCATGCTCCTTCACCCCGTATACGCTGGCCAGTTCATGGGGGTCCTTCTGCAGGTCAAACAGTTCGTGAACGTCGTCGGTGTAGAAGTGGATGAGCTTGTACCGCTGGGTCCTTACTCCATCATGACGAGGGACATTGTGGGCTCCGTGGTGGTAGTAGTGGTAGTAGAGACAGTCTCGCCAGCCTGTTACACGTTCACCGGTCAACAACGGGAGAAGCGATCGGCCCTGCATACTCGCAGGAGCGTTGATGCCGGCCATGTCCAGGAAGGTTGGGGCAAAGTCGATGTTCTGAGTCAACGCGGCAATCCGCGTTTTCGGCTTGATCCGCCCCGGCCACCTGATCACGAATGGCATCCGCATCGCTTCCTCGTACATCCAGCGTTTTTCCACCCAACCGTGCTCACCGATGAAGTAGCTCTGGTCCGAGCAGTAGACGACGGCCGTGTCCGCGGCGAGCCCAGCCTTCTCCAGCCCATCAACCAGCCGCCCGACATTCTCGTCGACCGCCGCCACGCACCCGAGGTAGTCCTGCAGGCGCCGGCGATACAGGTAGAGCGCATAGGCCTTGTGGTCCGCAAACTCTCCCGCCGCCAGCCGGCGATGGAAGTCCGCATTGCGTTGATCCTCATATGCCTTCCAGGCCCGTTCTTCCGCACCCAAGTCCGCCCAAGCCGCCCGGTCCGCCACAGAGGCCGGGTTGGGGAATGACTTCGCGGTCGCCGGGCGACCATTCCATACCTTCATCCAGGCTTTGGCAGCATAGGGAGCACGACCACGGTAGTCATCGGAGAACGTTTCCGGAACGGTGAGCTGGGCGATAGGGGGCCGCTTGAAATGACGGGCGGGGGGCCGGCGGGGTACGTGCGGCGCTTTGAACTGTGCCATGAGGAGGAACGGCCGATTCGGGTCCCGGGCTTCGGTCAGCCACCGCAGGGCCTTGTCAGCGATGAGATCCGTGCAGTACCCCTTCTCCTCCACCTCGCCGGCGCGGGTAGCGAAGTGCGGGTCGTGGTAACTGCCCTGTCCACCATGGCCGATCAATACGTCCCAGTGGTCGACTTCCCGGTCGGGCGTGTGTGGTTTCTGGTGCCACTTGCCAATGAGCGCTGTCTGATACCCGGCATCCGCGAGCAGGCGTGAGTATGTCGTCTGCGATCCATCCCATCTGGCCCCATTGTGCGTGACCCCATTGAGATGACTGTGCAGACCGGTCAGAATGCTGGCTCGACTGGGCGAGCAAATCGAGTTGGCGCAGAAATTCTCGCGCAGAATGGCGCCCTCGTCTGCCAGCCGGTCAATCCTCGGTGTTGAGATCAGCTTGCTCCCGTACGCCCCAATGGCATTACAGGCGTGATCATCGCTCATAATGAAGAGAATGTTGGGCCGCTTTGCGGGAGCCGAAGAGGACTCGATTCCCCAGACAAAAGCCACGGATGCCACCATGCTTGCTCGCAAGATCTGACGACCTCTCATCACCTGTCTCCTTCGCGTATCTGAAATCGCTCTGTTGACGCTTCGCTATCCCATCATGAGTCAAGTTGGCGGACGGATCGGCGCTCACAAAGCGACAGTGGAAGCGTCACCGTCTGCTTTGCCTCCGGGTCCCGAATGACCTCATCGAGGAGTTCAGCGGCCCGTTTGCCCATAGCCACAAGAGGCTGCTGAATGGTCGTGAGCGGTGGAGATGCTAACGGCGCGATCAGACTGTTGTCAAAGCCCACGACAGAGACGTCCCCCGGCACGTTGAGCCCCAATGAACGGAGCTCGTCAAGAACGGCAAATGCCATGAGATCGCTGGCCACAAACAAAGCCGTGGGCCGCTCCCCAGCCGGGTTGGCAAACAGTTCCCGGACGGCCTGCCGGGCCGTTTTCGGGCGGAAACGGGCGTCTGTGACCCAGTCCGTCCGACACGGGAGACCGGCCTCGTTGAGCGCAGCAACTGCGCCCTCGTAACGGTCGCGGCCGATATGCAGCCGCAGGTCACCGGTAATCAGCCCAATCCGCCGATGACCGCAGGATATCAGGTAATCGGCAGCCAGACGTCCTCCCTGCCGGTTGTCCATCAGGACAGATGCCTCATCGCCGCAGGGAGACGGTTCATTTACCAGGACGGCAGACAGCCCGGCCTCCTTCAATGCCGCGGTGAGGCCCGGATCGTAGCGCATGTCCAGTAGAATCAAGCCATCAACACTGGCTCCGACATCCTGAATCAACTCTGCGGGATCCGTTTCTCGGTCTGCCCACAACAGCAGTACATTGCGGTTCACCTGCCGACAGCATGCCGATATCCCCTCAAGGACACGATTCGCGAAGAGCTGCGTGTATTCAGCCCCCGAAGCACCAATCACCAGACCGATCACATTGGTGTCACGACGGGCCAGGGAACGAGCAGCGGCGCTGGGCTGGTAATCGTGCCGCTTGAGAACAGCCATCACATGCTTCCGCTTGGCTTCGGCAACCGGCCCCGACCCATTAACCACCCGGGAGACCATCGAGATCGACACTCCCGCTTCAGTGGCGATGTCATAGATATTGGGGCGATTTCGCTTCTTCCTGGGCATGATGATCTGGCTATCCTGCTGACGACGGTGTTGGGCGTCTCTGAAAGCGCTTGCGGATAAAGATACGGTAGCGCGTAAGTCTGCCGCTGCCAGTCCCCGGAGGAAGCACGGGCCCGGAAGCCCCGTCGCGCGAGATCAGAGCGATCCGGTTGCCACGTCCCAGAGTGTGCCGCGGTAGTTGCTGGCGCGCCACGGATCACTTCCGGGGAACGACGTCGTCTCCTCGATACGAAGATTCTCAGCGTGGCCGTCGACAAACAGGAAATTGTGCCGCGGGTAGCCATGCGTCCAGAACTCTGAATTCGTGCGGTTGGCCTGGTAGAGCCAGGCTGTCATGGTCGCATTGGTCGTGTTCCCGATCGCGTTACGGCGGTGGGGCCGCTCTGCCAGCATGATACGACTGTCGGGTTTCTTCACCCTACGCACGCTCAGCGACGCCTCACTTCCGGAGTCCGTAACACCGCGCTGAGTCGAACTCCCGCCGGTCGGGTCCAGCTCGGTCATGTTGTAGCTGCGCCGCGTCTGGTTCGCATACTGAGACGCAATCTTGTCCGAGGGGCAGCGATAGATGGCATGCCGATCCTTGCCCCTCACACGCGGATCCCAGGCGCTCAGACGCTGTTCCGCGGTCGAGAGGTTGCGCCCGTCGTAGGATCCCAGGTGGTCATCCCAGCTGACCTTGTTGGTGGTGGTGGCTTTGCTGGTGGGGAAACGCTCGGCGAAGTCGTCGACATAGAGGGCGATCGCCAAACCGATCTGCTTCACGTTGTTAAGACAGCTGCTCTGGCGCGCCTTCTCCCGGGCCTTGCTCAACGATGGCAACAGCATCGCCGCGAGGATCGCGATGATCGCAATCACAACCAGCAACTCGATCAAGGTGAAACTGCTGCGCTCGACTCGGGCCGTTCGATTCCCTTCCATGGTCACTCTCCTTGTTGTCGTCTTCTGTTCCTGAAATACCTGCAGACCGGGGTCGCAATCACCAACTGCAAGCGCTTGCACTTACTAGAATAGCAGTCAGGAGTGAATCCGTCAAGTAAAGGGCCCTCTTTTCTGCAAGCGCTTTACGCAACCGAGGGGAGGAATGCCCTCCTTGATGCCCGGGTGCGGGCCGGTATGTTGAGACTGCCCCTGCGCCACACGGCACGGGGTTTGGTATCACAGGGACCCGCACGGGAGCATCATGTTACGCCGTCTGATCATCCTCACCTTCGCAATGGCTTTGGAGAACGTCGTCATGGGGACTGAACTGTTTGTTGCACCTGACGGATCACCCGGCAATCCGGGAACGGAGACAAGCCCCCTGCCCGGCCTGGTCGAGGCGCGAGATCGCGTCCGAGCGTTGCGGGAGGATGGGCAGATCAAAGGCGACGTTCGCGTGATCATCAGGGGTGGTGAATATCGTCTGCATGAACCCGTTACGTTCACGGCAATCGATGGTGGCACCGCTGGATCCCGGGTGGCGTACGTGGCTGCAGGCGGCGAGAAGCCGATTTTCACCGGCGCTCAGCGACTCCCCGCATTCCGGGATGCCGGGAGGGGGCTCTGGTCCGTTGATGTGCCACAGGTCGCTGCCGGCACCCTGACGATCGAGCAGTTGTTCATCAACGGACGCCGCGCTGTTCGGGCGCGGTTCCCCGACTCGAAGCGTGGGTTCATGAAGATGAAGGCTGTCCGGGAAGAGGTCATCACGCAGGGGAAGGGGCGGGTGGCGACGGATGCACGCCAGTTTATTGCCCTTGAGGACGACGACTTTGCCGTGCTCGCAGAACTCTCCTCCAGCGAGGTGCGCAAGGTCCAACTCGTCGCTTTTCACAAGTGGGATAACACACGGCGCTTCCTGGAGGCGCTGGATCCCGGCAAGAACGAGCTCATCATGCGCGGGGTGGGCATGAAGCCATGGAACCCGCTCAAACCAGGCACGAGGCTCTATCTTGAGAACCTGAAACCCGGGCTGACCGAACCTGGAGAGTGGTTCGTTGGCGAGGATGGGACACTGCTCTATCGGCCGCTGCCGGGCGAAACGCTTCAGACGACAGTGGCTAGCGCGCCGGTCACGGAGCACCTGCTCCTCATTGCCGGGGAACGGGAAGCCAGGGCGACGGGGTTGTGCTTCGAAGGGCTAACGTTCGGCTTCACAGGCTATCGCACTCCTGCAAAGGGGTTCGGCCCGGTCCAGGCTGCACAGACGATCGACGCGGCCATCATGGCTGACCACGCCGAGGACATCACCGTCAAGAACTGCACCATGCGGGGAATCAGCCGATACGCAGTCTGGTTCCGCAACGGCTGCCGACGCTGCTCGGTGGACAGCTGTACGATTACAGACATCGGCGCAGGGGGTGTGCGAGTTGGGACGTCGTCGATTCCGCAGCGCAAGATCGATCGCACGGGGGAATGTCTGGTGACCAACAACCGGATTTCCCATCTAGGGCTCATCTTCCCCTGTGCGGTGGGCGTCTGGATTGGTCAGAGCGGGGACAATCGCGTCACGCACAACGAAATCTGTAACCTGTTCTACACCGCTGTTTCCGTGGGTTGGCGCTGGGGGTATGGCGCAAGCATTGCCAAGAACAACAAGATCCTCTACAACCACCTGCATCATCTGGCTGGTCATCTCAGCGACATGGGCGGTGTATACACCCTGGGGCCGAGTGAGGGAACGGAAGTCTCGAACAACGTCATCCACGATGTCGATTGCCATTCCTACGGCGGCTGGGGGCTCTACACGGATGAGGGCAGCACGGGCATCCTGATGGAGAACAACCTCGTCTACAGAACCAAGACGGGGGCATTCCACCAGCACTACGGCAAGAACAATACGCTCCGCAACAACATCTTTGCCTACTCGCGCCTCCAGCAGATTCAGGCCACTCGAATCGAAGACCACCTGTCGTTCACCCTTGAACGCAATATCGTGATCTTTAAGACAGGGGTGCTGTTGCGGGGCAAATGGCCGAAGATGAATGTCGCGCTGCGCAACAACTGCTACTGGAAGGACGATGGGAAGCCATTCCGCTTTGCGGAGCAGCCCTTTGGAAAATGGCAGAAGGGCGGTCGCGACAAAGGCTCAATCATCGCCGATCCGAAGTTCGCCGATGCACCGGGCCTGGATTTCACCCTCGCCAATGACTCCCCAGCCCTCAAGCTCGGGTTCGTGCCCTTCGATCCCTCCCGGGCCGGCCCGAAGTGAGACGGCTCAAACAGTCGCCGCACGGAGAGGATCCGCAGGACTTTTCGTGCTCGGGCCCCACATGGTCCCGGCGTTTTTCGTGCTCAGTTCGTACCCTTTTCCTACCTTTGTCAGGGGCGTTCCCGGGGGGCGACACCCCTCGCAGAGAATAGTGGTGGTGGAACAGTCCTCAAGGGGTATTGGCGGGACGTCCGCCGACAGACCATCATGTGGCCTGTGCTCCTGCTCCACGGGGGACGCTCACCGACCGACTGGATCTCGTCAACTCGGGGTCGGACGGCCCGATAAGATATACTTACGCAGGATCGGCCAGACTTTAGGTCCTATCCGCGGACCTGACGGTTGTCAGGGCGGAGTACACCATGGCCACCGGGATTACGTGTACATTGTCATGCCGAACAGAGGGGGCTACGCTAATGGTAGATGACCTGTCCATGTGCGGCCGCCACTTCTTTGTGTCATGGCGTGCAGGACGTGGACGTCGGGGCAGCGCGCCTTCTACGGGTAGGCTCTGACGCGTAGGTCACCCGACAGGGCACATACATGTCGATTGGCGAGGAGGTACTCATGAGATCCCGATGGCTGATGCTATCTGGGCTTGGCCTTACCGTTCTTTCATGTTCGTTACCGGCACCCTCGCCGGCCGTGGAGCCTGGGGATGGGGAGAAGATCCACCTGAAGCTCCTTTACGCAGGACACGAGGGTTCGGACCGAGAGAAGGACTTTGTCAGTTTCCTGAGGCAGCATTTCGACAAGGTTGATGCCGTGGAGTTGGCCGGGTTCACCGGGAAGCAGGCAGACGGCCATGATGTGGTGATCATCGACTACGACGGTGACGGATTCAAGTCTCCCCGGCCCAAGCTCTCGCGGGAGTATTCCCGCTCTACAGTGACAGTCGGAGTCCTGGGAGCGTTCGTCTGTGGCAGCCTCAACCTCAAGTCCGGATACCTGTGAAACTGCATGAGTGACGCGGCTCAGGGTGAGCCGCCTAAGCATGTTGTCTTCGAGAAACCGTTCAAGGTTGAGCCTGACTTCGAGAACTGGAAGACGCCGGGGAACTACCGGAGATTCCCGGGAGGGGACGAGCTTCCCGCCAAGCTCAAGGTATGGCGTATCCAGGGGACCGGTAAGAGCTACGGCGGGGTCGTTTCACGGTCATGGGGTTTCAGCGACTCTCCCGATGCTGAAGTGCTGACGCCCGGATTCAACAGTGGTAAGGAGAGCGGCGCGGTAGGGGTTGGCCGGCATGGGAACTTCCTGCAATGGGGGTTCTCGGCCCCGCCGTCCAAGATGACCGAAGCCGGTCAACGCTTCTTCCTGAACTGCGTGTGCTACATCCACAGGTACGACGGGCAGCCACCGCTTGTTCGACGCCTCAAGAGTGACCGGATAAACCCGATCCGTCTTGCCCTGCTGCTCAGGAAGATCAAGAAGAAGAGTTTCTTCGAATCCGCCTTTACGTCTGAGCAGATCGAGGAATACGCCCGGAACCCCAAGGGTCTGGCGACGTACTACGAGGACAGCTACGAGCTGATCTACTGGGATAAGGTCTACCGGATTGACGCAGAACTCAGATCCCTTAGCATCGAGTCGAACAGGACGCTTCGTTCCCTCGAACAGCTCATCACCATGCTGAATGAGGAGGAGACGGCTCCGAAGGCTCGGCTGCTCCTGGAACGTTACACTGTGGAGACGTTCGAATCGCCCGAGCAGTGGCAGGAGTGGTTGAGCGCGTGTCGTGAACGGATCTACTTCAGTGATGTCGGAGGGTACAAGTTCCGCGTTATGCCGGAGGGCTATCTGCGGTAGAGATCCGGGACCGCTTATGGGGATGTGATCAGTGCTTGCCGGGCTGTGGCCTTGTCTGCGTGTGTGTCCTCAAGCGGATTCTCTGCGTTGGCTAAGGCATGGGGTCAATGATGCTATGACCAAGAAAAGGAAGAACGCGGATGCCTGGGCTCAGGCCAAGAAGAAGTACCGGCTGTCCGCCGAGCAGATCCAGATGGCCAAGGAACTGGGGATGAATCCCAAGAAGTTCGGGGGCCTCGCGAATCACAAGCAAGAGCCGTGGAAAGCGCCGTTGCCTGATTTCATCGAAGACCTCTATCTCAAGAGATTCAGGCGGGACCGGCCATTGGACAGAGATGCCAAATCATGACGAGTCACGATAGATCACGCTGAGCCGTGGTCTATCGTGTAGTCGGACAAGCCCGGGCAGGTGTTTACTGTCCGCTTCCCAATCACCATGGAATACTCCTCCGGCCAGCGGCATCCCTCCCTCAAGTTGACTCTCTTCCCGGTTCCCTGTATCATTCATCAGCAGACCGAGGGAGTTCCTGAGTGCTCTGATGAAGAGGCTGCTGATGCTGGTGGGGGGGAAGCTGGGATGGTCCCCCGGAATCCAGGGAGAAGTCACCGGCTGTATAGGGCAATGTGTTGCAGCCAGAACCGGACAGGAGATTTGCCGTGGGCGTGTTCAACTTCGCTGGCGTCAAGGTCGCGGATGCTCCGCCAAGCGCGATCCCCAAGTGTCCGAAGTGCGAAAAGGACCTCGACGAGATCTGGGTCAAGTCCAAGGGGACTGGGTTCGTCAAGAAGGAACAGATACTGATGTGCCCATATTGCAGGATCTTCCTCGGATTCGGCTCATTCTCACTGTGATGAGAGCTGCAACAAGCGGCTGGTGGTGACCCGGCTTCCGCTTCGCTGCAGCCGCCCCCAGAGCTACACGTCAGGCCAAGAAACGATGCACCCCGGCGTATATCGCGTATTTGCTGACATCGCTCTGATCACGCATGTCACCTTCGTTCTGTTTGCAGTGCTTGGGTTGGTCCTTATTCTCTGCGGAGGAGTTCTCGGTTGGCGGTGGACCCGCAATCCACTGTTCCGCATCATGCACCTTGCTGGAATCGGGTTGGTTGTGCTTCAGGTGTGGTTGGGAATCAACTGCCCCCTAACCACATTAGAGATGCACCTGCGCGAGAAGGCCGGGGACTCGACATACGGTGGGACATTTGTCGCTCACTGGCTTCACAAGCTGTTGTTCTACCAAGCCCCGCCGTGGGTCTTTGTAGTCTGCTACACACTGTTTGGACTGGCGGTCGTTGTGAGCTGGATCAAGTTCCGTCCGCGTCCATCTGGTTCGGATGCCGAAGAAGCCCAATCCGGCTTCGCCCAACCATAGCGCCGCACTTGACTCGGCTCTGCGAATCCTGACATACCACGCCCCGCGCCTACCCGAGATCCATCGCTGCCGCCCGGCTCGAACGACGTAGTTTAGCCCGATTTTCATGGCTCGCCCTTCCTTCCCGTTGCCGGTTTCGTACCGGTCTCGTACCGGGATTGAAGGGGATTCTGAGCACGAAAAGGCGCAACTTGCTTACCACAAGCAGGTTAACCAAAAAACGGGGTCGCCGCACGAAGGCGCCTCCCACGTTGGCGACCGCATGTGTCTGGTTGTCTTTAGTGGGAGGAGGAGGCGGGTCAAGGCTTGGGCGGCCACCGAGTGTGGTCACAACCGACCTGCCCCGGATGGGCCGGTCGCCACGGGAGCTCATCGGGCAGCGTACCGGCACAGTCGAGGCCTTTCTCGGTGAGCAACCGGAACATCGTCCCCTGCAACTCATAGACGAGCCGCCACGAAAAGCACCACTGTGAATTGCCTCATTGTCCGCGCCCCTTTCGTGTCTCGATCTACTTCGAAGGCGGCGGGGAAGCGGAACAGCCCCCGCCGGTCGGTGGCCCGGCGGCGCATGCCCCGGGAAGACTGGCCGCGCAGGTCCCACCGGACGAGGCCACCCCTTCGATCGCGTCAGACCGATTCCAGGGCATCCTTGCCAGCAGAAGCCCCATTCCGCACCAGTCCGTGACCCCGGCGAAGATCAGACCGGCCCCAACGAACCCTGAGATGATCAGGAAAGCCCGACTCAGGAATGCCCCGGTCAGTACGCCCAGGAGAACCAGGCTTCCCGCGGCTATCCGCACCTGCCGCTCAACCGACATTCGCGCTTTCCCTTTGACTGTATCGCCTCCTGCCTCGAGGTACGCACCCAGACCACCCTCGATGACGGATAACCCCGCAACATGGAGTTTCGCCAGCGTTTCCCGGGCCATGGCTGCCCGTTTGCCGCTACGGCAAAGCAGGAGCCGTGGAGCAGGCGTAGCCATGACGTCCTCGGCTCGTGTTTCGATGCGGTCGACGGGGATGAGACGCGAGCCGGCAATGTGTTCGCCGCCGAACTCAAGCCCTGTGCGTACATCAACCACGCTGGCAGCGCCCCCCTCTGCCACAAGGCGTGACGCCTCGCCCGCAGTGATGGTCGCCGGGATGTCCACTCCCTCCCGGTTGAGGCGCAGAAGATCGTCCATGTTGGCAGGCCTGGGTGGAGGATTGGCGGTTAGACTCTCGGTGAATGCGTCACGGTCGTCTATCCGCAGCCACGCGTTGTCTGCCTTCTCCGTTCCCAGCGTGCTCTTGATCCGGTCCTCGTAGTCATGTCCCGGGAAGAGGATTGTCTCGTCCGGGCGGTCGTTCAGGAACGCGTGAACAGAGTCGAAGAGCTGGCCGGCGTCCCCCCCCAGGAAGTCCGTTCGGGCCACCCCGCCGATGAGCAGAGAGTCACCGGAGAAGAACGCCCCGTCGATCGCGAGGCAAAGATGGTCGGGAGTGTGACCGGGGGCATGGTGAACCGTGACGGAGGATTCCCCGAGGCCAATCACTTCAGCGTCACCGGGAGTGACGGTCACGCCGGCATGGTTTGCCTTCGGGTGGGCCATGCGGGTGGAATCGAACCGCGCTGCGAGTTCCGCAGCACCCGAGGGATGGTCGGCGTGCGTGTGAGTGTCCATCACGTAACGCAGCACCCAGCCCTCACTCTCGACTCGTTCAGCCATGTCATGGACGAGATCGAGATGGGGGTCCACTGCCAGGGCTTCCTTGCTGGCGAGGTCAGCAAGGAGATACCCCCGGCAGCCCTGTGGGTGCGCAAAGGGAACAATCTGAAACGCGCCAATGGTTTCGGCTTCGCGAGAAAACGTCTGTGTCATGGGTACGTCCTCTGTCCCTTTACACGCCATCGCCCAACCAGGCGGGGGCTGTTCTGTTCACGCCGTCTGAAATCCCCACAAAGTATCACTGGTTTCCCGGCTTCGCACCCAATCCGGGTCGCCAGAACGCTGAACGCAGCATGCCTGAGACCAAGGCCCATCCAAGCGCCAGGCCTTGTCCTGGTGCCTGAACGAGCACATGGGCTGCCCTCAGACCACGCTCATGGGCGGTTCTGGGGAGCTGCGTCCCCACGACGCTCGGAAACGGTGAACGCCCAGACCTGCCCCTTGCTGACCTTCCCGTCTTTGACAGCATCCACCCTCCAGAAGTAGGTGCGCCCGGAGAGCAGTTTCCCGGGAGCAAATATGTTGTTCTTCTGGTTTCGCCTGAATTCCCCGGACTCTCTTGACGCACCCGTCAGAGCGTCCCTGTCCCGGCCGAAGTAGACGTCATGAGAATCTGCTCTGTATGCCCCGAGCCACATGACATCCGCATCTGTCCTGGCATCGTGAGTCCCATCCGGGGGGATTGGCCTTGTTGCCGTGACGCCCCGTCGCCCGGGGATCCAGTAGTTGGTGTCACCGTGCTCGTAGGGGCCGATGTCCGGGGCTTTGCCCACATAGCCGTCAGTCACGCCGGGGATGGCAGTGCCGCCGTCCACCAGTTCCGAGCCGGGGGCAGGACGGAAGTCCAGGTTGTCCCAGTCACGAAGCTGCGTCCGAAGATCTTTGCCCAACAGCTGCCCATCCCAGTTACTGCTGTGAGTGCCGGATGGGCGAACAGGCTTATTCGGTTTGCCCCTTCCGCCGAGGACGGCCAGCGCCACCGCATTGTTGGCACTGACGCTGTTGGCATGGATGCCGCTCTTGGTCGGATCCTTGGAGGTGTCCGCGAAAACGATCGCCCCCTTGCACAGGTTGTTGTAGACGTGGCGCTCATCACCTTTGATCATGAAGGTCGTCCCGCCGAAGATGGGGCCAAAGGCCACATTGTGTCGAGCCACACCCGTCCGCATTAGCGGGGGTGGACGGAGAACACTCTTCGGACCGTCACTGAGGCGTATTGCAGACTTGAGCATTCGGTGGAACCAGTTTCTCGCAATAACAACGTCCCGATGGCCCTGGTACAGATGGACGTATGAACCGTCGCTCTGCAGGTGGCCGGCGTCAGAGATATCGTTAAGTTCGACCAGCATCCCGGAACTGGTCATCACCCCTTCCGACGCACCGGTTCGGTATACGGTGTTGCGGCGAAAGACACCGTTAGGTGAGTTCTTGAACCAGATAAAGCCCGAGTTTGCGTTGTGGTGTGCAACCGTGTAATCAAGGTGGTGAAGCTCGCAGTTCTCAACCGTGTTGTCCCGCCCCCCGCTGACACACATGACCAAGCCATCTGTGTGCGAGAACAGGCAGTTGAGGACTGTGGCGTTGGTGCAGTTCTCGATGAGTGTGCCGAGAACCTTGCCCGTGTCGCCGAGCGTTCGCCTGTTGAAACACGGGTATGTCAGATCGCAGTCCTCTACGGTGACAGAATCGCAACCCTCGAGCCGGAAGGTCGTGGCAAAGAAGTCGAGCCCCCGAATCAGAACATGCGTGCTGTTCTTGATGAAGAGCGCGTTCGTCATGGTCTTCGCCCTGACATCTCCAGGGGGAGGCCCCCCGCCCGGCGCCCAGAGATAGAGCGTCTTCGTGACCGGGTCGAAGTACCACTCCGTTTCGTTGTCCAGCAAGTTGAGCTTGGCGTCAAAGAAGTAGTAGTGGAACACCGGTTTGAGCCACATCTTGTGCGCAGGTGGGTAGTCGAAGTACGTCTGCCCAGCAGCATGCGAGGCGACCTTGCATGGGTACGTGATGAAGTTACACACGTTCAGGATGGCGATGGCACCCGTCATGTCCAGACCGGATGCCGCCAGGTCATGGTTGACCGCCGCATCGTGCTCCCTGCCCACACCTTTGCCGTCCTCGATCTTCGAGAGCTTCTCATCTCCCTGAGCCCAGTTGTCCCACGTCCAGGCTGACTCGTCATCGAAACGCGCGTTGGGCCAACGGGCCAACATCATCCATTCGCCGTCGACGAACACCTGCGAGATGTCGCTGGTCAACGTCGTCTTGTAGATGTTGCCCTGGTGTCGCGTCCAGCCTTTGGAGCCGAGAGCGGTGACGGGGCGGGAGCCGTCGAGGGTGACTGTCTCGTCCTGGTGAGCCGTGAAAGTAATGGGCGCGTCCGCTGTTCCCGTCAGGCCGTCAATCACGGCTTCTTCGTGGTACTTCCCCTCCCTGATGAAGCAGGTATCGCCCGGCTTCATGACACCCGCGGCACGCTGGATCGTGGCAAACGGGGCAGCACGTGTGCCCTGCGCCGTGTCGCTGCCGTTTGCCGCCACGTAGTAGTCCACCGCCCGCGCCAACCCACAGACCAACAGCATCCCCCCCAGTAGATGGAATCCTCTACTCATTGCTCAGTCTCCTCTGGTGGCGCAACCTTGAAGGTCCAGACTGGACCTCGGATGACAGCCCCGGTTGCGTTGATGGTGTCGACGCGCCAGCGGTATGTCTGCCCGGGAACAAGCTCCCCGGGGGCCGCGATGTTCGCATCCTGCAACTCAGCAATCGTCCGCAATTCGCCGCCTGCCCGTCCGGCCCATACGATGTGTCGTTGCGCGTGGCGTCCAGCCAGGAACATCAGGTCAGCATCGGGACGGACACCCACCGCCCCGTCGGGCGGCACGGGCGTGGACGCCTGCGCTTTCTGACGCCCGGGAATCCAGTACTGATCTGCGCCGTGTTCGTAGGCCCCGATGTCGGGGCTATCGCCTACGCATCCCGGGTCTTCGAAGCGCGCCTCCGGGTGGGTCAGGTCGTCCGGTCGGGTCACGAGGCCTGCATCCACAGCAGCTGCCCCGGGCTTCGGCCGGAAGTCGAGGTTTACCGGATCACGCAGGTTGCCGGTGACCGCACCCGGCGCGATCAGGTTGTTGGCCTTGATGCCGGGCATGGGAGGGCGAATTCGGCTGCCGCGGCTTCCGGCGCTGTCCATCAGGTTATTGCGGAGCAACGTCTCTTTGTGCATGTCAGTCACCTGACCGTGCGATGTCCGCAGCTGAAAACTGACGTTGCCCCCGCAGTCGAACACCACGTTGTTCTGGACGAAGTGCCTATCGCCTTTGACGACGTTGCCGGCGGCGCGCCACATGACGTTGTGATGGATAGAGCCACCTTCACCGGCGCTACCTGTGGTGGAGTCAAACCGAATGCCTTGCCGGTTGGTGTCGTGGACCCAGTTGAACCGCACAACTGTTCCCTGCTGCACATTCGTACCGATGTTAATGGCCGAACCGTCATGCTGGAGCCGGCCCAGCCCCCACACATGGTTAAGTTCAATCGTTGAGTTGGGGCCGCCCGGGCGAATCCCCTCGGACCCACCGGCCGTGTGAACGGTGTTGCGCCGGAATGTGGCGGCCGAGCCAGGCACGACTGAACCGCTCCCTCCGCTGGAATTCACGTCCCACTCAAGTCCATGGAACAGGCAGTTCTCAATCAGCATCCTGTCGGATGCCAGCACGACTGGGCTGTTGCAGCGGGAGACGACGCAGTCAACGAGAACGTTGTCCGAGCCGCCACTGAAGAGAAAGGCGTTGTTGGTTTGCTCCGTCATTCGTCCCGCGTGGTGATCAAACCACCGGAATTCCCCCAGTAGCCACTTGTTCGTACTGGGGTAGCGGAATTGGCAGTCCTCGAAGCGCACGTGTGACGAATCGAGCACAAGCGGGGCCGCCCCAAAGAAACTCAAACCGCGGAATGTGATGCCTTGGCATTGGCGAACATCCACCGCGTAATCACGCGCCTTACCTGTCACGGCGAGATCGTTGGGATCCGATCCAGCCGGCGCCCACAGGTAGACCGTTCTGGTCGTACTGTCGAACCACCACTCGTTCTCGCGATCCAGACACTGCAGACCAAGCACGTAGTAGACGCAGAATTTCGCCATTGTCGTGCCTTCGGGATCATACCGGAAGTGGTCTTGTTCAGCGGCGTGCTCAGTCACGCGGCGTGCCCACGTCAGCCAATGGCGGATGTTGAGGACGGCAATCGCCCCTGTGAAGTCCACGCCCGTATCGGCCAGCGTCTGCTGATTCGCTGCCGAAGTGCCCTTGATCTTGGCGAACGCCTCGTCGTCCTCATTGCCGTGGGCGCGCGCTGGAGGATTGGCATCGTAGATGAGGCCGTTCCTGCTCTTCTCTTTGACGAGCCGGTTGCCTTTGAACGTGCCCCGGTCCACGTAGCGCATCGCCCGTTCCATCTCCCAGGCGCTGCCGTCTTCCAGGGACGCGTTGGGCCAACGCGCGACGTCCACAAGCCTGTCATCGATGAAGAGCTGCCAAATGTCCCTGTCCAGTTTCGCTCGGTAGACCTGACCCCGCCAACGCTCCCACGACACATCCAGCGGCACCGTGCCGTCCAGCACAGGCTCTCCCCCCGGGTAAGCGGCAAAGGTGATGGGCCTGGTCACGTCACCGACCTCCCGCAAAGCGATCGTCTCCCGATAGCGGCCGCCCCGAAGAAGACAGGTATCCCCCGGTTGCAGCACCTCAGTGGCTTTGGCCAGTGTCCGGAACGGGCGTTCCACCGTGCCGGGGTTGGCATCGTCCCCGTGCGGCGAGACGCAATATTCCGAGGCGTTGCCCTGATTGGTCGGAAGAGCGGCAAAGGCGAGCATTCCCATGGCAATCCGCTTCCCAATCCGTCTCAGGCATGTAACAGTTGTCATCGATCGCGTTCCTTCCTTCTCGGTGCGTCGGGCGTGACCTCTTCCGGGCGGAGCCGGATGGTCGCGACGTGCAGCCCACGCATTGAATGCCGGGCGTTTGTTCGGCGGTTCGCGGTCCACGTTTCGTTCAGACACCAGGCGCCTTTGTTGGGGTTGTCGAGGTCATCTGCAGTCCACACGCCGTCGGCACTGATCTGCGCATCGTCCTTGCACAAGGCAATTCGCAGTCGATCAACCCGGGGCAATTCGAGTAAGCCAAGGGTCAGGCGACGGGCGACGACGGGAAGTTGCACGTGCTCCGAGATTGCCTCGTTCCCGTCGGCGAACCCCGAGTTCGAGGCCAGGGTGATCTCGCCTCGCAGAAGGGCGTGTAACTTCTGCCCTCCGAACTGCCAAACCACGGGCATGTCGCCGCCTTTCAAGCGGTACTCGATGTCCACCCGATAGCGCCCGGCATCCGGCACATTCGCGATCCACGTTCTCTCGATGTCCCGAATATTCGTGTTGTACTGCAGGCCGTTGTAGCAGCTGACGGAGTGTTCGTGCTCGGGAGTGATCAGAATCCCGCCGTCCCGCCCGGGTTGGGCAACCGGCGTGGGAGCCACTCGGAGTGGGACGTCCAGCAGTCCTTTGCTCTCGGTGCGGAGCCACGTGCCGATGCCGGCCAGGATGTCGCGTTCGTGATCCAGAATGCTCCCATCCGCGAGCGGCCCGACATTGAGAAGGTAGTTGCCGCCCTTGCCGACCACGTCAGCCAGCAACCTGATCTGACGCGTGATCTGCTCGTCGCAAGGTGGTCTCTCAATCCACGACTTGTAGCCCCATGTATGGTAGAACGTGCAGGGCGTCTCCCACGCGGTCTCGATCGGGTGATCCGGCATGTGGTTGTCCGGAAGCGTGAGGAAATCGCCCTGGTTATTCATCACTCGGCCGCTGACCAGGCAGCGGGGCTGGCACTCGTGAACGGTCCGGGCCAGGCGCACGCTTTCCTCCAGAGTCGGCAGTCCCATGTCAAAGAAGATCTCGGAGATAGGCCCGTAGTTGGTGAGCAACTCGCGCAACTGATTGCATGAGTACTCGAGGTGTTCGGAAGTGAACGGCTCAAACACAGCGTAAGCGTTGGCAGGCTCACGCTTGACCGCCCCGGAATAGCCCCAGTCCGGATTGGAGTAGTAGAGGCCAAAGCGCAGTCCCTCGGCCGCACAGGCTGCCGCAAGTTCGCCGACCACATCGCGGCCGAATGGCGTGGCATCCACGATGTTGTAGTCCGTGTAGTCGCTCTTGAACATGCAGAAGCCATCGTGGTGTTTTGCCGTAATGACGATGTAGCGCATTCCGGCATCCCGAGCCATACCGGCGATGGCTCCGGCGTCGAACTGGACGGGGTTGAATTGCTCTGCGAGCGCCGCGTACTCCTGCTGCGGAATCCGCGCATGTCGCTGGATCTGTTCGCCGAGTTTCTCAATGCGTTTGCCCTGCCATATCCCGCCTGGAATCGAGTAAATTCCCCAGTGAATGAAGAGCCCGAAGCGTGCTTGACGCCAAGCCTCGACCGCCTCCTGATTCACGGGGTGACGCCGGTCAGGCACACCGAGTTCGTTGCGGACGGACAGCAGGATGTCTGCGGCGGTGTTCATTGGGTGCCTCACGCTATTCCGTCACGTCATCCAGTGCTTGAAGCTCGGGGGGATACTGATCGGTGGTCCCGAAAGCGCCGGGATCGGCGTCGAACAGACTGAACCCGATCTGCTCCAGATCCGCTGGAGAGCAAATGCGCAGATCGCCCGAGGCGGCATCCGCGAATGGAGACTCCCCTGCGGCGCTGCCCTCCTCGATCCCACGTGTCTGCTGCTGTGCCACGAACTCCCGGGCACCCGGACAGCAGTAGAGGTTCTGTCTCATGTCCATTTCGCAGGGGAGATCTCGTGTCCCGGCGCGCGCAATGTCCATACTGTCCGGCCAGCCATGGGTGTTGTATGCAGCGTAGTCCGGATCGCCCGACACGTGGACGTTGTGCCGGATAGCAGCCCCCGGCTTGTAGGACTGCTGGGGAAATGGGCGGAAGCGGATCCCGTTCACACAATCCACAATGATGTTGTTGCTGATCTCGTTGAAGTCCTTGTGGATGAATGCGGTCTTCGCACGAATAACGATGTTGTTGGCCGTGGTGGTGCCGCGCTGCCAGTCGTCAGTACGCACACCGCTGGGCACATCGTAGATCAGGTTGTGGCTAACCACATTCCCGCTTCCCGCGCCGGAGACGTTCAGGCTGGCTCCGTCGCTGAGTTTCTGCATGGTGCGAGTCACCCGGTTGTGAGCAATCAGGTTGTTGCGGGCGTGCAGAAACGGCATGTAGCGGTCCTGCGGATCGCCGTCCGAAGCGATGGTTGCCCGGATTTCGTGCCAGCGTATCGTCTTTGATGCCTCGTCAAAGTCGCAGTCCGGTTTCTCCAGAATCTGACAGCGCGTTCCCGCAACCCCCACAGCCTTGCGCGGCACGTCGTGGATCCAGTTGTGGGTAATCTGGTTATCCCCGCTTTGCCAGAGGAACACGGCGTGTCCGTGCCAAATGATCTGCCCACAGTGATGGATGATGTTGTTGTGGATCGTGTTGCGTCTGTTGACGTCTTTGGTGCCCGGGCCGTAGCCGGCCAACAGCACGCCCATATGGCCCACATCGTCGATCAGTGAGTTGGTCACCCGGATGCCCTGACAGTGCAAGTCCAGGCGCACGCCCGAACCGCCGCTCGCTGTGAACCGGCACTGGTCCACTGCGCAGTCCTCCGCCCCCCGGAACCTCAACAGGGCATTGGGGTGATCGAAGGTGTCCCAGTCGTGCTGGAGCCCCCAACCCTTCCGGTCGCGGGTCCACACGCTGCGGTCGGCGTGTCTGAAGGTGATGCCGCGGAAGCCGATCCCGCGAACCGGCACGTCCTCAGGCACATCGTAGCGGATATCGCCCTCAACCCGCACCAGTTCCTTGAGTCCGGGGGCTGCAATACCCTCTCCGGGTTCACCCGTTTCCGGCCAGTAGTAGAGACGACGCTCGCTGCTGTTGAGCACCCACTGCCCAGGCCCTTCCAGAAAAGCGATCGCGTTCTCCAGCCAGGCGAAGCTGTGTTTGGCATTGGAGAACGGGGGCGAATTGGCCTCGCAGCTCAGCCACGCCACCCCGGCCTCCTCATCCACCGAGTCCAGGGCAATGAAGTTCAGGCACCAGGGCACCGGATTGAAAAACGCTTCCACATCCCTGATGTAGGACCAGTTCCGAAGCAGCCCCTTTGGGAACCGCAGCTGTCGCAGGAGGTGCCGGTCGGCATTGTGCATGACGTTCTGACTGTCGGCCTTCACATACTCCGGCGGGTCGAATGTGAAGTCCTCGGACCGGGCTCGAACCAGGCGCCGGTCTCCGTCGAACAGGGCGTGGAAGTCCTCCAGGCCCCCGGGAAGGTCTGCCACCCACACGTTGCCTTGAGCTGTCGCGGGCAGCTCGGCGGGGTAGTCTGTGAGCTTCGTCCACCCGGTGATGGTCACCCCGCCGCTGAGAACCGGCGTCTCGCCAGCCGCAGCTCTGAACGTGACAGAGCCGCCTTCAGGAGCACTGTCCGCGAGCCCCAAAACGAGGGTCCGGTCAAGGCGGTACGTTCCGCCTCTCAGGGTAACGCCGATATCCTGCCGGCGGTCTGTTTCAGGGAGCTCCCGTATCGCATCGCGTGCGCGTATCAAGGTTGCGAAAGGGGCATCGGTTGTACCGGCGTTCTGGTCATCGCCGTTCGGGGAGACAGTGTAGTTCATGGAGCGTCCTGAGTTGGTTAGTATTGAAGAGAGTCGTTGGTCGCCGCTCGGCATTGAGCATTCATGCCTCTCCGGGCCAACCTTGCTGCCCAATACGGTCACCAATCTCGCGGAGAACGCGGTCGTCATCGGGGTGGATGGACCCATCGCCACGTGGACCGATGTTCATGAGCAGGTTGGCCTTGAGCTCTCGGGCCACCTTCAGTTGGAACCACACCTCATCGGCGCTGAGGTGCCGGACGCTCTCGTCGTTGATCCAACCGCCTTGCGATCCACAGGCATCGCGTCCTTCACACTCCTGCATGACCGTGTTGATCTCGCGCAGCTTCCCCTCGAAGAGCCCGACACGCTCGGAAGCATACGTCCTCCTCCAACGCTCTATGCGCATCTGCCACTGCCCCTGGCGTGCCGGCGTGTCCCACTGCACGGGATGAGGTAACAGGAAATGCTCGGGCGTGACGAAATCCTCCTCGCCGATGGCTCCCTCTTTGAACGAAATCAGCGCGTGCGGCTGCAGTTCGCGGACCATGGCGAACTTCTCGCTGAGTCGGGTGTAGTTCGCCGACGATTTGTTGTACTGCCCTATCCCGTCGAACCAGATGCCTGCGACCGGCCCATAGTTGGTGAGGAGTTCCCGCAAGATCGTGTTGTTGCGTTCCCAGTGCTCCCCATCCGTCCGGGCGACGTGCGGTGGCACGTAATGGAAGTACCCCAAACCACGCCGGGAGCAGGCCGCCGTCATTTCGGCGACCAGATCCCTCGCGGCCGGCGTATTCGGCGCCTTGGAGTCGCTGACAGATGTATCGAACAGGTAGAGCCCCCCGAGGTGCTTCGTGGTCAGGGTCACGTAGCGCATGCCGGCAGCTTCGGCCAAGTCGCAGAAGACGTCCGCATCGAAGCGTTCCGCATCGAACGTTCTGAAGAGCTCATCCTTGACGGTCCGACAATGCGCGCGCTCATCCGCGGCGATCGGAGCTTCGGTGATCTCCTGCGGCGATGCCTCAAGAAGCGACACAAGATCCCGACGACCTCCCATCAGCTCGAGAAGCCCCGGCTTCCCTCCCGGGATGAGGCTGCACAGCGCATAGTGCACAAACAGCCCGAAGCGGGCATCCGTGAACCAATCACGCGAGGCGCTGAGAGGATCGCTCGCCCACGCGGTTTTCCAGGGACTCAGATGGGATGGAACCGCAGAGATGTCCATGCCGTTGGGTCTCCATGTATTATCTTCTTATGATCTACAGGCTCACGGCCGGCACATTGTCTTTCCAGCCTGTCATACCACGTTATACGCATGAAAGGGAATGCTCCATTCTCGGATTCTGATCCGGGCTTATCATTTTCTGATTCGTTCGACGACCTCCGGGGCGATGGGATTGGGCCACAGTGCAAGGTGCGTCTGCACACCACGGGCGGCTTAGCATCGTGGCCGATGCCCTTGGAAGTCGTGGCGGGACGCGTTCGTGGCGGCATCGTGAGAGTCGGTGACAGCCCGAATCTCCGGATGCGCCCCCACTGCTCATGGGTGTTGACCGTTGGTGGGGAAGTCATTGTCCGTCGGGGAAGAGCGGAAGCGACACTCCGCGCCGGCCAGGCATTCCTGTGTCGCTACCCCGATCCCGACCATACACACTACGTGCCGGCCAGTTGCCCGTACTGGCAGAACTTCTTCTTTGACTGGACTGGCGCCGATACGGAAGTCGATGAGCTGCGTGCCCGTTCGCCTCTGGGCGTGGAATGGTCGACGACATCCGGAACTGTGCGCCGGCTACGGGAGTTACTCGCCCGCCCGGCAGGTCTTGTCGAGATGGCTCCGGAGCGCGGGGCCGTGCTGGTTCGTGAGCTGCTGGCCGAGTTCTTCCGAGCGGGAGCGGTTCCGGAGCGGGAAGTCCCAGCCTCTGAACGTCTCGTGCAGAACGCCCTCCGACTGATCCATTCCCGAGCCCAATTCGGCATGAACGTCAATGGCCTGGCACGTGCTCTGGGTGTGTCCCCCGAGCACCTTGCCCGCGTGTTCCGGAAGAGCCGGGGGCAGGCTCCGAGCCTCTACCTGAGGGAGGAGCGACTCCAAGCCGCATGCCTGTTGCTGGAGTCGGGGGACTTGGCTTGCGCAGAAATCGCCGAGAGATTGGGGTTCAGCACGCCCGGGAACTTCACCCGCTCCTTCCGCGCGGTCTATGGGCTCTCTCCGGGCCGGTTTCGCGCCAACTGCCGTCACCGACAGCCGATAGGCGACACCTCGACGTAAACACTGGCCACGAACGGGTCCATTTCCCGGTACGGCGCGTTTCCCCGGGCAGGTCTTCCTGCGAAGGGACCTCAGGGACGAATAGCACCAAGACAAGCAGAAAGAACGGCACACCGCTGTGCTGAGTGCCTTACTACAAACGCCTGCATACTGGTGACTGAACGCGTTCGTAGTCAGCAACGTGGGCTTGGCCGGAGTTGCGTTCTTGTGGCGGATGCTCATCATCGCGTGACACATTCCTGCGCTGTCGGCATATTGAAGATACCGAGAGATGACCCGAACGAAAGGACCACAATGCGAGACACACTGCTCACGGTGATGTCAATCACTCTCGCCGTCGCCGCTTCGCAGAGCCTGGCGGACGATTTCAACTCGCGGCGAATACAGCCGGATACGACCTACCCCCGCTACTGGCAGTACCACAGTCAACCCGTGCTCCTACTGGGCGGCACGAAGGACGACAACCTGTTCCAGATTCCCGATATCGAGGAGCACCTCGACCTGCTCGCGAAGATCGGGGGGAACTACATCCGATGTGTGATGAGCGGTCGGGACAAGGGCAATGTCTGGCCGTTCGCCCAAGCCGAGGACGGGAAGTATGATCTCACTCGTTTCAATGAGGAGTACTGGAGACGTTTCGATCGGATGCTGGAATTGACACACCAGCGGAAGGTCATCGTGCAGATCGAGGTATGGGCTCACCACGATTTCTTCTCCGGCAGATGGACAGCGAATCCCTGGCATCCAGCGAACAACATCAACTACACCGTTGAGCATTGCGGGCTGAAACAGAGCTACTCAAGGCCCAGCAAGGTGCGGCACGATTTCTTCGTCACGGTCCCGAAACTGCAGGACGATCGGGTCGTCCTGCCGCATCAGAGGAGATTCGTTGATCGACTTCTGAAATCGACGCTGCCCTACGATCACGTGTTGTACTGCATGACGAACGAAATCCATCCGCTCTACCCACCCGGATGGGGTTGGTACTGGGCCAGGTACATTCGCGAGCAGGCCGGCAAACAGGGAAGGCAGGTCGAGACCAGTGAGATGTACTGGCAGACGGACCTCAAACACGAACGGCACCGGCAGTCGATCGACCACCCCGAGCTCTTCACGTTCTTCGAAGCATCTCAGAACAGCGCGACCCGAGGGCAGGACAACTGGGATCACCTCCAACATGTCTGGCATGCCCTCTCAGAGCGCCCACGCCCGGTGAACCACGTCAAAATCTACGGCGCCGATACGGCGCAGGGATGGGCTGGCACGGCCCGAAATGCCACGGCTCGATTCTGGCGGAACGTGATCGGCGGATCAGCATCGAGTCGATTCCATCGTCCAAAGACGGGAATGGGGCTGTCCGCCGTCGCCCAGGTCCATATTCGCAGCATGCGGGCGCTGGTCGCCAAGCTGGATCTGTTCCGGTGTGTCCCCGACAGCAAGAGCAGGTTGCTGCTCAAACGCGACCCCGACGAGGCCTACCTGACCCGCATCGATGGGGAACAGTATGCTCTGTATTTCCCTCACGGCGGCTCGGTGGGCCTTAATCTCTCCGGTGCGAAGGGCGTGTTCACGCTACAGTGGCTGGACATCTCGCGCTGCATGTGGACGGGACCTCAGACGATCGAGGCAGGTCGGCCAGCGGAACTGATGGCGCCCGGCAAAGGACATTGGGTGGCCGTGATCAAGACGTCAGGGGCTGACTGACCACGACCAAAACAGGGAAACTCAGATGATGAATAGACGTGTTTTCCCACGATCGTCGTTGACCTGCGCAAGCGCCGGGGCAGTATCCGCGGGTCAGAGCGTCGAGAGGGGGCCTCTTCCCTACGACAACACGCATCCGGTCTGGTGCGACAACGACTGGAACAATAACTCTGTCGACTGGTAGCGTCAAAAGTTCTATGAAAACAATGAAGAGAGACTGAGCCGGTATGGAGAATGGTGTGGTTTACCATGACGCTTGCTACCGGGCAAGTTCAGATCCGGCATAAAGCCGCTCGTTCCTCGCTA
>Ga0209045_1000087_pt1 | contig 113167 bp, 105 predicted proteins | sample SaaInlLV_10m_DNA_4_FD_184664 | JGI IMG/M metagenome (GOLD analysis project Ga0209045, IMG submission 184664) | Marine microbial communities from expanding oxygen minimum zones in the Saanich Inlet - Saanich Inlet SI072_LV_200m_DNA (SPAdes) (version 2) | ecosystem: Environmental > Aquatic >...
ATGATTACAAAATATAGAGATAATGAATAAAATATCCGGTTGGAAAATGGAGATATCGTAATGAATATTAATGCCAGCATAATCGATCAACGTGTTATTGGTATTGTTGAAGATCACCCGGAGTGGTTGCCGGAAGGCGGTGATCTCAATAAGAAGAAATCGGCAGCATTTGTGCTGTTATCGATGTCAACTTGTCTGGAACTCTCACTGGAAGAGGTGGCTGAGCTGCTGACAGAGGGGGGGAATGATGCCGGTGTTGATGGGCTTCATGTGGGTGAGGTGGAAGATGGGGAGTTTCTGGTTACCCTGTTTCAGGGGAAATATAAGGTTAAGGACCTCACGGGTGAAGCCAATTTTCCGGAAAATGGGGTTGAGAAGTCAATGAATACGGTGCAGGTACTGTTTGACCCCTATCGCAAGGTTGCGCTGAATAAAAAGATTGCCCCAAAAATCGAGGAGATCCGCTCGCTGATACGCGATGCCTATATCCCTAATGTGCGTGTAGTGTTGTGTAACAATGGTGCACGATGGAAGAGGCAGGCAGACCTCTGGATAGAGGCGGCGAAAAAAGACTATGCCGACAAGGTTGAGTTCATCCATTTTAACCATGACACCATTGTCAATATTCTACAAAAAACAGAAAAAGTGGATGAGCGGGTGACGCTGAGTGGCCAGGCGATTATTGAAGATATGAATTTTATGCGCGTTCTTGTCGGGCGTGTCGCAGTGCAGGAGATTCACCGGCTATTCAATGATCATGGTGATAAGTTATTGGAACGTAACATACGCCGTTATCTCGGTTTACACTCTAATCGAGTCAATACGGCTATTCATGAAACACTCTGCAACCCTGAAAAATCGGATAATTTTTACTTCTTTAATAACGGCATCACCATGGTCTGTGACAAGTTTGATTATAACGCCTTCCAGAAAGCTGATTATCAGATTCAGATGAAGAATATGCAGGTTATTAATGGTGGGCAGACATGCAAGACCATCCAGGAGACCCTGAATAGTGCAGATAACCGGCGGGTTGGTGAATCAGCTTATGTGATGGTGCGTATTTATCAGCTTGCAGAGACTCATAAGGATTTTGTGCAGGATATTACCTATGCTGCAAACAGCCAGAACCCGGTAGATTTGCGCGATCTGCGTTCAAATGATGTAATCCAGAAGCAGCTGGAGATTGCTGTGGGTGATCTTGGCTACAGTTATAAGCGGCAGCGAGAAGAGGGAGGAGGGGGTTCTAGTGTGATCACCAGCTCCATTGTTGCAGAGTCAGTGCTTGCAATGTGGAGGGAAAAACCGCACCAGGCAAAATTTCGTCGCAAGGAGCATTTTGGAAAGTTATATTCGGATATCTTTAAGGGGTTGAATGGAGCACAGGGATTACTTGCTGTATTGATTTTCCGGGCAGTAGAAAATGAACGGAAACGTCCCGCCTCAGAAAATCCGCCCGATTTTTTGCCATACGCCTCGCATTATCTGTCGATGCTGATTGGTCAGCGACTGCTGAAGGATATGGGCATGGCTCTGAGTGAACTGTCGCACAGGAACTTCAAGGCTATTCATCAGCGTTTCGAAGAGCAGAGGATGGAGTACCACAGGCATGCGGTAGATGCGATTAGAGATGCTCTGAGAGTCTGCTACGGTGAGCGGGAGATCTCATTACAGCAGTTGTCTGCTACCTTCCGGCGAGGTGACCTGCTTGAAATGTTAAGTCAGTGAAAATCCTCCACACCTCAGACTGGCACTTGGGTCGTTCCCTCTACGGGCGTAAGCGCTATGAGGAGTTTGCCCAATTCCTAGATTGGTTGATCGATACCATTGAGGAGGAGGGCATTGATTTGTTGCTGGTCGCGGGTGACGTGTTTGATACCAGTACCCCCAGCAATCGTGCTCAGGCGCTCTATTACCGTTTTCTAAATCGGGTGTCAGCCACCTGTTGTCAGCATGTCGTCGTTATTGCGGGTAACCACGACTCGCCCTCTTTTCTGAATGCCCCTAAAGAGCTTCTGCGAGCACTCAATGTCTATGTGGTTGGGGCTATGACAGAGAGCTGGGAAGATGAAGTGGTTGTGCTTCAAGATCATCAAGACAAGCCGCTGGCAGTTGTCTGCGCGGTGCCCTATCTGCGCGACAAGGATGTTCGTACCGTTGAGCCGGGTGAAACCATTGATGACAAAAATGCAAAGCTGGTTGAGGGGCTGAGGCACCACTATGCAGCGGTGTGCGCCATTGCAGAGTCGAAACAGTCGGCGTTCAGTGAGGCGGGTTATACAAGAGTCCCGATCATTGCTATGGGGCACCTCTTTACCGCAGGTGGCAAGACGGTTGACGATGATGGTGTGCGCGAGCTGTATGTCGGCTCGTTAGCGCATATTGGCAAGGACCTGTTTCCATCCTCGATTGACTATTTCGCGCTGGGACATCTACATGTGCCTCAGTCTGTAGGTGGTGCCGACCACATTCGGTACAGTGGCTCCCCTATACCGATGGGTTATGGTGAGGCGACTCAGAAGAAGGAGGTTATTGTCGTTAGCTTTGATGGTACCAATCCGACGGTTGAGGAGATTCAGTTACCCTGCTTCCAGCCACTGGAGCGTGTTGTGGGTACGCTTGATAATATCCATGCAAGAGTAGAGCAGTTGAAGCAGGCCGAAAGTCAGGCATGGCTTGAGATTGAGTACAGCGGTCATGACATCGTAAGCAACCTGCAAGAGCTCATTGATGAGGCTTTGGCGGGTTCATCAATGGAGGTTCTTCGGATTAAAAACAGGCGGGTCATTGATCGGGTGATCCGCACGATACAAGAGGAAGAGACTCTGGATGACCTGAATACGGGTGATGTCTTTGCCCGCTGCCTGGATAGGTTGGATGTTGCTGATGAAGATCGGGAGGCGTTGACTGTATCCTATAACGAGATCATTCAGCTTCTCGATGAAGAAGATGTGAATGCGGAGTAGAGTGGCTGACGGATGAAGATTCTTAAACTACGTTTCAAAAACCTGAATTCGTTGTACGGTGAGTGGGTGATTGATTTCTCCGATTCGGAATACAGCTCCAACGGTATTTTTGCGCTGACCGGACCTACTGGTGCAGGTAAGTCGACTATTCTCGATGCCATCTGTCTCGCGTTGTACGGAGCAACACCTCGGTTGGGGAGGATCACCAAAGGCGCTAATGAGATTATGTCTCGCCAAACCGGGGAGTGTTATGCCGAGGTGGTATTCGAATCTCAGGCGGGCCGGTTTCTCTGTCATTGGGAGCATCGACGTGCCCGTAAAAAGCCGGGGGGTGCGTTGCAATTTCCGGAGCATCAGATCGCAGATGCGGATACAGGCAAGCCCATAGAGACCAAAAAGAGTCGGGTCTCTGTTGTGATTGAAGAGAAGACCGGGATGGATTTTGATCGCTTTACCCGCTCTATTTTGTTGGCGCAAGGTGGCTTTGATACCTTCCTCAAGGCCGGTGTAGAGCAAAAATCCAAAATATTGGAGCAGATTACTGGAACGGGGATCTACTCGAAAATCTCCCAGCGTGTCCATGAGCGTCAGCGAGATGAACGGGAGCGGTTAAATGTTCTGCTGGCAGAGATCCATAGTGTGACCACTCTTGAGCCGGAACAGGAGGCAGAGATTCAGCAGGAGCTTGAGGCCAGACAAAAGCAGGAGCCAGAGCTTGCTGCCCAATGGGGTGAAAGGGGAGAGGCGATCCGCTGGCTAACGGGTATTGAAAGGCTGAAAAAAGAGCTGGGTGACTTGTCGGAAGAGGCTGAAAAGCTACAGGTCGAGGCTGAGGCATTCAAACCGCAACGTGAGCGACTCAGGCAGGCGCTCAAGGCTGCTGAGCTGGATGGGGGGTATGCCTCTCTTACAGAGCTGCGCAAGCAGCACTCAACCGATCAGACCTCCCTGCAAATAGAGGAGGAGAATCTCCCTGGGTTGGAGAGAGGCTTTCAACAGCAAGCTGAATCTTTAATGGCGGCTGAGCAACTGAGCGTGAAGAGTAAAGAGGAGCTGAAGCAGGTAGCGCCACTGATGCAGCAGATTCGAGTGCTTGATCAAAGCCTTTCACAGCAGCAGAGGGCGCTTGAGGCGGCTGAGTCAGACTGTAGAAAGGGGGCCGAAAAAATTGCTTCGGATGAAAAGCTCAAACAGATCGAACAGAGCAAGCGTGAGAAGCAGGGTCGCCAGTTAGCGCTTGTGGAACACTATCTCAATGAGCACTCTTGTGATGAGTGGCTGATCAGTGGCCTTGCCGGGGTTGAGGCGCAGCTCTCTAATCTGCGTGCGATGCAACAACAGGTGGCCCAAAAGATTGATACTGAAATGCAAGCCGCAACCAGCGTCAAGCAGGCGCTCAGAAAGCTAGAGGCTTGCACTGTACAGTGCGGGGTTAGCAAGCAGGAGCTGGAGGATGCCACGCAGGCTCGTAATAAGGGAGAGCTAGATTTGGCTATCCTGCTGGAGGGGCGGTTGCTGCGTGAATATCGTGCGGAAAAAGAGGCGCTGCTGCGTGAGATGGCGCTGCTCTCACAGATCGCAGCGCTGGAAGAGCAGCGTACCCAACTGAAAGATGGAAAACCATGTCCGCTCTGTGGGGCTGAGCACCATCCCTATGCAGAGGGGAATGTTCCGCTGCAAGATGAGGTAGAGAAGAGGGTTGAAAGGCTCTCCAAGTTGATACGGAGTGTTGAGGATCAGGAGGCGGCGATTAAGACGCTGGAAACTGCTGAGGGCGTAGCTCGCAATAATCTGGCAGAGGGTGATCGGCTGGAGGTCGCTGCAATCAATGACAAGAAGAGTGCTGAAAAAGATCACTCAACCGCAGTGCGCAGTTTGAGTGATGCACGGGTGGTCCTCTCTGAGCTGATGGCCGATGTGTTGGCAAAGCTGCAGCCGCTGGGTGTTGAGGCGATGAGTGATGCTGAACTTGCGGTATTGCCAGCATCTTTGCAGGAACGGCTGGGAAGGTGGCAGGCTCAGATTGAGCAGAAGGTTGAGATAGAACGGTTGCTCTCTGAGTGCGACAGTGAGTTGGTGCGACTGGGAGCGATTATTGATACAGAACGTAGCGCCTTATCAGGCAAGCAGCAGGCGCTGGAGATCGCCCAAAAAGAGGTTGCCGAGGGGAGCGCCGAGCGTCAGCAGCGGTATGGAAACAGAGAGCCGGATGATGAAGAGTCCCGCCTCAATAGGGCGATCGCAGATGCAGAGTTTGCGGAGAGAGCGGTGAGGAGTCTGCATCAACAGGCAGGGCAGAAGCTGAATGCAGCCAAGACTAAAATCACCGCTCTGGAACAGCGAATGGAACAGAGAGGCCCTGAGTGGAGTCAACTGGAGTCTGTTTTTGTTGAGTCTCTTCAGTCCGTTGGCTTCACAGGTGAAAAACAGTTTATTGAACTCTCTCTTGCCGCACCAGAGCGGGAGGCGCTCAAGGCAACAGCTGGGGGGCTGGATCATCGACAAACAGATCTCAAGGCGAGACGAGATGACCGTGAGATACGCTTATCCGATGAGGTTTCCAGGAAGGTGTCGGATCAGCCCATTGAAGTGCTTGAGGTGCAATGTGAAGAATTTGAGCAGAGCTTGAGAGAACTCAGGGATGCGATTACCGGTGCAAGGCATCAGCTCAATGAGAACGCTGCGGCAAAGGCGCGCATAAAAGAGAAGCAGGCTACAACTGAGGCGCAACAGAGGGAGTGTAATCGATGGGAAAAACTCCACGGCCTGATTGGATCGGCCGATGGCAGGAAGTACCGCAATTTTGCTCAGGGCCTAACCTTTGAATTGATGGTGTCGCATGCCAACCGTCAGCTCAAAAAAATGAGTGATCGCTATCTACTGATCCGTGATGATGAGAATCCGCTGGAGCTGAATGTGGTTGACCATTATCAGGCGGGAGAGATCCGCTCCACCAAAAACCTCTCTGGTGGTGAGAGCTTTATTGTCAGCCTGACGCTTGCCTTGGGGCTTTCTAAAATGGCCAGCCGTAAAGTGCGTGTGGACTCACTGTTTCTGGACGAGGGTTTTGGTACCTTGGATGAGGATGCGCTGGAGATGGCTCTTGAGGCGCTCTCTGGTCTCCAGCAGGAGGGAAAGCTTATTGGTGTGATCTCTCATGTTTCAGCGCTTAAAGAGCGTATTGGTGTACAGATACAGGTCAGTCCGATGGCTGGGGGAAGAAGTCAGCTGGTTGGGGCTGGATGTAGCTTGGTTACTTGAGGTGTTTGAATAGCGCCTTGGTGTTGACGCTGACCTTGCAGGGGAGTCCATCAAATTCCATGGTCGCCTGTGTGAAGTCGTCTATCTTCATGTAGTGCTCCTCTTTCAGGCGAAATAGCCGTATCCTTCGATCATCTGGGTAGACAATGGCGTAGAAAGGGACTCGCTCAGAGGCGTAGAGGCGGAACTTGAGTTCTTCATCACGCTGGATGCTGCTTTTCGAGACCACTTCAAAGATGATCTCTGGCCTTCGGGTGAGGTGGGTCTCCCCAGTCTCATGGCAGGCGAGCACCACATCGGGGCGCACGGTGGTGAATTCATTGATCTTCCAGTCTTGCTCCATCAGTACCATGCACTCTTCGCACTCCTCCAGATTATGGTCTAGCAAGGCGGCAATTTTAGTGGCAACAGTTTGGTGGATGACCATCGGGCTGGGTGTCATGGCGTAGGGGATGCCATCAATCAACTCCCAGTCACCCTCCCATAGACAGTAATCCTCATAGCTGTAGTGGGGCAGGTCGCTGGCTTGTGCAATGGTCATGGTTGGCTTCTGCTTATGAGTGCTAAAAAGGGTAGTAAAACAGGTTATAAAATAGTAATTTAATCATAGCACAGATTTTTTCTATGGATAGATTCTGGTCTACTGTTGAACCCACCGCTCGACCTCGGCAAGTGGCACGGCTTCCAGTCTGCCAAACAGTGTGTGGCTACCCAGTCTGGCGCGACTGAATTGTGGTGAGCCAATCCCGCAGAGGAAGCGGGCGATGGTTCGTGGGCTGTCCAGAATGGCGCTCTTCTCTTTCAGGAGTGGTGCAAGCTGATCGGAAAGATTGGGTGGAATGGTGGCCAGCTGTCGCTCGGGTGTTTGATCAACCTCTCCAAGGCAGCTACTACAGTGACCACACGGGGCATCCAGTGGTTCACCGAAGTGGCTGCTCAATAGGTTGCTCCGACACTGTGTGGTCTCTGCAATCTCAACCACCTGTTGTAGCCGTCCCATCTCCGCCTCTTCCCGCTTGACCATTCTCTGTTGAAGTGCACTGGCAAGCTGGTTGATATTCTGTGGTATTTTCAGCCGCTGGTAACGGTGGCGAACCCCGGATACCCGAACCTCCAGCATCCGCTGTTCGCCCAGCCAGTCCATTGCGGTAACAATTCTCTCACGGCTGCAGTGGAGTCTCTTTGCCGTCGCATCCAGGTCAATACTGAACCAGACTCGCGCCTGTGTGGCAGAGCGAAACAGTGCGGTGACAAACTCTCTCCGCTCCCCCTGGAAGTGCTGCAAAATCTCTTGTGAACTCTGCTTTGGCTTGAACTTATACTCTGAATAGAAGGGGGTTCCTCCCGCCAGAAAGCCATCCAACTCTAGGTAGGTGAGTAGCGTTTTCAGTACCAGAGGGCGGATATTGTGGCGGCTGGAGAGTTGATAGAGGGCAAGGTCAAAGTTCTCATCATGGGTGAGCAGCTCATTGAGCAGCCCCTGTAGAGAGTGCAGCTCCGGGGTGTCGCCATAGATAAAGTTCTCCAGCGTGTTGAGGTCATCTGGGCAGAACAGCAGATGGCAGATTGATCTCTCTCCATCCCGTCCGGCGCGGCCAATCTCCTGCGCATAATTCTCCAGACTCTTGGGTGGGTTGTAGTGGTAGAGGTAACGGATGTCCGCCTTGTCGACCCCCATGCCGAAGGCGATGGTTGCAACCACGATGGCACTTGCTGATGCCATAAACCACTCCTGTACCTCACTGCGGATCTCATCCTTCATCCCCGCATGGTAGGGGCGGGCCGACAACCCTGCATCGGTAATCTGTTGCGCCACCTCTTCAGCAGTCTGTTGTTTGGTGACATAGATAATGGTGGCCGCTGGCGGATGCATTTTCAATGCATCCAGCAATACACGATCTCGTTCATTGGCTGCGACGGTTGTGGTCAACAGGTGGAGGTTGGGGCGATAGAAGCCGGTACGGATTGCACACTGCGGGGAGATCTTTAGGTTGCGGCAGATATCCTCCAGCACAGTGGGGGTTGCGGTTGCTGTCAGTGCGAGAATCCGTTCGGCACCGATCTCCTGTGCAAACCCGGCAAGCTTGAGGTAGTCCGGGCGAAAATTGTGCCCCCACTCCGAGATGCAGTGTGCCTCGTCCACCGCAAACAGGGAGATTCGCACACTACGAATGGCCTCACGAAAGCGCTCGTTATTAAACCGCTCCGGGGCGACAAACAGGAGCTTGAGCTCGCCAGATCTCAGTGACTGCATCACCTCACGATAGGCGACTCCGCTGAGGGTGGAGTCGAGTCTGCGGGCGGCAATGTCCTGCTCCAACAGACCATCAATCTGATCCTTCATCAGCGCAATCAGTGGTGAGACCACCAGGGTCACCCCCGGAAGCAGCAGCGCGGGAAGCTGATAACAGATCGATTTTCCGCCCCCCGTGGGGAATACTGCCGCTGCTGAGCGGCCAGCAAGGAGGTGCTCAATAACCGGCTTCTGACCGGGACGAAACTGGTCGTGACCAAACCTTTTCTGCAGGGTGACTTCGATCTCTTCTCTCATACGGTTTATCTGGCTGTTTGTGTGATGTATGCACGTACGCCGTATATCCAGAATCCTTGCTGTAGCTGCGGTTGATATTTGGTGTGGTGCAAAAAATAGTTATAGCACATTAATTAATGGATGAGGTGAAGTGTCAAATCTGAAGCAGATCCTGTTCAGATAAAATCTGATATCCCATCATCCGGTACCCTTTTTGCCTCCGCTCCCACATCTTCATCAATGGTGGAGAGGTTGAGTCTAGGTAGTCATAGATCAGCACATCATGCTTGTTGCTGTGATCCCGGTGGAGCCGCCCTGCATACTGTTGCAGTGTCCCCTTCCAAGAGACCGGCATTGCCAGAATGAGGGTGTCCAGTGGTGGGTGATCAAACCCCTCACCGATTAATCGGCCCGTTGCCAGTAGTATTCTGGGTTGATCCGGGGGGAGCTGTTTCAGTGCCTGCTTGACCAAGGTACGTTTTTTTCTGCTCAGGCGGCCATGCAGCAGAAATAGGTGGTCGACGGTTCCAGTCAGCAGTTGGTGCAGGGCTTTGAGATGATCGGTTCGCTCGGTCAGCAGCAGAACCTTCCGGCCTTGCTGATAGGCATGCTGTGCATCCTTGCGGATCTGTTGGTTGCGATTGTGGTTCTCAACAAGGTCACGGAAGATCTCCTGAATTTTATCCGTTGGATTCAGGGAGGGGGGCGTGTCTATTGTTCTGGGGAGCACTTGTAGGATGTGGGGTGCTGTGGCTGGCGACTGGGCACGGTGGCGAATCGGGCCGCACTGCATAAAGATGATGGGATGGTGACCATCTCTACGCTCCGGGGTTGCAGTTAGTCCCAGTACGTAGCGGGCTCGTGCCTGCTTTAACAGAGCCTCAAAGCTGATGGAGGAGAGGTGATGGCACTCATCTACAACCACCTGACCATACTGCTCTACAATCTCGTTGACCTCCCCCTTTCGCACCAGTGACTGCATTACGGCTACATCAATCTTGAGAGTGGGGTTTCGCCTGCCGCCGCCAAACTGTCCAATAGTTGTTGAATCCGGATCTGCTGAATCCAGCTCAAGAAAGAGGTGGAGTTGCGCCATCCACTGCTGCAACAGATCGGTGCGATTGACGATGATTAGAGTGTTGACTCTTCGTGCAGCAATGATGGCGGCGGCAGTGACGGTCTTGCCGAAGGCGGTTGGTGCGCAGAGTACCCCCGTCTCTTTTGCCAGCATGGCATCGACCGCCTGCTGTTGGTCATTGCGCAGTGTGCCATTGAAGTTGTAGTTGATTGGGGTGCCGCTAAACCGTTCGTCGGTCTGATGAGTTTGAACTCCATTCTCCTGTAACAGGCGGTTGACCTCATCCAGGCAGCCTCGTGGCAGGGCAATATATTTGGGGTAGTTCTCTGCGCAGCCGATAATGCGTGGTTTGTCCCAGACCGAGAAGCGCATCTGTTGTGCCTTGTAATATTCTGGATTCTGGAATGCAGCAAGCCGGATCAGCCGGTTGGTGAGTGGCTGGGTAAGCCCGCCCTTCTCGAAATAGATCTGATTGGCAAGGGTGATGATTACGGTTTTGGGGAGGGTGCCGGGTATTTTATGGGTGGGGGCTGTGGGTCGTTTCCATGGCGTACTCTGATTCTCCTCCTCAATAAAGGCGACATCCAGTACATGACCGCCACGACTCAGCTGCTGGATTGCGGTCGCCACCATGATGGCATCCATCTGCTGTAAGGCGTGTAGATACTCCCACTGATCGGGCCAGGGTTGGAGCTGGTCATTGACAAAGATCGAACGCCCCAGCTTTCTGGGGTCGCCCTGTAGTGGCAGCGCAATCAGGTTTCCGAATCCACCTTTTGGCATCCGTTCCTGGTTGGGAAACATCCGGTCATAAGAGGCCAACTCCAGCTGGCGTTGATGGGCGCAGGTGTGGCTGATCAGTGCGGCACCGAGCTGTCTCGCTTCAATGGCTGGAGTTGGGGCAGTGAAAAAGATCCAGAGGTGTCCACCATTGCCGGAACGGGAGATCTCAATAGCGGCAGGAATCTGAAATTGGCGACAGCTAGAGGCGACTGCCTGAATATCCTCACGCCACCCTCTCTTGTCAAAATCAATGGCGAGGAAGTGGCACTGTTCGGTGGGGAGCAGAGGGTAGATGCCGATGGTGATCTTGCCCTGGAGGTGATGACGAATGACTTTGTCGGTCAGTGGTAGAAAGGCGCGTTGCGTACACTCTCCACACTTGATTCTTGGTGCTGCCTTCTTGCCACAGATCCCTGGTTTCCAATCATTGCTGCATGCGGGGGTGTAGCCGCTAGCTCCGTCCCTCTTCTCCCAGCGTAGTGGATAGAGATCTTCCCGTCCTTGAAACAGATTGCGGAAGAGACTGATCTTCTTTTGGTCGGATAGTGTTGCTTGTTTGGTTATGTGATCTTGTGCATTGGTTACTTGGGATTGTGTGGTCTGTTGTTCCGGCTGTTGTAGATCGACAATGCCGTGCTGCTTCAGCAGTGTTCGTAGGCGTTGGTTCTCTTGTTGCAGTTGTTCAAGTTCAGATGGGGAAGAATTCATAATCAACTGCTCTGGTAGTGTCCATATCGAGAGTTTGAGCAGAAGTTGAGTGGTGAAGCAGTCTACTACTCCTCTCTGCCGCTCTGTAGGTTAATTGAGTGTTTCGAGATCCTTCAAATCTTGAACCCTCTTGTGTTACACGCTCCTGATCTCTCTTTTCTATCTCAGCGCTACCCAGACAACAGCATCGCCTGTAAGCGCACTCCAATCTCATGGATCAGGGTATGGCTGTTTTTCAGCAGTGTACTGTCACACTCCTTCGGCTGGCGCTTGGTGAACAACTGCACAAAGGCGACCTGCTCTGGCGGCAGTCCGGTTTGAGTAATCTTCTTGCTCTCTTCTGCCTCAATCAGCAGGGCGGCCCCTGTTTTGATCGCCTCACATAATGGAGAAAGCGCCTCTTGTTGAAAACCGCCATCAAATAGCAGTTGTGCCATTTTCAGTGGGCGCTCCGCCTCGCTGAGTTGCTGCTGTGCCTTTTTGATGCGTGCTCGTGTTCTCTCCTGTTGTCGTTGTTGCTCCTCTTTATGGTCAGGGAGTAACTGCGCCATTGCACTGTTAAGGGTGATGGCCCCAGCATCAGCCAGCCGTTTCAGTAGTGCCAAGGTCTCTGGGTCAATCAGCTCTACGGGGTCACTGGAAGCTTGTAGCGCCTCCTCAACCGTCTTTTGTTGTGAGTCAGGGGCGACGGCAAGGATGTGCTTTTCACCGCGGGCATTCTCAATCTCGGTGATAGAGCCCCCCAAGCCGGGTGCGCGAGCCTCAACCTCCTGTTGTAGCTGCTGTAACGGGTTTATCTTCGGTTCTGGCTCTGGTTCTGGTTTTGGCTTGAGTACGGTGGTTGGACGCTCCTCCATCAACGCCTCCAGCCGCTCCAGCATTGCACCACGCCCGGAGGGGAGGTCCATCTCGGTTACCCCCTCTCCATCCAGTACCCCGTCAGCCAGCGCCTTTTTCTGGTCCAGAATATGGAGAATGCGGTGCTCAATCGAGTTCTCGCACACCAGGTTGATCACCTGCACTGCACGCTTCTGATGTTTGCGCCAGGCACGGGCAATGCGCTGCTCCAGCTTGGCGGGGTTCCACGGCAGGTCTACATTGATGACGATATTGGCGGCCTGCAAATTGAGGCCAGTGGCTCCGGCATCGGAGGTGAGGAAGAGGCGGCATGCTGGATCACTCTTGAAACGGTTGATCTCCAGTCGTCGTTTTTTCTGATGCACGGCTCCGGTATGCAGGGCGTACTCAATGCCTTGCTGTTCAGCTTCTGCTTGGATCAGCTCCAGCATCCGGGTCCATTCGGAGAAGAGGATCACCTTGTTGGGTTCGGTTCCAGGGTCTGGCTCCACAAACAGCTCGGCAAAGATCTTCTTTAGTTCCTCCAGCTTGGGGGAGATGCGGCACTCGGAATCAAGAATATAGGGGGTATCACAGAGCATACGCATACAGGCCAGTTTGCTCTGTAGATTTTTGAACTCCTCCGGGCGTAGCGGACGCTGTTTTGCGGCATGCATAATACGGGCAACCTGTGCGCTGTATTCGCCGTAGCGCTCCTCCTGTTCTGGCTCCATACCCACGAAGTAGGTGTTGATGGTACGGTCGGGTAGCTCTCCCTCTACCTCCTGTTTTCTGCGTCGCAGTAGAATCGGTTGTAATCGACGATAGAGGGCATCGAGGTTACGTACTCCCTGCGGACGGCCGCGTTCATCCAGTCGATAGAAGTCACGGTTAAAGCGGAATAGCGGACCAAACAGCTGTGGATCAATCGCCTGAGCGATGGAGTAGATCTCATCAATGCGGTTCTCCAGCGGGGTGCCAGTCAACACAAACAGGAATGGACTGTTCAGTGCCTTTACAGCATTGGCCGTTTTGGCCTGCCAATTTTTGATCCGTTGTGCCTCATCCAGAATGATTAGATCGGGGGCGAGGATGTTCTGGATCTCCTCTGCATCGTGCAGGGTCTGTTCATAGTTGGCGAGGTAGAAGAAGTGGTTCTGTCGATAGAGGCGCAGGCGGTCGGTGCGGTTACCCTGAATGATCAGGGTGGAGCGCTTGGTGAACTTCTCAATCTGCTCCTCCCACTCTGTCTTCAGCGAGACCGGAGAGAGCACCAGCACCCGTTCGATTTTGCGGGTCTGTGCCAGTAGCTCGGCTGCGGCAATGGCCTGAACCGTCTTTCCCAGCCCCATCTCATCGGCCAGAATGGCGCGTCCCTTAAAGGCGAGGTGGATGGCTCCATCCTGTTGGTAGTCGTAGAGGGGAAGGTTGACCAGGTCCAGACTGCGTTTGCCGCTCGCCACATCCTTGAGGAAGCCACTGCGTGCCAGTTTGCGCTGCTCCTCCTGGCGTAGTTGCTGGAGCCAAGGGGGAATCAGGCGAGAGATGCGGAGTCCGCTTCGACTACGGGCAGGTAGCGTATCGACCGCCTGTTGAATCGCGGCCATTCCGGTAAGTGGTGCGGCCAATAGCTCACCGTTCTCTGAGAAATAGGGGGAGAGTAGCTGGTACAGCTTACCGTTCTTGCGCAACTGATTCGGCCAGAGAATGCGAATTACGGGTTGGGGTTGCTTGTGGGGGGCATCAGTCTCGGCAATGCGCCGATCTAACCAGATCTCAGTGGGGGGTTGAGTGGGAGGGTGTTGTTGAGATAGCACAGCCTCAATATGTTTGCAGGTACCGAGGCCATTGCTCTCAAAGTCGCGGCAGTCACAGCTGTTGATGGTGTGATGTAGTGAGCGTAACTCAATCTGATAGCGGGTACCGCTCTCTGTAGTGAGTTGCCAAGCACCGTGTGCGGAATCAAGCGCCTCTAGTTGATGCGCCTCTTTGCGTGCTCGCTGTCGTCGCCGCTCAATCTCTTCGATATCAGTGGTAAGCCAGCCAATTCCGGTAGAGTTTTTGTCGGTTTTGGGGGTGTTTTTGGTTTTCTTCATGGTGACAGGCGATCAAGTTTGGGGTTTGAGTGGTGCTGTAGTATCCTACTTTTCTATTTTCGGTGGCAAGGAGCAGGGTGTAATGGTGAGTTTGGAGACCCCCGTCTGTGAATTTGATGCAGCAGTGCCTGATTTTGAGCTGGCGGATGTTGATGGAGTTCTATGGACACCAGAGAGGCTCCGGGGGGAGAAGGGGCTGCTGGTGATGTTTATCTGTAACCACTGTCCTTATGTAAAGGCGATTCGTGAACGCTTGGTGCGTGATACAGTGGCGTTGAAGGCGATGGGGCTGAACAGTGTTGCAATCATGTCCAACGACTCTGCGCAGTATGAGGAAGACTCCCCTGAGAATATGCGCAAAATTGCGGCACAATTTAAGTTTCCATTCCCTTATTTGGTGGATGAGTCACAAGCAGTAGCCAAGGCCTTTGGTGCGGTCTGCACCCCCGATTTCTTTGGTTACAATGCGGATTTGGCGCTACAGTATCGTGGTCGCCTGGACGAGAGTCGTAAACAGACGGCAGCAGATGGCGTGCGTCGAGAGCTGTTTGAGGCGATGAGTCAAGTGGTGGAGACAGGGCGCGGGCCGGCACAACAGATCCCCAGTATGGGGTGTTCGATCAAATGGAAGGGTGAAGCGGCCTAGTCGCAACTATCATTAGCAGTTTATGACCCAATCTTCTCCCCAGCAGCAAGAGCAGCAATGGCGCATCCTCGCAGTCGATGATGAGGAGGCCGTGCACGAAACTTATCAAGCTATCTTTGAGGTAAAGATGGGTGATGAGTTGGATGAGATTGAGAAGTTGATGGGTATAGTCGTTGAGGAGGATGAGAGTCCCCCATCAGATGCCAGTCGCTTCCGACTGGACCATGCAATGAGCGGTCAGGAGGGGCTGCAAAAGCTGATTGAGGCCAGTGAGGCGGGCGACCCTTATGCGGTAATCTATCTTGATATGCGTATGCCAACGGGGTGGGATGGGTTGGAGACCGCAGAGCGTATTCGCGAAGTCGACACTGAAGTTCGCATTGTGTTGATCACCGCCTATATGGACTACAGTTTGACTGAGATCCGTCAGCGTATTGGTGTCAACTTTGACTTCCTTACCAAGCCGGTAGATGTGAACGAACTGTTACAGTTGACGCTCTCACTGGCGGCACAGTGGAGTCAGGGGCGAGACTTGGTATTGGCGCTGGAGCAGGCGCAGGCAGCCAGCAAAGCCAAGGATGACTTTCTTGCCTCAATGAGTCATGAGTTGCGCACTCCGCTCACCTCGATTATTGGTAATACCGAGTTGATGGAGGCGTCCGGGCTGAATCAAAATCAGGTAGAGTTGATGGGTTCCATCGGAGTCTCCAGTCGCGGTCTACTCTCCCTGATTAACGATATTCTGGACCTCTCCAAGATTGAGTCTGGAAAGTTTGAGGTGGACCACCTTGATTATGATCTGAATTTGCTAATCAATGAGCTGAATCAGTCCTTTAGTGGTCGTGCCAAGGAGTCGGGCCTGGCCTTGGATGTGGTACAGAAAGAGCCGTTCCCCATGCAGTTTGTGGGTGATGAGCGGCGCATTGGACAGATCCTGATTAACCTGATGGGTAATGCGATCAAATTTACTCAGGAGGGGGGAGTTACGCTGCAGGCATGGGTGGATGAAGAGCGGCTCCACTTTTCGATTACCGATACCGGTATTGGAATGTCGGATGAGGTGTTGGAGCGTCTGTTTAAGCCCTTTGAGCAGGCAGATCAATCTATCTCTCGGCGCTATGGCGGAACGGGCCTGGGGTTGCATATCTCCGCCACCTTGGCGGAATTGATGGGTGGATCGATTGACGTAAGCAGTGAAGAGGGGGTGGGGTCCTGTTTTCAGTTCAATTTGCCCTATCAATTAAGTGATCAAGCGGCACTGCCACTGGAGCCGAGGGCGAGCCAACAGCAGGTCAACTACTTCAGGGGGCATGTGTTAGTGGCTGAGGATACTCCTGAGCTACAGATGATGGAGCGCAAAATTCTTGAGGCTGCGGGTATTGAGGTAACCATTGCCAATAATGGAAAAGAGGCGGTAGAGCATGGCTTAGCTACCCCCTTTGATCTGATCTTAATGGATATGCAGATGCCAGAGATGGATGGCATTGAGGCTACCCAGCTGATGCGTTCTGTGGGTTGTGAGACCCCGATTGTGGCATTAACGGCGAATGTAATGCAGCAGCATCGAGAACAGTTTGAGACGGCAGGGTGTGATGGTTTTCTCTCTAAGCCGATTGATCAAGCTAGCTTGATGGGGGTGTTGAGACAGTATCTAGCGGAGGCTGAGCCAGAAAACAGTCTCTGTTTTACTGGGCAGGTTTTGGTGGCGGAAGATATTCCTGAGCTACAGGTACAGGAGCGTGAGCTATTGGAGTCTCTGGGGCTTGAAGTAACCATCGCTAGCCACGGTAATGAGGCTGTCGAGCACGGCCTGAGTCAACCGTTTGATCTGATCTTGATGAATGTCAAGCTGCCAGAGATGGACGGCCCTGATGCGATGCAATTAATGCGTTCGGTCGGCTGTGAAAGCCCGATTGTGGCTATGGCAGAGGATGTCGAGCAGTACCGTGAGCAGCTGGAGGTTATAGGCTGTAGTGATCTGCTCTCTAAACCGATTGAGCGAGCGGCGTTGATCGAGATATTGGAGCAGTATCTGCAGGCCGCAGAACCGGGTGGTGAGGTGAAACAGCAGGCTGAGGTGGGCAGTTTTGTTGATGAAGAGCTGATGCAGCTGTTTGTTGATCGCACCCATCTGCAGCGGGGGCTGATTGAGCAGGCGCTCTCTGAAGAAGATTGGGGAGAGGTGCGCGCCATCGCGCATACTGTGAAGGGAAGTGGCGCAACTTTCGGCTTCCCTGAAATCACCCGATTGGGTAAAGAGATCTGCGATGCGCTGGATAATGGCGAGCAAAACCCAGTTCCCGCGTTGGTTCAGGAGTTAATGCAGGCTATGGCAGAGATCTAGTTGTGGTTGTAACTATTTGATTTACTTACTGTATTACTTGTATTGTTGTGGTGATCTAAAATTCTAAATGCCCTTATCGTATTCCCCTGTTGCCCTTATGCCCCTTCTGAGTAAGAATGCTGCGTTCAATACACAGCTTTAAGTTTTTTAATACGCCCCTGATTACGATGTGCAGAATGTCTGATCAAGGTCTCAAATGAATTCCTGAACGGTAGGGAGAAATAGAATATGTCATCAAGAAGAGAACTGGCCAATGCGATTCGTGCATTGAGTATGGATGCAGTACAGAAGGCCAACTCTGGACATCCAGGTGCCCCAATGGGTATGGCAGACATCGCAGAGGTGTTGTGGAACGGCCACATGAAGTTTAACCCCACCAATGCCAAATGGTCGGATCGTGACCGTTTTGTACTCTCTAATGGACATGGCTCCATGTTGATGTACTCCCTGTTGCATCTGACAGGTTTCAACCTGACTATGGATGACATCAAGGATTTTCGTCAGCTTCACGCCAAAACTGCAGGTCACCCTGAGTATGGTTATGCCGATGGTATCGAAACCACTACCGGTCCTCTGGGTCAGGGCATCACCAATGCTGTCGGTATGGCGATTGCTGAGCGTACACTGGCCGCACAGTTCAACAAGCCAGGCCACGACATCGTAGACCACAACACTTACGTCTTTATGGGGGATGGCTGCTTGATGGAGGGGCTCTCTCACGAGTCATCTGCGATGGCGGGTACCTTGGGCCTAGGTAAACTGGTTGCCTTCTGGGATGACAATGATATCTCTATCGACGGACATATCTCCGACTGGATGGAGAAAGACGTTGCTGGCCGTTTCGAGTCTTACGGCTGGCATGTAGTCCGTGATGTAGACGGTCATGATGCGGATGCGATCAGCGCAGCTGTGGAAGCGGCTAAATCAGAGACAGGTAAGCCTTCTCTGATCTGTACCCGTACCACCATCGGTTTCGGTTCACCAAACCTCTGCGGTACGCATGATTGTCACGGTGCCCCTCTGGGTGACGAAGAGATCGCTGCAACGCGTAAGGAGCTGGGCTGGTCACACGATCCATTTGTAATTCCTGATGAGGTTTATGCGGGATGGGATCACAAAGAGCAAGGCGCAACAGACGAGGCTGCATGGCAGGCCCGATTTGACGCCTATAAGGCCGCTTATCCAACCGAGGCTGCAGAGTATGAGCGCCGCATGAGTGGTGATCTGCCTGCTAACTTCGAAGTAGAGATGGACAAGTTTATCGCCAAGACACAGGAAGAGATGCCTAACATTGCTTCCCGTAAGGCTTCACAGAATGCCATTGAGGCGATGGGCCCTGTGGTACCTGAGCTGTTTGGTGGATCTGCGGATCTGACCGGCTCTAACCTGACCAACTGGTCTGGTACGGTTAAAGTGACTCCAGCGAACGCCAACGGTAACTACATCTCTTGGGGTGTGCGTGAATTTGGTATGGCTCACATGATGAACGGTATGGTGCTGCACGGAGGCTTCAAGGTCTACGGCGCAACCTTCTTTATGTTTATGGAGTTCATGCGTAATGCACTACGTATGTCTGCATTGATGAAGATCGGTACCATCTATGTCTACACTCATGACTCGATCGGTCTGGGTGAGGATGGTCCTACGCATCAGCCCGTTGAGCAGTTGGCGACTATGCGTGCGATCCCTAACTTCCACACTTGGAGAGGATGTGACGCGATTGAGTCTGCGGTCTCTTGGAAGATGGCGATGCTGCGTGGCGATGCCCCAACCGCACTGGTCTTCTCTCGCCAGAACCTGACCCCAATGGAGCGCACAGCGGAGCAGCTGCAAAACATTGAGAAGGGTGGTTATGTACTGAAGGATTGTGAGGGTGATGCAGAGGTAATCCTCATCGCTACCGGTTCTGAGGTGGGCTTGGCGGTAGATGCCGCAGCAGCGATGACGGGCCGTAAGGTACGTGTTGTCTCTATGCCATCCACGGACAAGTATGATGATCAGGATCAGGCATATAAAGATTCTGTACTCACTCCGGGTGTTAAGCGTGTTGCAGTTGAAGCTGGTGTTGATAATGGCTGGCACAAGTATGTTGGTCTGGAAGGCGCAGTGGTCTGTATGGACTCCTTCGGCGAGTCTGCACCTGCAGGTGAACTCTTCAAGCAGTTCGGCTTCACCGTTGACAACGTAGTGGCGACTGTAGACAAGGTTTTGGGCTAATACAGCCTGAACCATGAAGGACGTGAAGAGCATGAAGGAAGTAGCTGTTTGGCTTTCCCTTGATGATCTTCAGGTGCTTCATGGTAGATAGCTTTTTGGTTTTTTTATTTAGGAGTATTGAAGTATGACAATTAAAGTCGGAATTAATGGTTTTGGTCGTATCGGTCGTATGGTTTTCCGTGCGGTTTATAAAGAGGCAGAGTTCAGCGACATCGAAGTCGTTGGTGTAAATGACCTGCTTGACGCAGAGTACCTCGCTTACATGCTGAAGTATGACTCAGTACATGGCCGTTTCGGTGGTGAAGTCGGTTCTAAAGAGGGCGCACTGATTGTAGACGGTAAGGATATCCGTCTGACTGCAGAGCGTAACCCGGCGGACCTGAAGTGGGGCGACGTTGATGCAGATATCGTTATCGACTGCACCGGCTTCTTCCTTACAGAAGATAGCTGTCAGGCACATATCGATGCGGGCGCGAAGAAGGTTGTACAGTCTGCTCCATCCAAGGATGGCACGCCAATGTTTGTATATGGTGTTAACCATGAGACCTACGCAGGTCAGGCTATTGTCTCTGCTGCCTCTTGTACCACCAACTGCTTGGCACCGGTTGCCAAGGTACTGAATGACAAGTGGGGGCTGAAGCGTGGTCTGATGACTACCGTTCACGCTGCAACAGCTACTCAGAAGACCGTTGACGGTCCTTCCATGAAGGATTGGCGCGGTGGTCGTGGAATCTTGGAGAACATGATTCCTTCATCAACAGGCGCTGCGAAGGCTGTAGGTGTGGTTCTTCCTGAGCTCAATGGCAAGCTGACCGGTATGGCATTCCGCGTACCAACTTCAGACGTCTCTGTTGTTGACCTGACTGTTGAGTTGGATAAGGAAGCGAGCTACGACGAGATCTGTGCTGCGATGAAGGAAGCTTCTGAAGGCGCAATGAAGGGTACGTTGGGTTACACCGATGAGAAGGTTGTCTCTACGGACTTCCGTGGCATTGGCCAGTCCTCTATCTTTGATGCGACTGCCGGTATCGCACTGGACGGCACCTTTGTGAAGGTCGTCTCTTGGTACGATAACGAGTACGGTTACACCTGTAACATGATGCGTTTTGTGAAGCACGTTGCTAACAACTAAACGTTGACCAAAATTCAGCCCTCATTTTCGAGGGCTGAGTTTTTTGCAAAGCAGTTTCTAGCTCTATTCTGTTTTGCAAAGAACCCTTTTTAAGCTTTAATTACACACCTATTTTTTAAGATTTTCAGGAGTAGTGAAATGTCAGTAATCAAGATGACCGATCTCGATCTCGCCGGTAAACGTGTACTGATCCGTCAGGATCTCAATGTGCCGATCAAGGATGGAAAAGTGAGCAGCGATAAGCGTATTCGTGCCTCTATGCCAACGATTGAGCACTGCATCAAGGCAGGAGCACAGGTGATGCTGATGTCTCATTTGGGTCGTCCAACAGAGGGCGAGCCTGCGAGTGAGTTCTCTATGCAGCCTGTTGCGGACTATCTCAGTGATGCACTGGGTAAAGAGGTGCCACTGATGGTCAACTATCTGGCTGATGGCCCGGTTTTGAATAATGGTGATGTGGTGCTGCTGGAGAATGTCCGTTTCAATGTTGGAGAGAAGAAGAGTGCTGACGACCTCTCTGCCAAATATGCCGCACTGTGTGATATCTATGTGATGGATGCCTTTGGTACTGCGCATCGTGCACAGGCCTCCACCCATGGCGTGGCTAAGACTGCACCTGTTGCTTGTGCCGGTCCACTGCTCGCGGGTGAGTTGGATGCATTGGGCAAGGCGCTGGATAACCCTGCGCGCCCAATGGCTGCCATTGTTGGTGGCTCTAAGGTGTCAACCAAGCTGACCGTGCTAGAGTCTCTTTCCGGTGTGGTCGACCAGTTGATCCCTGGTGGTGGTATCGCGAATACCTTTATTGCAGCCGCTGGCCATAATGTGGGTAAATCTCTGGTTGAAACAGACCTGATCCCTGAGGCGCAGCGCCTGATGGAGGCTGCTAAGGCCAAGGGACGTGAGATCCCTGTACCTACCGACGTGGTTGTGGGTAAAGAGTTCTCTGAGAGTGCTGTTGCCACAGTGAAGAGGGTTGAAGATGTAGAAGATGACGATATGATCTTCGATATCGGCCCAGATACCGCTGCCCGCTTTGCAGAGATGATGAAGGTTGCTGGAACCGTAGTCTGGAACGGCCCAGTCGGTGTCTTTGAGTTTGACCAGTTTGGTGAAGGCACCAAGGCACTGGGTGAGGCGATTGCGGACTCTGATGCCTTCTCTATCGCAGGCGGTGGCGATACCTTGGCAGCCGTAGACAAGTACAATATCTCTGATCGCGTCTCTTATATCTCTACCGGTGGTGGTGCCTTCCTCGAGTTCCTCGAAGGTAAGAAGTTGCCTGCAGTAGCGATGCTGGAAGAGCGTGCAAACGGGTAAGTTGGAAGAAATTTCATCGAGACCACAGATAGGAAACCTATGCTGAGACGCACAAAAATTGTTGCAACCCTCGGACCGGCAACGGATTCGCCGGAGGCGCTGGATAAGCTGATTGAGGCGGGCATTGATGTAGTACGCCTCAACTTCTCTCACGGCTCTGAAGAGGAGCACCTCAACCGTGCAGAGACGGTGCGTAATCGTGCCCGTGCTCATGGTCGCCAAGTTGGTGTCATGGCCGATCTGCAAGGGCCGAAGATCCGTATTGGTAAATTTGTTGGTGGAAAAATCCAGCTGGCGGAAGGTGATGCCTTCTGTATCGATATGGGAATGGAGATCGATGCGGGCACCCAAGAGGCGGTTGGAACCACCTACAAAGAGTTGCACAACGACCTCTCGCGTGGTGATTCACTGCTGCTGGATGATGGACGTATTGTACTCTGGGTACGAGATGTTGACGGAAACAAGGTCAACTGCCGAGTCACTGTGGGTGGTGCGCTCTCCAACAACAAGGGGATCAACCTACAGGGTGGAGGGCTCTCCGCTGCAGCACTCACCGATAAGGATCGTGCCGATATTCTGATTGCCGCCAAGATGCAGGCCGACTATGTTGCCGTCTCTTTCGTGCGTAGTGCAGAGGATGTACGCGAAGCGCGTAAATTGTTGATAGACGCAGGCTGGGGAGAGTGCGGCATAGTCTCCAAGATGGAGCGTGCTGAAGCCATCCCGGTAGCTGATGAGATTATTGCGGAGTCCGATGGCATTATGGTCGCGCGTGGTGATCTGGGTGTAGAGATTGGCGATGCCTCCTTGCCTCCCGTGCAGAAGCGGCTGATTAAACTGGCCCGTTCGATGGACCGTTTTGCGATCACCGCAACCCAGATGATGGAGAGCATGATCGAGAATCCCATCCCGACCCGTGCCGAGGTGTTTGATGTCGCCAATGCAGTACTGGATGGTACCGATGCGGTGATGCTCTCGGGTGAGACTGCTGTAGGAAAATATCCGGAAAAAGTGGTCGAGGCGATGTCCAATATCTGTATCGAGGCAGAGCAGCAACGCGCTGCCAAGGTATCTGGTCACCGCATGAATGAGCACTTCCGCCGCCGTGATGAGGCTATTGCGATGGCCGCGATGTATACGGCCAACCACTTGGGTGTAAAGGCGATCGCCTCACTCACCGAGTCGGGGCATACCGCGTTGTGGATGTCGCGCATCAGCTCTGGAATCCCTATCTTTGCAATGACCCGTAATTTGCAGACGCGGCGCAAGGTGACGATGTATCGCGGGGTCTACCCAGTCAGCTTTGATCTGACGGACAAGAGCAAAGGCGAAATCAATCAAGAGATGATTGATGAGTTGGTTCGTCGTGGTGTGGTGCGTACCAAAGATACCGTGATTCTTACCAAGGGAGACCTGGTGGGTGAGGGGGGCGGAACCAACACCATGAAGATCTGTCGCGTCGGTTCGATGAGTGCGGATGATCTGGATGCTGAATCGAGTTAGATAGATGTGCCGCTGAGCTGTTTGGGTTGAGTGGTGTTTATGGTTTTATTTTTATTTTTGTAGAATAGTTAAGGAGAAAGTCGATGCTGATTTCAATGCGTCAATTGCTGGACCATGCAGCTGAGAATAGTTATGGAATGCCTGCGTTTAATGTGAATAACATGGAGCAGGTTCACGCCATTATGCAGGCTGCGGATGAGACCAACAGCCCCGTCATTATGCAGGGCTCTGCTGGTGCACGCTCTTATGCGGGTGAACCATTCCTGCGTCACTTGATCTCTGCTGCGGTTGAGATGTACCCACACATTCCTGTGGTAATGCATCAGGACCACGGCTCTGAGCCAGCGATCTGCCTGCGCTCTATCCAGTCTGGTTTTACCTCAGTGATGATGGACGGCTCTCTGATGGCAGACTGCAAAACACCATCCAGCTTTGAATACAATGTCGATGTAACCAAAACGGTAGTTGACATGGCCCATGCGGGCGGTGCCTCTGTAGAGGGTGAGCTGGGTTGTCTGGGTTCGCTGGAGACTGGCGAGATGGGTGAGGAGGATGGTCATGGTGCTGAGGGTAAGCTCGACCTGGACATGCTGCTGACCGATCCAGAAGAGGCTGCACAGTTTGTGAAGGCCACTGGTGTTGATGCTCTGGCAATTGCTATTGGTACCTCTCATGGCGCCTACAAGTTCACTCAGGAGCCTACCGGTGAGATCCTGCGTATTGATCGCATTAAAGAGATCAACGCACGCATTCCAAACACCCACCTGGTAATGCACGGTTCCTCTTCTGTACCTCAGGAGTGGCTGAAGATCATCAACGACTTCGGTGGTGATATGGGTCAGACCTACGGTGTTCCTGTCGGTGAGATTGTTGAAGGTATCAAGAATGGTGTGCGTAAGGTCAATATCGATACAGACCTACGTATGGCTTCTACTGGTTCGGTTCGCCGTCACCTGCAGGAGAATCCAGCTAACTTCGATCCACGTAAGTTCCTTAAAGAGGCTACGCAGGGTATGAAGGAGATCTGTAAGAACCGTTACCAGGCCTTCGGTTGTGAAGGGATGGCGGACAAGATTAAGCCAGTCTCTCTGGAGACCATGTTTGGTCGTTACGCGACTGGCGAGTTGGACCCTAAGGTCAACTAAACCAGCTGCTTTGTAGTTAAAGACCCGCAGTCATCGAAAGGTGGCTGCGGGTTTTTTGTGGATCAACGGTTTTTAGTGGTTTCGCAGTTGAGTAGTGATCTGGTAGATCTTGCGTAGATGATAGTCATTGAAGGGGCCATAGTCGCTGTTCAGTAGGGGATAGGTTGCTTCGTCCTTGCTGTCTCGCACGGCCAACTCACTACGTAACAGTATTGCTGTAGTTATGGTGTGAACCTGCTCCCAGTTGCTGACCTCATGGGCCTCTAGATAGTGGTCAATGGCTCCATCGCTATCCAGATCAGCCCCAAAGCGAAACTGGAGACCATCCACATGGCTGGCTAGGCTCTGTGGTGTGGGGCTGGCGCTGCCATTGCCATCACAGCGCAGATCACCTGAATCCAGATAGTAACGGATGGTGGCGGCTGAAGATCCCGCGCAATCTTTTCCATCTTGATAGCTCAGAGTGAGGGTGTCACTCTGGTTCTCGCCACTGTTGTTGGTGGCAGAGAGCGGGTTACCGCTAAAACCTGTTTTAGGGTAACCAACCTTTTTTAACTCAGCGTTGAAGAACTGCATCAGATACCGCCCCTGCTCATGCAGCGAGCGCCACTCGGACTGATACTGAAAGCTCCCTCTCCCCTCTATAAAGAGCTGAGTGGTTGCCAGTAATATAGAGACCCCCAGTGCGATGGAGACCAGCAGTTCAACCAGTGTAAAGCCACCGCTACGGCTTGGTGTGCTGATCATAATGGGGTGATCTGGAGGGTATGCTCAACAGAGGCTACACCCTCTTGCCACTGGATGGTGATCTCAATATGGTCTCCACGGTTATCGATCACCCCCACGCCTGAGGGGAGTAGTGAGGTGTTGCGTTGGTTCCACTCTCGTAGATCAAATTTTGCCATCATGGTTGGGTCGCAGCTTGTTGCGCTACAGTCACTGCCTGTTGGGGTGCCAGAGAGGTCAAAGTAGCTGCTTGAATGCACCGCAAGCGGATTAGAGCGCATGCGTTCAGCCATGTCGATGGCCTGTAGTGTAGCCAAATCGTGGTGAATGGCTCCGCGTGTTGCCTGTAGTGCCTGAGTAGAGAGTGCAGCAAATCCAAGCAGTGCAGTGGTAAGAATGAATAGAGAGATCAGGGTCTCAAGCAGGGTAAATCCTCTCTCAGGATAGAGATTGAGATTTCTCATATCAGTAACCATTCCTGTTATTATGCGCTGCCATGAACGAATCGCTCTCCGGATTTATACATACACTATTAGGCAGTCTACGCGACTTGGCCCCGATCATCTTGGTGATTGGTTTTTTTCAGTTGGTGATTCTACAACAGCCGATCAACAATCTGCCGGAGATCGCCTTTGGCCTGTTTCTGGTGGTGCTGGGGCTCACCTTCTTTATCTATGGGCTAGAGATGGGGCTATTCCCGATTGGAGAGGGGATGGCTGAAGCGCTGGCCAAAAAAGGTAGCCTGCCATGGCTGATGACCTTCTCCTTCCTGCTCGGTTTTGGTACCACGGTCGCTGAACCTGCGCTGATTCTGGTCTCCAGTGAAGCGGCTGAGGTCGCCGCAGCGGGGGGGATGATCGGTAACAGTGAGGAGGAGAAGCAGGGTTATGCCAATGGCCTACGTTTTACCGTGGCGTTTTCCGTAGGGCTGGCGATTCTGGTTGGCGTGATCCGGATCCTCAAAGGGTGGCCGATTCAGTATCTGATTATTGGTGGCTATCTAGGCGTGGTGGTGATGACCCTATTTGCTCCAGATGAAATTATTGGGCTCGCCTATGATGCAGGTGGTGTCACCACCTCGACCGTCACCGTGCCGCTGGTAACCGCGCTTGGGGTTGGCTTAGCCAGCAGTATTCGTGGGCGTAACCCGATGACCGATGGTTTTGGTCTGATCGCCTTCGCCTCCCTCACCCCAATGATCTTCGTGATGGGATATGGGATGTTTATCTGATGGGGTTTCTGGCCGAATTTCAGCACTCACTGATTGCTACTGCGGGGGATATGTTACCGATTGTAGGGATTATCTTCGGTTTCCAGCTGGCGGTTATTCGTCGCCGCATTCCCAACCTGAAACGGGTGCTGATCGGTTTCTTCTATGTACTACTGGGGCTCTCCCTGTTCTTGATGGGCCTGGAGCAGGCGATCTTCCCGTTGGGAGAGCAGATGGCGACCCAGCTCTCTGACCCCAAATTTATTCTGGATGGACTGGGGCGCAGCATCGATCAACTGCGCTGGTCGGACTACTACTGGGTCTACCTGTTCGCCTTTTTGATTGGCTTCTCTACCACCATTGCAGAACCCTCACTGCTGGCGGTTGCGTTGAAGGCAGAGGGGGTTTCCGGTGGTACTGTGGCCGCCAATGGGCTGCGTATTGCGGTGGCATTGGGGGTGGCAGTCGGGATCACCCTAGGGGCATTTCGTATTGTTAGCGGGATACCTCTCTACTACTTTATCGTGACAGGCTACCTCATCGTGATGATTCAGACCTACTTTGCCCCCAAATTTATTATCGCCCTAGCCTACGACTCGGGTGGAGTGACCACCTCAACGGTAACGGTTCCACTGGTAGCAGCCTTAGGGTTAGGGTTAGCGACCTCGGTGCCGGGGCGTAGTGCCATGCTGGATGGGTTTGGATTGATTGCGTTTGCCAGCCTGCTGCCTATTATTGCGGTGCTGGGATATGTACAGTTGTCAGAGTGGATGGCGCAGCGTTCTGCTGCAGCGGATGAACTATGAATTATGGTGTAATAGGAGAGCATAATGCATTTTAAATTGCTGATCGCATTGGTGGACGAGGATAAGACCGACACGGTCATGGCTGCAGCCCGTGAGGCGGGTGCTACCGGCGCCACGGTCATCAACCATGCGCGTGGTGAGGGGTTGAAGGTGGCCAAAACCTTCTTTGGATTGGCGCTGGAGACCAACCGCGATATGCTGCTGTTTATTGTTGAAGAGCACCTCAGTCGCCATATTCTGGAGACGATTGGTGAGGTGGGTGAATTCAGCGAGCCGGGAACTGGAATGGTGTTTCAGCTGGATGTTGAGGATGCACTGGGGCTATCCAGCCAGATTGAACAGTTAAGTGACGTGGTAGAGGAGCAGATCTAATGGGCGGCAAGAGTGTGGTTCGTGTGCGGGATGTGATGAAAAAGAACTTTGATATGGTGGATGGGTTAGCGACCATCTCTGATGCGTTGGCAGAGATGCGTCATGTTGAGAATAAATCACTGATCGTTGATAAGCGCAACGATGATGATGAGGTTGGGATGTTGTTGATCTCCGATATTGCCCGTCATGTACTGGCCAAAGATCGTGCTCCAGAACGGGTCAATGTCTATGAGGTGATGACAAAGCCGGTGATGACAGTGGATGCGGAGATGGATATTCGTTACTGTGCCCGCCTGTTCGAGCGCTTTAAACTCTCCCGCGCACCGGTGGTAGAGAATCAAAAGGTGATTGGTATTGTCAGCTTTACCGATATGGTGCTAAAAGGGATGTGTGATATCCGTGGAGAGTGCGGCAGCGACTCAGACTGAGATGCAGCGTGTTTCGGCAGAGGGTTGGCTGAGTGGGGTGGAGCAGATCCACTCCCCCAACTTTGATAACCGCCCGCAGGGAGAGGAGATCAGCCTGCTGGTGTTGCACGGGATCAGTCTTCCCGAGGGTGTGTTTGGTACCCCTTTTATCGATCAACTTTTCACTAATCAGCTGCAGGGGGATGAGTCCCCCAGTTTTGAACCGCTGAAGGGGCTTAGGGTCTCTACCCACCTGTTGATTCGTCGTGGTGGAGAGCTGGTACAATATGTTTCATTGAATGAGCGGGCATGGCATGCGGGGGTCTCCAGCTTTGAGGGGCGAACGCGCTGTAATGACTTCTCCATCGGTATCGAGCTGGAGGGGAGTGATGAGACCCCCTATAGTGAGGCACAGTACCAGCAGCTCCGGGGGGTGATTCCACTGCTACATAAGCACTATCCGGCGATTACCCAGCAACGTATTGTGGCTCATAGCGATATCGCACCCGGCAGAAAAACCGATCCCGGCCCCGCCTTTGAGTGGCAACGGATCGCCCAACTTGTATAGGTAACCATTTATGTCTCTACTGGCCATCATTATCACCCTCGGCATTGAACGCTTCTATGCGGTGCTGGATGAGTACCGTAATCTGGGGTGGTTTGCCCGCTGGGGCAACTGGGTCGAAGAGCACCGCACCGTGGATAGCAAACGAGGCAGCTTCTTTACGCTACTGTTAACCCTGCTTATCCCCGTGTTGCTCGCACAGCAGTTGGGAGAGTGGATGGGGGATGGCGGCTGGTTACCAGAGTTACTCTTCAGTGTGTTGGTGCTGATCATCTCTCTGGGGCCAAAAGATCTGCGTAGCCAGGTCGAATCTGTGCTGGAGAGCTGGAGTAAAGAGGATATTGAGGGGGGGATACTGCATGCCGAAGGGTTGCTTGAGGGGGAGATTCCACAGCAACCACACGGAGTTGTGCGTAAATTGACCGAGGCAGTATTAACCGAGGCCAACCCCCGCATCTTTGCGGTGCTCTTCTGGTTTATTCTGCTGGGGCCTGCTGCTGCACTGATGGTACGTCTAAGCTTGATCTTGGCGGAGTTACAACAGGGAGAGGAGGGGGAGGCTGCACCACACTGGTTAACCCAATTTAACCACTTCTTGGGTTGGCCTTCGGCGCATCTTGTTGCACTCAGCTATGCGTTGGTGGGGGACTTCTCCAAAGCCTTTAAGCAGATGATGAAACAGGCGGGAGACTGGAAACATAACCATGCGGTAATGCGTCATGCGGGGACTGGGGCGATACAGCTTGAGCCTGTAGACGAGGAGGAGTCACTGATTGAGACGGACCTGCAAGAGGTGTGGGATGCGCTGGAGATGGTGCGTCGTGCAGAGATGGCCTGGATGGTACTGTTGGCATTGATGGTGATCAGTGACCTGTTCTAAAGGACTCTCTAAATAATGAGTGAGATAGCCACCACCACTATAGATCTATTACGCCATGGCGAGCCTGAGGGGGGGCGGCGTTATCGTGGGCAGATCGATGATCCACTGAGTGATAAAGGGTGGGGGCAGATGCGTGATGCAGTGGGAGAGCACTGCCCTTGGGATCGTATTCTCAGCTCCTCTCTCAGTCGCTGTAGTGCCTTTGCCCAAGAGTTGGCAGCGCGTCACCAACTGCCGCTAGAGCTGAGTGATGCCTTTACTGAGATTGGCTTTGGTGTATGGGAGGGGAAAACTGCGCAGGAGCTTATAGAGCAAGACCCGCAACGCCTCTACCGCTTTTGGGATGATCCGCTCAACAACACCCCGCCAGAGGCAGAGGCGCTGAGCGACTTTCATCAGCGTATTACGGGCCAGTGGGAGCAGACTCTTAAGCAATACACAGGGTCACACCTACTGATCGTGGGACATGCAGGAATGATGCGGATGATTCTGAGCCATATACTGGGGATGCCGATGGATAAGATGTTTCGGCTACAGATCCCGAATGCGGGTATCAGTCGTATTCAGGTTGACCATTTTGAAGGCGGGAGTCTGCCAAGGCTGCTGTTTCATGCTGGGGTGTTGTCGTAAGCAGCTGTAGCACCAGAGAGAGATCAATGCTATGGTCAAAAGCATCAGTCGAGTTTAGTTAGCGAGGTCATCATGAGAGTTGTTTTGGGGATGATTGAGGTCCGTAAACCCATCAATTTTGATATCTACAGTGAGCACGGTGACCGCCTACTCTCTAAAGGTATTATTCTATATGATCAGAGCAAAGTGGATAAGGTTCTGAATCTAAAGTGCTATACGACACAGTATGGTGAGGAGTACCAAGAGTATATTGAGAACCACCCGGCAAGCTCTCCAGCGATCTATATCGAAAAGCTGATTGTACGGTTGGAGGTCGCCTATACCAACTTCATTACCAATGGCTACAATCTGGTCGGTGAAGTGGTGGATATCTCCAAAGAGCTTGTTGAATCATTAGACTGCAATCCAGATATGCTTATCGGCATGATTCACTTACGTTCTAACCTGAATCATGCCATTTTTCGTACCTTCCAGAATAGTGTGCTTGCAGTCCTTACCGCAAAGAAACTGAAGTGGGGTGGAAACATGCTAGAGTCGATAGCCTGTGCAAGCCTGACCCAGAATTTAGGGATGTACCTGCTGCAGCTGGACCTAGAGAAACATGAGGGGGAGTTGAATAGCTTCCAACGCGCACAGATTCGCCAGCACCCAAAGCAGAGCAGCAAGATGTTGATGACACTTGGTGTGCAAGATCGCAGCTGGATTCAGACCGTTGCCTATCATCATGAGAGAATGGATGGCAGTGGATATCCCTACGCCCACTTTGGGAAAGATATTCCTCACGAATCAAGGCTGCTAGCCGTTGTCGATCGCTATGGTTCGATGATTACGCCGCGGGAGTATCGGGACCCTGGTTGTGTGAAAGAGATCATGCGCTACTTTTTGAGTAAGACACAGAGCAAATATGATCGTCACTTAAGCCAAGCCATGATCTCCGCAATTGGTCTTTTCCCTCCGGGAATTACAGTTCTGCTGGAGTCTGGGGAGATCGCAATTGTAACCAAGCGCACCAGTGATCGGCTGTATCCTGAGGTTCATGCCGTGTGGGGTGTGGATAAAAAACCGTATACACGGCCCGTACTGCGCACAACCAGTGATCCTAAATATCATATTGTTTCAGTCACGGAGCATAAAGATGTCGCTCGATTGAATGTCGACCTGCTATGGGGAGATGCCAATAATGATCGAAGTGAGCAGCCACTCTTCAGAGGTGAGGTTGTGCAGGTGGCTGCTGCACAAGATAAGGGAGAAGATGAGATTACGCTCTTCTAAGCTGCTCCTTTCAAGCTAAGGGGTTGAGCCTAAAACAGTGTAAGATATCGCCCACTAAAGAGTGATAACTGATCATCAGGAATAAAAAAGGTAATCTATGGGCTGGGCAGGAAAGTTGTTAGGTGGGGCATTTGGGTTTCTATTAGGCGGGCCACTGGGTGCGTTGATGGGGGCCGCTTTTGGACACAACTTTGATAGAGGAATGGAGCGGGTCGCCTCCTCCATAGGGTGGGAGCCGGGCAACCAGCAGAGGGTTCAAACCGCCTTCTTTACCGCCACCTTCTCAGTGATGGGGCATGTCGCCAAGGCCGATGGGCATGTAACCGCAGAAGAGATCCGCATGGCGCGGGCGGTGATGGATCACCTGCAACTCAACGCCAGCCTACGCAAAGCGGCAGAAAAGCTTTTCAATGAAGGAAAAAATCCAGAATTCCCACTGGATGACCTGCTCAAACAGTTTCGTAAAGAGGTGGGTCGTCGTACCACCCTGACCCAGATGTTTATGGAGATTCAGCTGCAAGCGGCCTATGCCGATGGCACGCTGCACCCTGCAGAGCATAAAATCCTGCAACATATTGCCAATGAGCTGGGGATTACTCCCGCCCTCTATGAACAGCTGGAGTCGATGGTCAAGGCCTCCGCAGGTCAGCGCCCCGGCAGCCACTCACAGCGCCCCACTCTGGAGAGCGCCTATGAGACTCTGGGTATTCAATCCAGCGCCACCGATGCAGAGGTCAAGCGCGCCTATCGTCGTCTGACAAGCCAGCACCATCCCGATAAACTGGTGGCAAAAGGGCTGCCGGAGGAGATGATGAAGATCGCCACGGAGAAGACCCACCAAATCCGCTCTGCCTATGAGGCGATTCAAGAGGCCAGGAAGTGAATCATAAAAAGTGAATACGTGGGGATGGAGTTTTAAGGAGATGGTTTGTGCACATTGAATCGATTCAATTAGAAAACTTTAAAAGCTTCCGTAAGGCACAGATGTTGGATATTCCAAAATTCTGCGTCATTGTGGGGGCCAATGGTAGCGGAAAGTCCACGCTATTTAGTGTGTTTGAGTTTCTTCGTGAAGCCTTAGATAGCAATGTACATACCGCCTTAGTCAAACTGGGTGGCAGTCGGGGATTTCAAGAGGTTCGTAGCCGGGGTGCGACGGGAAATATTGAGATTGAAATCAAATTCCGTGAAACGGAAAATGCGCCTTTGGTAACCTATTATCTTGAAGTGGGGGAGGCCAATGGTCGTCCTATCGTCGCGCGAGAAATTTTGAAGTACCGACGAGGCAGTGGAGGCAAACCATGGCATTTCCTAGATTTTTCTAATGGAGAGGGTGAAGCGGTCACCAATGAAATTGAAAACGTGACCGATGTCTCCGAGCTGCAACGTGAAAGTCAAAAGTTAAAATCACCTGAGATTTTGGCGGTTAAAGGGCTGGCACAGTTTGAACGTTTCCCAGCTGTGGTGGCTTTAGGGAACCTGATTGAGAACTGGCATATTTCCGACTTCCATATCAGTCGTGCCAGACCAGAACAGGAGGCGGGCTATGCAGAACACCTATCAAGAGAGGGAGAGAATCTGTCCCTAGTTACAGAATATCTCCATACGCGCCACCCAGAATCTTTTCAGACGATTTTGCAAAAGTTAACGGAGCGAGTGCCGGGCATTACTTCGGTGAATGCGAAGACGACTGAAGAGGGGCGAGTGCTATTACGCTTTCAGGATGGAGCCTTTGAAGACCCGTTCCTTGCGCGTTATGTTTCTGATGGAACCATTAAGATGTTTGCTTATCTGGTGCTGTTATACGATACAGAGCCACACCCTCTGCTCTGTGTTGAGGAGCCAGAGAACCAACTCTACCCAGAGCTACTGTGGGAGCTTGCTGAAGAGTTTCGTTCCTATGCCGAAAGAGGAGGACAAGTTTTTGTCTCCAGCCATTCGCCAGACTTTCTCAATGCTGTACGGATCGATGAAGTGTATTGGATGGTTAAGGAGCAGGGTTGCACAACGATCAAACGTGCCCTGGATGACAAACAAATTGCTGCCTTTATGGCTGAAGGAGATCAGATGGGTTATCTCTGGAAAGAGGGCTTTTTCCAGGGTGCAGGCCTCAGATAATGCAATTGGTCTTCTTTCTCGAAGAGCCTTCGGCAAAAGCGATGCTACAAGGAGTATTGCCTAAAATTTTACCAGCGGGTGTTCAGACTCAGTTTGTAGTGTTTGACGGTAAGCAAGATTTGGAAAAGCGTCTGCCTCTTCGTTTGAGAGCTTGGCAGCGACCAGATGCGAAATTCATAGTCATGCGGGACCAAGATAGCGGTAACTGCAAAGAGATTAAAGCGGGATTGGTTCAGAAGTGTCTTAATGCTGGCAAAGAGGAACACCTTGTTCGTATTGCTTGTCATGAGTTAGAGAGCTTTTATCTGGGAGATCTGGCTGCTGTGGCTGAGGCAATTGGCCCAAACAGTCTCGCAAGGCAGCAAAATAGAGCAAAATACCGGGACCCGGATCGATTAGCAAACCCGTCTCAGGAACTTAAAAAAATGGCCCCTTCGTACCAGAAAATGTCTGGGTCTCGGGCTATTGGTTTGGTAATGGATGTTGAGGGCAATCGCTCTTACAGCTTTAATATGTTGCTGAGTGGTGTAAAGAGGTTAGCGGGTGTAGAGCAATGAGCTTGAAATGTTGGTATGAGTTGAGTGAGCGCTAACTTCTTGCCGGATATGCTATGAGCATCAGACTATGGATTGATTCTTGCTGTATCAAGGTGGTATGATTTAAAATAATTTGTATTACAGTATGTTACAAGATAACACCCCCCACGCATTCCGTTAGATCTGCGCACCTTGGGGGGTCACTTTTTCTGGGGATTGAACGGTGCCGATACTGGATTGGTTGAATAAAGAGGAGGCGGTAAAAGAGAGCGTCCGTGTCCCTTATCGTCTGCTTAAGTCGATAAAAAAGTATAGCTATGGTGATGCCAATAGCGAAAATATGCTGATTCAAGGGGATAACTTAGAGGCACTCAAGGCGTTGCTGCCACTCTATGCTGGGCAGGTGAAATGTATCTATATTGACCCCCCTTACAACACCAAATCTGCCTTTGAACACTACGATGACAATCTGGAACACAGTCAGTGGCTGACAATGATGTACCCTCGGCTGGAACTGTTGAGGGAGTTGTTGGCTGAGGATGGGAGTATTTGGGTTTCGATTGATGATTCTGAAGCGGCTTATCTTAAGGTAATGATGGATGAGATTTTTGGGAGAGACCGTTTTGTTGCATCAAATGTTTGGCAGAAAAGATATTCGAGAGAGAATAGGGAAGCGATAGGTGATGTTCATGAGTATGTATACGTATATGCTATGAATAAAAAAGTGTTTAAGAAAAATCGTAATAAAGTTCCACTGAATGAAGAGCAGGGAAAGGTTTATCGCAACCCAAATGACGATCCTAAGGGGAGGTGGAGAACGATTCCTATAACTGCTCAAGCAGGCCATGCAACACCAGACCAATTTTATGAAATTGTGAGTCCAAGTGGAAAAGTGCATAAGCCATCCAAAGGGAGGTGCTGGGGGTTTGCACAAGGAACTTTTGAAAGGCTTAGAAAAGAAGGGCGTATATATTTTGGGAAAGGAGGGAACTCTCAGCCAAACTTAATTAGGTATTTGTCTGAAGTTGAAGGCATGGTTCCATGGACTTGGTGGCCTAGTATTGAGGTCGGTCACACGGATGAGTCAAAGAAGGAAATATTGGCGCTGTTTCATGATCAAAGTGAGTTTGATACGCCGAAGCCCGAAAGGTTGATGGAAAGAATTTTTCATATTGCAACTAATCCAGATGATTTGATTTTGGATTCTTTCCTTGGTTCAGGAACTTCTGCAGCAGTAGCCCAAAAAATGAATCGCCGCTATATCGGTATCGAGATGGGTGAACATGCCACCACCCACTGTCAGCCCCGTCTAAAAAAGGTGGTTGATGGAGAACAGGGGGGCATTTCTAAGGCAGTTGAGTGGCAAGGTGGTGGTGGTTTTAACTTTTATCGATTGGGTGAAACGGTATTTGATGAGGAAGGGCGGATTAACCCCGCTGTCCGTTTTATAACCCTCGCCTCCCACCTCTGGTTTACCGAAACGGGCCACCCATTACGCTCTGATGGCAAACAGCCATTTTTAGGGCTTCATCAAGGGGTGGCTTATGCTCTGCTCTATAACGGCATCTTGGGAGATAAAAGCGCCAGTGGTGGAAATGTGCTGACCCGTTCTCTATTCAAGTTGTTGCGTGAGCAGGCGGGTGGTTTTGAGGGGCCTTGGGTGGTCTATGGGGAGTCGAGCCGCATTACCCTGCCCGGTCTCAAGCGTGAACAGGTCACCTTTAAACAGACCCCCTACGATATCAAGGTACGTTAATAATGGAATTAAAACCGTATCAACAGAAGGCATTGGAGGCGTTAGGCCAGTTTCTGGAGCTGTGTCGTGAGGGGACTTCACCTGATGTTAGCTTTAATCTGGTGACCCAGTCGCTGGAGCTGGGGCAATATCAGAGCCGGTACAAAGTGCTAAAGGGGATGGAGTCAGTCCCTTACTGCTGTGTGCGGATTCCAACGGGAGGCGGAAAAACCATTCTCGGAGCACATGCAGTCAAGCTTGCTTCAGATAATTACTTGGAGTGTGATTTTCCTGTGGTGCTCTGGCTGGTTCCCTCCAATACCATTCGCTTGCAGACAGTGGATGCCCTGAAGAATTTGCAGCACCCTTATCGACAGGTGTTGGATGATGCCTTTGAGGGGCGGGTACGGGTGGTTGATATTGCTGATTTCGAGTTGCTCCGCCCAGCAGATATTGCGCAATCTGCCTGTGTTATTGTGGGTACCATTCAGACCTTGCGTGTGACCAATACCGATGGGCGCAAGGTGTATGCACATAATGAGAATTTGGAGCCTCACTTCATACGGATGAGTAGTGCTGAACAGATGGGAATGGAAGAGGCTGAGACTGGTCAGGTTAAATTCTCTTTGGCAAACCTACTTCACTACCACCAGCCTCTGTTAATTGTGGATGAGGCTCACAATGCGGTGACGGGGTTGAGCGTAGAGATGCAGCAGCGCATTAATCCGGCAGCGATTGTTGAATTTACTGCTACACCAAAGGCGCGTAATAATGTCCTCTTCAGTGTCTCCGCTACCGAGTTGAAAGAGGCAGAGATGATCAAACTGCCTGTGGTGTTAACGGCGCATAGTAGTTGGCAGGCAGCAGTGTCCGGTGCGTTGGCAGAGCGTACTTATCTCGTAGAGAGGGCGAGTAATGAGCCTGAATATATTCGGCCATTGGTGCTGTTTCAGGCGCAAAACAAGGATCAGGAGGTTCATGCAGAGGTGCTGCGAAAACATCTGATTGAGAATGAGCAGATTGATAAAACACGGGTTGCGGTGGTTACCGGAGATCAACGTGAGTTAGATGGGCTGAATCTATTTGACCCCAAATGCCCAGTTGAGGTTGTCATTACCGTACAGGCGTTGAAGGAGGGGTGGGACTGCTCCTTTGCGTATGTGTTCTGTTCCTTGGCTAATATTCAGTCAAAGACCGATGTGGAGCAGTTGTTGGGGCGTGTACTGCGTATGCCCTATGCACGAAAACGACAGCAGCCGGATCTTAATCGTGCCTATGCACACTTGTGTGAGCCTAATTTTATCAGTGCGGCAGATAACCTGAGAGATCGGTTGATTGATATGGGGTTTGCCAATGAGGAGGCAGAGGATAATATTGAGATCAACTCGCTACCGCTGGAAGGTGGAGGAGATACTGCTGAGGATGAGCTGCTATTGGTATCGATTACATTAGAGGAAGAGGGTGTAATTTCTGTTTTGCCGAACTCGTTGAGTGATGTGGTGACCATTGAACATAAGGGAGAGGGTGCAGCGGTTATTGAGGTAGCAACCCCTCTGGATGAAGGGCAGCAGAAGACATTGGTTGCACTACTTCCGAAGGCAGAACAGGAGCGTGCGAACCACCAGCTGAATTTACAGCGCTACCAGTTAGAGAAGCGGAAATCACCAGCGATGCGGGGGCTATCTTTTGCTGTTCCCCAGCTTTGCCTTTCTGTACAGGGAGAGTTGGAGCTGGCAGAACCGGAGCTGTTCAGTTATCTCGGAGGGTGGAGTCTAAATGACTACCCTGCGATATTAAATGCCGCTGAATTCAGTGCGGATGAACGTAGTGAGCGTTTTGCGCTGGATGTGGATGATGGTGCGGTCACCAGTAGGTATATTGCGGAAACAAAACAGCAGTATCAACTGCGGGGGCTGGATACCGCTTGGGATGAGAAGGTATTGGCCCGTTTTCTGGATAGACAGTGTCGCCAACCCGATATCGGTCAGCCTCAATTGTTGGAGTTCTTACGTCAGATTATTGAGCAGCAGCGCAGTAGTGGCCTCTCTCTGGAAAGGTTGGTGTTGGGCAAATACCGCCTCGCCAAGGCGGTTAAGCGGAAAATTGCCAGCTATCGGTTGCAGGCAGAGAGTGAGAACTATCAGCACTACCTATTTGAGCAGGATGATGGAGTTAATGTAGAGGTGGAGTTTGACTATGGTTTCCAATTTTTGGCAAACCACTATCCAGCCAATAGCTACTATCGCGGCACACACCAGTTTAATAAGCACTATTATGGCACGCAGCGAGTGGGTGACTTGAAGAGCAAGGGGGAGGAGTTCGAGTGCGCACGAGCTATTGATATGCATGGCGAGGTGGCGTATTGGGTGCGTAATCTGGAGCGCAAGGGAGAGGCCTCCTTTCGATTGCCGTTGGCACATGGCTGGTTTTATCCTGATTTTGTGGTGCAGCTGCAAGATGGCAGAGTCGCTGTAATTGAGTATAAAGGGAAGCATCTGGAGGCGTTGGACGATACCAAAGAGAAGGAGCAGATTGGTCAGTTGTGGGGCGCGAAGAGCCAGGGTAGAGGACTTTTTTTGATGGCATTGAAGCTGGATGAGGTGGGAAGAACGTTGTATCAACAGTTGGATGAGCTGTTTAGTACAGCGCTTAGTACAGAAACTGAAGATGCCTTGGAAGATTATGAGTTAGGTTTGATTGTGAAGCGGCGTCAGAGCCAGAAAGCGGATGCAATAGAAGTCAATATTGATGACCTATAAACTGAAGTTTCTACCAGCAGCTCTCAAGGAGTGGAAGAAGCTGGATGCATCTATTCGTAATCAGTTTCAGAAGAAGCTGAAAGAGCGGTTAAAATCTCCCAAGGTGTTGTCAGCACAGTTGAGTGGTTTTGAAAGTGCTTATAAAATTAAGTTACGTTCATCGGGTTATCGCTTGGCTTATGAGGTGATTGATAATGACGTTGTAGTGATGGTGCTAGCTGTGGGTAAACGTGATCGCCTTGAGGTATACGAAAATGCTAAGTCACGGAAGTAAACCAAGGGCTGAAAAATCCCCTCTCATCCTGTAAAGTTCCCCCTTTGAAACGAAACCATTCCCAGATAAAAAGGAAGTGTTATGAAAGATAATCTGATTGCCCCCTCCATCCTCTCTGCCGATTTTGCCAAGTTGGGCGCGGAGGTCGACAACGTACTGGCGGCGGGTGCCGATATCGTCCACTTCGACGTGATGGATAACCACTATGTACCGAACCTGACCATTGGTCCGTTGGTGTGTGATGCGCTACGCAGCCACGGCGTTACCGCTGATATTGATGTACACATGATGGTGAAGCCTGTAGATCGCTTCATTCCTGATTTTGCCAAGGCGGGTGCCTCCTACATCACCTTCCACCCAGAGGCTTCAGAGCATATCGATCGCTCACTGGCGCTGATCAAAGAGCATGACTGTAAATCAGGTCTGGTATTCAACCCTGCGACACCACTCTCTTATCTTGATTACGTAATGGACAAGATTGATATGGTACTGCTGATGTCGGTTAACCCCGGTTTTGGTGGACAGAGCTTTATCCCTGCAACCATGGATAAGCTGCGTCAGGCACGTAAGATGATTGATGAGAGCGGCTACGACATCCGTCTGCAGATCGACGGTGGGGTTAAGGTTAATAATATTCGCGAAATTCGCGAGGCGGGTGCTGATACTTTTGTTGCAGGTTCTGCAATCTTTGGTGCGGCTCAAGAGTCTGATGCCCACGACTATGACTCGGTGATCGGCGAGATGCGTGCAGAGCTGGCTAAAGCCAACAACGCTTAGCTGTTATGAGTTTAAAACTTCCAAAAATGGTGCTGATCGATGTTGATGGCACTCTGGTCGATAGCGTCCCAGACCTGGCTTGGTGTGTGGATGAGATGATGAAGCAGCTTGACCTGCCAACGCGTGGGGAGGCGCGGGTGCGTCAATGGGTGGGTAATGGTGTAGAGCGTCTGGTTCGGCGCGGGCTGACCGACTCGCTGGATGGCGAGCCGGAGGATGCACTGTTCGACAAGGCGTTCCCCATCTTCTCTGCACTCTATGCTGAGAACACCAGCAAGCGCAGCGTGCTCTACCCCGGTGTGGAGGAGGGGTTGGCATGGCTCAGAAGTCAGCCACTGCGCATCGGTTGTGTCACCAATAAGGCCGAGTGTTACACCCTGCCGATTCTCAATGATCTGGGAATTATGGACAACTTCGAGATTGTGGTCAGTGGTGATACCCTGCCAGTGAAGAAGCCTGACCCGGGTCCGTTGTTGCATGTCTCCAAGCACTTTGGGCTAGAGCCCAGCGAAGCAACCATGATTGGTGATTCGATGAGTGATGTGAAGGCAGCACGCGCTGCGGGCTTCTCCATCGTCTGTATGAGCTATGGCTACAACCATGGTGAGGATATTCGAGACTCTAACCCAGATGCTGTGATCGACTCCATGGCTGAATTCCCTCAGGTCTTCAATGCATGAATGCTCTTACCTGAATATAAACCATGGAACAGTCTCGCTTTGATCAACTGGCCGCTCAAGGTCACAACCGAATCCCGTTAACCCGTGAGATTCTAGCGGATATGGATACCCCACTCTCAGCCTATCGCAAGGTGGCAGAGGGGGCGTGGAGCTATCTGTTTGAGTCTGTGCAGGGGGGGGAGAAGTGGGGGCGTTACTCCATTATCGGTCTACCTGCGAAGACTATTCTGCGGGTGCGTGGCCAACAGATCACCATAGAGACCGATGGGGTTGAGGTGGAGTCGATTCACTCGGATGACCCGCTAAGCTGGATAGAGGCATATCGTCAGCAGTTTGATGTGGCGCAGTGCGAAGGCTTCCCGCGCTTTACGGGGGGATTGGTGGGCTGCTTCGGTTACGACACGGTGCGCTTGATTGAAGAGAAGCTGACAGAAATTCCCGAAGCGGACCCGCTCAACAATCCCGATATCATATTGATGGTCTCGGAAGAGGTGCTGGTGTTTGACAACCTCAGTGGTAAGCTCCATATTGTGATCCATATGAACCCTGCGGATGAGGGTGCACTGGCACAGGGACAGCAGCGTCTGGATGAGATCACTGCGCAGCTCAACCGACCCGTGACACCGTTAGCGAGTACCCCGAACCGCGCCATCAGTGAGTCTGATTTTGTCTCTGGTTTTACCCAGGACAAATTTGAGTCAGCGGTAGAGCGGATTAAAGAGTACATTGTTGAAGGTGATGTGATGCAGGTGGTGATCTCACAGCGCCTCTCTATCCCCTTCCAGGCACCACCGCTGAACCTCTATCGTGCACTGCGTACCCTCAATCCGTCGCCCTATATGTTCTATCTCAATTTAGAGGATTTCCATGTGGTTGGCTCCTCTCCAGAGATTCTGACCCGCGTGGAGGATGGTGAGGTAACGGTACGCCCCATTGCGGGGACCCGCCGCCGTGGTCATACCGAAGCGGAGGATCTGGCTCTAGAAGAGGAGCTGCTGGCGGACCCTAAAGAGCTGGCAGAACACCTGATGCTGATCGATCTGGGGCGCAATGATGTGGGTCGTGTTGCGGTAACCGGTAGCGTCGAGCTGACCGAGAAGATGAAGATTGAGCGCTACTCCCATGTGATGCACATCGTCTCCAACGTCACTGGAAAGCTGAAGTCAGAGATGAGTGCGATGGATGCACTGCGCGCTACCTTCCCCGCAGGTACGGTGAGTGGTGCGCCAAAGATTCGGGCGATGGAGATCATCGATGAGTTGGAGCCGGTCAAGCGTGGCATCTACGCCGGAGCGGTGGGCTATATCGGCTGGAATGGCAATATGGACACCGCCATCGCTATTCGTACTGCTGTGATTAAAAACGGTGAACTGCATATTCAGGCGGGGGCTGGGGTGGTGCATGACTCCATTCCCAAGCTGGAGTGGAAAGAGACTATGAACAAGGGGCGTGCTGTATTTCGTGCGGTAGAGATGGCTGAGGCTGGCCTTGACCACTGACTCCAGCTTTATCCAGTTTCGAGATGGTATGGGCGGTCGCTTGATCGAGCGTGCTTGGAACCTGCAGATCTACTCGCTCAACAGTTGGCGTGAGTTTCGTTCACAGATCATCAATGAGAATCTGGATAGTGATGGCGCTTTTTTTCAGCAAGCGCGTGAGGCTGAAGGGTGGTTAAGTTGTGGTGAACGCGCGGTGATGTTGGCGACACTTTATGCGGTTGGGTTTGATGGTTTTGCAGAAGAGCTGAACGGTGGCTGTTCGATTCAGATGGAAGAGGACATCAGCCATAACCACCGTGAGGCATTTCGACTGGCGATGTCCGTCGCTACGGTTTGAGCCAGAGAAGGTGCTTTTCGAAGGTGATCTCTGAGGATGCTCTCTTAAGTGTTTTTGGTAGCCTCTATAGAAGCAGCCCACTGCTTCATCACTCCATAATTACGCTTCCCACTACCGAGTAATGGAATCTCCTCTATCGGCTCCAGCCGTGCGGGGACCATCAATGGCGAGAGGTTAGAGCTACGAATCTGTTGTGCCAGTGCGGTTTTCTCAATCTCGCTACAGTAGAACAGGGTGATCTGTTCCCCCTTACGCAGGTCGGGGCTGGCTACAGCCGCGACCTCTATCTCACTCTCCAGCAGAGCGCGGATCTGCTCCTCTACCGCAGTCAGACTCACCATCTCCCCCCCCACCTTGGCAAAGCGGGCGTAACGGTCAACAATGGTGAGAAAGCCCTCGGCATCGACGTGCCCTTTATCACCACTGCTGTACCAGCTGACCCCATCTTGTTTAATCAATGGCTGTGAGCAGGGCTGTTGTGGGCAGAGGTAGCCGCTCATTTGCTGCACCCCAGCCATAAGAATTAACCCATCCTCCCCCTCTGGTAGTGGTTGCAGACTCTCTCTATCCACAATGCGCAGTAGGGTGCCGGGGAGTGGACGACCAACGCTGCCGATACGGTTTCCCTGTTGGCTCATTGGGCTCATACCACAATCGGCAAGTGGTTCGTCGGGGATGTTGACGCTGACTGCGGGACTCATTTCGGTAGCCCCATACCCCTCGTAGATGATCTTTCCAAACTTTGACTCAAAGGCTTCGCGTACCGCTAACTTGAGCGGTTCTGCACCAGAGACCACGATGCGCATCGAATCCAGTTGATGAGGTTGAACCTTGTGGTTGCGGCTCATCCACTGCAGAAAAGTGGGGGTTCCAACGTAGAGTGTTGCCTGGTGCTTTTCAATCGCATTGACCACGCTCATGGTGTCGGTGGGGTCGGGGGCGGTGACCAGGGGGATGCCCTCCAGCAGAGGCATTAGGGTGGTGGCGGTCAGGCCGAAGGAGTGAAACAGTGGTAGGCTGCCGAGCATGATGTCGTGTGCCTTGGGGTGCAGTCGTGGCTGCAACATCTGCATAATCTGTTGGATGTTTCCCATCAGATTGCGATGTGAGAGGGGGATCCCTTTGGGGTTCCCTTCACTGCCGCTGGAGAAGAGAATAGCCGCCTCCTGCTCCAGCGTAGAGGGGTGTGTGGTCAAGCGGGAGAGCAGTGGGGTAGGGAGCAGGGCCACCATCAATGCGGTGTAGATACGCTCCAGAGTAGAGATCTCCTCTTTGATCGACTCTAGGTTCACCACCTTCACGGCTGCCAGAGCGGGCTCCATCGACTTGCCCTTCTCTTTGAGCTTTTGTAAAAAGCGGGCTGAGGTGTAGACGGTATCGATCTCAGAGAGTGCAATGGCATCAGCAATCGCCTCTGTAGAGGCGCTGTAGTTGAGGTTGACCACACAGCGCCCACGCATCAAGATCGCAAGATTGGTGATGACACCCGCCGCCGTGGTCGGGAGTAGCAGACCAATACGGGCATTGTCGCTCTGCCTTTCAATGCGACGTGCAATCAGGGTGGTGGCGATCAGTAGCTTGATCCCGCTGAAACGGTCCCCCGTCACCAGATCAGTCAGTGCGTTGCGCAGCCCCATCTGCTTAGCCTGTGTGACCCACGCCTGCTGTAGACAAGGGTAGTGAACGCTCTCCTGCTGCCATGCGCGTAGTGAGAGCTGCTCCACCCGCTGTTGTGCCTCTCTCGCCGTGAGGGTCTCTGGCTGTGGTGCGTCAAAGGCAATATGTACCAATCGTTTAGGGAGGCGATAGAGAGAGAGGGGGCGCCTGCTGGGTACCGCACGTGAGAAGCGGCTGCCCCAGAGGCCATGGATATAGAAGGGGATGATGGGGGCTCCAGTACCGGAAACCGCCTTCTCAAAACCGCGGCGGAAGGGGCGCAGTTGCCCATTATGGCTGATGGCCCCTTCAGGAAAGAGGCAGACCAGCTCCCCTGCATTGAGCTGTTGTCGCACCCGCTGTAGTGCACTGCGGCTGTGTCGATTAGAGATCGGAATGACCCCCACCAGATCAAGAAAGGGGCGCAGCCAGCGCTGCTGGTAGAGTGCCTGCTCCATTACAAAACGGATCGGGCGTGGTGAGACAATTTGCAGCATTGCCCAGTCGATCCAGCTGATGTGGTTACCCAGCAGTAGAGCGCCGCCCTCGGTGGGTACCTGCTCCAGTCCATCCACATGGATCTGATAACGGCGGCGAAACAGTAGACGAACCAACAGCCGAATCAGCGACTGTGGCATCTTCCACAACGCAACCACGGTTGAGACTCCTGCGATCAGCGCAATGGTATAGAACAGCAGTGTTGGGTCGATGGGTGTTGTACGCTCTAGCAGGGCGACTCCCATGGTGGCAGCGAGGAAGCTGAGCATGGTGACGTTCTGCATCCAGTTATTTCCCGCAAGTACACGCCCCAGCTGTTGTGGTGGTGCGTGGTACTGAATCAGTGCGTTGAGAGGGGCCAACAGTAGACCACCGAAGAGGCCTGACAGCAGGAATAGCAGAGAGAGGGTGGTTACAGAGTGAGCAGAGGGGATCAACAGCAGTGCTATGGTGAGACCAATAGCACCGAGTGGAATTAATCCCGTCTCGATCCACCCTCGGGAGATACGTGCAACCAGTAGTGAGCCCAGCAGAATGCCGGCCCCTGCAGCTGCCAGTATCCCCTGAATCACCACGGTGTTGGTCACCCCCAGCTCAGCCTTGGCGAAGGCGGGAAAGGCGGCGATCGAGACTTGAGAGATGCCCCAGAAGAGAGAGAGCCCAAGGATTGAGTAGGGGATTGTTGGGTGGCTACGCAACAGCTCCCAAGTGGAGCGTCGGGGCTCGCTGGGAGTGGGAAGTGGTGCCTGAGCGGGCTCCCCCTGTTCCGGTGTGTCGGGCAGATAACCGGCCAACCACCACTCGGCTACAGCAAGCAGGGTCAGCAGCCAGCCCAACGGCGCAACCAGCTGAATGACCGCCTCGGGAGTTTCGGGTGTGCCACCTGCGTAGAGCCACTCAAATAGCAGTGAGAAGAGAAACATACCCGATAGAATGGCGATGATGGTGACAGCCTGTACCCAGCCGTTGGCGCGGGTCAGTTGAGAGAGGTTCACCTGCTCGCGTAGATACCCGTACTTGGCGGGGGAGAAGAAGGCACTCTGAATGGCCAACAGCAGTGTGAGTGCAAAGGCGATCTCAAACCACCCTTGGTAGTAGCTTAGGGTGACCAATAGTGCGACAGCAACGGCAACCGCTGCGGAGTGGCGCATGACCATGCGTTTGGCGAAGCGGTCTGAGATTTTTCCTGCTGGGACCACCAGCAGAATAAAGGGGATTAAGATCAGCGCATTGACCAGAGCAGTCAGTAGGATCTGTGTCTCGCCGCTCTCCATTTTGAATACGCTATTCTGAATGGTGATTTTGTGACCGAGATCGACAAAGGCGTTGAGAAACAGCACCAGTAGATAGATGCTCAGTCCGCGTAATTTTCCTTCGTGCTGTTCCATGATCCGTTACGATACCGACTTTTCCACTAGGTTACACCTATGATCCTAGAATCCTCAGTTGACCGCTATTAAAATCTGTAAGCCAATGCAACTACAGGAAAAACCGATGATTATTATATTCACTCAATGGGTGAAGGTCGCTACGCACCAAATTGCACGCACAGGCGCACGCATTACTGCGTTACAACTCCTTACAATAACTGGTTATTCCGCGTCGTTGTGCCTTGTTCTGCGCACGCCTGTACGCACACTCTGGTCCGTCCAATTGAGGCATCTAGGATGATTGAGATGCTCACCACCACAGAGCTACTATTTTGTGCCTTAACACTGTTGGCCGCCTACTTTGTGCGTGGCATTACCGGCTTTGGCTCAGCGCTGGTGGCGGTGCCGCTGCTGTCGCTGTTGTTGCCCGTCACAGTGGTGGTGCCGGTGGTGATTCTGCTCGACTACTTGAGCTCATTGTCGCACGGTGTGCACCACCGTAAGCAGGTGTTGTGGCGAGAGATCTTTCCTCTGACTCCATTTACCCTGATGGGTATTGTGACTGCGCTCTATCTGATGAAGACGGTTGAACCGGGTGCTCTGACACTGGCGCTAGGGATTTTTGTGATGCTCTATGCGCTCTATTCGCTGTTGCAGATTAAGCCGCAGCAGGGCTCCCGCCTATGGGCGGTCCCACTCGGTTTTCTTGCAGGGTTGGTGGGTACCACGTTTGGTACCGGCGGCCCCTTTGTTGTGATCTATCTCACCCTGCGGCAGCTCGATAAACTCACTTTTCGGGGTACGATCGCGGTGATCTTTCTAATTGATGGGGGGATGCGCTTGGTAGGGTACACCCTCTCCGGTTTCTTCAACCAAGACTTACTGTTGTGGACGCTGCTCTCAATCCCGCTGGCTGTGGTCGGTATGTGGGGCGGGGGGCAGATCCATATTGGGCTGAGTCAGCAACGTTTTGTACAGATTGTCAGCGTAGTTTTGCTGGCGAGCGGGAGTGCTCTACTGCTGAAGTCGTGGGGGTAGTCCTTGAGTAGGCCTTGATAAGTTACGAATTGTTGCGTGATGGGAGTAGACAGTGGGGTGTAGCTAAGGTACTTTGTGTTGTTCTGAACTTGGGGACTATTGAGGCTACTTTGAATGAAAATCTTGTTGGTTGATGATTTACCAGCAATTATCGATATCTATGGAGAGCTACTGCGCAGTGACGGCTATGAGGTTGTCACCGCAGGGTCTGCCATTGATGCGTTGAAGCTCGCACTTGCTGAGCAGCCAGATATTGGCATCATTGACTATTTTCTGCCGGATGGAAATGGTGCGGCGTTAACGCATAGTCTGTTGGGGGCTCCAGAAACGGCCCATATGCTGATCTCACTATTCTCTGAAGTGGACCATCTGCGCGATGCACTGGATGCAGGTGCGATCGATATGATCAGTAAAAATGATCCAGATGACCTCATCCTGCTGCGTGTACGTGCCTTGGCTCGACAGGTAGAGCAGTGGCACTATCAACAAAGTATGCGCCAGATTGAGCAGGAGAGAGATCCAGATGATCCCATTCGGATCCTCTTGGCCGATGACTCGCTGGCGATCCGCTTTATGTATGCAGAGCTGTTACGTGAGTCAGGCTTTCAGGTGGAGGCGGTTGGTAGTGTAAAAGAGGCGCTTGAGGTTGCCGTGGTGTTTATGCCGGAACTGGCGATTATTGATTACTATATGCCGGACGGGAATGGAGATCAGTTAATCAGCAGCCTGCTCTCTGATCGCAGAACACAAGATGTGATGCCATTTATTCTAACGGATAACGAGGAGGTGATCGAGAAGTCCATCTCCGCAGGCGCGATTGATGTGCTACATAAAAGCGACTCCCAAATGGTGTTTCTCAACCGTATCCAGTCGATGGAGCGTTATATCCGTTCACAGCGGTATAAGGTGAAGCTGGTAGAGCAGCTGTTTCAGCATGTTCCTGTGGCGATGGTGGAGATTGCGGGGCAATTTGTGATGCAGACTAATCCGGGTTTCAACGCCATTTTTGGTTTCTCTCCCTACCCAGGGATGGAACATGTCGTGCTACTCTCTCGTATGGGTATGAGTGAAGAGAGCGTCCATGAGATTGAGAGGTTGCTCGCTGTTGAGGTGCCTCAGTCTAATAAAGTGCTCAAAAGCTGGGGCTATATCGGGAGAGATGGCGCATCAAAACAGCTAGAGTTGACCTTGACTATGCTGCCAGAGGATAAAAGTAAGCGTGTCAGACGCCAGTTGCTCTCAATCTCTGATGTGACTGCACTGATGGATCTGAACAAGGCAGAAGAGCAAGCGCGGGAGTCGGAACTGAGGCAGAGCTGGCTCTGTTCGATTCTATCCAGTATTCCGGATGGAATTCTGGTGGTAGGTGACGAAGGTGAGATCCAGCAGACCAACCCAGCGGCACTGGAGATGCTGGGGTATAGTGAAGAGGAGTTGATTGGCACAGAGATGGAGATGCTGTTCTCTGACGTAGAGCAGGAGGAGGTGGACCGCTACCTGAAACGTAAGGATGGCTCTGTTGTGCCGGTTTCGCTGACCACAGCCTCTTTGGATAGTGGAGATGGGGAGGGCATGGGGGGGCATGTGGTGGTGCTGCATGACCTAGAGGCGCTGTTAAGCGCAGAGAGTGCAGAACGTGCCAGTAAGGCGAAGGATGAGTTTCTCGCCTCCATGAGCCATGAGTTGCGTACCCCGTTGACCACCATCATTGGTAGCAGTGAAATACTCCTTGAAAGTGACCTGAATCAGGATCAGCAGGGGCTGTTGCGTGTGATTGAGATCTCCAGCCGTCGCCAACTGTCGCTGGTCAATGATATTCTAGATCTCTCCAAGATTGAGTCTGGTAAGTTTGAGATTAACCACATTGAGTTTGATCTGGATACACTGATTGATGAGATTGAGCACCTCTTTATTGCCCAGGCGCAGGGTTCCAAAATTACCTTCCGTACTGAGAAAGAGGTGGATTTTAAATACTGCCTGATCGGTGATGGGCAACGCATCGGACAGGTATTGATCAACCTGTTGAGTAACGCCTTCAAATTCACCTCAGAAGGGGAGGTTGTGCTGCGCGTCCGGCAACAGGATGAGAGGCTCTTGCTGGGCGTGATCGATCAGGGGATCGGTATTCCAGAAGATGTGCTGAGTCGCCTGTTTCGCCCTTTTGAGCAGGCCGATGGCAGCATCTCGCGTCGCTTTGGGGGGACCGGGCTTGGGCTACATATCTCTAAAGTGCTGGCCGAGCTGATGGGGGGAGAGATTGAGGTGAGCAGTGTGGCGGGGGAGGGGGCCTGTTTTCAGTTGAGTATTCCTCTGCTGATCAGCGAGCAGGCAGTAGTGCCCCAAGAGAAGAAGCGAGCCTTGACCTCAGAGCAGTTCTTCGGGCGCGTGTTGTTGGCAGAAGATACGCCAGAGATTCAGGCGTTAATGCGCCGGATACTCGGCAATGTGGGTGTTGAGGTCGAGGTGGCCAATAATGGACAAGAGGCGATTGATATTGTGCTCTCACAAGTAGAGCCGTTTGATCTGATCTTGATGGATATGCAGATGCCAGAGCTCAACGGTATTGAAGCGACCGAGATGTTGCGCCAGCTGGGTTACGATGTACCCATTGTGGCACTGACCGCCAATGTGATGCAGAAGCATCGTGACCAGTTCGAGACCGCAGGCTGTAATGGCTTCCTCAGTAAGCCGATTGATCGGCAGGCACTGTTTCAGGTGTTAGGAGAGTATCTGCAGCATGGGGAGGGCGATATGACTGTGGCTACAGAGGAGAGCTGGGTTGACCCTGAATTGCATGAGGTGTTTATTAAACATGCAGTGCAGTTGAGAGAAGAGTTGAAAGGTCACTTCAATGAGGAGGCGTGGCAAGAGGCGAGAGAGGTATCCCACAGTTTGAAGGGGAGTGGGGCTACTTTTGGTTATCCTCTGTTGGGGGATATGGGGCATGCAGTCTGCCATGCGCTGGATCTGGGGCATCATGAGCAAGTTCCAAAACTGATAGAAAAACTACTTGAAGAGCTGGATCAAGTACTTAATAGCGACCTGTGATATTTACCAATGGCACATGATTATCTGCTGGACCTGACCCTATTGTTGTTTGCGGCAGTTATTGTGGTGCCTCTGTCGCAGTGGGTACGGTTGGGTGCGGTGCCTGGTTTCTTGATTGCAGGGGGTGTGGTTGGCCCCTCCGGTGTGGGTTGGATTACCAATAGCACAGAGATCGGCCACTTTGCCGAGATTGGGGTGGTGCTGCTGCTGTTTGTGATTGGTATTGAACTCAAGCCCGCGCTGCTGTGGAGAATTCGTCGCCTGGTCTTTGGGCTGGGTAGTGCGCAGGTTTTGGTTACGGGAGTGCTGCTGGTGGCGGTGAGCCATCTGTTGTTTGAGGTTCCTCTCAAGGCATCAATCTTGATTGGCTTGGCCTTGGCGCTCTCCTCAACCGCTTTTGTACTGCAGTTGCTGAAAGAGAACCGCTCTCTCACCTCGGTTTATGGGCGTAGCTCCTTTGCGATACTGTTGCTGCAAGATTTGGCGGTTGTGCCGCTGCTGGCACTGGTGCCACTATTGGCGATGCCCGAACTGAGTATTGGAGCGAATATCGGTCTCGCGGTGGCTGAGTCACTGTTGATTTTGGGGGGGGTGATTGTGGTCGGGCGTTACCTGCTGCATCCACTGCTGCACCGTATTGCACTCTCCCGGAGTTCAGAAATCTTTACTGCAACGGCGGTACTGATTGTGATCGGGACCGCGCTGGTGACCGAATATATCGGCCTGTCGATGGCGATGGGGGCCTTTATGGCGGGTCTACTGCTCTCCAGCTCTCCTTATAAACATCAGGTGATGGCTGAGATTCACCCACTACGCGGGCTTCTGTTGGGGCTCTTCTTTATGTCGATGGGGATGTCACTCAACCTGGGGCTGCTACTGGCACAGCCGCTCCTCACCTTGGGGCTGGTTGGCTTGCTGATTCTTATCAAGATCATCGCTCTCTACCCTATTGCGCGCCTCTATGGGGTCAAAGCCAACCACAGTGCTGCTATTGCACTGGTGTTGGCGCAGAGTGGGGAGTTTGCGCTGGTCCTCTTTTCGTTGGCATATCAGGCAGAACTGTTTGATAACATATTATTTGAACAGCTACTGCTGGTGGTTTTACTGAGTATGTTAGCGACCCCTCTGTTGGCCTATTGGGCACAGAAACAGGCTAAACGACAACAGAACTGTGTCGCCTGTACCGAGGAGGCTCCCGTTGAACCGCCGGTAGCAGCCCCCATCATTCTGATTGGTTTTGGTCGTGTGGGACAGCGTATCGGAGAGGTGCTGAAAATGGCGGGGCACGCCTTTGTTGCTCTCGACAGTAGTGCGGCTTCGGTCGAACGTGAGCGTAGTAAGGGGGCGCCCGTCTATTACGGAGATGCACACAACCCAGAGTTGTTGAAGGCGGCGGGTGTCAAAGAGGCGACAGCGATAATTGTGACCATCAACAGCCCTAAATCAACAGAGGAGCTGGTCGCTTACCTGCGTAGTGAATATCCTCAAACCAAACTTTACGCCCGTGGGCACAGTATTGAGCAGTGCATCACCCTGCGTAAGATGGGGGTCACCGATGCCGTCTCTGAGAATATTGAGGCGAGCCTAGAGCTGGCAAGAATGGCGCTGGAGGATACTGATTTAGAGGAGAAGGAGAGCAAGATGGTGGTTGAGGCGTACCGCCGTAGATACCATAGTGAAATGAGGGGAGAAGTGGTTACAGAGAATCCCTAGAGTTTTTGATATTGATGAGCAGCTACAGTGTGATGGCCATTTTTGTAAGGCGCCGACTATTGTAGTTTGGTAGCATGAGCCGCTTTATGGCATCAACCTGTGTGAGCTATGTGTGATTAGCATAATGAAAAGTGAACACAAATCAGTCATGTACAGTAAAAATATCAATGGGATGATCTTGTTATGCTGCTGATGATCGACAATTACGACTCCTTTACCTATAACCTGGTTCAATATTTTGGCGAACTGGGTGCTGAAGTGGAGGTGCATCGAAATGATCAAATTACCCTAGAGCAGGTTCGGGCGCTCAATCCTGAACGTATCGTGCTCTCCCCGGGGCCTTGTACGCCAAATCAGGCCGGTATCTCGCTGGATGTGGTTCATCAAATGGCAGGTGAGCTGCCGATCTTGGGAGTCTGTCTGGGGCACCAAACCATTGGTCAGGCCTTTGGTGGAAAGATTGTCCATGCCGGTGAGATCATGCACGGCAAAACTTCGATGATCTATCACAAGGATGGCGGGGTATTCAAAGGACTCTCCAATCCGATGGAGGCGACCCGTTACCACTCACTGGTGATTGAAAAAGAGAGCCTGCCTGAGGTATTTGAGATAACCGCTTGGACGGAGAATCAGGCGGGGGAGCTGGATGAGATTATGGGTGTGCGTCACAAAGAGTTGGATATCGAGGGGGTACAGTTTCATCCTGAGTCCATTTTGACCGCAGAGGGGCATGCACTGTTGAAGAACTTTCTGCAGCGATAACGATTAAGAGAACAAGAGTAAGGGAGAGTACGGCGATGGAGATTCAGGCGGCGATACAAGCGGTAATTGAGCAGAGAGATCTGAGTAGAGAGGAGATGCAGTCGGTGATGCGCAGCATCATGACCGGTGAAGCGACACAGGCTCAGATTGGAGGGTTCCTGATCGGGTTGCGGATGAAGGGCGAGACGGTGGATGAGATCACCGCAGCTGCCTCTGTAATGCGTGAGCTGGCAACGCCAGTAGCGGTCTCTGGAGACCACATGGTGGACTGCTGTGGGACTGGAGGTGATGGCTCCAAGACCTTCAATATCTCAACCGCCTCCACCTTCGTCATTGCGGCAGCCGGTGGGCAGGTGGCAAAACATGGTAACCGCTCTATCTCTAGCAGCTCTGGCAGTGCCGATCTGTTGGAAGCGGCAGGAGTGAAACTTGATCTTTCACCAGAACAGGTGGCGAAATGTATCGAACAGGTCGGTGTTGGCTTTATGTTTGCACCAATGCATCACAGTGCGATGAAACATGCGATTGGCCCGCGCAAGGAGATGGCGGTGCGTACCGTCTTCAACCTGCTGGGACCACTGACCAACCCTGCAGGTGCCCCCAATCAGGTGATTGGTGTATTTGATGCGGCTTGGGTAGAGCCGTTGGCGCAGGTGCTGAAACAGCTTGGTAGCCATCATGTGATGGTGGTGCACGGCTCTGATGGACTGGATGAGATTACGGTGAGTGGAGATACTCATGTTGCTGAGTTGAAAGAGGGTGTCGTGACTACCTATACCATCAATCCTACACAGTTTGGCATCTCTATCGCGGGGCTGGAGAGCTTGGCGGTGGATGGTGCTACAGAGAGCCTTAAGGTGGTGAAGGGGGTGTTGGATGGTGAGACTGGTGCTGCAGGGGATATCGTGGCGCTGAACGCTGGAGCGGCGATCTATGTGGCGGGATTGGCGGACTCATTACGGGCGGGTGTGGAGCGTGCGCAGGCGCTGATTGTTAGTGGCGATGCGCGTGCGAAATTAGATGCACTTGTGGGCTGTTCGCAGCAGTAGGTGACCATTTATGAGTGATACCCCCGATATTTTAGTTAAAATCCTGCAGCGCAAGCAGCAGGAAATTGCCGCACGTCGTCTGAAAAGTGACCTCCAAGAGCAGCGTTCAATGGCACGAGATGCGATGCCTGTGCGTGGTTTTGTCGATGCGATGCGTCGGCGTATCGAGGTGGGTGACCCTGCGGTTATTGCCGAGATTAAAAAGGCCTCTCCCAGTAAGGGGTTGTTGCGCGAAAATTTTATTCCAGAGGAGATTGCTGAGAGCTATCAGCAGGGGGGGGCTGCTTGCCTCTCTATCCTTACGGACCGGGACTTTTTTCAGGGGGAAGAGGCCTACCTGATGGCCGCACGCGCGGCTTGTGAACTTCCGGTGATCCGCAAAGATTTCATTGTCGATCCGTACCAGGTGTACGAGGCGCGCGCGATCCATGCCGACTGTATTTTGTTGATTGTGGCCGCGCTGGAGGATGCGCAGATGGAGGATCTCTGTGGTTTGGCGCAAGAGCTAGAGATGGATGTGCTGGTAGAGGCACATGATCGAGAAGAGTTGGAGCGAGCGCTACCACTGAAACTGCCGCTGATGGGGATCAATAACCGCAATTTGCGCACCTTTGATGTCTCGCTGCAGACAACCATTGATCTGCTCGATGCCACCCCAGAGGAGACCATTGTGGTGACCGAGAGCGCAATTCATAGTCGTGAAGATGTAGAGTTGATGCGCAGCCATCAGGTCCATGCCTTTTTGGTGGGTGAGGCCTTTATGCGCGCGGAAGATCCTGGAAAACAGCTACAAACACTATTTTTTGAGTAGGAGAAAAGTATGGGCAAGATGACCTCAAGCGTACGTTGGACCGATGGAATGCAGTTTGTAGGGGAGACCGGTAGCGGCCACTCTCTGGTGATTGATGGCGCACCTGAGGTGGGTGGGCGCAACACCGGTATGCGTCCAATGGAGATGGTGCTGTTGGCCGTAGGGGGCTGTACCGCAATGGATGTGGTGTTTATGCTGCGTCGTGCGCGACAACCGCTAGATGATTGTTGGATTGAGGTGGAGGGTGATCGTGTTGAGGAGATCCCCAAAGTGTTCGAAAAAATTCACCTGCACTACGTAATTGTGGGTGAAGGGCTGAATGAGAAGCAGGTCAAACGTGCGGTAGAGATGTCTGCGGATAAGTACTGCTCGGTCTCGCATATGCTCAAAGCCGCGGTTGAGGTGAGCTACGATTATGAGATTCGTACCTCTGCTGAGGGTGATTCTGCATAAAAAACAGATTTTTTTACTTTTTTGACGGTTTTCTGTTGACAGTAGGGCAATAGATCAGCAGAATACCGCCTCTTGTTTTTCGGAGGGGTTCCCGAGTGGCCAAAGGGGGCAGACTGTAAATCTGCTGGCTCCGCCTTCGGTGGTTCGAATCCACCCCCCTCCACCATTTTAATAGATGTCTGGTTGTTTTAGATCGATATCTAGCTTAGCAAAGAGACCTCGGGGTCTCTTTTGCGATAAAGAGGTACAGGTTGTTCAGCGGGTGTAGTTCAATGGTAGAACTTCAGCCTTCCAAGCTGATTATGTGGGTTCGATCCCCATCACCCGCTCCAGTTTTTTTGGAGATGAACAACCGGATTGTTGAGTAGTAGTTAGAAAAGAGTTGGCTCATATAGCTCAGTCGGTAGAGCACTTCCTTGGTAAGGAAGAGGTCACCGGTTCAAATCCGGTTATGAGCTCCAGATTTGTTGTGTTTTTGTGTTGTAAATTGTGTGTATTTTAACTGAATCACTTTTAATAGCTGGGAGTTGAAACGATGTCTAAGGAAAAGTTTGAAAGAACGAAACCGCATGTAAACGTAGGTACAATTGGCCACGTAGATCATGGTAAAACTACACTGACCGCTGCAATTACTAAGGTAATGGCTGAAGCACAGGGTGGCGAGTTTAAAGACTACGCAGACATCGATAACGCTCCAGAAGAGCGTGAGCGTGGAATCACCATCGCAACAGCGCACGTAGAGTATGAGACAGATAATCGTCACTACGCTCACGTAGACTGCCCAGGACATGCTGATTACGTTAAGAACATGATTACGGGTGCTGCCCAGATGGACGGCGCAATCTTGGTCGTATCTGCTGCAGATGGCCCCATGCCTCAGACTCGTGAGCACATTCTGCTCTCTCGTCAGGTTGGCGTTCCATACATCATCGTCTACCTCAACAAGGCAGACCAGGTTGATGACGAAGAGCTGCTAGAGCTGGTAGAGATGGAAGTACGTGAGTTGTTGGACGACTACGACTTCCCAGGTGACGATACACCAATCGTAACCGGATCTGCACTGAAGGCACTGGAAGGCGACACCAGCGAAATTGGTGCGCCATCCATCACGAAGCTTGCAGAGGCGATGGACAGCTACTTCCCAGAGCCAGAGCGTGCTATCGATGGTGATTTCATCATGCCAATCGAGGATGTATTCTCAATCTCCGGTCGTGGTACCGTAGTAACTGGGCGTATCGAGCGCGGTATCGTCAAAGTTGGTGAAGAGATCGAGATCGTCGGTATTAAAGACACCACCACGACTACAGTTACCGGGGTAGAGATGTTCCGTAAACTGCTGGACCAGGGGGAAGCGGGTGATAACGTAGGCGTACTGCTGCGTGGCACCAAGCGTGACGAAGTGGAGCGTGGACAGGTACTGGCTAAGCCCGGTTCTATCAACCCACACACCAAATTCGAAGCAGAGATTTATGTGTTGAGTAAGGAAGAGGGTGGACGTCATACTCCATTCTTCACCAACTACCGACCACAATTCTATTTCCGTACCACAGACGTAACCGGTGCGGTAGATTTGCCAGAGGGTACAGAGATGGCTATGCCAGGTGATAACTTAAAGATCATCGGCACCCTGATCAACCCAATTGCAATGGACGAGGGTCTGCGATTCGCTATCCGTGAGGGTGGCCGAACTGTAGGTTCTGGTGTTGTATCTAAGATTATTGAATAATAATCTTAATTAAAAGAGTAAGTTAGTGGGCGGGGCGTGGTCTGTTTTGCAGGTCACGCTTCCGTCTTGAAAGTCCCGAGTAAAGGCCAGTAGCTCAACTGGCAGAGCAGCGGTCTCCAAAACCGCAGGTTGGGGGTTCGATTCCCTCCTGGCCTGCCATTATTTAGGCGCGGACTAACTTCATAGAGAACAATAGAGATGGCAGATAAACTTAAATTAGCGATTGCAGCCCTAGTATTGATAGCGGGGATGGCAGGCTTTTATCTGTTGTCTGAGTATTCGACCTTGATGCGAACCCTCGGTTTGCTAGCGTTGGTCGGTGTCAGTGCGGCAATCGCACTACAGACTGAAATTGGACAGGCGGCTTGGGGTTTTATCGTGGGTGCACGAACTGAAGCACGTAAGGTTGTCTGGCCCACCCGTAAAGAGACTACGCAGACCACCTTGCTGGTGGTTGTTATGGTTGTGATTGTAGGCATCCTGTTATGGTTGTTGGACATGGGTCTGGTCTGGGCTGTTCGGGTATTTACAGGAGCGTAATGAATCATGGCTAAGCGATGGTATGTGGTACACGCCTATTCAGGCTTTGAGCATCAGGCTGCGCGTTCCCTGAAAGAGCGTATTGAACGCGAAGGGATGGAAGAGTCCTTTGGCGAGATTTTGGTGCCTTGCGAAGAGGTCGTAGAGATGCGTCCCGACGGTAAGAAGCGCAAAAGCGAGCGCAAGTTCTTCCCAGGTTATGTGCTGGTGCAGATGGAGATGGAAGATCGTGCTTGGCATTTGGTCAAGGATGTACCCAAAGTGATGGGATTCATTGGCGGTACTGTTGACCGTCCCGCGCCGATTACCGATAAAGAGGCCGATAACATTCTGCAACGCATTCAGGATGGTATCGAGAAGCCACGTCCCAAGGTGCTTTATGAGGCGGGTGAGATGGTGCGTGTGATCGATGGCCCATTTGCCGACTTCAACGGTGTGGTGGAAGAGGTCAATTACGAGAAAAACAAGCTCACGGTATCGGTTCAGGTGTTTGGCAGATCCACACCGGTCGAACTCGACTTTGGTCAGGTGAGTAAAGGGTAGAAACAGAATAAATTACACCATGAAGAACATGAAGGAGTCATAACCTTCATGTTCTTCATGGTAATAGCTTTTAGTTGTTTAACGGGGAGCTGGCTGGGCTACTGAAGTGGTGACAGCAGCGTACGAACCCATTTAGGAGTAAAACATGGCGAAGAAGATTCAAGCCTATATCAAGCTGCAGGTTGCTGCAGGCGAGGCCAACCCAAGTCCACCCGTGGGCCCAGCACTGGGTCAGCATGGTGTAAATATCATGGAGTTCTGTAAGGCGTTTAATGCGGCTACACAGAGTCTAGAGAAAGGGATGCCCGTCCCAGTTGTGATCACGGTATATAGTGATCGTAGCTTTACCTATATCACTAAGACTCCTCCTGCGTCGATTCTGTTGAAGAAGGCTGCAGGTATCAAGTCGGGTAGTGGTGAGCCTAACCTGAAGAAAGTAGGTACCGTCAACCGTGCGCAGCTCGAAGAGATTGCAAACACCAAGATGGCTGATCTCAACGCGAACGATATCGATGCGGCCGTTCGAATCATTGCAGGCAGTGCGCGTAGCATGGGCCTGAATGTGGAGGATTAAGACGATGGCAAAGATGACAAAACGAGCAAAGGCGATTGCTGAGAAGGTAGAACCCGGTAAGATCTATGATCCTGCTGAGGCATTTAATCTGCTGAAAGAGCTCTCTACTGTGAAATTTGGTGAGTCTGTTGATGTGAGCATTAACCTCGGTGTTGATCCTCGTAAATCAGATCAGGTGGTGCGTGGTTCTACCGTACTTCCAAACGGCACTGGCAAGACGGTACGGGTTGCGGTATTCACTCAGGGCGCCAATGCTGATGCAGCCAAAGAGGCTGGTGCTGACGTAGTGGGTATGGATGATCTGGCGGATAGCATCAAGGGCGGTGACCTCAACTTTGACGTGGTGATTGCATCACCTGACGCTATGGGCGTGGTCGGTAAGCTGGGCCAAATTCTTGGTCCTCGCGGTCTGATGCCAAACCCTAAAGTCGGCACCGTATCTCCTGATGTTGCTGGTGCAGTGAAGAATGCTAAGTCTGGTCAGGTACGTTACCGTACAGATAAGGCAGGTATTATTCACTGTTCACTGGGTAAGGTTGATTTCAATGCAGAGCAGTTGATTGGAAACCTACAGGCGTTGATGGTGGATCTGAATAAGAAGAAGCCAAGCGCTGCCAAGGGTATATTTTTGAAGAAGGTGACCGTCTCTACAACGATGGGACCTGGACTGGCTCTGGATCAGAGCACGCTAGACCTTAAGTAGTCTGGTAAAAAAAACTTTGCACTGCGGGTCTCACATATCGTGAGGCCCGTAGTCGTCAAAGACCGTGGGTGCCTCAGAATCTGGGGTTTAATGTCTACTGAAGGGTAGGCGCCGACGCAGACGGTGCGAACGCATAATTGAATTATTGCTGTTGTGCCGTGGGTGAGTGAGCTGTTGATGGTATTAATAGTGAACTCTTGGGCGCATTTTGCGCGAAAGAAGATGGGGTGACTCATCTTCAGATGTAAGGAGAAATGTACGTGGCATTGAATCTTGAACAGAAGAAAGCCGTCGTCGCAGAGGTGGGTGAAATCGCATCGACTGCACTCTCCGTTGTTGCGGCTGAGTATCGTGGACTCACCGTGGAAGAGCTAACCGAGCTGCGAGTCAAGTCTCGTGAAGCGGGTGTGCAGATTAGAGTCGTTAAAAACTCTTTGGCGCGTCGTGCTTTCGATGAGACCGGTTTCGCATGCATGAATGATACGTTGGTTGGACCGATGATCTTGGGCTTCTCTCAGGAAGATCCAGGCGGTGCAGCACGAATCATGAAGGCGTTCTCGAAGGAGCATGACAAGTTGATTGTCAGATCGCTCTCTTTGGGTGACACCGTGTTGGATGCTTCCCAGCTAGATAAGGTAGCAAGCCTACCGACTCGTGATCAGGCCATCTCTATGTTGATGAGCGTGATGAAAGCACCAGTCGAGAAGTTTGTTCGTACTTTGGCTGAGCCACACGCTAAGCTGGTTCGTACTGTTGCTGCAGTACGCGATGCGAAAGAGGCAGCGTAACAACGATTGAGTCTCAATCACCGGTTTGGAGATTGAGAGACGAAAAGTATTGTCGAAAGACACAACAGTAAATTTTATTTTTTAGGAGTAATTCAAAATGGCAGTAACAAAAGACGATATCCTGGAAGCCATTTCCAATATGAGCGTTATGGAAGTTGTTGAGCTGATCTCTGATATGGAAGAGAAGTTCGGCGTATCTGCAGCAGCTGCAGTAGCAGTAGCAGCAGCTCCAGCTGGCGATGCTGGCGGCGCAGCAGAAGAGCAGACTGAGTTTGACGTAGTACTGACTGGTTTCGGTGACGCTAAGGTTGGCGTGATCAAGGCAGTACGCGCTGCTACAGGTCTTGGTCTGAAAGAGGCGAAGGCTCTGGTTGAGTCTGCACCTGCTCCTGTTAAGGAAGCGGCCTCTAAGGACGAAGCTGAAGCACTTAAGAAGCAGCTAGAAGAAGCCGGCGCATCTGTTGAGATCAAGTAAGATCTTTGCAGTCGCATCGCAGTAATGCGATCTGGCTGGCGGCCCAGGGATCTCCTGAGGGCCGCCGGCCTTTTTGCGCTGTTAGAGCAGGGGATTTCCCCCCTCTCGATTGAGACAGCGAATTACAAGTTTTAGCGTTTCAGAGCAGTTCTGAAATGCGACATTTATTGATGATAGAGGGTTCCAATGGCATACGCTTTTACTGAAAAGAAGAGAATTCGAAAGAGTTTTGGTAAACGTCCCGATGTGATGGAGGTGCCTTATCTGTTGGCCATCCAGCTCGACTCCTTCCGCGAGTTCCTGCAACAGGGCGTGGCAATGGAGGACCGCAAGAGCACAGGTCTACAGGCAGCTTTTAACTCCATCTTTCCGATTGAGGCCTACTCCGGTAGTGCAGCGTTAGAGTACGTTAGCTACCGTCTCGGAACCCCAGCATTTGATGTGTTGGAGTGTCAACAGCGTGGGATGACCTTCGCTGCACCGCTGCGCGTTAAAGTGCGCTTGGTGATTTATGATAAGACCTCCAAGAACAAAGTCGTAAAAGATATCAAAGAGCAAGAGGTCTACATGGGTGATATCCCATTGATGACTGATAATGGCACCTTTGTAATCAACGGTACTGAGCGTGTGATCGTATCCCAGCTTCACCGTTCACCGGGTGTATTCTTTGAGCATGACAAAGGCAAGACCCACTCCTCAGGCAAGTTACTCTTCTCTGCCCGTGTGATCCCTTATCGTGGTTCTTGGTTGGACTTTGAGTTTGATCATAAAGATCTGCTCTATGTGCGTATCGACCGCCGCAGAAAATTGCCTGCGACGATTCTGTTGCGTTCACTGGGCTACTCCTCAAAGGAGATGCTGGACCTCTTCTTTGAGATGGAGAACTTCAGCTGTAGCGATGATGGCTTCCAGTTTGAGGTGATCCCAGAACGTCTGCGTGGTGAGGTTGCCAGCTTTAATATCGAAGCCAACGGCAAGACCATCGTAGAGTCTGGGCGTAAGATTACTGCACGTCACATCCGTCAGATGGATGAGGCGGACATCAGCTCATTAGCTGTGCCTGCAGAGTTTGTGATCGGTCGTGTCCTCGGTCAGGATCTGATCAATACTGATACGGGCGAATTGATCGCCTCTGCCAACGATGAGATCACCGATGAGCTGTTGGCTCAGATGCAAGAAGAGGGGGTGACTGAGTTCACTACGCTCTATATTAATGAGCTGAATCGTGGCGGTTACCTCTCTGATACGCTGCGTAATGACAGTGCTGCCAGTCAGCTGGAGGCACAGGTCGAAATCTATCGCATGATGCGCCCGGGTGAGCCGCCAACTCAGGAGTCTGCTGAAAATCTATTCCATAGCCTGTTCTTCAGCTTTGACCGTTATGACCTCTCTGCAGTTGGGCGTATGAAGTTTAACCGCCGTCTTGCTCGTGAAGAGTTGACCGGTGAGGGAATCCTCTCTAATGAGGATATTGTGGAAGTGATGCGCACCCTGATTAATATCAAAGATGGCCACGGCCTAGTGGATGATATTGATAACCTCGGTAACCGTCGTATCCGTAGCGTCGGTGAGATGGCCGAGAACCAGTTCCGTATCGGTCTGGTGCGTGTTGAGCGTGCAGTGAAAGAGCGTCTGAATCTGGCAGAGTCTGATGGCCTGATGCCTCAGGAGTTGATCAACGCCAAGCCTATCTCTGCTGCAATCAAAGAGTTCTTCGGCTCTAGCCAGCTCTCGCAGTTTATGGATCAGGTGAACCCACTCTCTGAGGTGACGCATAAACGCCGTATCTCTGCGCTTGGCCCAGGCGGTTTGACCCGTGAGCGTGCCGGCTTTGAGGTGCGCGACGTACACCCAACACACTATGGTCGTGTCTGCCCAATTGAGACCCCGGAAGGTCCAAACATTGGTCTGATTAACACCTTGGCAGTCTATGCGCGAACCAATAACTACGGCTTCCTGGAGACCCCATACCGTAAGGTGAACGATGGTCAGGTGACTGACGAGATCGTCTACCTCTCTGCTTACGATGAGATTAATTTCCACATCGCACAGGCGAGTGCAAATACCGATGAGAAGGGTCAGCTGAATGATGACCTGCTCTCCTGTCGTTATCAGAATGAGTTCACTATGGCGACGCCAGATGTGATCGAGTATATGGATGTCTCTCCACGTCAGATCGTATCGGTGGCAGCTTCACTGATTCCGTTCCTTGAACACGATGATGCTAACCGCGCCTTGATGGGGGCGAATATGCAGCGTCAGGCGGTTCCAACCATGCGAGCTGAGAAGCCACTGGTCGGTACCGGTATTGAGCGTGATGTAGCGGTCGACTCCGGTGTTGCGGTAGTCGCCAAGCGTGGTGGTATGGTTGATTTTGTTGATGGCAGCCGTATCGTGGTGCGTGTCAATGATAATGAGACCGCGGCGGGTGAGTCCGGTGTAGATATCTACAACATGACCAAGTACACCCGCTCTAACCAGAATACCTGTATCAACCAGCGTCCGTTGGTGAAGCCGGGTAATCAGATTGCACGTGGTGATGTATTGGCTGATGGCCCCTCTACCGATATGGGTGAGTTGGCGTTGGGTCAGAATCTGACCGTTGCCTTTATGCCGTGGAATGGGTACAACTTTGAGGACTCTATCCTCATCTCCGAGCGCGTAGTCGAAGAGGATCGTTACACCACGATCCATATCGAAGAGCTCACCTGTATGGCGCGTGACACCAAGCTCGGGCCAGAAGAGATCACTGCGGATATCCCCAATGTGGGTGAGTCTGCACTGGGTCGTCTGGATGAGTCCGGTATCGTCTATATCGGTGCTGAAGTACAGCCAGGAGACATTTTGGTAGGTAAGGTCACGCCTAAGGGTGAGACTCAGCTGACTCCAGAAGAGAAGCTGCTGCGTGCCATCTTCGGTGAGAAGGCCTCTGATGTGAAAGATACCTCACTGCGTGCCAAGTCCTCTATGGCAGGTACTGTGGTGGATGTGCGTATATTCACCCGTGATGGCATCAAGAAGGATAAACGTTCTCTCGATATCGAGCAGCTGGAGCTGGACGATGTGCGTAAGAACCTCAACTCGCGCAAGGCGATCATTGAGCAGGATATCTTTGAGCGTCTGGAGAAGTTGCTGGTTGGTAAGATTGCTGATGGCGGTCCAGGTAACATCAAAGCTGGCGACAAGGTGACTAAGAGCTATCTCAAGGAGCTGGGTAACGAGAAGTGGTTCCAAGTGCGGATGCGTAATGAAGAGATCAACGAGCAGTTGGAGCTCTCTCATGCACAGCTGAAGCAGGAGCGGGATGAGATTGAGACCATGTATGAAGAGAAGAAGATCAAGATCACCGGTGGTGATGATCTGGCTCCCGGCGTACAGAAGATGGTCAAGGTCTATGTTGCGGTTAAACGTCGCATCCAGCCGGGTGACAAGATGGCGGGTCGTCATGGAAACAAGGGTGTGATCTCACGCATTGTTCCTGTGGAGGATATGCCGCATCGTGATGACGGTACGCCAGTTGATATCGTATTGAACCCACTGGGTGTACCTTCTCGTATGAATATCGGGCAGGTGCTCGAAGTTCATCTGGGTTGGGCAGCCAAGGGGTTGGGTATTAAGATCGCTGGCATGCTCGATAGCGGCAGTGATGTGCAGAGCATGCGTAGCTTCCTCGATGAGGTCTATAACACCAGCGGTAAGCAGGAAGACCTAGACTCATTTAGTGATGATGAAGTGATGGAGATGGCGAATAATCTGCGCCGTGGTGTACCGATGGCGACCCCAGCCTTTGATGGTGCGCATGAGCAGGAGATCAAGGGTATGTTGCGCCTAGCCGATCTGCCGGAGAGTGGACAGACCACTCTCTATGATGGTCGTACTGGCGAGTCATTTGATCGACCTGTAACGGTTGGTGTAATGCACATCATTAAGCTCAACCACTTGGTCGCAGATAAGATGCACGCCCGCTCAACCGGCCCATACAGTCTGGTTACCCAGCAGCCGCTCGGCGGTAAGGCGCAGTTCGGTGGACAGCGCTTCGGTGAGATGGAGGTGTGGGCACTTGAAGCATACGGTGCATCACATGTGCTGCAAGAGATGTTGACGGTGAAATCGGACGATGTCACGGGTCGTACCCGTATGTACAAGAACATTGTCGATGGCGACTACCGGATCGAGGCAGGTATGCCGGAATCCTTCAACGTACTGTTGAAAGAGATCCGTTCACTGGCGATTGATATTGACCTGGAGCAGGTGAACTAAGGGTTGCCCTTCCGTTCACTGCCTGTTTCATTAGGAGATTTATAAAATATGAAAGACTTACTCAACTTTCTGAAGGCTCAGCAAGAGACTGAGGACTTTGACGCCATCCGTATTGGCTTGGCGGCCCCTGAGAAGATCCGTTCCTGGTCATTTGGTGAGGTCAAGAAGCCAGAGACCATCAACTACCGTACCTTTAAGCCAGAGCGTGACGGCCTTTTTTGTGCCAAGATTTTTGGCCCAGTAAAAGACTACGAGTGCCTCTGCGGTAAGTATAAGCGCCTCAAGCATCGTGGTGTGATTTGTGAGAAGTGTGGCGTAGAGGTTACCCTCTCTAAGGTGCGTCGTGAGCGCATGGGCCATATTGATCTGGCGAGCCCTGTTGCCCATATCTGGTATCTGCGTTCCTTGCCTTCACGTCTGGGTATGCTGCTCGATATCTCACTGAAGAACATTGAACGCGTACTCTACTTTGAGTCATTTATCGTGATCGAGCCAGGTCTGACCGATCTGGAGCGCGGACAGCTTCTCACCGATGACACCTACCTTGATGCAATTGAGGAGTGGGGTGATGAGTTTGATGCCCGTATGGGTGCCGAGGCGATTGATCAGCTGATTCGTGGTATGGATCTGCAGGTGATCTCTGCCCAGCTACGTGAAGAGCTGGCTGCGACAAAATCAGAAGCGAAGACCAAGAAGCTCTCTAAGCGTCTGAAGCTGATTGAGGGTTTCCTTGAGTCTGGCAATAAGCCAGAGTGGATGTTACTGCGCGTATTGCCGGTACTGCCACCTGAGCTGCGCCCACTGGTCCCTCTGGAGGGCGGTCGTTTTGCTACCTCTGACCTGAATGACCTCTACCGTCGTGTAATCAACCGTAATAACCGTCTGAAACGACTGCTGGATCTCTCTGCACCGGATATTATCGTGCGTAACGAGAAACGCATGTTGCAGGAATCTGTTGATGCACTGTTGGATAATGGCCGTCGTGGCCGTGCGGTAACTGGCACCAACAAGCGCCCACTCAAGTCACTGGCTGACATGATCAAGGGTAAGCAGGGTCGTTTCCGTCAAAACTTGCTCGGTAAGCGTGTGGACTACTCGGGCCGTTCGGTCATCGTGGTCGGTCCTACCCTAAAATTGCACCAGTGTGGTCTGCCGAAGGCGATGGCGCTGGAGCTGTTCAAGCCTTTTATTTTCGGTAAGTTGCAGTTGCGTGGTCTGGCGACCACCATCAAGGCTGCGAAGAAGATGGTTGAACGTGAAGAGCCTGTAGTATGGGATATCCTGGATGATGTGATCCGTGAGCATCCCGTGATGCTTAACCGTGCGCCTACACTGCATAGACTTGGAATTCAGGCCTTTGAACCCGTGCTGATTGAGGGTAAGGCGATTCAGCTACACCCGCTGGTCTGTACCGCATTCAACGCCGACTTCGATGGTGATCAGATGGCGGTACACGTACCGCTCTCTATTGAGGCACAGTTGGAAGCGCGTACCTTGATGCTGGCCAGCAACAACGTACTGCACCCTGCCAATGGTGAGCCGATCATCGTTCCTACACAGGACGTGGTATTAGGTCTCTACTATATGACCCGCGAGCGTGTTAATGCCAAAGGCGAAGGGATGCTATTTACCGATGTCAATGAGGTGCGCCGCGCCTATGACAGTGGTGTTGTTGAGATACACGCCAAGATTCAGGTGCGCCTGAATGATAGCAGTGTCAATGAAGAGAAAGAGATCCAACTCTTCACCCATCGCGTTGAAACTACGGTAGGTCGTGCGCTGCTCTCTGAGGTGTTGCCTGTGGGGCTTCCGTTTGCCGAAATCAACAAGACCCTGACCAAACGTGTGGTTACCAGTCTGGTTGATGTCTGCTATCGTACGTTGGGCTTGAAGAGCACCGTGGTATTTGCAGATCGCCTGATGTATACCGGTTTTGAGAACTCAACCCGTGCGGGTGTCTCTTTTGGAGCGGATGACATGATCATCCCTGAAGATAAGGCGAAAATCCTAGCTTCTGCAGAGAATGAGGTTAAAGAGATTCAAGACCAGTACTCCACCGGTCTAGTCACCAATGGCGAGCGTTATAACAAGGTGGTCGATATCTGGACTCACGCCAATGATCAAGTTGCGAAAGCGATGATGGACAAGATTGGTAGTGAAGAGGTGTTGGATGCTGAGGGTAATACGGTTACTCAAGACTCCTTTAACTCCATCTTTATGATGGCTGACTCGGGCGCTCGTGGTTCTGCTGCCCAGATTCGTCAGTTGGCCGGTATGCGTGGTCTGATGGCGAAGCCAGATGGCTCCATCATTGAGACACCGATTACGGCGAACTTCCGTGAAGGGCTGAATGTACTGCAGTACTTCATCTCTACCCACGGTGCGCGTAAAGGTCTGGCCGATACCGCACTGAAAACAGCAAACTCCGGTTACCTAACTCGTCGTCTGGTGGATGTTTCTCAAGACTTGGTGGTGACCCAGCGTGACTGCGGAACCACCGGTGGTGTTTTGATGCAGACCCTGATTGAGGGTGGTGATGTTATTGAGCCACTGCGTGAGCGTGTGCTGGGTCGTGTCTCTGCCGAGAATGTGGTCAAGCCAGGTACCGATGAGCTGTTGATTCCAGTCAACACCCTGATCGATGAGAAGATTGCCGACCTACTGGAGGCCAATAGTGTCGACCAGATGAATGTACGTTCGATCATTACCTGTGAAACACGTGATGGTGTCTGCGCCCAGTGTTATGGACGTGACTTGGCGCGTGGTGATCTGATTAGTCAGGGAGAGGCCATTGGTGTTATTGCGGCACAGTCGATTGGTGAGCCGGGGACCCAGCTTACCATGCGTACCTTCCATATCGGTGGTGCGGCATCGCGTGCAGCAGCGGATAACAGTGTCGATGTCAATAATACCGGTACTGCGCACCTGCACAATGTACGTTCTGTAGTGCATAATAAAGGCCATCAGGTTGCAGTCTCCCGTTCGGGTGAGATTGCGGTGGTGGATGAATCTGGCCGTGAGCGTGAGCGTTATAAGATCCCTTATGGTGCTGAGATTGCAGTCAATGAGGGTGAGAGTGTTGATGCGGGCCAGACCGTGGTCACTTGGGACCCACATACCCACCCAGTGGTTACTGAGGTAGGTGGTAGCATCCGTTTTAACTACTTTGTCGATGGTGTCTCTTTCCGTAAGGAGACCGATGAGGTGACAGGGTTGACCAGCGTTGTGGTGACCGACTCCAAGCAGCGTGCGGTGGGTGATCAAACACTGATTGTGACCGATGGTAACGGTGATCAACATGAAGAGGTGGTGGGCAATCGTGACCTGCGTCCAATGATTATGTTGGTGGATGATCAGGGGAAAGAGATTATGATCCCTGGTACCAGTGTTCCGGCACAGTACTTCCTTCCTGCGGGTGCGATTGTGACCGTAGAAGATGGTGCAATGATTGGTGTGGGTGATGTACTGGCCCGTATTCCGCAAGAGGCAGGTAAAACTCGTGATATTACCGGTGGTCTACCGCGTGTTGCGGATCTGTTTGAGGCGCGTAAGCCGAAAGAGCCAGCGGTTATGGCAGAACAGACCGGTACCATCACCTTCGGCAAAGAGACCAAGGGTAAGCAACGTGTGGTTATCGTCGGTGAAGACGGTGAGCAGACAGAGACCCTGATTCCTAAATTCCGTCATGTAACCGTCTTCGAGGGTGAGCATGTGGAGAAGGGCGAAATCATCGTGGATGGTGCGCCAGACCCACATGACATCTTGCGCCTCAAGGAGATTCCAGAGCTGGCTCGTTACATCACCAATGAAGTGCAGGACGTTTATCGACTACAGGGTGTAGGCATTAATGATAAGCACATTGAGTGTATCGTGCGTCAGATGTTGCGTCGTGTGGTCGTGGTTCACCCAGGGGATACCAAATTCCTGCAGGGCGAACAGGTAGAGCGTGCGCGTATGTTGGATGAGAATGACCGTGTTAACGGTTTGGGCAAGATGCCTTGTACTTATGAGAATGTATTGTTGGGTATCACCAAGGCATCATTGGCGACAGACTCCTTTGTCTCTGCGGCCTCCTTCCAGGAGACTACCCGTGTATTGACCGAGGCTTCGGTTACCGGTAAGAGTGATGATCTGCGTGGACTGAAAGAGAATGTGATTGTGGGTCGACTTATTCCTGCAGGTACGGGGCTGGCTTACCACAAGCAACGTCGTCAGCGTCGAGGTCTATTTGCTGATGCGGAGATCCCTAAAGCGGCGCCTGAAGAGGTTGTAGTGGAGGAGGTTGCAGTAGAAGCGGCTCCACTAGAGGGTGCTGCAGAGGAGTAGTCATCCGCTGTTTTCTCCTCTAAGCATGAAGGTTAGAGGGGAAAACAGCGTTGTTGTGTGGTGTTTTCTGTTGGGATTGAACTTTTTGCTAAAATTGATTGAAAATCAGTTGACACAAACAAGAGGTTCCTCTAGAATTCGCCTTCCTGATTACGAGGAGGGGTTAATAGCTCGGATCGTATACCGACAGTACAGTAGAAATAGATAAGTGGATAGTCGGGTCTGCTGAAAAGAAATCGATGAAGATTGGCTCTTCCCAAAGATAGGGTAAGTAGTCGGTCTTCTTTATCGCTTTTCGACCTGCTCTTTAAAACTGGTTTAGCTATGCCTAAGCGGTCTTTCCTGAGTGGTGTTGTGGGCGGAAATATGTGGATTGACTTGAAGAAAGAGAACGATGGCAACGATTAATCAGTTGGTAAGAAAACCTCGCAAGGTTCAGAAAGAGAAGAGCAAGGTTCCTGCATTGGATGCATGTCCGCAGAAGCGTGGCGTCTGTACCCGTGTATACACAACCACTCCAAAGAAGCCTAACTCAGCAATGAGAAAAGTGGCTCGTGTTCGCTTGACGAACAGCATGGAGGTCTCTTCCTATATTGGTGGTGAAGGGCATAATCTTCAGGAACACTCGGTTGTTCTGATTCGTGGTGGTCGTGTTAAGGATTTGCCAGGTGTTCGTTATCACGTTGTTCGCGGTAGCTTGGATACCACAGGTGTTGATGCACGTCGTCAAGGTCGCTCCAAGTATGGTGCGAAGAAGCCTAAGGGTTAATTGGAAGGTTGGGAAAAATCCTAATTGTCTGTTAAGAGTCTGATAAGAATTCGAGAAATCTGATGTCTAGAAGAAATAGAGCGCCAAAACGTACCGTACTGCCAGATCCTAAGTTTGGGAATGAGCAGCTGACCAAGTTCATCAATGTGATTATGAAGGACGGTAAGAAGTCCGTTGCTGAGAAGATTGTGTATGGCGCGTTAGATGTTGTTGAGGAGCGTGGAAAGAGTGAGCCTGTAGAGGCGTTGTTCGCTGCTCTGGAAAATGTAGGGCCTAAGGTTGAGGTGAAGTCTCGTCGTGTAGGCGGTTCTACTTATCAGGTGCCTATTGAGGTGCGTCCAGAGCGTCGTGTTGCTTTGGGTATGCGTTGGTTGGTTGAGGCTGCGCGTAAGCGTGGTGAGAAGACCATGGGTTTGCGTCTGGCGGGTGAGATTCTGGATGCGGTTGAAAGTCGTGGTTCTGCAGTGAAGAAGAGAGAAGATACGCATCGTATGGCAGATGCCAACAAAGCGTTCTCTCACTTCCGCTGGTAGTTATTTACTATTTTTTCTTTCGCTCTTTAATATATACGGATTATTTAGATCATGGCACGTCAAACACCATTGAAGCGTTACCGTAACCTCGGAATCATGGCGCACATTGATGCAGGTAAGACTACGACTACCGAGCGTATTCTTTTCTATACTGGTCTCTCTCATAAGATTGGTGAAGTGCACGATGGTGCAGCAACAATGGATTGGATGGAGCAGGAGCAGGAGCGTGGTATTACCATTACCTCTGCGGCAACCACCTCTTTCTGGTCAGGTATGGATCAGCAGTTTGATCAGCATCGTGTCAATATTATTGATACTCCGGGACACGTAGACTTCACTATTGAAGTTGAGCGTTCACTGCGTGTATTGGATGGTGCTTGTGCGGTTTTCTGTGCGGTTGGTGGTGTAGAGCCTCAGTCTGAGACGGTATGGCGTCAGGCGAATAAGTACGGTGTTCCACGTATCGGCTTTGTTAATAAGATGGACCGCTCCGGCGCAGACTTCCTGCGTGTCGTAGAGCAGATTAAAGAGCGTCTCGGCGCTAACGCAGTGCCCATTCAGATGAATATCGGCGCTGAAGAAGATTTTAAGGGTGTTGTAGATCTGATTCGCATGAAGGCGATCTACTGGAATGAAGACGACATGGGGATGACCTATGAAGCCAAGGATATTCCAGCAGAGCTACAAGATCAGTGTGATGAGCTTCGTGAGCAGATGATGGAAGCTGCTGCAGAAGCGAACGAAGAGTTGATGGAGAAGTACCTCGAAGAGGGAGAGCTGACTGAAGATGAGATCCGTGAAGGTATCCGTATTCAGACGCTGGCGAATGAGATTGTTCCTATGATGTGTGGTTCTGCATTTAAGAATAAGGGTGTGCAGGCGATGTTGGATGCCGTCATCTACTTCATGCCTTCCCCGCTGGACGTGCCTGCGATTGCGGGTGAGTTGGAGGATGGTACAGAGTCAACGCGCCCTGCTTCTGATGAAGAGCCGTTCTCAGCGCTGGCATTCAAGATTGCTACAGACCCATTTGTAGGTACCTTGACCTTCTTCCGTGTCTACTCTGGTGTGATTAACTCCGGTGATTTCTGTTACAACACGGTGAAGGGTAAGAAAGAGCGTATCGGACGAATTGTTCAGATGCACTCTAATGATCGTGAAGAGATTAAAGAGGTTCGTGCAGGTGATATTGCTGCAGCGATCGGCCTCAAAGATGTGACTACCGGTGACACGCTGAGTGCTATTGATAGCAAGATTATTCTGGAGCGTATGGAGTTTCCAGAGCCAGTAATCTCTGTAGCGGTAGAGCCTAAATCTAAGGCAGACCAAGAGAAGATGGGCATTGCTCTATCTAAGTTGGCGCAGGAAGATCCTTCTTTCCGTGTACATACTGATGAAGAGTCAGGCCAGACAATTATCTCTGGTATGGGTGAGCTTCACCTTGAGATTATTGTTGACCGAATGATGCGTGAGTTCAGTGTTGAAGCCTCAGTAGGTGCTCCACAGGTGGCCTATCGTGAGACTATCCGTAAGGTAGTTGAGCAAGAAGGCAAGTTTGTACGTCAGTCTGGTGGTCGCGGTCAGTTTGGACATGTCTGGATTCGCATTGAGCCGCAAGAGGCGGGTGCTGGTTACGAATTTGTAAATGAGATTGTTGGTGGTGCCGTACCTAAGGAGTACATTCCTGCGGTAGATAAGGGTATCCAGGAGCAGATGAAGAATGGCGTAATCGCTGGTTACCCAATCGAAGATTGTAAGGTTAGCCTATATGATGGTTCTTACCATGATGTGGACTCGAATGAGTTGGCGTTTAAGGTAGCTGGCTCCATGGCATTCAAGCAGGGTGCACTGAATGCAAGTCCAGTACTGCTTGAACCGATGATGAAGGTGGACGTAGTAACACCAGAAGATTATATGGGTGATGTGATGGGTGATCTGAATCGTCGACGCGGTATGGTCGCCGGTATGGATGATTCTCCAGCAGGCAAGATGATTGCTGCAACTGTACCTCTCTCTGAGATGTTTGGTTATGCCACGGATCTGCGTTCTGCAACGCAAGGACGTGCAACCTACTCTATGGAGTTTGAGAAGTACGCTGAAGCACCTGCCAATATCGCAGAAGCGGTAATGAAGAAGAACAGTTAAATTAAGACTAATTTGTAAAGATTTTTTAGGCCAAGATGCAGGCCGAATTAAGATAAGAGGAAAAGAAGATGTCTAAGGAAAAGTTTGAAAGAACGAAACCGCATGTAAACGTAGGTACAATCGGCCACGTAGACCATGGTAAAACTACACTGACGGCTGCAATTACCAAGGTAATGGCAGAGTTACAGGGTGGCGAATTCAAGGATTACGCAGACATCGATAATGCTCCTGAAGAGCGCGAGCGTGGAATCACCATCGCAACAGCCCACGTAGAGTATGAGACAGACAACCGTCACTATGCTCACGTAGACTGCCCAGGACATGCTGATTACGTTAAGAACATGATTACCGGTGCTGCGCAGATGGACGGCGCAATCCTCGTAGTCTCTGCTGCAGACGGCCCCATGCCTCAGACCCGTGAGCACATTCTGCTTTCGCGTCAGGTTGGCGTTCCATACATCATCGTCTACCTCAACAAGGCAGATCAGGTTGATGACGAAGAGCTGCTAGAGCTGGTTGAGATGGAGGTGCGTGAGTTGTTGGACGACTACGACTTCCCAGGTGACGATACTCCAATCGTAACCGGATCTGCACTGAAGGCACTGGAAGGCGACACCAGCGATATTGGTTCTCCCTCCATTGTTAAGCTTGCAGAGGCGATGGATACCTACTTCCCAGAGCCAGAGCGTGCTATCGATGGTGACTTCATCATGCCAATCGAGGATGTATTCTCAATCTCCGGTCGTGGTACCGTGGTTACTGGACGTATCGAGCGCGGTGTCGTCAAAGTGGGCGAAGAGATCGAAATTGTTGGTATCAAAGACACCACCACTACCACAGTTACCGGAGTAGAGATGTTCCGCAAACTGCTGGACCAGGGTGAGGCTGGTGATAACGTAGGCGTACTGCTGCGTGGCACCAAGCGTGACGAAGTGGAGCGTGGACAGGTACTGGCTAAGCCAGGGTCTATCAACCCACACACCAAATTCGAAGCAGAGATTTATGTGTTGAGTAAGGAAGAGGGTGGACGTCATACTCCATTCTTCACCAACTACCGACCACAATTCTACTTCCGTACCACAGACGTAACCGGTGCGGTAGATTTGCCAGAGGGTACAGAGATGGCAATGCCAGGTGATAACTTAAAGATCATCGGCACCCTGATCAACCCAATTGCAATGGACGAGGGTCTGCGATTCGCTATCCGTGAGGGTGGCCGAACTGTAGGTTCTGGTGTTGTATCTAAGATTATCGAGTAATCGTCGAAGCTATCTAAAGATAACTTTCGAAGAATTATTGAATAACTACTGATTGAGTACAAGTAAATGGCTGGACAGAGAATTCGTATCCGTCTCAAGGCGTTTGATTATCGTTTGATCGATCAATCTGCGCGTGAAATTGCACAGACGGCAAAGCGTACCGGAGCACAGGTTCGTGGCCCGATCCCGCTTCCAACAAAGAAAGAGCGTTTTACCGTTCTGACTTCGCCTCACGTCAATAAAGACGCGCGTGATCAGTACGAGCTGCGTACACACAAACGCATGATGGATATTGTTGATCCAACAGATAAAACTGTTGATGCATTGATGAAACTCGATCTTGCTGCTGGTGTTGATGTGCAGATCAAGCTTTCTTGATAGTAAAGAGATAGAGAAGAGAGGATTTAGAGATGTCAATCGGACTGGTAGGTCGTAAGGTCGGAATGAGCCGGGTGTTCACCGAGGCAGGTGCATCGGTTCCTGTGACCGTGATTGAAGTTGAACCTAATCGTATCACTCAGGTTAAAACTGATGAGACAGATGGGTACAACGCAATTCAGGTAACTACAGGTACACGCAGAGCTTCTCGTGTCACCAAGCAGATGGCGGGTCATTATGCCAAAGCGGGTGTTGAAGCAGGGCGTGGTTTGTGGGAGTTCCGCTTAGAAGGTGATGAGATTGCCAACTATGAGGCGGGTAAAGAGGTAGAAACCTCACTGTTTGAAGCGGGCCAGAAGGTCGATGTAACCGGAATTAACCGTGGATTTGGTTTTCAGGGCGGTATCAAGCGTCACCACTTTAGTGGGCTGGATAGCACTCATGGTAACTCCATTTCGCACCGTTCAAACGGTTCAATAGGACAGTGTCAGACCCCTGGACGTGTTTTCAAGGGTAAGAAGATGTCCGGTCATATGGGTAATGTACAGCGCACTACACAGAATCTGGAAGTTGTTCGTGTTGATGCCGAACGCAACCTGATTTTGATTAAGGGTGCGGTTCCTGGTGCCAAAGGCGGTGATCTAGTGATCAAGCCTGCGATCAAGGCCGGGAAATAAGGAGCTGAGTCATGGAATTGAATGTACGTGATTTTCCTGCAGGCAATGAGCAATCTAAGGTCTCAGTATCTGATGTTGCTTTTGCTGCAGAGTATAACGAAGCGCTGATCCACCAAGTGGTGACAGCCTATTTGGCTGGCGCACGTGCCGGAACTGCTCAACAGAAGACTCGTTCTGATGTGCGTGGTGGTGGTGCCAAGCCTTGGCGTCAGAAGGGTACAGGCCGTGCCCGTGCGGGTACAAGCCGTAGCCCAATCTGGAGAAGTGGTGGTGTTACCTTTGCAGCGCGTCCACGTAATTATGCACAGAAGGTAAACCGTAAGATGTATCGTGCTGCGATGCGCTCCATCCTCTCTGAGTTGGTGCGTCAGGATCGTCTGACTGTAGTCTCTGAGTTGAACATTGAGACGGCCAAGACTAAGGCACTGAACAGTGCACTGAATGGCATGGACATGGATAATGTATTGATTGTTGCAGGTGAAGTTGATGAAAATCTCTACCTCTCTGCACGCAACTTGCGTCATGTTGGTGTTACCGACGTGACTGCAATGGATCCTGTGAGTCTGGTCTCTTATCAGAAGGTATTGATGAGTGAGTCTGCACTGAAGCAGATTGAGGAGTCGCTGGCATGAATAACCAAGAGCGTTTGATGAAAGTTGTACTGGCACCGCATATCACTGAAAAGAGTGCGATGGCTGCAGAGATGCGCAACCAGTATGTATTCAAGGTGGCAAAAGATGCCAAGAAGCCAGAAGTGAAGGCTGCGATTGAGATGATGTTTGATGTCAAGGTCGATGCAGTCACTATCAGCAATGTAAAGGGTAAAACCAAGCGTAGCGGAGCCAAATTGGGTCGCCGCCCAAGCTGGAAAAAGGCCTTTGTGAAGCTGAGCGAAGGGCAAGAGATTCAGTTCCTGGACGCCGAATAGGGCGAACTGGACTAGAAAGTTTTTGAAGGGATAGAAAGATGGCAATCGTAAAATCTAAACCAACTTCACCAGGACGTCGTTTTGTCGTCTCCGTGGTGAATAAAGAGCTGCATAAGGGCAAGCCCCATGCCGCTTTGGTTGCAAAGAAGTCAAAGAGTGGTGGCCGTAACAATGCGGGTCGTATCACAACCCGTCATCGTGGTGGTGGTCACAAGCAGCGTTATCGCATCGTTGACTTTAAGCGCAATAAAGATGGAATTCCAGGCAAGGTTGAGCGCCTAGAGTATGATCCTAACCGTACTGCAAATATCGCACTGGTGCTGTATGCAGATGGTGAACGTCGTTACATCATTGCACCTAAGGGCGTCTCTGCGGGTACTGAGTTGATGTCTGGTAATGGTGCTGAGATTAAGATCGGTAACACCATGGCACTGCGTGATATGCCTCTGGGTAGTACGGTTCACTGTATTGAGATGAAACCAGGTAAAGGTGCACAGATTGCACGTTCTGCTGGTACCTCTGCTCAGTTCGTAGCGAAAGAGGGTGCATTTGCAACCTTGCGTTTACGCTCTGGCGAGATGCGCAAAATTCTGTTAGACTGCCGCGCCACCATCGGCGAGGTGAGTAACGGTGAGCACTCCCTGCGTAAGTTGGGTAAGGCGGGTGCAACACGCTGGCGTGGTGTTCGTCCAACCGTTCGCGGTGTGGCGATGAACCCGGTAGATCACCCACATGGTGGTGGTGAGGGACGTACCTCTGGAGGTCGTCATCCTGTCTCTCCATGGGGTATGCCAACTAAGGGTTACAAGACCCGTTCCAATAAGCGTACAGATCAGTATATTGTACGCCGCCGGAACAAGAAGTAATTTACGTATAACCAAGTAACTGAACCAAGGATTAAAACGTGCCACGTTCAATTAAAAAGGGTCCATTCATTGATGAGCACCTTCGCGTAAAAGTGAAGAAGGCAGTCGAGAATAGTGACCGTCGTCCTATAAAGACCTGGTCTAGAAGATCTATGGTCATGCCTGAGATGATCGGGTTGACCATCGCCATCCACAATGGTCGTCAGCATGTGCCTGTACTGATCAATGAGAATATGGTCGGTCATAAGCTGGGCGAATTTGCGCTGACCCGTACTTATCGTGGTCATACTGCAGATAAAAAGTCGAAAAGGTAAGCATTATGGAAACGGTTGCAAAGCTTAGAAATGCAAAAATCTCTGCGCAGAAGGTGCGTCTGGTTGTCGACCAGATTCGCGGTATGCAGGTAGAGCGTGCTGTAGATCTGCTGCGTTTCAGCAATAAGAAGGCGGCTCACATTGTTGGGAAAATACTCAACTCTGCGATTGCCAATGCTGAGCATAACGAAGGTGCAGATATTGATGAATTGAAGGTCTCAACAGCCTTTGTTGATGAGGGGCCAACTTACAAACGAATTCAACCTCGTGCGAAAGGTCGTGCAAATCGAATTCTTAAACGAACCAGCCATATTAGTGTGGCTGTTTCAGATCGCTGAGGAATAGCGGAATGGGTCAAAAAGTACATCCAATTGGTTACCGTCTGGGTTACATCAAAGACTGGAACTCTACCTGGTATGCGGACAGCAAGGACTATGCAAATCAATTGCATGCCGACCTGAGTATCCGTGATTTTCTGAAGAAGCGCCTGTCTCAGGCCTCTGTCAGCAAGATCCAGATTGAGCGTCCATCTGGCAATGCCCGCATCACCATCCACACTGCCCGTCCAGGTATTGTGATTGGTAAAAAGGGTGAGGATATTGAGAAGCTGCGCCGTGAGGTGACTGCGAAAATGGGTATCCCAGTACAGATTAACATCGAAGAGATTCGTAAACCTGAACTGGATGCACAATTGGTTGCAGAAGGTATTGCACAACAGCTCGAAAAGCGTATCATGTTCCGCCGCGCTATGAAGCGTTCGGTAGGTAACACCATGCGTCTCGGTGGTAAGGGCATCCGTATTAATGTTGCGGGTCGTCTGAACGGTGCTGAGATTGCACGTACAGAGTGGTATCGTGAAGGTCGTGTACCTCTGCATACCCTGCGTGCGGATATCGATTATGGGTTTGCTGAAGCAGCAACCACATACGGGATCATCGGAATCAAGGTTTGGCTCTTTAAGGGCGAGATCTACGATACTGCTGTTGTAGCAGATGAGAGTAGTACGGCTGATAAAAACGCCTAATTGGCGAGCCGGACTGTTCAAGAAAAAATTTAGATAGGGAAGAAGAGCAATGCTTCAACCGAAAAGAACAAAATTTCGCAAGCAGCATAAGGGTAGAAATCGTGGCCTTGCGCAAAATGGTAACTCTGTCAGCTTCGGCGAGTTTGGCCTGAAGGCGACAGGTCGTGGTCGTATCACTGCGCGTCAGATTGAGGCAGCACGTCGTACGATTACCCGTCAGGTAAAGCGTGGTGGTAAATTGACCATCCGTATTTTCCCTGACAAGCCAATTACCAAAAAGCCTCTGGAAGTACGTCAGGGTAAAGGTAAGGGTAATGTTGAGTATTGGGTTGCCCAGATCCAACCTGGAAAGATGCTGTATGAGATCGAAGGTGTAACTGAAGAGTTGGCGCGCGAAGCCTTCAAGCTGGCGGCAGCTAAACTGCCTATAGCGACAACTTTTGTAGCACGAACTCCTCTGTAAGGTGTAGTGATGAATACAAGTGAATTAAGAGATAAGAGTGAAGCAGAACTGCAGGAAGAGTTGCAGGGTATGCTTCGTGAGCAATTTAACCTGCGTATGCAGCAGGCGACTAATCAGCTGAGCGATAGTAGCCAGATGAAGAAGGTACGCCGCAATATTGCCCGTGTTAAAACCATCATGAATGAAACGAAAGGTGCAGCATCATGACAGAGCAGACGAAAAGTGCAAGTACCATCACCGGTCGCGTTGTCTCCAATAAAGGTGACAAGAGCATAACCGTAATGGTAGAGCGTCAGGTTAAGCACCCCATCTACAAGAAGTTCATCAAGCGCTCTAGTAAGCTGCATGCGCATGATGAGACAAACCAGTGTAATGAAGGTGATTTGGTGAAGATCGAAGAGTGTCGTCCGATCTCCAAAACCAAGTCATTTCGCCTGGTTGAAGTAGTAGAGAGCGCAGCTGCTTAATTGCAGTTGAAACAAGAATTAGCAGATAAAAGTTTGGAGTAAAACCAATGATTCAGATGCAATCCACATTGACTGTTGCTGATAACAGTGGCGCAAAGAAAGTCATGTGCATCAAGGTACTTGGTGGATCAAAGCGCCGTTACGCGGGTATCGGAGATGTCATCAAGGTAAGCGTTAAAGAGGCGCTGCCTCGTGGCAAGGTGAAAAAGGGTGATGTATACAACGCAGTTGTTGTTCGTACCCGTAAGGGCGTGCGTCGCTCCGATGGTTCACTGATCCGTTTCGATGGTAATGCAGCAGTTATGCTGAATGCCAAGCACGAGCCTATTGGTACACGTATCTTTGGCCCAGTGACCCGTGAGCTTCGTGGTAAGAAATTCATGAAGATCGTATCACTCGCTCCAGAAGTGATTTAACTAGATTTTAGAGACAGCAACATGCGCAGGATTAGAAAAGGGGATGAGGTCGTAGTCCTCACCGGAAAAGATAAAGGGCAGAAGGGTACCGTTGCACGTGTGATCCATGAGAAGGATCGCATCATTGTAGACGGTGTCAATATGGTAAAGAAGCACACCAAGCCAAACCCTAACCTCGGCGTTGCCGGTGGTATTGTCGAGAAAGAGATGTCCATTCATATCTCGAATGTTGCCATCTTCAACAATGCAACAGGCAAAGCTGACCGTGTCGGATTTAAGGTTTTGGATGACGGTAAGAAAGTCCGTGTATTCAAGTCTAACGGCGAAGTTGTCGACGCGTAATTGAACCAGTAGGAAAAGGTCATGAGTATCAGCAAACAACACTATAAAGATACCGTCGTCAAACAGATGATGGATCAGTTTGGTTATAAGAGCATTATGGAAGTGCCAAAAATCACCAAGATCACCCTGAATATGGGAGTAGGTGAGGCCACTGCAGACAAGAAACTTCTTGATCATGCGGTAGGAGATATGCAGAAAATTGCCGGACAGAAGCCAGTAAAGACTTTGGCTCGTCTGTCTATTGCTGGTTTCAAGGTTCGTGATGGATGGCCAGTAGGTTGTATGGTAACGCTACGTCGAGAGCGTATGTATGAGTTTCTTGATCGTCTGATCACCATTGCTATCCCACGTATTCGTGATTTCCGTGGCCTCAATGGTAAATCATTTGATGGTCGTGGTAATTACAGCATGGGTGTGACTGAGCAGATTATTTTTCCTGAGATCGACTATGACAAGGTGGATGCCTTGCGTGGTTTGGATGTCAGCGTAGTAACTACTGCAAAAACTAATGAGGAAGGTAAGGCGCTGTTGGCAGCGATGAACTTCCCCTTTAAGAACTAGATTAGCAGAATAATAGAGAATAGGATTAGTAAGCATGGCAAAGACCTCGATGATTCAGCGTGAGCTACGCCGCGAGAAGTTGGTACAGAAGTACGCGGCAAAGCGTGCAGATCTTAAAAGCAAAATGTTTGACGAAGAGCTCTCACCAGAAGAGAGATCTGCAGCGCGTCGTAAATATAACATGTTGCCGAGAGACTCTAGTTCAGTACGCCAGCATAACCGTTGTAGTTTGACCGGTCGTCCTCATGGCTACTACAGAAAGTTTGGTCTCAGTCGTAACAAACTGCGTGAAGCAACCATGCGTGGTGATGTTCCCGGATTGAGAAAGGCGAGCTGGTAATAATCAGCTCTGCAGATATTGAGTGAAGAGATTCATACAAACAAGTTAAGTTTTTTGGAATACTAAAGATGAGTATGCAAGACCCAATCGCGGATATGCTGACCCGCATCCGCAATGCGCTAGCAGTAGAGAAACAAGTGGTAGCAATGCCCTCTTCTCGGATGAAGACAGCAATTGCCACTGTAATGAAGGATGAAGGTTATATCTCTGATTTCTCTGTCGCTGAGGATAATGGTAAGGCTGAGCTGAAGATTGAGCTTAAGTACTATCAGGGTCGTCCAGTCATCGAGATGATGAAGCGTGTAAGCCGTCCAGGCCTGCGTACCTACAAGGGTAAAGGTGAGTTGCCAACCGTAAATAACGGGCTCGGCATCGCCATCATCTCTACTCCAAAAGGGTTGTTAACAGACCGTGCTGCTAAGGCAGCAGGTGTAGGTGGCGAAGTCATCTGCTACGTCTATTAATCTACTATTTGCTAAGTTCAGGAAAGTAAAATGTCTAGAGTTGCAAATGCCCCCGTCGAGATTCCTACTGGTGTAGACGTCTCCCTAAACGGGCAAAAGATTCAGATCAAGGGCAGTAACGGTAACTTCGATTACGAGGTTCACGAAACTGTATCGGTAGAGCAGGAAGGCAATACCGTACGTGTTGCAGCCAAAGGTGGTAAAGAGACCGTCGCAATGGCTGGAACCATGCGTGCACTGATCAATAATATGGTCATTGGTGTAAGCAAAGGTTTTGAGAAGAAGCTTACACTGATTGGTGTAGGTTATCGTGCCAAGGCTGCAGGAAAAAAATTAGAGCTAACACTTGGGTTCTCACATCCTGTAAGCTACGCCGTCCCTGAGGGTATTACCATCGAAACTCCGTCTGCGACAGAGGTGGTGGTTAAGGGGGCTGATAAGCAGAAAGTGGGACAGGTAGCGGCTGAAATTCGCGCCTACCGTCCACCAGAGCCTTATAAGGGCAAGGGTGTTCGTTATACGGATGAGCATGTGATCCGTAAAGAAGCGAAGAAGAAATAATCATTACATTATTTGTGATACCGAGATTGGTACTAGGATTGTTCAATGGATAAGAAGCAGAGTCGTCAACGTCGCGCAAGACGTACACGTGCAAAGATCAGAGAGTTGGGTGTTGCCCGCTTGACCATCCACCGCACCCCACGTCACATCTATGCACAGGTGATTGACAGTCAGGCGAAAGTGATCGCCAGCGCATCTAGTGTGCTCAATGAAGTGCGTGAAGCAGGCGCAACAGGTAATGTTGCTGCTGCAGTTACTGTAGGCAAGATGGTTGCTGAGCGTGCTAAAGCGGCTGGGGTTTCCCGTGTTGCTTTTGACCGTTCAGGCTTCAAATATCATGGTCGCGTTCAGGCGCTGGCTGACGCGGCTCGTGAGAACGGCCTCGAGTTTTAAACGTATCTACCGTCAAATTAGATCGCAGAGTGAAGAATTAGGAAATCGAAGATGGCTGAGAAACAGTTCAAAAAAGACAATGACGATGACATGCTGGAGAAGCTGGTTGCCGTCAACCGCGTAGCAAAAACCGTAAAAGGTGGTCGTATCTTCTCATTCACTGCGCTAACAGTTGTTGGTGATGGAAAAGGTAAGATTGGATTTGGTTATGGCAAGGCGCGAGAAGTGCCTCTGGCTATCCAGAAAGCAATGGAACGTGCACGTCGCAACATTAAGAGCGTAGCTCTGAATGGTGGAACGCTGCAGTATCCAATCCGTGCAACCCATGGTGCAGCGGATGTCTACATGCAGCCTGCCTCTGACGGTACCGGTATTATTGCTGGTGGTGCAATGCGCGCAGTATTTGAGGTGGTTGGAGTACATAATGTACTGGCTAAGCGTAACGGCTCCTCAAACGCAATCAATGTGGTTCGTGCAACCATCAAAGGGCTGACTGATATGAACAGTCCTGAGCAGATTGCTGCGAAGCGTGGCAAGACAGTTGAAGAGATTTTAGGGTAGAGCGTCATGGCAGATAAGAAAATAGTTACAGTGACACTGGTCAAGAGCACGATCGGTCGTCTTCCTGCACATAAGGCATGTGCGGCAGGTCTCGGAATTCGTAAGATGCATCAGACAGTATCTGTCATTGATACACCTGAGAATCGCGGAATGATTAACAAAATCAGCTACATGCTGAAGATTGAGGATTAAGTTATGCATCTCAATACAATCAAGCCTGGCGAAGGCGCCAAGAAAAATGCTAAGCGCGTAGGTCGCGGTATCGGTTCTGGTACAGGTAAGACCTGTGGCCGTGGACATAAAGGACAGAAGTCCCGTTCAGGCGGTTATCACAAGGTTGGTTTTGAAGGTGGTCAGCAGCCACTGCAGCGTCGTCTGCCTAAGGTAGGTTTCAGCTCACGCAGCGCACGTTATGTTGCAGAGGTTCGCCTACATGAGGTTCAGAAGGTTGCAGCCGCTACAGAAGGCAGTGTTGATCTGCTGGCGCTGAAGGCCGCTAACATTATTGGTCACGACATTAAGCGCGCTAAGATTATCGCTTCTGGTGAGATCACTGCAGCAGTAACGGTATCGGGCTTGGGTGTGACTCCAGGTGCTCGTGCTGCGATTGAAGCTGCTGGCGGTAAAGTCGAAGAGTAAAGCTCTTTACTTTGACTCAACAGTACTTCGGCGAGATACGGACAGATGGCAAAACAGCAAGCAATGGGTGGCGGTGCAGGCAAGCTTGATGAGTTAAAAACTCGCCTTTGGTTTGTCTTGGGTGCGATTATTGTCTATCGCATGGGAGCACACGTTCCCGTACCAGGGATCAACCCAACTGCACTGGCTGCGATGTTTGATCAGCAGTCCGGTACCATCCTAGACATGTTCAACATGTTCTCTGGTGGTGCTTTGATGCGGCTGAGTCTGTTTGCCTTAGGTGTAATGCCCTATATCTCGGCATCAATCATCATGAACCTGTTGACCGTCACCTCACCGAAGCTAGAGCAGCTGAAGAAAGAGGGCGAGTCGGGTCGCAGGAAAATTACACAGTACACCCGTTATGGCACCTTGGTCTTAGCTACTTTTCAGGCGTTAGGTATCTCTATCGCCTTGGAATCACAGTCAGCGGGTGGTATGAACGTAGTGGTTGACCCAGGTCTAGGGTTCCGTTTTGTTGCGGTGACAACCTTGGTTACAGGGACAATGTTCCTGATGTGGTTGGGTGAGCAGATTACTGAGCGTGGTATCGGTAACGGCATCTCCCTGATTATCTTCTCTGGTATTGTTGCTGGGCTACCTTCTGCTGTCGGCGGAACCATGGAGCTGGCACGTACCGGTGAGATGCATCCGATTACGGTATTGGTACTGTTTATTGGTGCGGTTTTGGTGACGGCCTTTGTGGTCTTCGTAGAGCGAGGCCAGCGCAGAATTACCGTGAACTACGCCAAGCAGCAACGTGGAAACCGCATGTATGCTGGGCAGAGTAGCCATCTGCCCCTGAAAGTTAATATGGCGGGTGTAATTCCCCCTATCTTCGCCTCCAGTATCATTCTGTTCCCTGCGACCATGGGGAGCTGGTTCGGTAGCGGTGAGGGCATGGAGTGGATGAAGGACTTGGCGACTACCTTGTCTCCAGGGCAACCTCTGTATGTGGCCTTCTATGCGGTCGCCATTATCTTCTTCTGCTTCTTCTATACCGCGTTGGTATTTAATCCGAAGGAGACAGCAGACAATTTGAGAAAATCGGGTGCCTTTATTCCCGGTATTCGTCCTGGTGCTCAGACTGCGAAGTATATTGATAAGGTGATGACCCGTCTGACCCTGATTGGTGCTGGATACATCACTGCGGTGAGTCTGTTGCCTGAGTTCTTGATTATCAAGTGGAATGTACCGTTCTACTTCGGTGGTACTTCACTGCTGATTATTGTTGTAGTGATTATGGATTTTATCTCTCAGGTTCAATCGCACCTGCTCTCCCATCAGTATGATGGGTTGATGAAGAAGGCAAATCTGAAAGGGTATGGTCGAAACGGCGTTTAAGTCACTCGATCAAAAGTAATAAGAGTAGTTCTGGAGTAAGAAAATGAAAGTTCGCGCATCAGTTAAAAAAATGTGTCAACACTGCAAAGTGGTTCGTCGTAACCGTGTTGTACGTGTGATTTGTAGCAAAGACCCTAAGCATAAACAGCGTCAGGGATAAATTTGCTAACAAAATGTTAATGAATCGATATTAACGGTTGATTTTTAGATAGAGTATAGGTATCCTTTCGCGCCCTCTGCGTAGTACAGAGTTTTACTACGTGGGTGTGAAGTATAGGGATCATTTAGGAGAAGAGCCAGATGGCACGAATTGCGGGTGTAAACGTACCTGATAACAAACATGCTTGGGTTGCACTGACCTCAATCTACGGGATTGGGCGCACACGTGCATACGAACTTTGTAAGGCAGCCGGTATTGAGGCATCTACCAAGATCCGTGATCTTGAAGAGAGCCAGCTGGAAGATGTTCGTACTGAGGTAGGAAAGTTATCGGTAGAGGGTGATCTTCGCCGTGAGATCTCAATGAACATCAAGCGTTTGATGGATCTGGGAACCAATCGTGGTATTCGTCACCGTCGTGGCCTGCCTGTTCGTGGACAAAACACCAAGAACAATGCACGTACTCGTAAGGGACCTAAGAAGCCGATCAAACGATAGTGGCTGCAAGTCTCACTCAGTTTTAATTTTATGTTTTATTTATTATAGGTTTCGAGTTTTATGGCCAAGGTATCTGCTACTAAGCGTAAGAAGGTGAAAAAGAATATTCCTGAGGGAATTGTTCATGTTCACGCAACATTCAATAACACGATTATCACCATCACTGACCGCAAGGGCGATACCCTATGCTGGGCTACTTCTGGTGGTAGTGGTTTCCGTGGCTCACGCAAGAGCACACCTTTTGCTGCACAGGTTGCAGCAGAGCGTGCCGGTACACAAGCGCAGGAGTATGGCTTGAAATCTGTAGACGTTCGCATCAAGGGCCCAGGCCCTGGTCGCGAGTCTTCTGTTCGCGCACTGAACAATATCGGTATCCGCGTAAACAGCATTACAGATGTGACGCCACTGCCGCATAACGGCTGTCGTCCACCCAAGAAACGCCGCGTATAACGGTAATAGGCACTTTAGGAGAATATTACTGTGGCTAAATATACAGGACCAAAATGTAAACTTTCCCGTCGTGAGGGAACTGACCTTGGGTTGAAGAGTGGCATCCGTGCCCTTGAGACCAAGTGTAAAATAGATCAGCTGCCAGGTCAGCATGGTGCGGGTGCACGTGCACCTCGCCTGTCTGACTACGCACTGCAGCTTCGAGAGAAGCAGAAAGTGCGCCGTATCTACGGTCTGCTTGAGAAGCAGTTCCGCGGCTACTATAAAGAGGCTGCACGCCGCAAAGGCTCTACCGGTGAGAACCTGTTGCAGATCCTTGAGTCACGTCTGGATAATGTAGTCTACCGTATGGGATTCGGTTCAACACGTGCCGAGGCACGCCAGTTGGTTAACCATAAATCCATTTTGGTAAACGGCAACGTACTGAATATCCCCTCTTACCAACTCAAGGCTAGTGATGTCATCTCTATCCGTGAGAAGGCGAAGAAGCAAGATCGTATCAAGATGGCGATGCAGATTGCCCCTCAGACTCGTGAAGATTCCGGGTGGATTGATGTCAACAATGAGAAGATGGAAGGCACCTTTAAAAATGCCCCAGATCGTTCTGACCTCTCAGCAGAGATCAACGAGCATCTGATTGTCGAGCTCTACTCCAAGTAATCGCTCTGCGTGATTCTCTGAGTAGTTAAACTCCATCCTACGTAATATAGAAATCCTGAGGTTCGATTAGAGATGCAAGGTACCATAAAAGAATTCCTAAAGCCTAAGTTGGCGAATATCAAGAATATTGATACCAACCACATCCAAGTGGCGATTGAGCCTCTGGAGCGTGGTTTCGGTCATACACTCGGTAATGCACTGCGTCGTATCTTGCTCTCCTCTATGCATGGCAGCGCCATCACAGAGGTGCTGATTGATGGCGTAAGTCATGAGTATTCAGCAATCGAGGGTGTTCAGGAAGATGTTATTGATATCCTCTTGAACCTCAAGGGTGTAGCAATCAAGCTAGGCGCACATGCTGACGCAGAGTTGTCTCTGAAGAGCAATGGTGCAGGTGCTGTGGTTGCTGGTGATATCACAGGGGATGATGTTGAAATCATCAACCCAGAGCATGTGATCGCAAACGTTACTGATGCCAATGTAGAACTGAGCATGACCTTGAAGGTCACTACAGGTCGTGGTTATCAGCCTGCTACAGATCGTAGCAGTGATGAGGAAGGTACCAGTGCTATTGGTGCATTAAAACTAGACGCTTCATACAGCCCGATCGACCGTGTTAGCTACAGCGTAGAGGCTGCACGTCTCAAGCAGCGTACGGATTTGGATCGTCTGATTGTAGATTTGCAGACCAACGGCACGATTGACCCTGAAGAGGCGATCCGTCGTGCAGCAATCATCTTGCAGACTCAGCTTGAGTCCTTTGTTGAGCTGCATACCGAAGATGAGGAAGAGGTTGCAACAGAAGATGAGCCTGAGGTTGATCCAATCCTGTTGCGTCCAGTAGATGATCTGGAGCTGACTGTACGTTCCGCAAACTGCCTTAAGGCAGAGGCGATTATGTACATTGGTGACCTGATTCAACGTACAGAGACTGAGCTGTTGAGAACACCCAACCTCGGTAAAAAATCACTCAATGAGATCAAGGATGTGCTGGCTTCACGCGGCCTATCTCTTGGTGTTCGTCTGGAAAACTGGCCACCTGCCAGTATCCGCGAAGATAAGCAGTCTGCTTGATATACATTAGCAGACGTTATTTGTAGACATAGAATAGTAAACGGAAAAGATCATGCGTCATCGTCATAGTGGAAGACAATTAAACCGTAACAGCAGCCACCGTAAGGCTATGTTCCGTAATATGAGCAACTCGCTGTTTCAGCACGAGCTGATTCGCACTACTTTGCCAAAGGCAAAAGAGCTGCGTCGCTTTGCTGAGCCGCTAATCACCCTGTCAAAGAAAGACAGCGTTGCCAATCGCCGCTTGGCTTTTGATCGCACACGTGATCGTGAGATGGTAACTAAGCTCTTTAACGAGCTGGGGCCACGTTATAGTGAGCGTCCTGGAGGTTATATCCGTATCCTCAAGGCCGGCTTCCGCAGTGGCGACAAGGCACCTATGGCTCTGGTAGAGCTGGTAGACCGCCCCATTGTCGATATCGACGAAGAGGAGTTTGAAGAAGTTACAGAGGATTAAGTTCTACTGCTTCTGAAACAAAAAAGCCGGGCTGAAGAGTCCGGCTTTTTTGTTTGAGTGTGAGATATGGCTACTCCTCTTCCCGGTACCCCCTGTATTGGGGCAATCCATCGCTAATTTTGATCCAAGGTACCTTGGTGGCTGTGTAGATATGTGCATCTACTTTTAGCTGTTTTGGATCATCCAGTGTAGCAATGGAGATCTCCACGGTTCCTGCAGTTACGTTATAGGGGGAGTAGAAGAGCATACTGGAGCCACAGATTGAGCAGAATTTTCGTATCGTCTGGTTCTCTCCTGAATCCGAAATCTGCTGATTAAAGCGTGCGCTCTCAGGTGAATTTGGGGTCAATTTTTTCATTAAATCATCTCAAATCCACGTAGACGCATAAAATACGCTCTTTTGTTGCACAAATAGGAATGAATCTTATTTGTGTCGTGTTTCCTCTCGCAGCTACCCCTCAGCTGATGCTGAATATTTTTACCGTACTCGAATATTATCTTCTCTTTGCTGTAATCACCCATAGGCAAGCTGCTGATAGACTCGTTGAAATGCAATAAACACCGGCGACCCTTTCCCAAAGCGTAGAAATGGGTATCGGCTCTTTTCAAGGTACTGCGCACCCACATAGATCAATTCTTGAAGCACGGTTCTGATTCGACGCCTTTTGGCGCTGTGACGTACAGGAGAGTCCTCGCCCATTAATCCAGCCAGCCCAATCCATTTGAGGATATTGTAGGTCATGGCTCCCATGCTCAAAACAAGATCGTTGCCGTCGAAGGACTGTGAGGGGAGGCGCTCCAGATCGAGGTCACTCTTTATTTCGCTATGAAACTGCTCCGAGGTGGCGTGGTCGCAGTAGAGTGCAATGATCTCCTGGTCATTATGCTCCAGCGTGGTCCACCACCCTTCTATCTCCAGCTCAGGAAAGAGCAGGTCTTGCCCCTCTTTATCGGTGCTGCGTCTGGTGATCTGTATCACTCTGCGGGTGGTATAGCTCTTTCCGTTGTACTTTTCATCTGCGTAAATGCTGAAGGTGGCCATCTCTTTTCCTGCTCTGGGCTTACTCCATTGAACGTGGTGCCCCAGGTCTTGAGCATATTCGTACCACTTTTGTTTGTTCTCGTCAGACGCCTCCTTTCGGGGGTTCCATTTGATGATGTGATCCAGCAGGAGTGGGGTATCTAGCTCATAGAGCCAGGCGCGGGTTTCAGCAGCGTCGTGTCCACTATCCAGCCTGACAAGCAGGGCTTGTTCGCTAATCAGTCGCTCTTTCATGATCCGATGGATGGCCTCAAAATTGCGCTCCAGGGTATAGGTGAACTCACATTGGCTGTGCTGTGATCCAGCGCGTAGCTCATAGCCGATGGTCCACCCCTCCTGTCCAAGATAGCTGGCGATGGGAGCGTACCCATCCATCCCTTTGTAAGTGTAGGAAACGTGCTCTTTTTTGGTGTTGGAGTTGTCGTGTGGCGTAACGTCAATATCCAATGGGATATGCCCGGTATAGAGTGGTGTTAACGAAACTCTGCGATTAACAAGGAAGTCGGTGTTGCTCCGGTCAATGACCGGAATGAGTTGGCTGGCCTCTTTTTTGAGGCGAGTACGCAATGTGGCTTCGGAGGGTGCCCCTTTCTTCAGTCCCATTGCCTCCTTGAAGAACGGGTCATTGGATGCCGCCTCAACGGCAGCAAACTGGTGCTTACCTCGGGAGAGAACACCAAAGTAGCTTTTGATAACATCACTCATCGGCGTTCCGCTCTTCTGTTTGTAGCGTTGATCAAGCTCTTTGGTGAGAGAGGTGAATCGATCAATGGCCTTGCCAACCAGCGCCAAACCGGCATGGCTGGTGATCATTTTCTTGGGGTGATTCTCGAGCTTGAATGTCTTCATGTCAGATTCAGATATTTTGGTGCTTTGTTCGAATTTAAAGGTACGCATGGTGGGATTGAGGTGACTTTAGTGACTCACCATTTTGGCGATCTTAAATATAGCATAAATATCAGGTATTGTCATTATGCATCAATCAGATACCGAATAGGTTGTGCGCCATTCTTTCGGATTCAGGTCTCTGCTTGAAACTCTTTGAGTTGTTCGTAGCCAGAGAGCCACTCTAAGTTTTCTAGCTTCACCTCCCCAAAGGTAGAAAATGCCGCGCCATGAAATCGCTGACACATGGTACAGTGACAGTGCCCAATATCTGTCTCAAATTGGGTGATATGATAGGTTACGGCTCCGCACAGGCAGCGCCCACGATAGTCACTGCTCATGAGAGGTGTGCCTTTAGATAGTGGCCGGTGTAGGAGGCAGAGTCAGCAGCAATACGCTCTGGTGTCCCTGTTGCGATGATCTCTCCACCACCCGCACCCCCTTCGGGTCCTAGGTCAATTAGCCAGTCTGCTGTCTTGATCACATCTAGATTATGCTCAATCACCACAACGGTGTTGCCGTGGTCTCGCAGTCTGTGTAGTACCTGCAACAGTTGTTCGATATCGTGGAAGTGCAGCCCTGTGGTAGGCTCATCGAGAATATAGAGGGTCTTGCCAGTATCTCGTTTAGACAGCTCTCGTGATAATTTGATCCGCTGTGCCTCACCTCCTGATAGTGTTGTAGCATTCTGTCCGAGGCGGATATAGCTCAGCCCCACATCCATCAGCGTCTGCAATTTTTTAGCGATGGTGGGTACCGGATCGAAGAAGGTACGCGCCTCTTCTACGGTCATCTCCAGTACGTCATTGATGCTCTTTCCTTTGTAGAGCACCTCTAGCGTTTCTCGATTATAGCGTTTGCCTTTACAGACATCGCAGGGGACGTAGACATCGGCGAGGAAGTGCATCTCCACTCGAATCACGCCATCGCCCTGACACGCCTCACAGCGCCCCCCTTTGACATTGAAAGAGAAGCGGCCCGGTGTGTAACCCCGAGCGCGTGCCTCCTCAGTGCCTGAGAAGAGCTCACGCATGGGGGAGAAGAGGCCGGTATAGGTGGCCGGGTTGGAGCGTGGTGTACGCCCAATCGGGCTCTGGTTGATATTTACCACCTTATCAAATAGAGATAGCCCCTCAATCGACTCATACGGTGCCGGGGCCTCTTTGGCGCGATTCAGAAACTGTGCGGTAGCGCGGTAGAGGGTATCGTTGATCAGTGTTGATTTTCCTGAGCCAGAGACTCCAGTTACACAGATCATCAACCCAGAGGGGATCTCCACCGAGACCCCTCGCAGATTGTTGCCGCTGGCACCACGAATCACCAACTGCTTTTTTGGATCGATCGGTGTGCGCGTAGCTGGGATTGCAATTGAACGCACGCCAGAAAGGTACTGTCCGGTCAGTGACTGGGGGTTGCTCAGTACCTGCTTGGGTGTCCCTTCGGCAACAATTTGCCCACCATGGGTACCCGCACCGGGGCCAATATCTACCACATAGTCGGCGCTCTGGATCGCATCTTCATCGTGCTCTACAACAATTACCGTATTACCCATATCACGCAGGCGTAGCAGCGTGTCTAAGAGCCGTTGATTATCACGTTGATGTAGTCCAATTGAGGGCTCATCCAGCACATACATCACCCCAACCAGCCCCGCACCAATCTGGCTGGCGAGACGGATACGCTGTGCCTCTCCTCCCGATAAGGTGTCGGCACTGCGCTCTAGTGACAGATAGTTCAGCCCTACATTCACCAGAAAGCCCAACCGTTCCGAGATCTCCTTGATGATCTTGGTTGCCACCTCACCACGCCAACCGGGCAGTGTGAGTGTCTCGAAGAATTGTGCCGCCTCACCAATTGCCAGACTGCTGATCTGATGCAGTGGGCGCTCATCAATAAATATATGCCGGGCCTCCTCGCGCAGGCGGCTTCCATTGCAGCTGGGACAGGGGCGGCTGTTCAGGAACTTGGATAGCTCCTCACGCACCCGGTTAGATTCAGAGTCGCGATAGCGCCGTTCCATATTGGGGATGATCCCCTCAAAGGGGTGCTCTTTGCGGGTGATCTCCCCTTTGCTGTTACTGAAGGTAAAGGGGATCACCTCCTCACCGGAGCCATAGAGAATGGTCTGCTGTATCGTCTCTGGAAGCTGCTCAAATGGCATCTCTAGATCAAACTGGTAGTGGGTAGAGAGTGAGTTGAGGGTCTGGTAGATCCAGTTATTACGCCGATCCCAGTTTTTGATCGCCCCATCGGCCAGGGAAAGGGTCTTATCGTTGACCACCCGTGCAGGATCTGGATACTGCTGCACCCCTAACCCCTCACAACTGGAGCAGGCACCTGCCGGATTGTTGAAGGAGAAGAGGCGAGGCTCCAACTCATCTAGGCTATAGCCACACTCGGTACAGCTAAAGCGGGCAGAGAAGTTCAGTAGATCGCTCTCTGGGCACTCCATTGCAGCAACCGAGGCGAGCCCATCAGAGAGAGTGATAGCGGTCTCCAGAGACTCAGCCAGACGTTGACGGATATCAGGCCGCACCTTGAGGCGGTCCACTACAATCTCAATGGTGTGCTTTCTGCGTCCATCAATCTTGGGCAGACTGTCGAGCTCATACAGTGCTCCATCAATGCGTACCCGCAGGTAGCCACTGGCGCGTTGCTCCTCTAATAGCTGGATATGCTCCCCCTTGCGCCCCCGTATCAACGGGGCCAGCAGCAAAATCTTACTTCCCTTAGGCAGCTCTAGAATTTGATCCACCATCTGGCTGATTGGCTGTGCCTCCAGAATGGTGTCATGCTCAGGACAGTGAGGGGTTCCTACCCGTGCGTAGAGTAGGCGTAGATAGTCGTGGATCTCTGTCACCGTCCCTACTGTAGAGCGGGGGTTGTGGGAGGTAGATTTCTGCTCAATGGAGATTGCCGGTGAAAGCCCCTCAATATGGTCCACATCAGGCTTCTCCATCAATGAGAGAAACTGCCTTGCATAGGCAGAGAGTGACTCCACATAGCGGCGCTGCCCTTCGGCATAGATGGTGTCAAAGGCGAGTGAGGACTTGCCAGAGCCGGAGAGCCCGGTAATCACAATGAGCTTGTCTCTGGGTAGCTCCAGATTGATATTTTTCAGGTTGTGGGTGCGTGCGCCGCGAACAAGGATCTTGTCCATGAGTTGTCTCTGCTATGGGTCTAGTCGTAAAACCTGATAATATAGCTCAACTTTTATTCTGGTGGGACTTTTACCTCTCCAGAGTGGACAAATTAGAGCAGACAAATCTTAGGGGTGGAAGTATTGATGGCGAACAATGAAGCAACAGGGATGTTGCCCGTAGAGAAGCGGGCAGCAGGTTCATTGGCGGGGATTTTTGCGCTGCGCATGTTAGGGCTGTTTATGCTGCTGCCTGTGCTTGCCCTCTATGCAGAGAGTTTTGAGGGGGCAACCCCGATGTTGATGGGGGTTGCGCTGGGTATCTATGGTCTGACTCAGGCGATGTTCCAGATCCCCTTTGGGATGCTCTCAGACCGAATAGGGCGGAAAAAAGTGATTGCGATTGGGTTGCTGATCTTCGCTGCGGGTAGCGTAGTGGCGGCACAAGCCACTACCATTGAGTGGATCATTATCGGCCGTGCGTTACAGGGGGCTGGGGCGATTGCGGCTGCTGCGATGGCACTGCTGGCAGACCTCACCCGAGAGGAGCAACGCACCAAGGCGATGGCCACCTTCGGCATGAGTATCGGTGTCTCCTTTATGATGGCAATCATTATCGGCCCGATACTGAATGGGTGGATTGGAGTCTCCGGCATTTTCTGGCTGACAGGGGCATTGGCCCTGTTGGGTATTATCGTACTGTTCAAGGTGGTGCCGACTCCGGTCCACAGCCATATGCACCACGATGCAGAGACCGATCCTGCGCAGTTCGGTGATGTACTCAAAGATGGGCAGCTGTTGCGTCTTGATTTTGGTATCTTTGCCCTTCACCTGATTCTGACTGCAATGTTTGTGGTGATTCCTATCGGCTTGCGAGATGCTGGGCTGGTTGCTGGGGATCACTGGATGGTCTATCTCGGAGTGATGCTGGTCTCGGTCGCAATTATGGTTCCGATGATCATTGTCGCTGAGAAGAAGGGGAAGATGAAAGAGATGTTCTCGCTGGCGATTGTGTTGGTTGCTTTCGCCCAGTTTGGTCTGTGGCAGCTCTCCGATTCACTCTGGGGGGTGATCCTGATGATGGTGCTCTTCTTCGGAGGCTTTAACCTACTGGAGGCGACGCTCCCCTCACTCATCTCCAAAATGGCTCCGGCAGATAAAAAAGGGACTGCAATGGGGGTCTACTCCAGCTCGCAGTTCTTTGGTGCATTTGTTGGTGGTGTATTAGGTGGTTGGATACTGGGTTGGAGTGATGGTGTAGAGATTGCTCCGGTCTTTCTGTTAACTGGAGCGCTGGCTGTGGTCTGGCTACTCGCTGCGTTAAGTATGCAACGTCCGCTACAGGTGAAGACCCGGCTACAGAATATTGGTCAACTGGATCAGCCGCAGGCAGCGCTGTTGGCGGCACAATTTAGAGAGGTTGCTGGTGTGGTTGAAGCGGTAGTGATTGCTGAAGACCAAGTAGCCTATCTTAAGGTGAATGAGAAAGAGTTGGATGAGAAGGGGCTGGCGGCAATTCAATCAACATGAGAAGATAACCCCTAATTTATTGATGATCTCAACAAGGAAATAGAAAGATGGCAAGAGGAGTCAACAAGGTAATCTTGGTCGGTAATTTGGGTAATGACCCCGATGTAAAATATACTGCAGATGGGCGTGCAATCGCCAATATCTCAATCGCAACCACCGAGAGCTGGAAGGATAAAAATACCGGTGAGCAGAATGACAAGACAGAGTGGCACCGTGTCGTCTTCTTCAATCGCTTGGCCGAGATCGTATCCGAGTATCTGAAGAAGGGTTCACAGGTCTATGTAGAGGGTAAACTACAGACCCGTAAATGGCAGGATCAGAGTGGGCAAGATCGCTACACCACTGAGATTGTAGCCAATGAGATGCAGATGTTGGGTGGTCGTAGCGGCGGCACTGCAGACTTTGGTGGAGCCCCTGCAGGGGGTGGGCAACAGCAACGTCAAGCGGCTCCACAGCAGCAGGCAGCCCCTGCGGCAGCGGCCCCGATGATGGATGATCTGGATGATGATATTCCGTTTTAAAAAATATCTAATTCATTGATTCAAAAAAAGGCTCTCCCGTGTGGAGGGCCTTTTTTGATTTAACGCAATCAAATGCGTAGTATGGGATAAAAGGGCATATTCGATAAAGGAGAGGGACGATGGTACAGGCACTGTTTAAATGGTTGGTGATCGCGCTTTTTAGTGTGGTAGTTCTTGTCGCGGGATGGAAAACCTTCCTCTTTGATGAAGCGGCACTGCGTCAACAGATCAGTGAAGAGGTCAAGCTTAGTAGCGGCCATGCACTGGAGATCAACCAGCCGTTAGAGTTGAGTCTGTTACCGATACTGTCGCTGGCAACAGATGAGATTCGCTTGAAACGAAAGGGCCAGCCAGAGGTTGTAGTAGAGGGGCTCTATGCAGAGATTGCAATGATGCCTCTGTTGAGTCAGCAGCTTGTACTGAGCCAGTTACAGGCTAAAGTGGATGGTGCGCTGTGGCAAGGTAGTGCTCGGGCAGAACCGCAGGGAGAGAGTGCAAGGGTTCGCTTTGATCTGCAGGGAGAGCAGCTCGATCTGGATCGTTACCTGCCAAAATCAGAACAAGGCGCAGCTGCTGACCCTGTAGCAGGTAGTGCTGCAGGTATTGTTCAACTGCCACTGGAGCCACTGCGAGCACTGGATCTGCAAGGTCAAATCCGCCTCGGAAAGCTGTTGATGGCTGGGGCAGAAATTACCGATATCACCCTGAAGATGCGAGCTAAAGAGGGGGTTATTGATGTGGGGCCGATGGATGCACAACTCTATGGTGGTGATTATAAGAGCAGCATGCAGGCTGATCTGCAGGGGGCGTTGCCAAAGGTGTCGCTGGATGAGTCACTGCAAGAGGTTGACCTAGGATCGTTGGTGCGAGCAGTGAGTGAGGTTGAGTCTATACGTGGGCAGCTATTCGCAACGGCTCAGCTGAGTGCGACAGGTGTTGAGACAGGGGCCCTGATTGAAAGTTTGAATGGTAATGTAAAAGTGGTAGTCAAAGAGGGGGCGATCATTGGCTTTAATCTCAATCGGGTGATTCGACAAGGCAAGGCGTTGATTGAAGGAAAGGCTCCAGCAGAGGATAACGAGCCGAATGAGACCCGTTTTGATGATCTTAAGGCGTCATTGAGGGTTGAGCAGGGACGTTTGACGACTAAAGATTTGATGATCGAAACCTCAGTGATGGTGCTCAATGGGGCGGGTTGGATTGAGCTCTCTAGCCAAATGGTTGACTATCGACTGACGGCACAAGTACATGAGGAGATGGAAAAGCTGCGAGGCTCAGGTCTGGAGAAGTTTGCTGGACAATCCTTCCCGATTGAGATCAAGGGGCTGCTCTCTGAACCAAAGATCAAGGCGGATATAAAAGAGATCGTGAAGGCCTCTCTGCGTAAAAAACTACAGGATAAGATTGGAGCCAAGATGAAACAGCTTTTGGGTAAACATCAGCAGGAAGAGTCTGGTAATGGTGCTCAATCCGCTACAGAGTCTCCCAAAGAGCAGTTGAAAAAGAACTTTGGTAATATGCTGCAGAAGCTGTTTTAGGAATCTACTTGATGAAAAAATGAATCATTGTTGTGGTTTTATCGCTATATGGCTTTTTGGCCTCTGCTGCAGAGGATGGAGTCTCTGATAGCCGAATTAACCTTGGGCTGACTGCCTCAGAGAAGGCGCTATTCGTCAATAATCCCCACGCGATAGGCGTAGGCGACCAGCTCCACCCCATTTTGTAACTCCAGCTTCTGCATCATGTTTTGACGATGCTTCTCTACGGTGCGGGGGCTAACAAAGAGCTTCTCGGCGATGCCGCTATTGGTGAGGCCGCTGGCGAGGGCTCGCAAGATATCTTTTTCCCGATTGGTGAGTAGCTTGGAGGAGAGCTCTTCCATCGCCTTCTCAATGGATACACCGCGTGCCAGCTCTTCGGAGAAGATGCAGGGGCTGACAACGGTCTCACCAGTAACCACCTTTTTTACCGCTTCAACGATCTCTGCAGGAGGCGTCTCTTTGGTGAGGAAGCCGCGAGCACCTGCCTGTAGCATCTCTGTGGCTCGGTGCTTGTCAGAGATGCTGCTTAAACCGATGACGATCAAATCAGGGTGCTCTTTATGGATTTTGAAGGTACTCTCTACCCCATCCATATCGGGCATGCGCACATCAATGATGACCACCTCTGGCGGGGTGTCGCGGATCATCTCTAGCGCCTGTCGACCACTCTCTGCGGTTCCGATAATCTCAATCTCGTTGGATTGAGTAAGAAAGGTGCGTAGCGCCTCCCTTATTAGGGGTTGGTCATCCACCAGTAATGTTTTGATCATTGTTGCTGTTCCGTCACGTTTCTAGCTCTTCTATTTCACTGCGGAATTGCTTGAGCAGTGTGGGGATTGGGTCAGCATCGGACTGCTCTGCATGCTGTTGTAATGTGGTCATGAGGGTGCCGATGCCATCAAAACCGAGGATGAGTGCATTACCTTTGACGGCATGTGCGGCCTCTGCCAGAGCCTCCCAGTTCTGTTGTCTGAACTCCTGCTCCATGGCCTCCAGCTTACTGAGGCTATCCTCCATAAACATAGTTGTCAATTGATCGACTGCAGCAGGCTCTTTATGCGAAGTTTTGGCTGGAGAGGGAACTGCTTGGTGAAGTAGCTCAAAGAACTGCTCTTTATGGGTGGGCTTGGGTAACCAGTGGGTGCAACCTGCCTCGAATGCCCGTTTGCGGGTCTCATCGAGTACGTCAGCGGTCATTGCAATGATCGGCGCGGCAGGTAGGCTGTTCTCCTGTTCGTACTGGCGAATCTGTTGAGTCGCTTCAATGCCGTTGAGCCGAGGCATGCGGATGTCCATGAGGATGAGGTCAATCGGTTCATGTCGGTAAGCTTCTACCGCCTCTACACCATCTTCTACAGTGATCAGGTGGTAAGCGGGGTCTTTCAGGTAGCTCTCAATAACCAGTCGATTGATTTTAGAGTCATCAGCCAGCAGGATGGTCATCTGTTGCTGTTTGCTGGTGGGTACGGGAGGCGTCACTATTGGGGTGCTCTCCTCAGTAGCGATACGCAAAGGGAGCAGGATAAAGAAGTCGCTACCTTGTTGTGCGTTGCTTTGGAACCAGATCTCTCCACCACTCTGCTCGACCAGTGATTGAGTGATTGAGAGCCCTAACCCTGTACCGGAAGGGCTGTCTACAGTTTCGCTGTGGAGTCGATTGAAGGGGGTAAACAGACTCCCTTGTGACTCGGCAGGAATGCCTTGCCCGGTATCGCTGACCCGTATACGGATGGTGATTTCGGTCTCACCATCAATCTCTAGGGTGATGACCAGTGCAATCTTGCCTTGGTCGGTATATTTAATGGCGTTGCTCAATAGGTTGAGCAGAACCTGCCGGAAAACCTTGGCATCACCCTGTAATCGGTCTGGAATGGTGGACTGTACCATGCTACTGAACTGCAGCCCTTTGCTCTCCGCATCCATCTGTACGATGATACTGATCTGCTTGATGATCTCGTTGAGTGAGAAGGGGAACTCATGCAGGGTGAACTTATTGGCCTCAATTTTGGAGAAGTCGAGGATGTTGTTGAGCAGCTCGGAGAGGTGTCGACTGGATACGCTGAGTGACTCAACGAACTGCTGTTGCTGCGGATTGAGGGCGGTCTCGGAAAGCAGCTCGGAGAGGCCGACAATGCCATTGAGCGGGGTGCGGATCTCATGGCTCATGCGGGCGAGAAAGTCACTTTTGCTGCGGTTGGCCTCCTCAGCCTCTTGCTGGCTCTTCTTCAGTGCGGCAGTGCGATAGTAGACGTGATGCTCTAGGTTCTCTTGATACTCCTCTAAGTCTTGGGTGTGGCTGTCGATGGTGGTGAGCATTTTTCCAATGGAGTCGGATAGCTCACGAATTTCGTTAATACGGATACGTTTGGGGAGGAGCTGCTGTGCAGCCTGTAGGGGCTCACCGTGGGCAATTTTACGGGTGAGTTGAGTGAGCTGTAAAAGAGGGCGAATCAGTGGGAGGGAGACCAGAAACGCAAGTATCAGAGCAAACAGCACCGCCACGCTGCCAGTCTGGAACAGGATGGTGCGCAGTTGGTCTACGGTTGCTAGGGCCTCATCTTTGGTTTTGAACAGGGTCATACCTAGGTTGAGCCCTTCGAGTGGCTGCCAAGTGACAAGAATAGGCTCACAAGCGGTATCGATATTCCACCCAGCCCCTTGGTCGCCCTGTAGCGCCTGAACCATCGGTAGGGTATGAAGATTGTCGCGTCGGTAGGTACGGCATGCTTCAGAGGGTTCGGGTACCTCCCAGTCCAAATGTAGCAGAGAGATACCGCTTTCATCGCGGGTCGCCAATAGTAGACCACTGCTATTTTTGGGGGAGGGCTCTGTACGTGGAGAGAGAATGAGATTAAGACGAGTCATGTCGATCTCGGCGGCAATAATACCAATGATCTGATTGCGCTCCCGTATCGGTACGGAGATAAAGGTAGAGAAGTGTTCGTAAGGTTCAAAATAGCCGTGGTGTGGCTGAGAGATAGTTTCGTTCGCCAGTGCCTGCTCAAAACTGTTGCTGAGTACAGAGCCGCTGTAAAACTCCCCTTGAAGCTGGATGCCTATAGCATCTGGCTGTAGCAGGTCGGCGAAGATCACCCCGTTGGGCGAGATCATCACCAGATTTTTCATTCCCCATTGCTGGATCAGGGTAGGAAGATTTGGGTTGTTGCGCAGCAGGGTTTCGGTACGGTACCCACGCTGGTGGCGTTGGTGAAATTGAGAGATCAGCTGACCGGATTGGGCGATATTGAGTAGGTGATGGCGACGTTCAGCAAAGAAGTCATTAATCTGGTGTTTGCGAATGTCACCCACGTAGGCAAGATCACGTAGAATCTCTTGGGTAAGTGCATCCTTTGCTAGGAATAGTGCCATACTCCCCATGATCAATAACGGGACCAGTGCAACGATCAGGAACCAGCCAATCTGCTGTGTGGTGAGGTTGTGTAAGCGGTTGGTTTTCATCGATAGCCCCATTCTGGCATACTCACTCATGCTTGACGACCCTAATCCACTAAGTCATTGTGGTGATAATTAATGATATTGTTTTGCTATTCAGGTGAAATGGGGTTTGACCGCTGTGTTTCATCCGTGTAAAATCGCGCCTCTTTTATGGATGGGTGGCTCGAATTGAGTGGCTTGTTTACAGTTTAGTGAATGGAGTTTTCAGGATGTACGCAGTAATCAAAACCGGTGGAAAGCAGTACCGCGTTACAGAGGGCGAGACCCTTCGTGTAGAAAAGCTGGCAGTGGAAGAGGGCGGTGATGTTGAGTTTGATCAGGTCTTAATGGTTGCTGATGGCGACGATATCAAGATTGGTGCTCCGCTGGTTGATGGTGGCAAAGTGACAGCAACGGTCATCGCGAATGCGCGTGCCAAGAAGGTCAAGATCATCAAGTTCCGTCGTCGTAAGCATCATCGTAAGCAGATGGGACACCGTCAGTCTTACACTGAGATTAAGATTACCGGCATCTCTGCGTAAAGCGTGTGCTGTAAACAGCACTGAAACAGACAGAAGAAACAGACTTAAGGAAGTAAGAAGATGGCACATAAGAAGGCAGGTGGTAGTACCAGAAACGGTCGCGATTCAGAGTCGAAACGGTTAGGTGTAAAACGTTTCGGTGGCGAGAGCGTCATTGCAGGTAACATCTTGGTGCGTCAGCGTGGTACTCACTTTCACCCTGGAGTGAATGTAGGTCGCGGTAAAGACGACACTCTTTTCTGTAAGACAGATGGTGTGGTGACTTTTGAAGTGAAAGGTCCAAGATCGCGTAAATTTGTGAGTGTCTATCCCGCATAGTTGCGTAATAGCCTGAATCACTAAAAAAGGCTCCGTGGATACGGGGCCTTTTTTTATGTGCAGTATCCATCTTTGAAGAGCCAGCAGTTTTAATGATGCCTCTGTTTTTAGCTCCTTCCCCATTGAGGGGGAAGGCTGGGATGGGGGTGAAGTGTATAGTCAAAATTGTTGTTCAAGAATAGTTTAAAATCGAGCCGTTATGAAATTTGTAGATGAAGCAACAATTAGAGTTGAGGCTGGTGATGGTGGCAATGGCTGTGTCAGCTTTCGCCGTGAGAAATATATCCCCAGAGGTGGCCCCGATGGTGGTGATGGGGGTGATGGCGGTACTGTCTATCTGGTCGGTGATGAGGGGTTGAATACCTTGGCCGATTTTCGTTTCAACCGTATGTACCGTGCAGAGCGTGGGCAGAATGGGATGGGACGAGAGAAGACCGGTTACAAGGGGGGGGAGAGGTTGGTAAAAGTGCCTATCGGCACTATCGTCTACGATGATGAGACCGATGAGTGTATCGGTGAGCTGGTCAAGGATGGTGAGCGCCTGCTGGTGGCGCAGGGGGGGTATCATGGGTTGGGCAATATCCGCTTTAAGAGCAGTACCAATCGTGCGCCACGTCGCTCTACCGACGGCTCTCCGGGAGAGAAGCGCTTTCTGCGTATGGAGTTGAAGGTGCTGGCTGATGTGGGGTTGCTGGGGATGCCTAACGCGGGTAAATCTTCACTGATCCGCGCCATCTCTGCGGCTCGTCCTCGGGTTGCCGACTACCCCTTTACCACCCTCTACCCCAACTTGGGTGTGGTACGGGTTGATGCCTCACGCAGTTTTGTGGTGGCGGATATCCCTGGTGTGATTGAGGGGGCCGCAGAAGGTGCTGGGCTGGGGATCCAGTTCCTTAAGCACCTCTCTCGTAATCGGGTCCTATTGCATCTGTTGGATGCGGCCCCTTTTGAGGGGGGGGCTGATCCGGTCGATGAGTTTCGGAAGGTAGAGGCAGAGTTGGCTAAGTTCAGCAATAAGTTGGCCTCTCTGCCGCGCTGGTTGATACTCAATAAGGTGGATCTGCTGCCGGAAGAGGAGCGTGAGGCGAGCTGTGATGCGCTGTTGCAGGCACTGAATTGGGATGGGCCTGTGTTCAAAATCTCAGCCTTGCAGAAGCAGGGGACCGATCCGCTGATCTACGCATTGATGGATGCGCTAGAGGAGGCGCAGCAGCAGGAAGCGGAGGAGGCGTGAGGTGAGCGGCTCTAGGGGTACCAGAGAAGAAGTCGCCAGTGCCAAGCTCTGTGTGATCAAAATGGGTAGCGCCATTCTCACCAATGATGGAGAGGGGTTGGCCAAAGAGGCGATCCGTAGTTGGGTGGAGCAGATTGTCGCTTTACATCGTGCTGGGGTAGGGGTCGTGCTGGTCTCTTCTGGTGCGGTTGCTGAAGGGATGAAGCGCTTGGGGATGAGTAAGCGCCCCCACGCCATCCATGAGCTACAGGCGGCTGCAGCGGTAGGGCAGATGGGGCTGGTGCAGGCGTATGAGTCCTGTTTCTCCCGTTATGACCTGCATACAGCACAGATCTTGTTGACCCATGATGACCTCTCTAACCGTAAGCGCTATCTAAATGCGAGAAGCTCGATCCGTACCCTGTTGGAGATGGGTGTGGTGCCTATCGTCAATGAGAACGATACTGTGGTGATTGATGAAATTCGTTTAGGGGATAACGATACGCTAGCGGCCCTGGTAGCCAACCTGATTGAGGCGGAGTTGCTGGTGATTCTCACGGATCAACAGGGGATGTATGATGCTGATCCGCGCTCTAACCCTGAAGCTAAGTTACTTGATCGGGTAGAGGCGGATGATCCCGCCCTTGATCAGATGGCGGGTGACTCAATGGGAGCGCTGGGGCGCGGTGGTATGGCGACCAAGGTGGGGGCAGCCCGTTTGGCAGCCCGTTCGGGTACGGCAACGGTAGTCGCTCCGGGGCGGGAGGCTGGGGTGTTGCAACGAATCTTTGAGAGTGAACCGCTGGGTACGCTATTTGTAGCAGGGCAACAGCAGCTCGATGCGCGCAAACGCTGGCTGTTGGGGCACCTACAGACGTGCGGCACACTGGTGGTTGATGATGGCGCAGTGCGGGTGCTGCGTGAGTCAGGGCGCAGCCTGCTGGCCGTAGGTATTCAGGCGGTTGAGGGGCGTTTTCAGCGTGGTGACCTGGTCGCTTTGCGTAGCACATCCGGTAGAGAGGTTGCGCGTGGGCTGGTCAACTATGCCGCAGATGATATACAGAAAATTCTAGGACAACCCAGCGAACAGATTGAGCCACTGCTCGGTTATGTGGATGAGGATGAGGTGGTGCACCGTGACAATCTGGTGTTGGTTTGATGTTGAGGTTTCTCAATTAGAGATCCCCTAAAGGTATTTTTTCAGTACTCTTTTTAGCCCCTGTTCATCAAAAGGTTTTCCAACAAAGTCACTGCATCCCGCCTCATTGAATGCATCACGATGTTTCTGCATGACATTTGCGGTTACAGCGATGATGGGTGTTTGGTTGCCGCTCTGTTTAATTTTCTGTGTTGCTTCAATCCCATCCATCACAGGCATCTGCATATCCATAAGGATGAGGTCAAAGTGTTCGTTACCCGCTAACTCAACAGCCTCTTGCCCATCTTTGGCAAGGGTTACTGTGAGTCCGACCTTCTCAAGCATGCGTCGTTCCAACTGCTGCAGTAGAGGGGTATCTTCTGCTACTAATACATGCCCTTTCAGTTTCTCATTCAATGCCGACTCGGACTGCTTCTTTAGTTTATTGTTAACGGGAGTATCACTCTGTCTATAGGGCAGAATCAGCTCAAAAGTTGAGCCAACATTTTCCTCGCTAGAGGCATGAATAGTTCCATCCATTAACTCCGCAAGACTCAATGAGATAAACAGTCCTAGGCCACTTCCCCCAAAGCGGCGTGATATAGAGCCGTCAGCCTGCTCAAATCGGCTGAAGAGATTTTCAACTACCTCTGGAGGCATTCCAATACCGGTATCTTTTACGGTAAAGAGTAGATGCTTGTCTGTGGAGTGAGTCGTCAGAGAGATGGACCCTTTCTCTGTAAATTTGATCGCATTATCAATGAGGTTAATCAGTATCTGTGCAATCCGCTGCGGGTCACCAACTAACAGATACTCCTCTCTGTTTTTCTGCTCAAATGTTAGTTCTGAAGTGGTATCTTGAGCTTTTACTGACATCACCTGCTCTACATCTCTTAGTAGGTTATTCAGGCTGTAAGGTATCTTATCAACCAAGAATTTTCCTGACTCAATTCTGGACATATCCAGAATATCATTCACAAGAGCAAGCTGAGTTCTCCCCGCAACTTGGATAGCCGTTATAACCTCTTCAGCATCTTTTTGAAGGCACTCCTCATTTCCATAAATTCCACTATCTAACAGGAGTTCACTGTTTCCTAGAATAGAGGTTAAGGGGGTACGTAGTTCATGGCTCATGGAGGCTAAGAACTCATCCTTGGCGGCCATCGCCTGCTTCAGCTTTTTATCGCTCTCTAGCTGTTCGGTCAGGTCTTTGAATACGGCGACATACTGCTCTATCACCCCTTGCTGGTTATGAATGGCCACAATAGTGAGCTGCTCGGCAAAGAGTTCCCCACTCTTTTTCTTGTTCCAGAGTGAGCCGCTCCATTTCCCCTTCTGCTGTAATGTTTTCCACATCTGTTGGTAGAACGGTCTGCTCTGTTTGCCAGACTGTAGAATATTTGGATTTTTACCAATTACCTCCCTCTTGCTGTAGCCCGTTGTTTTACAGAATGCCTCATTGACATCAATAATTCTTGCGGAAGCATCGGTGATGATCACCCCCTCGTCAGCGAATTTGAAGACGTTGGCGGCCTGCTGCAGCCTCTTTTCATTGGATCGCAATAGTCGATTGATGTGAATAACGCGCATTGACATCAGGAAAAGTAGTAATGAGATTGCTAGGGTTGTAGTCAGTAACTCCACCCAATAGCGGTTTAGTGTCTCTAGAAAAGTTGGGGGTGTGGGTGCATAGGGGCCCAACCCTGCCTCTTGAAATAGATCTACCACCGTACTGTAGTTCCCCGGAATGGTCCAACCTGCAATACCAGCTACTATTGCAGCTTCTTCGTTGTGAGGCATCTCTATGAGGGTGTGAAGCACTTTTACTGCGATCTTATGGGGGATCTCTCCAACCATTGCAAAGGGCCACTCGGGATAGAGTCTGGTGCTCAATAGGTATGGGTAGCTGCCCTGCTTTACGGGGTTGACCACCCGTACTTGGTTGAACTGAAGTTCACCTTTTTTAACCATCCCCTCAATCAGGTCTGAGCGCACAAAGCCAGCATCGGCCTCTCCTCTGAGAATAGCCTGAACCACCTTGCGATGATTCTTCAGTTCAGTGACTGAAGCTACCTCTCTAAGGTCTACCCCTTGTGTAATCGCCTCTCTTAGGTGGACCTGCCACCCTCCCAAGCTAGACTTTGAGGGGATTACAATATGCTTTCCAGCGAAGCCTGAGTAGGCATTGATCTCTGTTCTTCTAGGTAAGGTTATGGCGACACCACCAAACTGATCGATCACCCCCTCTTCACTAATCATCCGTCGGGTCGCCAACCTTGAGACATGCCCTTCCAGCTCCAGCTCTGTGTAGTGGCCGGGGTTGGTGATAATAAAGTCGACTTTTCGCTCCACCACCGCCCGTGTCATCTCATTGCCCTGATAACTTAGGGGGACAATCTCGAACTGTAGGGGTGCCAATTGTTTGCTGAGGTAATGGCCATGCTCTTTCCAGCGATCAATGGCATCCGCCTTCCCCTTGTAGGCCAGCACTCCCACCTTATAGTGCCCATTTTCCACTGATGGTAAGGCTGCCAACGGTATGGCAGAGAGAGTCAGCAGCAACAGAATAGACTGAAATATCATAATTGATCCCCCAATATCTTCTCAGTATACGGCAAGAAAATGATTATTGTCACACCTCACGGCCCCGCTACCATTGGTCTCCCCCTTAGGTCGGTGGCTTTGCATCCCTTTTCTTTCAAAAAGGTTTGCCAAAACGTAATAGATACAATCTACCAAGAAATTGAGAAATATACAATTATATAGGGTGTGAGTGGTTGGACTTCGTTAGGTGGTGGGAGACTTTAACGAACTGACTTCACCATTTTTTTGGAGATAAAGTTCCAGAGTGAGAGAGCGATCAACACTGCCGCAGCAGCCTGTTCCAGCCAGTGAGGGACCAAGTGGCTACTGTTCTCCAGTTGTGCAGAGATATCCACCTCCAGTAAGTTAATGCTCCAATCGAGCAGCAGCCCCAATGAGATACTGGAGAGGCTCATGCCGATTAGATAGGCGTAGACGGCCTGTTTCCCCATCTCTTTTTTAACCACAGCCAGTGTGCCGATGTTGGTGGCGGGGCCTGCCATTAGAAAGACCAGCACGGTCCCCGGAGACATTCCCGCCAGCAGTAGGGCGGCACCAATAGGGGTGGATGCAGTGGCGCAGATATACATCGGGATGCCGATCAGAATCATCATGACCATTGCCGGTATACCGCTGCCCCAAGTGGAGAGCAGGTCGGGGGGGGCGAGGGTCAGCACCACACCTGCGAGTAGGATACCGAGGAGTATCCAGTGGATAATCCCCTCTAGTAGCGTTGTAGCAGCATACTGTACTCCAGCTATGGTGCGCTTTAATGGTGACTCTGGCGGAGGTGCTGTGGTGGTTGAAGTGGAGCTGATATTGCCGAAGGCGGGGTTGGCTTGAAAGCGAGGGGCAGCCTCTTTCTCCTGCTCCTGCTTCAGCATCAGAGTGGCGACCATTCCGGTAAAGATAGCGCTGCTGATTGCGGCAAAGGGGCGGAAGATGGCGATAAAGGGGCCAAGCAGTGCGTAAGTGACGGCCATTGAGTCAACCCCTGTTTCCGGGGTGGCGATCAGAAAGGAGAGGGTGGCCTCTTTGGATGCGCCGCCTCGGCGCAGCCCTACTGCAGCAGGTAGTACACCGCAAGAGCAGAGAGGGAGTGGAGCTCCGATCACTGCGGCCTTGGTGACCGGCCAAAGGCCACTGCCACCGAGCCAGCGGCTCATCAGGTCTTCAGGTACCCACGCTTTGATGAGACCAGCAAAGAGTAGTCCAACCAGCAGCCAGAGGCTGGCATCGGTGAGCACGGTGAGGGTGTTGTGTAGTAGTTCCATGGTTCCACTATATCTCCGTAGTCAGGTACAGAGTCAAGTGGAGGCGGTCAGAGTTTGATGTTGGGGTCGTTGAGGGTATGGATAATGTTGCAACTCTCGCGGCACCCTTGGTTATCGCACTGGCTGACAATATTCTCTAACTTGTCGCGCATCCAGTGGAGGTCGGCAATTTTCTGCTCCAGCTCATTGAGTTTCTCATGGGCAAACTCATTGGCTGCTGCACAGGCCTGTTGTCCATCAATTTGCAGCAGATTGCGAATTTCAGAGAGGGTAAAGCCGAGCTGTTTCGCTCTACGAATAAAGTGGAGGCTCTGAATCGTCTCTTCGGGATAGACGCGGTAACCACCAGATAGGGGGCGGGGAGGTTCTTGAATTAACCCCTCTCGCTGGTAGTAGCGGATGGTTTCAACGGACAGACTGGTCAGCTTTGCTGTCCGTCCAATGGTGGGTGGTTTGGGAGGGGGCATCGATTTAACTGAGGGTGCTAGGTTTAGAGCAAGAATAGCGTAGCCAGCCCTAAGAAGGAGAGGAATCCAACTACATCAGTGACCGTAGTCAGTACCACATACCCTGCCAATGCAGGATCGATGCCCATGCGTTTCTGCAGAACGGGAATGACCACCCCGGAGAGTGCAGCAATAATCAGGTTGATGGTCATTGCAGCCGCGATCACTAGACCCAGTTTCCCATCGTTGAACCAGAGCCAGGAGATCATGCCGACGACAATGGCCCAAAGCATACCGTTGAGCACCCCAACGGCGCTCTCTTTGGCAATCAGCCAACGGGTGTTGGATTCACTGATCTGGTTCAGGGCAATGCCGCGAATCACTAGCGTAAGGGTCTGCCCGCCGGCAATTCCCCCCATGCTGGCGACAATGGGCATCAGTACCGCAAGGGCGATGATCTGTTGCAGGGTTGCCTCAAACTGTCCAATCACCCAAGAGGCGAGGAATGCGGTGGCGAGGTTGATGCCAAGCCAGACTGTCCGGCGGCGTACGCTGACTCCGACTGGGGCGAACATATCCTCCTCTTCATCGAGTCCGGCGCGCCCCAATAGAGAGTGATCTGCATCATCACGAATTACGTCGACCACATCATCAATGGTGATACGCCCAAGCAGCTTACCACGCATGTTGAGGACTGGAGCGGAGATCAGGTCACGGCTCTCAAATAGGTTGGCAACCTCAGTATCCTCCATCTCAGCAGAGATGACATCACACTCCTTCTCCATCACCTCTTCTACGCAAGAGTCTGGGGCTTGTGTTAACAGTGTGGTGATGGGGAGAATGCCGAGGAAGGTCTTGTCGCGATCCACGACCATTAAGGTATCGGTTCCCTCTGGCAGAGTGCCCAGCATTCGCAGGTAGCGCAGCACCACGTCCAGATCGATGTCAGAGCGGATCTCGATGACATCGGTATTCATCAGCCCGCCGGCACTATCTTCTGGATAAGAGAGGATCTCCTCAACCTGTTGTCGATTGAGCTCATCCATCGACTGCAGTACCTGCTGGGTCTGGCTGTAGGACATGTCCTGCAGCAGATCGGCCATATCGTCGGCTTCAATCTGACTGGCGGCGTTGGCCAGCTCTTTGTGGTCCATCCCCTCCAGTAGAATGGAACGTACCTCATCATTGAGATGGGTCAGTACCTCTGCACGGAGATCTGCTGAGAGCAGCTCCCAGATCTGTGGTCGCTCTTTGGGGGGCGTTGACTCAATCAGATGAGCGCAGTCAGATGCATGCAGGGTGTTAAAGAGTTGGCTAACTGGGGTTAGATCCTCATGCTCAATCGCCAGAGAGACGGTGTTGATCCACTGCTGCTGTTTGTCCTGATCGGAGGTGTTGGGCATGGTATTGAAGAGGAGGGCTAGCCGCGATCAGAGCGGGAGCGGTTGACCTGCTCAAACAGTCGATGGATCTCATCATGGAAGGGGGTGGCGATAATCTGTTTGACCAGTGGTTCAGTAAGGTCAAGGCTGGTGTTGAGTATCGCCTGTTTGACCTCAGGCAGCATCGAGGGGCCCATGCTGAACTCGCGTAGCCCCATACCCAGCAGCAGTCGGGTGTAACGGTCATCCCCCGCCAGCTCACCGCAGAGTGAGACTGGAGTATTGTGCTGTTGCCCAGCCTGAATCACGCTATGGATCAGTCGTAGTACTGCAGGGTGGAGAGGGTCAAACAGGTAGTTGACCTGATCATCGGTGCGGTCAATGGCTAGGGTGTATTGTGAGAGATCGTTGGTGCCGATGGAGAGAAAATCGAGCCGTTGGGCAAAGCCATCTGCGGCAAGTGCTGCGGCTGGGGTCTCAATCATCGCTCCTAGCGGTAGGCTCTCATCAAAGGCGACTCCCTTACTGCTGAGGTCGCGTTTCTCCTGATCCATATGGTTCTGGATCTGCACAATCTCCTGCATGCTGGTGACCATCGGTATCATCATGCGGATCTTGCCATGGGCAGAGGCGCGCAGAATGGCGCGTATCTGTGGTAGCAGCAGATCGAGGTGTTTCAGTGCCAGCCGTACTGCGCGCACCCCCAGTGCGGGGTTCTCGGCGCTCTCCATCTCAGCAATAGCGGGAATGCGTTTGTCGGTGCCGATATCAAGGGTGCGGATGGTGAGTGTAGCCCCATCGATCTGCTCGAGTACCGCCTTGTAGTTCTCATACTGCTCCTCCTCACTCGGGAGGTCATCGCGGTTGAGAAAGAGAAATTCAGTACGGTAGAGACCGATATCCTGACACCCTGCCTGCTGCATCGCCTTGATCTCATCGGAGAGTTCGACGTTGGCTTGTAGTGAGATTTTTACATTGTCACGGGTGACAGCGGCCTGTGAACGCAGTTTGCTGAGTGATGCTTGGTGGGCCAGTGCCCCCTGCTGCAGCTGTTCATAGTGGGCGATCACCTTCTCATCGGAGTCGATCAGAATCATCCCGCTGCTGCCGTTGACGATCAGTGGTTCTCCATCCTGCAGATAGCGGTGGCTGTTTCCAGCCCCCATCACGGTAGGGATATGGAGGCTGCGGGCAAGGATGGCGCTGTGGGAGTTGGGTGCGCCATGCTCGGTGATGATGCCTGCCACATTCTGCTGGTTGAGCTGGAGAATGTCAGCTGCGGTAAGGTTGTCAGCGATGATGATGCGAGGGGCGCTCTCCTCATCGGGTTCCAGCAGCTCTTGAGTGTCGTTCTCTTGCTGCAGCAGCAGGCTCATAATGCGGTTGATAACGTGGTCGATATCATCCTTGCGGGTGCGCAGGTAGGGGTCCTCCATCTCTTCGAAGACCTGGACCAGGGTGTCACGCTGCTGTTTTAGCGCCCACTCAGCATTACAGTATTGGCGGCGAATGTTCTTGATTGGGGCGCGGCTGATGGCGTTATCTTCCAGCATCAGCAGGTGAGCGTCGATAAAATCAGTGACCTCTCCGGGGATCTCAGCGGGGACCTCAGAGCGTAGCTCGACCAGCTGGCTACGGGCCCCTTCCAGTGCACTGCTGTAGCGCTCGATCTCGGCATCCACCAAGTATTCGGGAATATTGTACTCGGCGATGTCAAGCTGACCATGCTCCATCAGATAGGCCTTGCCGATTGCGATGCCTCTAGCAACGCCGATGCCGTGTAACATGATGCTCATCTCAGAGCTCTCCTCTTAGAGTTCCCGGTGGTGTAGGTTAATTCTACACTGCTTGATCCAGCTATTTTCGCCGTTTTTGTCGGTGTTGTCTTGTAAATTGTGTAGCTGTTGGCTGATCTTTTCTACCAGGTAGACAGATCGGTGGTGGCCTCCGGTACAGCCGATACCGATGGTGAGATAACTGCGGTCACTGGAGAGGAAGCGAGGGAGAGAGCGGGTGATATAGTGGTAGATCTCCTCCATCACCTCTTGGCTGACTTTGGCTTGGTCGAGAAACTGGGTGACCGCCTTATCTTTTCCCGTTTGAGGGCGTAGTGCAGGCTCCCAATAGGGGTTCGGTAGGCAGCGGGCATCAAACAGAAAATCGGCATCACGTGGTGTGCCATATTTGTATCCAAACGACTGCAGCTTGAGGAAGAGACGAGGTTGGTCTTGCCCGGTAATCGCATTGAGCTGCTCGCGTAGTTGATAGATGCTGGTCTGTGAGCTGTCGATACGGAAGCGTGCAGCGGCAGCAATGGGGGCCAGTTGCTGCTGTTCTACGGTAATGGCCTGCTCTAGTGTGAGACCTTCTCGGCTTAACGGGTGGGGGCGTCTGGACTCACCAAAGCGGCGGGTGAGAGTTCTCTTATCTGCCTCGATAAAGAGTAGGCAGTAGGAGGTAGGGTGTTCTTTGGGGAATAGCAGTTTCAGTCGTTCGGGGAGCTGCTGTAACTTTTCAGAGCTGTTGCGGGCATCAATCGAGAGGCCGACATGGCTGAACTTCTGCTCCAAGGTCGGGAGGATCTCCTTCGCAAAGGCTGGGAGCAGCTCAATCGGGAGGTTATCAATACAGTACCCCCCTTGGTCCTCAATCGCGTGCAGAGCGACACTTTTACCAGCGCCTGAGAGTCCACTGATGATAAAAAGTTGCACGGGGTGTGTGGTGTCTTGAATAGGGGAATATGATGGTGTGAGTGGCCCAGAACTCTAGGCCACCCACTGGATTGATCTACGGTAATGGGTTTACCGTAGGCTCAAACAGTTTAGAGAAGCAGTAGCTGCTTAGCGGCGACTGTTGGTCTTCTCTTTGTGTTTGATGACCTGACGATCAAGTTTGTCGATCAATCCATCAATTGCAGCATACATGTCTTCGTCGGTGCACTCGGCAAATAGATCCGCACCACTGACGTGGAGTGTGGCTTCCGCCTTTTGGCGTAGTTTCTCTACTCCGAGTACGACGTGGACATTGGTCACGTTGTCAAAATGACGCTCGAGTTTCTCCATTTTACCGGTGACAAAATCATTCAGTGCAGGAGTAACCTCTACATGGTGACCTGTAATATTCAGCTGCATAATGCGCTCCTTGTATTAAGTTATAGTCCTTACATGGACCGTTTGCGTTCATTCGATGGAGGTATCGAAAGAATGTCTCTATATTTGGCCACTGTCCTCCGGGCCACTTTTACACCCTTCTCCGCCAGCATCTGTGCGATCTTGTTGTCGCTGGTGGGCTTAGCTGGATCCTCTTCGTCGACGATCTGTTTGATCATCGCCCGCACCGCGGTGCCCGAGGTTCCATCGCCATCCGCTGTGCTCAGCTGGCTGGAGAAGAAGTATTTGAGTTCAAAGATCCCTTGCGGGGTCTGAGCATATTTACTGGTGGTGACACGTGAGATGGTTGATTCGTGCATCTCAATCGCATCGGCGATGGTTTTCAGGGTCAGCGCCTTCATCTTTGCAGGCCCCTCTTCGAGGAACTCCGACTGCATCTGAAAAATGTGGGAGGCAACCTTGAACAGGGTTTCGTTACGGTTCTGTAGGCTCTTGAGGAACCAGCGCGCCTCCTGAATATTGTGGCTGATGTACTCCTTCTCATCGCCGCTGGTTTTTGCACTCTTCAGTGTCTGGTAGAAGGGGCTGATGCGTAGCTTGGGGCTGGTCTCTGGAGTGAGTTCAATCTCCCAGTGCTCGCCGCGCTTCTGTACGATCAGATCAGGTACGACATATTCGATGGCAGCAGGAGCAATCTGCTCGCCTGGTTTGGGGTCAAGGGTGCGAATCAGGGCCAGCGCTTCGGTCACCACTTCGGGGGTGGCGCGTAGCTTCTTACTGATCTGCTCCAGAGACTGTTTGCTGTTGAGGCTGGCGATAAGCTTGAAGTGGTGTTCGACCCACTCCTGTGCGATATCGCGTGCCTCGGAGTCATCGTTCAGCTGTTTAAGTTGAATCAGTAGGCACTCTTGCAGGTCTTTGGCCCCTACGCCGGGGGGGTCAAACTGTTGAATCTGCTTGAGCTGGGTGACCAGCTCCTCCATCTCCACTTCGGGATCTTGATCAAAGGTAGCCAGCAACTCTTCTAGACTCTCTTCTAGGTAGCCTTCGCCATTGATGGCATCCAGAATGGTGATGGAGATACTGAAGTCACGGTCAGAGAGGGGGAGGGCATTGAGTTGCCAGATGAGGTGATCTTGTAGTGAGCCAGAGGCAGAGTGGACCTCTTGAGGCTCGAACTGCTCACCTGAGCCGCTGCTGTTACCCAGCATTGAGGGAATATCGTAGGTGTCTTCCCAGTTGCTGTCGCTATCCAGCTCTTCGGGGAGGCTGTTGTCGGGTTCAGTGCTGGCTTCTGTACTGCTCTCTTCGCTGCTTGAGGCCGCCTCTTTCTCTTTATTCTCGTTACTGTTCTCTTGATTTGACTCTGAACTGCTCTCCTCTTCACCCTCCTCCAGCAGTGGGTTGCTCTCCATAATCTCCTGCACCTCTTGCTGCAGCTCAATAGCGGAGAGTTGCAGCATGCGGATGGCATGTTGCAGCTGGGGGGTCATTTTGAGTTGTTGACCGATGCGGAGGTTGAGTGACTGGTTCAGCATGGGTTCAGTTTCTGCTCAGAGAAAAGTTGCATTTCATAATACTGTTATATCACAGGAACTATTAATGATATAGCCATTATATTGACTGAAGTTTCCGCGTTTTTAGAGCGGGGTATTTTCCATTGCGCGGCATAATAAGTTGTGTTTATTCAAACAATACCAAGCTTATCATGGGGCGCTTCATTTTGCGTGCCAATCTTTCACTAAATGTGCCGCCAAAACTGTTTTAAATCAAATGGATACAGCAATATTTAAGTGAGCAGAGGG